>Ga0209580_10000799_pt1 | contig 15497 bp, 12 predicted proteins | sample Coa_R1_5_FD_187153 | JGI IMG/M metagenome (GOLD analysis project Ga0209580, IMG submission 187153) | Surface soil microbial communities from Centralia Pennsylvania, which are recovering from an underground coalmine fire - Coalmine... | ecosystem: Environmental > Terrestrial > Soil >... | reverse complement strand
AGGCCGGGAGGCAATCGAGAAGCATTTTCAAACGGAAGTGCCGTCCATCACTGAGAATTCCAAGGCCACATTCTCCGACTATCGCTTCCGGTTTATCAACCGAGACCTGGCTTTCGTCGACACCGAGCTGACCGTCAACAACATAATCGGTCCTGACGGAAAGCTCTATGATGCCGTGCGAGTCAATATTGTCTTCATAGCTGTACGCAGCGGCGGAAAGTGGTTCATTCAAGATGAGCGGACGCACTTTGAACCTATGGCGCCGCCAAAATAGGGTGGACGACCGCTACGAATCGAGATTGAGTGTGACAGGAGAGACACACCATAATGTCGAAGACCTAACGAGCGGGTTCCCGCTTGAATAACGGTCTCCCCGTTTTTGAAGGAGACGATTCGGCCAAATCTCGCGACGATACCCAGTTCGTCGTCATTCAATTTGAAAACGGCTTCGGGAAATCGAGCGCGCAGGTCTTCGTCAGCCATATTCACCTTAGGCGGGTGGCCCGGGCTTTTGATCTCGCCGGTGTTACCAACGCAGAGGGGTGCGCCGTCCTTCGTGCAGTTTGCGAAGGGCGGGAATTGGCAACGCCTGCACCGGGTGCCCAACTCCTGCACGATCGTGGGAGAAGTGGCTTTCAGCTGTAACTTACTTTTCGCTCCCCCTTCACTATTCGTCCCACGGCGTAATACTTCTCCCCCGCGCGGTCTAACACCGTCTCGGCTTTCTTGAACTTCTTTGCCGGGACGACGAGCAACATGCCGATGCCCATGTTGAAGGTGCGCAGCATTTCGTCTTGCGGAACGTTCCCGAGCGATTGCATGTGAGTGAAGATGGGCAGCACCGGCCATGAGCCGAACTCAATTACAGCAGCGGTCCCTCGGGGCAGGACGCGAGGCAAGTTTTCCGTGATCCCTCCGCCCGTGATGTGCGCCATAGCAGAGACGCACTCGGCCGCGACCAGCTTCCTGATGATCGCCCAATAGCTGCGGTGGGTCTGCATCAGCTCGTTGCCGACTTTGCCTTTAATCTCGTTGACATAAGTTTCTGGCTCGTATTTGGCGACTTCGAAGAGCAGCTTGCGCGCCAGGGAATAGCCGTTGGTGTGCAGTCCAGTGGAAGGCAGCCCTAGAATAATGTCTCCAGGCTCGACGGTTTTGCCGGTGACAATTTTTTCGCGCTCGACCACGCCCACGATGAATCCGGCGAGATCGTATTCGCCTTCGGGATAGAAGCCGGGCATCTCAGCGGTTTCGCCTCCGATCAGCGCGCAGCCGTTGTGTTTGCAGGCTTCGGCGATGCCTTCGACCACTTTCTCAGCGACGCCAGCGTCAAGTTTTCCCGTGGCGAGATAGTCCATGAAAAACATGGGCGCCGCGCCCTGCACCGCGATGTCGTTTACGCAATGGTTCACCAGGTCCGCGCCGACGGTGTGGTGGACTTTCATCTCGAATGCCAGCTTCAGCTTCGTGCCCACGCCGTCCACGCTCGAAACCAGAATGGGATCCAGATATTTGGTTTTGTCGACGGCAAACAATCCGCCGAAGCCCCCGATTTCGCTGAGCACGCCCTTGGTGAACGTTTTATGCGCTAGGTACTTAATGCGCTGCTTGGTGCGATTGGCCTGGTCGATATTGACGCCCGCGTCGGCGTAGGTGATGGTTTTGGAAGAATTCTGGGCCACGATCCGTCCGTTTAATGGTTGTGCGGGAGCCTGATGCTCAGGAGAAATCCGTCAAGAGCGGCCATTGTAGCACGGTTCAACACGTGATTGAGTCAGTGAATCATTCAGCGATTGAATCATTCGATTCAATGATCCGACGCTCCAGCCATTACTCGCCCTGTCATTCCGAGCGAGGTGAATCATTTGCTTGCGAATGATTCGAGAGTCGAGAGCCAGCCCTGAGCGACCGACCGCAGGAAGAGAGTCGAACGGGAAACCTGCTGTTTTTTTTCGCAAGATTCTCAGCGCATTTAGTAGGCGGGCGAGGGATGTTGTGGATCCCATCGGAGTTGATTCTTGCGTTCGCTGATAACTCCGCGCGCAGCCGAGAGTCTCGTGTGGATCACGTGCGAGCTCTGCTTCCGCTGACCAGAACTTTGTGCGTTCGCCGGTTCCTCGTCCGACTGCGGCCGCTGCACCCTCAGCCCCGGAGGGACGCCAGACCACAGCGCGGGGCGTAAGCCCCGGGGCAGTCGCCGAAAACGAATGACGCGGAGGCCGTCAGGCCGGAGCACTGCAAGCACGTTCATTTTCGGGAACATTTCCACCGAAATTTCTAGATTCGCCTTTTATTCGCTTCGCACAAGGGTTATACTCCAGCCAGTTCAAAAAATCTCACAGGAGCAGCACTCATGGCCGACGAGCGGAACCGGGCGATTGATCTGGCATTTGCGCAAATCGAGAAGCAGTTTGGCAAGGGTTCGATCATGCGGTTGGGATCGAAAGAAGCGATTGTCCCGATTTCCGTGATCTCGACCGGTGCCATTTCCTTCGACGCCGCGCTGGGAGTCGGGGGCTTCCCGCGCGGACGCGTGGTGGAAGTTTTCGGCCCAGAATCGTCAGGCAAAACAACTATCGCTCTGCAGGTGATCGCTTCCGCCCAGGCCAACGGCGGCATGGCGGCCTTTGTGGACGCGGAACACGCGCTGGACCCCGGTTACGCCAAGAAACTCGGCGTTGATGTGGACAACCTGCTGGTCTCGCAACCGGATTACGGCGAGCAGGCGCTTGAGATTGCCGAAGCCCTGGTGCGTTCGGGAGCGATTGATGTGCTGGTTGTGGATTCAGTCGCAGCGCTGGTCCCCAAGGCCGAACTTGACGGTGAAATGGGCGACAGTCACATGGGGCTACAGGCGCGGTTGATGTCGCAAGCCCTTCGCAAACTTACCGGCATAGTTTCGAAATCGCGCACCTGCCTGATCTTCATCAATCAGATCCGCGAAAAAATCGGCGTGATGTTCGGCAATCCTGAGACCACCACCGGCGGCCGCGCGCTCAAGTTTTATGCATCTGTTCGCGTGGACATCCGCCGCATCGCCGCCATTAAAGAAGGAGACGTGGTGGTCGGCTCGCGCACCAAGGTCAAGATCGTCAAAAACAAAGTCGCCGCGCCCTTCCGCGAATCCGAATTCGATATACTTTACGGGCAGGGAATTTCGCGGGAAGGCGATTTGCTCGACCTGGCGGCGAACCAAAACATTTTGGAGAAATCCGGCGCATGGTACAGCTACAAGGGCGAACGCATCGGGCAGGGCCGCGAGAATGCGCGCCAGTTCCTGAAAGACAATAAAGAAGTAACTGCGAAGCTTGAGGCGGAGGTGCGGAAGGCGATGGGCCTGACTTCGGCCCAGCCTGTCACACAGGCGCAGGGCGCCGCCCAGGGTGCGAGTCAGGGCGCACGTGTGACCACCATGCCAACAGGTGCAGAAGGAAAAGTTGCGGCGCGCCGCTAGGAGTTTTGTTTAGAAGCTATTCGACTTGTGATGCGTCACTTGTGATGACCCGCAGGCGGGCGTGTAGCTTGCGTCATTCCCGGCATTCTCACCAGCCGCACGGCTGATTAGTCCCACCTTGGTAAGCTGTATCTGAGCGAAGTCTGTTGACAACCCGCTTATACTTATCCCCATCCTAAAGTCGGGATCTCGTACCAAGCCGGTCTGGACGCATGGGACTTCTCGCACGCTGTTTCCTAACGATAGTGGTCCTCACGGTTTACGGAGTCGCCCAGCTTCCGTCGTCCCGCTGTGATTCAGCTAAGGGCTCTTTGCCGGACTGCCCGTTTCTTCCCCGATCGGACTCTAATCCAGGCGCCACGCCAGAATCTTCAGGCGCTTTAGCAGCGGAAACGTCCGCAGGCTCCGCCGAGCCCAACGGCGAGTCACCGGCAATGCCGGCGGACAAGCCTGGAGGAGATTCCGATTATCAACCGTCGATTGAAGGATCAGGGAGCGCGAAACCGGCGGACTTCAGCCGAAGCGTCTATTACAGAAACAAGCTCGAATTCTCGTTGGAAGGAGGATGGCATCCCATCAATATCCCCTTTCCTCTAGACGTTTTCGTAGGCGATGCCTACAACACATACCCGCTTAAATACACGCTGGTACCCATCTTCGCTTCTCTGCGATGGCATCTGGGCGGCCCATGGGGGCCTTCCATTTTGCGCGGAAATTTCGATCTTACGTTCACCGGGTCGATTACCGGGGTCGCGAGGGGACCTGAGAGCCGCTATTTCGCGTATCTCATGGGGGCTCGGCGTAATTTTATCCCGCGCAGGGGGAAGATTGCGCCCTACTTTGATGTACGCCTCGGCGTCGGGAGAATTGACGCTAAGGGACCCCTAGGGGTGCCATATGCCCAAGGACAGGACATTACGTTTACCATAAATATGGGCAGTGGAGTGCGTTACAACCTGAGTCCGCGCTATGCAATTTCGGCCGGTTTGAATTTCATGCATATATCAAATCTGGATTTATCCGAAAGCAACGGAAAGCCGAACTGGGGCATTCGGAACTATGGCATTAATGTTTACGGGCCGATGGTTGGACTCGACATCCAATTGCGCAGGCATCAACGTTCTACGCAGTAAAACTCCAGACCTTCTGACAACCCTCGTGCAGTCTCAGTACTCCGAATTCATTAACTCGATGAGTGTCACGGCGATCTTTCAACAATCACCGACCGCCCATGTGAAGAAGCTCTTAAGCAGCAGCGATATGGCGCGGCAGACTTCTCCAATGTGACCTGTGAGTCCGGTCACTCATTTCCAGCTCACGAAGCGTATCATTTAGTGTGGGACCTGGACGAAGGTCGCTCCAAGGCGTTCCCCCGTGGTTCACAGGTACTTCCGTTCGATCTGCAGGCATGGTGCCCTAGCCTTTCCAAAAGGATTTCATGCGCGACGGGAAACCGGAAGTGGAACAAAAAGTTGCTGGCATCTCTGACATCTCGGAGAAGGCCGCTCTTCTCGACTTGGCAAATGACGCGATTTTTGTAAAAAGCGTGAATGGCACAATTTCGTATTGGAACCAGGGTGCGGAAAGGCTGTACGGCTGGACGAAGACTGAGGCTCTCGGTCGTTCAACCCATGAACTTCTTCGCACAGAGTTTCCGATTCCGTTGACAGAAATTGAAGCCAGAGACTTCTGGGAAGGCGAGCTTCGCCACACGAGGCGCGATGGCGTACAAATTCTGGTTGCCAGCCGCTGGACTACATTGCGGGCCGACGACGGGAAACCACTCGCCTGGCTGGAAATCAACACGGACATAACTTCGCGCAGGCGTGCCGAAGATGCCACTCGCCAGCTAAGTGGCCGCCTCCTCACCTTGCAGGACGACGAACGCCGCCGAATTGCGAGAGCGCTGCATGACAGTCTAGGCCAATTCTTAACGGCGCTAAAAATGAATCTCTCTCTTCTGTCAACCGCAGACGAGACAAACGCGAAGCTTGCGGCAGAATGCTCCCAGATCGTAGACCAATGTTTGACTGAAACCCGCACCATTTCTCATCTGCTCCACCCTCCATTGCTGGATGAAGCAGGTTTTGCCCCCGCGGCTCGGTGGTACGTAGACGGTTTCGCCCAACGCAGCAAAATCAAGGCGAACCTGAATCTACCGCCAGAGCTTCCCCGGCTGCACAGAGATGTCGAAGTCGCCTTGTTCCGTGCGTTGCAGGAGGCTCTCACGAACGTTCACCGACACTCGGGCAGTTCAGCGGTGGACATTTGCATTGATTTGGATAAGGAGCGGGTTCGTTTGGAAATTATGGACAATGGGCGGGGCATACCCGAGGAACGCCTAAATCTGATCACTGACGATGCACGAGCAGGCGTCGGCATAGCTGGAATGCGGGAAAGGGCGCGTGAATTAGGTGGATCGCTGGATATTAAATCGGACGCGACCGGCACGAGAGTGCTCGTCACCATTCCTTTACATCAACGGACCTCAGTCGATTCAGCACAGGGCGACGAGCGCAGTCGGGGCATTTCTGTTGCCTAGCAGGTGCTGGCGCACTTGCACCCGTCAACGGCGGTAATTTAGGAAACCGCAATCCCGAGTTCGATGGAGTGCAGGTGAGCTTGGGATGGCACTGGTTTAAGTGAGGCGCTTCATCGGCACGCAGCTCAGACTCCACGCAGACGCCTCAACTGGACAAGGATCGTCCACAGATTTCGTGCGAGATTGAACGGACGTTAACTGGAAAAGGTCAGGAGGCTCCCACCCTTTGAAAACCGCAAAGGGTGGGGCAGCCTCACTTTGGGTTGTGCCAGAAAAAGGGTGGGCCAGCCAGCGTGGGCAAGGATTGTCCACAGATTTCGTCCGAGATCGAGCGACGTTAGCTAGAAAAGTCAGGAGGCTCCCAGCCTTTGAGAACCCGCAAAGGGTGGGGCAGCCTCATTTTTGGGTTGCGCCGGAAAAAGGTTGGGCCAGCCAGCCTGCGGCGCACTCGCTCTAAGGCTGATTCGAAGATTCGTCAGCTTGCGTCTGTGGGAATTCAAAATCCCCGCCCTGTCTCCGCAAAAAGCGCGGAGACAAGGACGGGGCACCCAGAATAATGTGACGAAATGCCTTTGCCCACTGTGGTGAAAACGCGTTAGTCCCCATGGCATGAGGACAATCTAGTTTGTCAGGCGGATCATGGTTCGGGTTTTAAAACCCTGCTCGGCCTGACGGCCTCGCGTTCAATCTATAAGGGTGGCGTACCCCGGACTTCCGTCCTGGGCTCTCATGTGTCGCCCCTTGGGGGCTGGATCCGAGCGGCGAATCGCAGGCAACAGATCTTCGCCTGATTTCTAAGTTGTTCAAGGTTGGGGCGAACAGGAAAGTGGCGATCATGAAACTGAGGCTCATAACGGACCTCCTTGTGGTCAGGCCCGGAGTCCGCTATTTCGGGTAGAGCAGATTCGTCGAAACCGTATTCCGATGTGTGGACTCGGTCCTGCCCGCGGACTGGAGGCGTCCTGTACGCCGCGGACAGTATATGGGAATGTCCTCATTATTGATGTGGCGGAACTTCTTCTCACAACGATGAACTTTTTGACCTTCGAGCCCGAATAGCTTTGCGGAGAGCATGATTGGCTGACGACCGCGAACTTCGGGAACGCATTCGTCGCGGAGACGCGGATGCGTTTGGATCGCTCTACTGCATCTACGCTCCGAGGCTGGAGATATTTCTAAGGCACGTCCTGCAGGATCGTCAGGCCGCGCAAGATGTGACGCAGGAAACGTTTGCCAGGATGTGGGAAAGACCAAATGGCTTTGATCCTGCACGAGGAACCCTGCGTGCATATCTTTTCGGTGCGGGGCGCAAGCGGGCAGCTGAATGGTGGCGAAAGCGCGGCGCTCAGGTCGCTGCGCTTGAGAACGATTCCTGTGCACGCAGTGCGGAGGCCGCTGCGCTCGTCTCCGATGCGCTTGCGCGGCTACCAGAAGAGCAGCGCAGCTTGCTATGGCTGCGCGAAGTAGAAGGACATTCTTACGAGGAGCTAGCGACGATCCTGGACGTTCCGATCGGCACGGTCAGGTCTCGGCTTTTCACGGCGCGAGAAGAACTGAGAAAGATTTGGCGGTCAGAGCCAAACTCGAAGGAGAAGGTATGAAATGCCAGGAAGTATCTGAGTTCGTTTCGGCGCTTTATGACGGCGAAACAATTCCTAAGGACGCGGCCGAGCACATCGGAATTTGTGATCACTGCCGAGAGCACCTGAATGCCTACTCAAGCATGGGAAACGAAATGCGGCGGCTCGCCAGCCTGGAACCGGAATCCGCGAGTAAACCCGATACCTGGCAACAGATTCGGCGTTCGCCGGCGTGGTGGCAAAAAGGATTTGCGACGATGAGAATTCCGCGAATCGCATTTGCATCGATGTTGATCGTAATTCTGCTTCTATGCGGCGGATTGGTGCTAGTGCGCGCGGGAGCCGGCGGGCGGGTGCTCATTTTGGGCTACAAGCCTGTTCCGACTGGTCCAGTGCTGCCCTGTACCATGACGATCGTAAATAATCACGCCACCACCTGCAGCCATATCACGCATCTATCTTCGGGAGCGCTTGTCTTCAATGCGAGATTCCTACGCCAGGACGAAGACCGAACCGAAGTTGGTATTAGAACCAAATTCCTCCTGCAGACGGAAAGCGTTGAGGGCGATGGAGAGGCTCAGTTGAGAGATGTTCCCGAACAGATCCTGTCGTTCGAGCAAGGAGAAAGCAAACGGATTGCAGTTTCCGGGATGGGCACAATCGAGCTGACGGGAAACTATCTGGATCACATACCGACGCTCATCTACCAACCGGATGAAACCCTGGATCCGCAGGAAAACGAGTTTCGAGTTGTAACGCCTGTGCTCATTCGAGACCAGAAGGTCGTCGTCAATATCGATGGCAATTCCATTTCTTGTTGCAATGCTGACGCAACTCTGATGATTTTTGTTCCAGGCGAAGGCCGCTATCTCATCTCTGGCGTCCCTTTCGAAGGCGCAGTCGAGGGCAGTGTTCATCTCGGTCAAATAGAGTTTGTATTGGAAGGACACAAATATCTGCTGCTGACATCAATGCCTATCACCCGATCAGAACACGTGTGGGTCACGCACGAAGCAGACTTTAAGCCATCGGAACGAATGGTTCGGCCTGAGGAAGCACGAGACGACCGGCCGATGTTTCTGGTGAGGAGTCTGGACAAACTGCAGCAGCCGCGAATACCACATTCTTAGTCTGACACACCAACCGTCAGCCCTCGAAGGCGAGGAATTTCCGTCCGAAGGCTCGAGTTGTAGCGCCGCAGCGATCTTGAATGAAGAACAGGGTGAGAATCTTTCGGCGCAACGTTTGCCGTTGTATTCCTCGATTATTTTACCCGTACTCACTTGCCTCTTTGAGAGGATGAACCCATAAGATTCTGCCAAGCTTAGAAGCATGGGAACGGGCCGTTCTAAAACTCCAGTCGGTAAGCTGCTTCGATAATTCCATAGTCAGCCCCCGGCTTTATGACTACGTCTCCCGTAATGCTCAAAGCTGAAACTGCGGGCCTTAGCTGATCTGATGATGTTGGATCTTCGTCAGCTAAGGTTCCATGCTTCAAAATGGAGATTGTAGGATAGTAGTTCTTCCTCTGCGCACGTTCGGCGGGGTCATGAACGATCAAGATATTGGAATCCTCCCGGCCTGCACGATTTCTTCCGTACCCTACAACTGTCATCCAGTGTCCGTCGTATATACGGTAGATATCGGTCCGTGAATCATACTTGTACCAACCAACTAAAATCCAAACAGAGCTTTGGCCTAAAGTCCCTTCTTTTATCCAATCAAGCGTAACCGCGTCGGCATCAACGTCCACAAAGGAGGGGACCTTCCTCAGGCCCTGCGCTGCCATACGCCGATATTTAACATTTTTTTCCGCAAGATAGCTCTTAAGACCGAGAAAAACGTTGTAGGGCGAAGTACCTCCATGTTCTGAGGTGCTCATGACTTCGCCTAGTAAATTGACCAACCGAGCTTGATTCTCGTCTTCGTTTCCGTCGTGGAAAGGCTGTAATGAAGGAAACCCATTTTTTGAGAGCCATACCAAACTATTCGAAACGGCGGCTGGCGCGCAATGCGGTTTGCCGCCCCATTTTACGATTGCGGGGAGACAGGATTCGCAAATGTTCGGAACCGATTCAGCTTTTTCGGTATAAGAAGTGGGAAGGCCAAGAGAAATGGAAGATATGAAAATCAACACAGACAGTGAGTACTTCAAGGCTTCCTCTTCATGAATGATGAGTTGTTCTCTTCAAATCCATTCTTGCATTCGACGCTCGATGCATTGTCAGCAATGACAAATTCCTCGTAAAATCTGCCACGCCCAATGCGCCAGTTCGACTCCCGCCATATCGCCGTACCCGCCCGCTTTGGCCCATACGACCAGCGCACCTACTGCGAAATTATCCCAAGGGATCCCAGCCAGGTCTCCACCAACTGAGGCCATCCCGTTATCGGGAACTTCGTACGCCGCAACCCAAATGCATGCCCGCCCTGCGCATACAAATGCATCTCCACGGGAACCCCAGCCTTCTGCAGCGCAATGTAGTACGCCAGCGAGTCGTTTACGTTGTCCACGTGGTCATCCTCTGCCTGCAGCAAAAACGTAGGTGGAGTCTGATGGGTGACAGGAATATCAGGATTCAAGCCCAGATCTTTATCGGCAGTCGCGGGATAATGAATCATAAACTTTTTAGTGCCTTGCTTTGCATCCCACTCCGCCGCGGACAGCGACAGATGGCCCGGATAAATAGCCACTGCAAAATCGGGGCGGCAGCTCTCTTTGTCGGCGGCATCGACCGCCGGATACAAACGCTTCGCAAAATGCGTGCTCATCGCTGCCACCAGATGACCGCCTGCCGAAAAACCAAGCACACCAATCTTGTGCTGATCAATATGCCATTCCGCCGCGTGCAAGCGCACCAGCCCCACCGTCCTCTGCGCATCTTCCAACGCCATCGGTGATTCCGGATACGGCCCTGATTTCAGATACGGCGCGGGCTTTGGATACCCCGCCTCACCCGGCACGCGGTACTTCAACAACACGCAGGTAATGCCTTGTGATGTGAGCCAATCGCATACCTCCGTGCCTTCGAGGTCGATGGCCAGGATTTTGTAGCCGCCGCCGGGAAATACGACTACTGCCGCACCGGTGTTCTTTCCCTGTGGTGAATAGACCGTTATCGTCGGCCTGGACACATTGCTCACGTATAACCACGGGCGTCCCGCGACGAGCGGATCGTTGTCTGTAGTAAGTGTCTCCTGCCCATCAATAGGCTGTGCGTCAGGTACGGCCCCTGGCCATATCGGAACTTGCGTATGTTCGGGCGATGGCTGCCATACAGGCGTCTGAGCGCTCAGACCGCCAAACGCAAACACAACACAGAAAACACAGATCAAAGGCTTCATCACATACCTATTTGTCGAGCACCGCGCGAATTCGCTCGTAGGTCACCTCCAGCGTCTCCGGCAGGACGCGTGTCTCGCCAGTGACGGTCATGAAATTCGTGTCGCCCACCCAGCGCGGCAGCACGTGCATGTGGACGTGTCCGGCGACTCCGGCGCCAGCGGCGCGGCCGATGTTCATGCCGACGTTGATTCCGTCGGGCGAGTAGACCTGGCGCAAAACCCGCTCCAACCGTTGCGACAGGGTCATCATTTCGTGCGCCGCAGGCTCAGGAAGTTTGCTCAGTTCGTCGAGGTGCGCGAACGGCACGATCATCACGTGTCCGGAGGTGTAGGGAAAACTGTTGAGGATCACGAAGCAATGCTTTCCGCGATGGACGATTTTCGCTTCTGGATCAGCCAGTTTCGGCAGCTCGCAGAAAATGCACTCGCTGACATTGTCTTTCGTCGCGGCGGTCGTGATGTAGGCGTAACGCCAGGGGGTCCACAAGTAATCCATCGCAAGCAGGTTAGCAGAAGAGGTGCAGGTTGTTGCGGCGGTGCGATTGAGTAATTTTGTAATTTGGTAATCGGGTAATTTTCTTTTTCGTAAAGAGCAATTCCAAATCTGAGGCGACTCGGAAGCATGCCAAATTCCTCAATTACAAAATTACCCAATTTGCAAATGTTTTCTGATTGTTAATTTTCATTTCTGGGTTTGACACCTTTTCTGGACGGTTGCTATAGTCGAAGTGTTCCCATTGGGATACGGGTTCGATCTTTACGGCCGCTGGGTCAGTCCATCCGCCAGGGTGGGCTCAACATAAACTGGGTTATCAGAACAAGACTCATACCAGCAGTTCGCTAACCAGCCCGCGTCCTCTGATACCGCTGAGAGGCAATGACCTTGTTCGACGAGACCAACGCTCCCTATTCCGATTCCTCAACCACAACCTTGACCGAGCAACCCACGACTGAGCAGCCCACGACCGAAGCCCAGTCTGAGCAGCAGGCAGTCGCAAGCGAGCAGACTCAGGCCGACGAAGCGAAGCCTGTAGCCGCTGACGACTTCGCATCCGCGCTCGAAAGCTTCACCACCGAAGCCGAAGAGACCACGGGCGAAGACCACGTGATCAAAGGGACGGTGCTGAAGCTTACGCCGACGCACGTGTTCGTTGACATTGGCGCGAAGTCGGAAGGCGCGGTGTCGATCGTCGAGGTCATGGACCACGAGGGGAAGCCCAAGTTCCAGCCGGGCGATGCGATCGACGTGATCCGGGAAAAGGGCGCGACAGAGGAAGGCTATATCAATCTCTCGTTTCAGAAGGCGCAGCGCTTACGAGCCTGGGACGAGATCGAGAAGGCCTACAGCGAGAACCAAGCGATCCGGGCAGTAGTGGTTGAGCGCACCAAGGGCGGCGTAACCGTCGACATTCTCGGCGCGCACGCGTTTCTGCCGGGATCGCAGATTGACCTGCGCCCGGTACGCAATCTTGATGCGTTGAAGGGACAAAGTTTTGATGTCGCGATAGTCAAGCTCAATAAGAAGCGCGGCAATGTGGTGGTTTCGCGCAAGCAACTTCTGGAGCAGGAGCAGAACGAAAAGCGCTCTAAGCTGCTCGATCACTTGCAGGAAGGTTCTGTGCTGACCGGTGTGGTGAAGAATCTCACTGAGTATGGAGCGTTTGTAGATCTCGGCGGCATTGACGGCCTGCTGCACATAACGGACATGTCATGGGGACGGCTGACGCACCCGCGCGATCTGGTGAACGTGGGCGATCAGATCCAGGTGAAGGTTCTCAAATTCGATGCTGACAAGCAGCGGGTCTCTTTGGGATTCAAACAGCTCACGCCTGATCCGTGGCTGGATGCGGAACATCGGTATCCAGTGGGAGCGCATGTTCACGGACGCGTGATCAGCGTCACCGATTACGGCGCTTTTGTCGAACTGGAACAGGGAATCGAAGGCCTGGTTCACGTGAGCGAGATGACGTGGTCGAAGCGGATGAAACACCCGTCGAAACTGGTGAATGTGAACGATCAGGTTGAATGCGTGGTGCTGAATGTGAATCCCGGCGAGCGCAGGATTTCGCTGGGCATGCGGCAGCTGGCTTCGAATCCATGGGATTCGCTGATTGAGAAGTACCCCGTCGGCGCGTCGGTAGAGGGCCGCGTACGTAACCTCACCGATTTCGGCGCGTTCATCGAGATCGAAGAAGGAATTGACGGTCTGGTCCACGTCAGCAACCTAAGCTGGACGAAGCGCGTGAAGCATCCTTCTGAAGTGCTGAAGAAGGGCGACCGCGTGAAAGCTGTGGTGCTGGCGATTGACACGGAAAAACGGCGTCTGTCGCTGGGAGTGAAGCAGCTTCAACCGGATGTATGGGATTCGTTCTTCCAAACCCACCGGGTCGGCGACATCGTTCACGGGAAAGTGTTGCGTGTGGCGACGTTTGGCGCCTTTGTCGAGATTGCTGAAGGGGTAGAAGGTCTCTGTCACAAATCAGAGGCGGTGGATGGAAACGGGCAGCCACTTCACCTCGAACCCGGGGCGGAGCACGATTTCAAGATCATTAAAATGAGCCCCGAAGAGAAGAAGGTGGGGCTTAGCATTCGGGCGGCGGGCGAAGAAGCATCTCGCTCAGAGGTGGAGTCGTACAAGCACCCCGCGTCCAGCACCGGATCCACCATTGGCGAGCTTATGTCCTGGAAGCGCGCTGGGAACGAGAACGGGTAATCGGTCCGGAAACCCTCATTCCAGAACTCAGCAGCCCTGCTTGGCATGCGGTCGCGGCGGTGTATTTCTAGGGGCAACTTGCGCTTTTTGGCGTACATCTAGAATCAACAAACTTGGCTGAACCGCCCCGTGGTGCGGGAAGTGGACGCCAGGGTACCTTCGTCACTCGTCACAGGAGCGTAACCTGTCCCCTTGGGCAGGTACGGCTAGGCGACCTTGGTAATGAAGAATACTGCTGAGTTCGATTGACACGAAAGAACCACTTTGTTACCGTTGGCTCGCTACCTTCTTACACCTCTGGTCGAGCTAAGTGCTGCATCTGCTTAAGATTGCAGATCGACGATTTTAGATTTTTGCTGGTTTAGCAGGGAGAGCGCGTTTCGGCCCTGATCCCAATAGGGGAGACGCGACTTGAGAACCAAGACTGCCAGGGATTTTCAAAACTAGCGCCGGGTGGGCGCGCCCTGGAAAACGAAAGGAAAAGTTGCCTAAACGCTTTTACATTCTGTTTGTCGCTCGCGGCGAAGACGGCCAGCTGCGGAAAATTCCTATTCCAGCGCGCTATTTGTATGTGTTGGTCGTCGGCGCAGTGATCGGTTTGCTGGGCATGACTGGCTTGGCAAGTTCCTACGTTCGCATGCTGCTGAAGGTTTCCAGCTACAACCAATTGCGAGCCGAGCGCGAAGACCTCAAGAACCGCTACTCCCATCTGGAACAGGTTGCGAAAGAACGCGACATGCAGGTCGCATCGCTGGGATCACTGGCCAGCGAAGTTTCGTCGCTCTATGGGTTGAAGACTGATCCGGTGCTGGTCAAGGCAGCGGCCTCTGACAGAGTCGAGGATCCGCAGGTCAGCTCTTCCTTCGATCGGCTTTATACGCTGAAGGACGCAGCTCTGAGCGGTGCAACGACCGTGGGCCTTTCGCTCGGGATGACCCGCAACGTCACCACAGCCGACTGGGTTCGAGCCAACTCCGCGCCGAGTCTCTGGCCGGTGGAAGGTCAGGTTACCGGTTCGTTCGGCGAGCGGATTGATCCGTTCAACGGCGAGGGCGCATTCCACTCTGGAGTTGACATTGGCGCCATGTTAGGTCAGCCGGTGATTGCTCCTGCGGACGGTGTGGTGGAGTTTGCGGATTTCATGGGCGGCTATGGACGTGCCGTTATTCTCGATCACGGGCACGCGGTCAGCACGCGTTATGGACACCTAAAGGCATTTGCGGTCTTTCCCGGCCAGCATGTTCACCGTGGCGACACGATCGGTTACGTGGGCGATAGCGGCCGCAGCACCGGCCCACACCTGCACTACGAAGTTCGCATCAACGACGTTCCTGTCAATCCTCGCAAGTATCTCCGTGTAACCTACGCCCATCTGGGCGGATTTGCCGCGGGAAGCTAAGAAAGGCTCTGGGCTTGAGGCTCTGGGCTTCAGACTCTAGGTTCTCAGCAGGATATTTCCTTAGGTTCTGCGGAGCCTCGCCAGTCCCACTCCTGCGCCAATCAGCAGTGAGCCTGCCACGCGGTTGGTGAGCTTCTCAAATCGCGGACTGCGCGCAGTAGATAACGCTCGTCCCGCAAGCTGGCCGTAGATGAAGAGGATCACGAATTCGACCGCAATTGAGCTGACACCCAGCACCAAGATCTGAAGGGCAACATTGTGATGAGCGTCGATGAACTGCGGCAGAATGGCGGTAAAAAAGAGCAGAGCTTTGGGGTTCGCTGCCTGCAGGAAGAATCCGTCGCGAAGAATGCGGGTTCCGGTGCCCGAGCCAGATTTTTCTTCGGGAAGCGATAGCACCGAAGACCTCCCGAAAAAGCTCGACAGGCCTAGGTAGACGAGATAGGCTGCCCCGATCCATTTGA
>Ga0209580_10000798_pt1 | contig 15514 bp, 11 predicted proteins | sample Coa_R1_5_FD_187153 | JGI IMG/M metagenome (GOLD analysis project Ga0209580, IMG submission 187153) | Surface soil microbial communities from Centralia Pennsylvania, which are recovering from an underground coalmine fire - Coalmine... | ecosystem: Environmental > Terrestrial > Soil >... | reverse complement strand
GCCATGGTTCGTCACGAAGACCGCCAGGAGTCGCCGGGCGTCGTACAGCACGAGCACCCCCGCGGACACCACGATCATCAACGCGTAGAGCTTGACCTGGACGTCGTAGGCGATGTTCATCAGCGCGACGTTGGTCATGACGGCCACCGTGGTCAACGCGCCGAGCGTCGCAGTGCGACGGAAGCAGAGAAGGACGATCGCGACCGACTCCATCAGGCCGCCAAAGAAACTGTACGGTCTCGAGTACTGCATGAACGTCCACAGCAGCCGCATCGGCGTGAGTTCGCCGACTCGGGTTTCGTAGTTGAACGGACCGAGCGGCGGAAACTGCTGCGGGAGAATCTTGGCGACCGCGTAACTGACGAGACCTAACGCGATCGAGTAGCGGAGCATGACCCGCAGCGCGCCTTCCACCCACGGCGCATGCGGGCGTTTCCGATCGGCCGTCGTCCAGACGATCGCGACAAGCGCGCCGATGACGACCGACAGGATCAGTCGCGCGAACTCCTCGCCGACGTCTCCATTGTCCCCGGCCGACGCCATCGTCATCGGGCCCGTCATGCCAAAGAGGACGCGCGCAAGAGAGATGCCCGGGCGCGTGAAGAGGTGCCCCCAGCTCACCGCGAGCCCTTCGCTGAAGCCGCCGCTGCCGCCGCCGAGTGACGGGTAGTTGTTCAGGAAGAGCGGTAGATGGTACAGACCAAAAGCGACGAGGGCAAAGCGCTCGGCGACGCGACGCGTCAGACGGTGAGGAGCCGCTGGAGGATCGGTCGTCGACACGGGTTACGCGATCGCGACCGGGTCGAGCAGGAACGTCGCGAACAGATTGACCGCGAACGCGGTCATCGCGGCCAGCTCGAGGATCGCGGAGACGGGCAGCACCGACCACGCCCAGACGGCGTAGTCCTGATAAGCGATGACTTCGCCGGAGACGCGCAGCAGACAGCCGGCCGTGAGCAGGACAAGGCCGGTGAGCATCAGACGCGGACTCCAGAGCGGCCGGGCGCCCGCGAACGCAGGCAAGATTCGCTGCCCGACCGCGAACACCATCGTCGACGTGAATCCCACGGTGAACGCGTGACGCGACGCTCCCCAAATCCCGCCCGAGACGTCCCACAGGGCCGCGGCTACGCCGAGGATCGCGGCCACGACGAGCCACGTGTAAGCGAGACGAATGAAGACCGGGAAGCTCGGATGCACGCCGCGGGTCTTCGGCGCGCGCTCGGCCGGCTCGAACAGGCGAAGCGCCACGATGACGAGCAGCGAGCCGAGGACGAACAGGCCCGTCGCGGGAGAACCCCACCCGAGGAGCGTAAGGATGATGCCGCTGGCGTTCGCGGAGAGACCGGTGCCGAGCACCACGGGATGACTGGGCCGGAGGCCGATGAACACGGGCATCCATCGCGCGCTGAATCCCCAGATGAAGGGCGCCAGGAATCCCCAGGCGATGATCACGAGAAACCGCTGATCGAGCGCGTGTGGAATGGCCGGCGACGCGCCCCGAACCGAGAGCCAGATCCCGATCGCGAGATTGGCCAGGAGCGTGAAGAGCAGGCCCACGGAGCCGCTGACGACGACCCAGATCCACGGTTCGAGACGAGGACGCTCGCCCTCCGGCCGATGCTGGGACACCGACCGGAAGAAGACCAGGAACGCCGCCACCTCGAGCGCCGCCGAGAACGGCAGCAGCACGCGCCACTGCCAGCCGTACACGTTGGCGACCCAGCGCAGCATGACGCCGCCGACCCACATGGCCCAGCATGCCCACGCGGCCGCGAGCGCGGGCTTTGATCCGGCTCGCAGCTTTGGAATGGAGTAGAAGCCGATGCCGAGAATGAAGGAGCCAATCCACCCGAAGACCTGAGCGTGGCCGTGCGCCTGCAGCCAGCTTGGCGAGACGAGCGACACGCTCTCGCGCCCGCTGATCTGGAGCAGGTTCACGACGCCAAGAAGCGTCCCCGGCACGAGCATGAAGCAGAGGCCGGCGCCGATGTAGGCCGAAAGGACCCGGGACAGCGAGGCTTCGTAAATCCGCGGGTCTGCGCCAGATCGATCGTGCACGGTCACACCCGCAATCACGGGGCTCGGCGGGAGGATCACCGGCGCCAGCTTAGCGTACGGCGCCGCGCCTCAATTTGCGGATTGGATCCATGCTGGAGGCATGACGGACCCACTCGCGGGATCACCCTGGAGCTCGCCCGACACGGTCGCCGGCTTCGCGGCCTCTCCGCCGAACGAGACGCTGATGCGGTACGCAGCCGGGGAATTGGCCCGGATGCCCGGGGGCCGCGCGATCGACATCGGCTGCGGCGCCGGGCGCAACGCTGTGCCGCTCGCCGAGCTGGGGTGGCAGGTGCTTGGCACCGACTGGTCCGCGCCGATGATCGAGGCGGCGCGCGCGAGGGCAGCCGGCGAGGAAGTCGCCGGTAGGCTCCGCCTCGCCCTCGCACCCATGGACGACTTGCCGGCCGGCGATGCCGAATTCGATCTCGTCATCGCGCATGGCATCTGGAATCTCGCGCAGTCGTCCGCGGAGTTCCGTCGCGGCGTCGCCGAGGCTGCGCGCGTCGCGAAACCCGGCGCGGGACTGTTCGTGTTCACGTTCTCGCGCCACACGCTTCCGGCGGACGTCGAGCCCGTGGCCGGCGAGTCGTTCATCTTCACCGAGTTCTCGGGGCGGCCACAGGTGTTTCTGACCGAGGACCAGCTGCTGTCCGAGCTCGCCGGTGCCGGCTTCACGCCGGATCCTCACGTGCCGCTCACCGAACACAACCGGCCACCGGCCGGTGCGCTGTATGCCAGCCGGGCGCCAGTGATCTACGAGGCGGCATTCAGGAAGGCCAGTGTAAGATCTTGAGTCTGCCATCTGATGTCTGACACCGCCGCGGTTCCTCGCCGTGGTCTGCAGCTCGCTCTGGCGACCATTTCCTTCGCGGTGTGCTTCGCAGCCTGGGGCCTCATCAGCGCGTTCGCCCCGCGGTTTCGCGAGATTTACCACCTCACGGCCTTCGAGACGGCGATGCTGGTGTCGGTGCCCGTCGTCCTCGGGGCGCTGGCGCGGATCCCGATGGGCCTGCTCACCGATCGATTCGGCGGGCGCGTCACCTACACGGTGCTGATGCTGACGGCGGCCGTGCCGGTGCTGGCGCTGCCCCACGAGTCGAGCTACGGGTCGCTCGTCGCGACTGGTCTCGTCCTGGGGTTGGCCGGTGCCTCATTTGCCGTCGGCGTCGGCTTCGTGTCGGCTTGGTACTCAGCCGAGCGGCAGGGCAGCGCGCTCGGCGTGTACGGTCTCGGCAATATCGGTCAGTCGATCGCGGTGTTCCTGGGGCCCGTGGTCGCCATCTCGATTGGGTGGGAAGGCGCGGTGAATAGCGTCGGCGGCCTGCTGCTGGTCTGGGCGGCGATTTTTGCGGTGCTCGCCAGGAACGCGCCGAAGCGCGGCCAGCCCAAGACCTTCGGCGCGATGGTGCGTGTGCTGACCGGGAACCCGCTGAGCTGGGCGCTGTCGGCCTTCTACTTCCTGACGTTCGGTGGATTCGTCGCCTTCGCGATCTACCTGCCGACGCTGCTCAAAGACCAGTTTGGTTTGACGCCAGCCGACGCCGGCTTCCGGACGGCGGACTTCGTCGTGCTGGCGACGTTCTGCCGTCCAGTCGGCGGGTGGCTGGCGGATCGGATTGGCGGCGCGCGCGTGCTGAACGGTGTGTTCCTGGGCATCGTGCCCTTTGCGCTGCTCCTCGCATGGCCCGCGATGATGCCGTTCACTGTGGGCGCGCTCGGCTGCGCGTCGCTCCTGGGATTCGGCAACGGCGCGGTCTTCAAGCTCGTGCCGGAGTACTTTCCCGCCGACACCGGCAGCGTGACCGGTCTGGTCGGCGCCATGGGCGGCCTTGGCGGCTTCTTCCCGCCCCTGCTGCTCGGCGCGTTCCGCGACGGTCTGGGCGCCGTTTGGCCCGGCTACCTGCTGCTCGCAGCCGCGTCGTTCGGACTGTACCTGTTGAATGCGGCCACGTTCGTGCCTCGGCAGGCAGCCCTCGACCTCACCCTGGCGCCAGAGCTCCGGCGCACCGCCGATCGGCTGCGATCCGGCGCGGTGGGCGACGCTCGGCACCGGCCTCCTCATCGCGCTCATCGTCGTCGGCTCGCGCAACTTGCGGACGTTCGATCCGGCGCTCGTCATCTACACGTTCGCGGTGATCTTCGCCACCTGGGGCGTGCTGTATCACTACAACGTCTGGCTCGAGAAGCCGCCGACCCGCGTGTACTGGGAGCGCGGCTGGCAGCTGTTCCGAGCGCCGGGCCTGCTGACGGGCGTGCCGAGGCTTCTCGGACTCACCGGCCGCCAGATTGCGGCGCAGCGGTTCATCGCCCACCGATCGACGAGCCGGTGGGTCATGCACATGTGCCTGTCGTGGGGCTGCGTCTTGGCCGTGTTGATCACGTTTCCGTTGGTCTTCGGGTGGATCCAGTTCAAGACGCCGGTAGATCAGTTGACCTATGTCACCTATCTCTTCGGCTTTCCGGCGATGTCGTTCCAGCTCGGCACGCCGGTCGCCGAGCTGCTGTTTCACGGCCTGGACGTATCGGCGGTCATCGTTCTCGCCGGGATCGGTCTGGCGCTCTGGCGCCGGATGAGGGACAAGGGTCCGCAGGCGACGCAGTCGTTCGCGCTCGATTTCTCTCCGCTGATTCTGCTGTTCGCGATTTCAGTGACCGGCCTCGCGCTGACGGCATCGCAGGTGTGGCTGGAAGGGAAGTTCTACAGCTTCTTGGCCATCGTGCACGCCATCACGGTGATCGCGGCCCTCTTGTTCCTGCCGTTCGGCAAGTTCTTCCATGTCTTCCAACGGCCCGCGCAACTCGGCGTGAAGCTGTACCAGCAGGCCGGCGCGGCCGGCGCGGGCGCGACATGCGCGCGCTGCGGAGCGCGATTCGCGTCGCGAATGCACATCGACGACCTGAAGCGCGTGTTGCCGGAGCTCGGATTCGACTACCGCATGCCCGGTCCCGCGGAGACGTGGCAGGACCTGTGCCCGGCGTGCAAGCGGAAGTCGCTGTCGCTCGCGCAATTGAGACTGAAGTCCCATGGCCAAGCTCCCAGCTAGCCTCGATCGGCTCGCCGCCGAGTTCGGGCCGCATCTGAACTTCACGCCGGCGGGCGGGTGGACGAATGAATCGACGCATCCGGTCGATCGGCTGGTCAAGACACACTGCTGCTTCTGCGGCCAGCAGTGCGGTATTCAACTGAAGGTGCGCGACAACACGGTCGTCGGGTTCGAGCCGTGGGAGGAGTTCCCGTTCAACCGCGGCATGCTCTGCCCCAAGGGCGTCAAGCGGTACCTGCAGAGCGGCCATCCGGATCGGCTGCTCGATCCGCTCATGCGCACGGATCAGGGATTCCGCAAGGCCGGCTGGGACGAAGCGCTCGACTTCACGGCGCGGCGCCTGGGCGAGTTGCAGGCGCAGCACGGCAAGGACGCGGTCGCCGTCTACGGCGGCGCGTCGCTCACGACGGAGAAGGCCTATCTGATGGGCAAGTTCGCGCGCGTGGCGCTCGGGACACGGCACATCGACTACAACGGCCGGCTGTGCATGGTTTCCGCTGGCACGGCCTACAAGCCGGCGTTTGGGGTTGACCGGAGCCCGATCCCCTGGAGCGACATTCCCCGGGCCCAGGTGCTCCTCGTGATTGGCGCCAACGTCGGCGAGTGCGCGCCAATCACCACGAGCTACATCTGGCGCTGCCGCGACAACGGCGGCAAGCTCATCGTCGTCGATCCGCGGATGACACCCATTACGCGCAATGCGGATCTGTACCTGCCCGTGCGACCGGGCACGGATCTCGTGCTGCTGATGGGCATGCTGCACATCATTCTTCGGGACGGCCTGGAGCATCGCCAATTCATCGCCGAGCACACGGTGGGATTCGAGGAGGTCGCCGCGTCCGCGAAGCCGTACGATCCGCGGAGCGTCGCCGAGCGGACCGGTGTGCCGCCGGAGGCCATCGAGCGGGCGGCTCACATGTTCGCGAAGGCCGATCGGGCGATCGCGCTGCACGCGCGTGGGCTCGAGCATCACTCGAAGGGCGTCGAGAACTGCTCGGCCGTCATCAACCTCTGCCTCGCAACCGGACATCTGGGCCGTGAGGGATCCGGCTGCGCGATGATTACCGGCCAGGGCAACGGGCAGGGCGGGCGCGAACACGGGCAGAAGTGTGACCAGTTGCCGGGTCAGCGATCGATTTCGGATCCGGCGGCGCGCGCGCACGTCGCGCGCGTCTGGGGTATCGCGCCGGAGGACATCCCCCAAGCCGGCCTTTCGGCCGCCGAAATCATGGAGGCCATCCACCGCGGCGAAATCAAGGGCCTGCTGTCGATTTGCTTCAACCCGCTCGTCTCGCTGCCAGATGCCACGTACACGCGCGAGGCGCTGGAGAAGCTCGAGTTCTTCGGCGTGATCGAGTTCTTCCTGTCCGAAACGGCCCAGCACGCCGATGTGGTGTTGGCCGGGAGCCTCCAGGAAGAAGAGGAAGGCGTCGTCTGCAGCACCGAGGGGCGCGTCCTTCACATTCAGAAGGCGGTCGATCCGCCGGCCAACGCGCGCGGCGACGCCAGCATCATCTGCGACCTCGCCAGGCGGCTCGGCAAGGAGAAGTATTTTCCGTATCACTCGGTTCGCGAGATCTTCGACGAACTGCGCGAAGCCTCCCGCGGCGGCATCGCCGACTACTACGGCATCACGTACGAGCGCATCGACGAGGAGATGGGCGTGTTCTGGCCGTGTCCCTCGGCTGAACATCCCGGGACGCCGAGGCTCTTCGAGGGCGGGATCTCCATGCATCCGGACGGCAAGTGCCGCTTCCTTCCAACGCCGTGGCGCGAGAGCGGCGATCCGGTGGACGCGGACTTCCCGTTGTACCTCACGACCGGCCGCGTGGTCAGTCAGTACCTCTCGGGGACGCAGACCCGGCGGATCGGCGCTCTCGTGGACCAGTATCCGGAGCCGCGCGTCGAGATTCATCCGCGCCTGGCCGACTCGCTGGGCATCGCGGCCGACGAGTGGGTGCGCGTGACGACGAGGCGGACGGAGATCACGTTGCAGGCGTCGGTGGTCAAGACGATTCGCCCCGATACGGTGTTCATCCCGTATCACTGGCCGGGCGGTCGCAGCGCCAATCGGCTGACCCACCGCACACTGGATCCGAGGAGCAAGATTCCGGAATTCAAGGTGTCGGCGTGCCGGCTGCAGAAGGCGTCGGCGCCGGGGGCGGCCGTGCCCGCGGGAGTCCGCTGATGTTCGGCCGCGAGTTCTACATCGACCCCTCACGGTGCATCGGCTGCAAGTCGTGCATGAGCGCGTGCGAAGAGTGCGAGACGCACCGGGGCAAGTCGATGATCAACTTCGATTTCATCGACCGGCCGGAACGCATTGCCACCGCTGCCTATGTGTGCTTCCACTGCGAGGATCCGACCTGTGCCGAGGTGTGCCCGGCCGACGCGATCAAACGGGGTCTCGACGGCATCGTCCAATCCGCCCTGGAGTCCCGGTGCATCGGCTGCTCGAACTGCGTGCTCGCCTGTCCGTTCGGCATCCCGAAGATGCAAGTGGCCGAAGAGCAGATGATGAAATGCGACATGTGCTACGACCGGTCGTCGACCGGCAAGAAGCCGATGTGCGCGACCGTCTGTCCGAGCCAGGCGCTGACATATGTGAAGCCGGAGACGATTCGGCGCGAGCGGCGCGAGCAGCCGACGAACGTGTTCTACTTCGGCAATCAGAGGGTGACGACCAAGGTGTTCATGATGGTGCCGGAAGACGCGGGCGCCGTGTCCGTGGACGTGGTGGACTACATGTGGGAGGGTCGGCCATGAGCGTGTGGCGCCAGCCGAGCCGTGATCCGCTGTGGCGGGAAGAGTTCCCGGTACACACCGAGGACGAGCGGTACGTCACGCGCCGCCAGTTCGCCAAGTTCCTGACGCTGACGAGCCTCGGCATGGCGGTCGGAAACGGTTGGATTCTGGTGCGAAGCTGGATCCGGCGCCCGTCGGCGTATCCGTCCGTGAGCGTGGCCCGCATCGGCGAGGTCGCAGTCGGCGGCGTGAAGCTGTTCACATATCCCACCCCCAACGACCCGTGCATTCTCGTACGCACGGCCGAGGACGCGTACGTCGCGTACAGCCAGGTCTGTACGCACTTGTCCTGCGCCGTGTATTTCAGCGCCAAGACGCGCCGGCTCGAATGTCCGTGCCACAACGGCTCGTTCTCCGTCGCGGACGGCTCGGTCATCGCGGGCCCACCCCCTCGGCCGCTGCCCAAGGTCGTCCTGGAACGACGCGGCGCGGACCTGGTGGCGACCGGCATGGAGAGCGCCTGATGGCCGAGCCGGCGCCTCGTCACAAGAACGACCTGGTCGTCATCGATGCGGCGCTCGCGCTCATCGCGACGCTGCTCGTCGTCCAGATGTGGCTGCTGTCGGCAACGCTCGAGGCGTACCTCAGTGGGCACGATCGCGTCGTGCTGCCGGCCGCCGTCGTCTCGGCCGTGATTTTCCTTGCCTGCCTTGGATTGAGCCTGTTCGCGGGCCGCGGGGACGAGCGGTCGCGGTTATGATGAGGTGACCCATGACGGCGTCGGTCCGAGCGCGCGAGCGGCAACAGCACCTCATGGTCGAGAGCCGCGGGGAACGGTGAGGAGCGACCTTGATGCCCTCGCGTACGCAGTCGTCCGGGCCAGTGACCGCAATGTGAAGGCTGCCGGCAACGGCCGGCGCCTGACGTTCGCCACGCTGTTCGTCCTGGCGTGGGGCGCTGCCTGGGTACCTCCGGCCCTCGCCCAGGAGGTCACCCCCGTCACGACGCTCCCGCTCGTCGCCGAGATCGTCGGAGCGCAAGATCAGGCCGAGGCGGTCGGAGCCACGCCGCAACAGCCTGCCGAGGCTACGCTGGACCTCGGGGACCTGTGGCGGCGGCTGTGGGGCCGGCCGGCGCCGATAGTTCTGGATGCGGTAAGTTCCGCGCGCAAGGCTGCCTTCGTACTGGCGCCGGTGATTGGCTCGAAGCCCTCGACGGGGTTGAGCGTCGGCGTCGCAAGCAACGTCACGTTCTTCCGGGGCGACCCGCTGACGACTCACATCTCCACGGGCTACGGCGCGATCCGCTTCACCGAACAGCACCAGCTCCTGTCCGGCTTGAGGTTCGCGGTGTTTACGGACCGTGACCGATGGTTCTTCCAGGGAGACAATCGGTTCCAACTGAACTCGCTCGACACCTACGCGTTGGGTACTGACGCGCCGGCGGCGGGCGCCGTCAACGCGAAGTACCACTACGCCAAGTTGTACGAGACCGCCTTTCTGCAGGTGGCCAAACGTCTGTTCGTCGGGGCCGGGATTGATGCGGACGCGCACTCCGCGGTGGCACCGGGCTCGGGAACGACCCAGGCGTCCTTTGACCAGTCAGCGTTGGTCAGCTACAGCAACGCGCATCAGTTGTCGCTGAACTCCCAGACGTCCGGCGGCACGAGCGTCAACGTGCTGTTCGATAACCGCGATACGTCCGTCAATCCACGGCACGGGTGGCTGGCGAGCGCCAGCTATCGGACGTTCTTCAAAGGCTTCCTGGGCGGGGATTCCAACTGGCAGGAACTCTACCTGGACACACGGACGTACGTGCGCCTCACCGCGAGCGGCCGACATACGCTCGCGTTCTGGGGCATTGGCGATCTCGTGACCGGCGGGACCGCGCCCTTCTGGGATCTCCCGGATATCGGATCCGACGGACGATCCGGCCGCGGCTACGCCGAAGGCCGCTTTCGCGGCGACCGGTTGGCCTATGGCGAGATGGAATATCGGGGAACGCTGTCGCCAAATGGCCTGTTCGGCATGGTGGCTTTTCTGAACACCACCACCGTGAGCAATTCACTGGCCCACGAACAACTGGGCAAGTCGTTCGCGACGGGCGCCGGCTTTGGGCTCCGGGTGTTGCTCAACAAGCATTCGCGGACGAACCTGTGCGCCGACTACGGATGGGGCCAGCAAGGTTCCCGCGGCTTCTACCTCGCGATTCAAGAGACGTTCTGAACCCGGCCGTGAAGACGCTCTAGTTGGCCGGCCCGAGGAGCCTCTCGCCTCCGGCCTGCCGATACGCCTCGGCCGCTTCGGCCGAGCGCTCGTCGGCCCGCGCCAGGACCTGGCCGAACCGCGTCTCCGCCCGCAACGGCGCCAGCCACGGATCCAATCGGAGGATGGCCGGACAGGAGAAGCCGCGGCCGACGACGTGGTCGAGCATCATGAGGGCGCGATCGAATTCCCCGACGTGCGCCGCCGCGCGCGCCATGAAGAACTCGCCCTCTGGATCGAATTCAGAGAAGGACACGACGTCCAGCATCCGAACGAGTTCCGTGCGGTCTCCCTCGACAGACGCTCGATTCGCGCGTGCCAAATGGCGAGCGACAGGCTGCACCGGCCGCTTCTCGAGCTCCCGGAGCTTGGCGATCGCGTCCGCCGATCGGCCGACGAGCGGCCAGGCATAGTTCGTGACGAACTTGAGATCGTCGACGTCCGCCGCGATGGCGTCCCACCAGGCGCCTTGCATGAACAGCGTGAAGGCGACGCTCGTGCGGACCGCAGGGTCGAGCCGGCGCGCCTCCCGTGCCGCGGCCGCGGAGGCCGCAAGCAGTCCGCAAAAGCGGCAGGCGACGACGAGACCTGCAAACAGGTCGGGATCGGCGGCCCGCGCGTGCGCACGCTCGATCAATCGCACCGTGGCCGCGCTCGCGTGGCCAAGCGACTCGACTTCGAAGTACGTGTACAGGTTGTGCGCAAGCCCGAGATCGGGATTGATCTCCAGCGCCCGGCGGAAGGCCGCTTCGGCGGCGGGCCGGTGCTGCTGCGGCGCATCGCCATATTTGGCCATCAGCCGCAGCACCCGTCCAAGCCTCGCCCAGGCCGGCGCGTAGCCCGGATCGTCGTCGACCGCCGCCTGCAACAGCTCACGGGCCGCCTCGAGCTTGCTCATGTCGTAGGCGATGTGTCCCGCGCGCAGATAGGACTCGTAGGCGCGCGCGTTCGCGGGCACGTCGTGTCGCCGCAGACGCTCCTCCCGCGCCGACAACGGCACCGCCAGGGCCTCGACGATCGCCGTCGCCAGATCGTCCTGGACCTGAAACAGGTCGCGGAGCGCGACCTGCACGTTTTTCGTCCAAAGAACCGTGCCGGCCGGCACTTCGACGAGTTGCGCGCTCAACCGGACCTGATCGCCCGCCCGCAGGATGGTCCCTGACAAGGCGGCGTCCACCCCCAGCTCGTCACCCAGCTTCGCGAGGTCCGGCCGATCCCCGAACTTCGCGGAGGCCATCGTCGATCGCACCACGAGCGATTCGAGGCCTGAAAGCGACGCCGAGACGGCATCGGGAAGGCTGAAGCCGAGGAAATCGAGATCGGGGTCCGGCCGCAACAGGCGGAACGGCAAGGCGACCAGCCGTGTCGTGACACGCACGACGGGAATCTTCGAGAACGTCTGGGTCGTCGAGAGCGCACGTCGAAGATCCGCCGCCATGTCCGCCGCGCTCGCGTACCGATCCTCCGGCCGCTTCTCCATCGCCCGGTGCAGAACGCCGTCGACCGCCGCGACCGCCGCCGATCCAGCCAGCGCGGCCGGATGGGCCGTCATGATCGCGTGGTGGATTTCGAAAATCGTCGAGCCGGGAAAGGCCGGACGGCCGGACAGCATCTCGTAGCTGAGCGCGCCGAGCGAAAAGAGATCGCTGCGCGGGTCCGGCGGCCCGACCGTCCACTGCTCCGGAGCCATGTAGCGCGGTGTGCCGGAGACGACGGAGGCTTGCGTCTCCGGCGCTTCGCCCGTCGCGTCGGTCGCGGCCGATCGCGCCACTCCGAAGTCCACGAGCTTCACGCCGTGCGTCGTGAGGAAGATATTCGACGGCTTGAGATCGCGATGGACAACGCGCTGGGCGTGAAGCGCGGTCAGCGTATCGAGAACGGCCAGGGCGATGTCGCCCGCCTCGCCGAGCGGGACCGCGCCCGCGTCGATGCGCTCGGCGAGCGAACGCCCGTCGAGCAGCTCCATCGCGATGCTGATCGCCGTGCCAGCCTCCTGGACATCGTAGATTTGACAGACGCCGGGATGATTGATCTTCGCCGCCGTGCGCGCCTCGCGCCAGACGCGCTCACGCGCCTCGGGCGTCTCTGGGCCTCGGACAAGTTTCAGCGCGACGTCTCGTCCGAGTCGCGTGTCGTGCGCGCGATACACCTCGCCCATGCCGCCAGAGCCGAGCAGCGCCAGAATCCGGTACGCGCCCAACAGCGTGCCTGGAGCGAGTGGCATCGATAGTCGAGTCTACCTCCGGCTGCCGCGACCATCCCATCCGATCCTCGCCGCGCCGCTCAGGAGCTGACTTGTGCAGGAAGGCGAGCGCTCTGCCGGCCGATGCGCCAGCGCGTGTGCGCCAAAAAAGGCGCCGCCATGAGGGTGACGGCCACCGAGAACGCCGGCCAGTTGAACGCGTTCGGCAGCGCGATCGTCGTCGGGTCGAGCCCGTGGACGACGGCGCGAAGCGAATCGGCCATGAAGACGTAGAGCGCGAGCCCGATGCCGAGTCCATGCAGGCACCACAAGGCGCGCGTGAAGGGAGTCGCGGGACGCGTGACCTGGGACTGGCTCGCCACGGTGCCCCCCGCGATGAGCAGCAAGGCAATCGAGACGGGCGCGAGCACCGGCCCCCACCAGGGCAACGGCAGGAGAAACAGGATGTCCCAATCGAGCAATGACTTCGGCCAGTCACCAATGAGTCTCAGAAACACGTAGTAGAAGATGTCCCAGACGCCGAATGCGACAGCCGCGTAGGCCAGCCGGGCTCGTCTCGTCCGCCCGGCGAGAATCCCGATCGCGCCGAGCATCAGGAGCGTCGCGGCCTCGCGTACGAGCTCGACCTGTCCGAGCGTGCCACGCATCGGCAGAGGATTCGCCTGATACGGATTGACCCGATCCACCAGGACGCGAAGGTAGTACACGCTGGCCGCCTCGACCCACGCCATCGCAATGGCAAACGCCACCACCACGAACCAGCGCGCACGCTCTCGGGCGAAGAGGGTCATCGGGTGTTAGGGCAACCCGCTGACGGGCCGCCGCCCGCGGGCGTGAGTTCACGAATCCGCTGGTCGATGCGATCGATGACGGGATCTGGCGTGGAGGTGCCGGCCGTGAGGCCCACCGTGCCTGCGGCGCTGAACCACTCCGGACGAAGGTCCGCCGCGGTCTGGACGTGGTGGACATTCGGGCAATACCGGCGGCACGTGTTCACGAGCTCACGCGTGTTGTTGCTGTTCGCGCCGCCGATGACGATGACGACGTCACATTGGCGGGCCAAGTCGACGGCGGCCTTCTGCCGCTGTTTCGTCGGCTGACAGACCGTGTCGATGAGACGGACGTCGGTTTGCGGGAATCGCCGTCGAATCAGCGAGACCAAATGGTGGACCCGCTCGACCGGTTGCGTCGTCTGAGCCGCCACGCCAAGGCGCGGACGTTCACGGAGGGCTGCGACATCGGTCTCGTCCAGCACCACGTCGAAGTCGTCCAGGTCTTCGGTCAGGCCCCGCACCTCGACGTGGGCGCGCTGGCCGATGATGACTGGATGATAGCCGTCGCGCACGAGTGCCTTGACCGCCAGATGGGCGACGAGCACGAGCGGGCAGGTCGCCTCCACGACGTTGAAGCCAAGGGCGCGGGTGTGGGCGAGCGTCCGTTCCGAAGCGCCGTGCGCCGTCACCATGACAGTATGAGTCTTCACGTCTGCAGCCACGTCCGCCGTGGCAATCCCCTTGGCTCGGAGGTCCGCCAGCACCTCCGCATTGTGCACGAGGTCGCCGAGAACGGTCAGCGGCCTCCCGTCCGCCTGCTCGAGGGCGAGGGCGATCGCGTCCCGGACGCCGAAGCACATGCCGAGATGGCCCGCACGGATGATCGTCATGACAGCGGCTCGGCGTGACTCTGCATTGGCGTGAACTTTACATTACAAAGTATATCGGCCACGGACCCGTGTCAACCGTCCCGCGCCACCGCCCGCCCCGCTCCTATGGGATACTTATAGGAACATCCGAGACCGCGCGTTCGTCCAAGCGGGGTACCCATATGGAAAACGGCCATGCTGTCGCCGGCCCGGCCCTGAACCCGATGAGCCAGCCATGGGTTCGGCCATGAGACAACTGCGCGCGTGGATGTCGCGGCTCGCGGCCTTCGTTCACGTCGGGGGACGGGATCGCGACCTCGCCGATGAGCTCGAGAGTCACATCCAGCTGCATATCGACGACCACGTGCGCTCGGGCATGGCACCGGACGAGGCTCGCCGGGCCGCGCTCGTCGCCCTGGGCGGTGTCGAAGGGGTGAAGGAGCAGTACCGACGTCACCTGGGTCTGCCGTGGCTCGAGAGCGTTCGTCAGGACGTGCGCTATGGCGCGCGGTCTCTCCTGAGGACGCCCGGATTCACGGGAGCGGCGATGTTGGTGCTTGCGCTCGGCGTCGGCGCCAACACCGCGATCTTCAGCGTGGTCCAGGCGGCCCTGCTGCGGCCATTGCCGATTCGCCGCGATGACCGTGTCGCAGTCGTGTGGGTCGACAACCTGGCACTCGGTCGCAGCCGCGTGGGACCAACCGGACAGGATTATCTGGATTGGAAGGACGCGAACCCGCCGTTCGAGGACATGTTCCTCTTCGAGCACGGAAGCGGCACGATCACCGGCGACGGTGAACCCGAGCAGGTCAAGGGTCTGCGGGTGACCACGAACTTCGCGGAATTCCTCGGAGTGACGCCCGTGCTGGGCCGTGCGTTCATCCCATCCGATAGCACCCAGAATGCGCTCCTGCTGTCCGAGGCCTACTGGCAGCGGCGCTTCCACGCCGATCCCGACATCGTCGGTCACACCGTGACGCTCAACAGCGAGCCGTACACGGTGATCGGCGTGCTGCCGACCGACGCGTGCTTCTGGTACCCCGCGGAGGTCGTCGTGCCCTGGCCTCTCGATCGCCTTCGGCATGCGGATTCGAATCTTGGGGTGTTCGGCCGACTGAAGGTGGCGGGTACCTTCCCGGCCGCACAAGCCGAAATGGATGCGATCGCCGGACGCATAGCGGCGGCTCGGCCGGAAGAACGAAAGGGCTGGGGCATTTCGGTCGTCCCGCTCAGGGATGTGACGGTCCAATACATCCGTCCGGCCCTGCTCGTGCTGCTCGGTGCCGTGGGATGTGTCCTCCTCATCGCGTGCGCGAACGTCGCCAATCTCCTGGTGGCACGCACGCTCGCTCGCCAGAAGGAAATCGCGGTCAGAGCCGCGCTCGGCGCGGGGCGCGGGAGGCTGGTGCAGCAGTTTCTCGTCGAAAGCCTCGTGCTCGGGCTCGCCGGGGGCCTGCTCGGGCTGATCGCGGCCGCCTGGGGCGATAGCGTGCTGCGCCGGCTGATCCCCGCGTCGATCCCCGTGCCGGCGGCGGCGTCGCGGGTGCCGCTG
>Ga0209580_10000794_pt1 | contig 15549 bp, 12 predicted proteins | sample Coa_R1_5_FD_187153 | JGI IMG/M metagenome (GOLD analysis project Ga0209580, IMG submission 187153) | Surface soil microbial communities from Centralia Pennsylvania, which are recovering from an underground coalmine fire - Coalmine... | ecosystem: Environmental > Terrestrial > Soil >... | reverse complement strand
CCATCACCGCATCGGAAGTGTGGGAAAGCCTCTGCCCAACGTCGAAGTCAGAATCGCCGAGGATGGTGAAATTCTGGTACGTGGCCCGTCCATCTTTAAGGGCTACTGGAATCGCCCTGAAGAAACACAGAACGCTTTCGTCGACGGATGGTTCAAGACCGGCGACATCGGCAATGTTGATGCCGACGGATATCTTTTCGTCACCGATCGCAAGAAAGACTTAATCAAGACTTCGGGGGGAAAATTCATCGCTCCCCAGCCCATTGAAAATTCCCTGAAGCTGAATGCGCTGATCGGTACCGCTGCGATCCTTGGCGATAAGCGGAAATTCCCGGCCGTGATCATTTCCCCGAACTTTCCGAAGCTGGAGGAGTGGGCCCGCGCGAATGGCGTCGCTTTCGCATCGCGTGCCGAGTTGATCGCCAATCCTAAGGCGCAGGAGCTCTATGAAGGAATCGTCGAAGAGCTCAACCAGAAGCTGGCTCGCTTCGAAAAGCTGAAGCGGGTGCTGCTGGTGGCGGAGGAATTCACGGCCACCGACGGAGCCTTGACGCCCACGCTAAAACTGAAGCGGCGCGTGATTGAGGAGCGGTACCGGCGGCAAATCGACGAGATGTATGCGCAGGCGGAAGCGGCGACGGCCGTGCCGTAAGACGCCCTGCGGTTGGCCAAGATCTCGGCGTGATAGTCCCAACGCAGGCCATGTCCTCTGTCCTCCCGAGAGACTCGTGAGCCGACTCCTACTGCCCCGTACCCGTCAGATTGATCACCTGTGCGTTGGGGCAGGCCTGATGATTGATGAGCACCGGCTGGGGATTGCATTCAGGGTATGCCGTTAGCGTGACTGCACCGCTGATCGTCCCCGTTTGGTGCGGTGTAAAGGTCACTCCCAACGTGCAAGACACGCCAGGGACGAAGCTGGGCGAGAGGCCGCACGGGTGGGCGCCGGCTGAGACGACGTTGAAGTCACCGCTGACGGTCATCGGGATCAACGAGAGTCCGTCGCGATCCAGGTTGCTGCTCACGACGACGATCTGCGCTGCGCTTGTGGTGCCAACGCGCTGCGCTGGGAAAGTGAGAGAAGCCGGAGTGAACTGGGCCTCGGGCAGAATGCTCGAAGACAGCGGAACTACGGCGGGACTGGAGCTGCTGCTGTCGACGATCACCACGGATCCGGGCGCACTCTGCGGAGCAAACGCGCTCAGCGGAGGATTCTGAACGACCTGGATGGTGCACTCAGCACCCGGCGCCAGCATTCCCACGCAGTTGGTCGAGGCGATCTGATAAAAAGCGGTGCCATTGTAAATCGGGCCTAGCGCCGACACGCTCTGGACGGTAAGCGAAGTATTGGAACTCGTGTTGGTGAGCTTCACCGTCTGCGAGTGCTGAGACGTGTCGAATGGATTGCGGGCGCCGAAATTCAAAGCCGCAGGCTGCAAGGAAATCCCGCTGGCCGTTGAGACCCCAGTTCCCGTACCCGAAAGCGCTGCGGTAAAGCCGGAGAGCGGGTTCGTGAATCCTGAATCCATGCGTGCGACGGCCAGCACTCCCGCGCGCGCTCCACTTGCCCTGGGACGGAACGTCAGGTTGATGGTGCAAGACTGTCCACCCGAAAGAGCCGTGGGGCAGTTGTTGGTCTGGGCAAAGTCGCCGCTGGCGCTGATAGCGCGAATGCCAAACGACGATCCGTTGCTGGTCAGGGTAATGGACTTCGTCGCACTCGCGCCCACGGCCACGCTGCCAAAATTCAGGCTGCCGGGGGTGAGCGCAACCGGTGCGACGGCGGTCCCGCTCAGGTTCACCAGGTGAGGAGATGACGGTGCGTTGTCGTTGATGGTGAGCACGCCCTTGGCCGCTCCCACGATATCGGAGATGTAGGACACGGTGATCGAGCAGCTTTGCCCGGGATGAAGCGTCGAGCAGTGATTTGTCTGGGAAAAACCACCGCTGGCAGCGATCGAGCTCACGGTCAAGTCGGCGCGGCCGGTGTTGGTCACGGTCACAGTTCGGGGACCGCTGACACTACCGACGATCTGAGCACCAAAGGTGAGGCTGGTGGCTGAGAGCGTAGCTTGCTGGGCGGCAGCGTGCGTACTAAAAGTGCAGAGCATGGCCACTAAGAGGGCCCAAGTCGGTTGTTTCAGAATCACGGGTGAGTCTCCGGTTGAATTCGTGGAAATTGAATTCAAGCTATCCGCACCGAGCTCAGAGCTTGTCAGGGTGATGTAAAACAATCGTCAATTCGTGGAGACGTACTGCCATCGTTCCCAAGCCTTGAGGCCGTAATTCCCGAAGCCCGCCGGTCGTTCGGCCGGACATCAAGTGCATCGGGACTGTTTCTCAACCCGTTCGACACCTGTTGGTGCGCCGGCAATGGCTGGTGGCTGTCGACCGCGCCTCTGGACAAAGTGCAATAGATCCCAGGCACATTCTCTCGCCTCCGTTGTGAAGTGCCTGCGTCCGGGGTTCGTGCACGATCCTGCTCCGGTTTACTACAATAGGAGCATGTCGGACTCCCTAGTCATCGCCGGACGTTCCTTCCGCTCGCGCCTGATCGTGGGCACGGGAAAATACAAGTCGTTTCAGGAAACCGCGCGCGCGCTCGAAGCCAGCGGCGCCGAGATGGTTACGGTAGCCGTCCGCCGCGTGAATCTGGACCGCAGCAAGGAATCGCTGCTCGATTACATCGACGCGAAGAAATACTTTCTCCTCCCCAACACCGCCGGCTGCTACACCGCTGACGAAGCCATCCGCGCAGCCCGCCTCGGCCGCGAAGTCGGCCTGTCCGACTGGGTGAAGCTCGAAGTCATCGGCGACCAGGCCACACTCTATCCGGACGTGCAAGCAACACTGGAGGCGACACGCGTGCTGGTGAAAGAAGGCTTCACCGTCCTGCCCTATACCTCAGACGACATCGTTTTCGCGAAGCGCCTGATTGACGCGGGGGCAGCTACGATCATGCCGCTGGGCGCACCCATCGGCAGCGGAATGGGCATTCAGAACCAGGCTCACATCCGCATCCTGCGGGAAATGATCACAGGAGTTCCGCTGATCGTGGACGCGGGGGTGGGCACGGCGTCCGATGCCGCTATTGCCATGGAGCTCGGCGCCGACGCGGTGCTGATGAACACGGGCATCGCCAACGCGCAAGATCCCGTGCTGATGGCCGAAGCCATGCAACACGCGGTGCTGGCGGGACGGCAAGCGTATCTCGCGGGCCGTATGCCGAAAAAGTTGTATGCGACGGCAAGCTCGCCACTGGAAGGCGTGGTGCGGTAAAGTTCCGCGCGTATCTCACGACAACCCTCTCGTAAGGAGGTTGCTGGGAACGAGACGCAACAAGTTTCGTCTCTACAGACAAGAAAAGGGCGGCGCAAGGCCGCCCTCAAATTTCCGACTACTGACTGAACCTCAGAGCATCTTCGCGCTTTCCACGTGGATGGAATCTCCCATCACGTGCCCGGTCGCGGCAATGTGATGTCCCTCATGCCCCTTCAGCGCGTCGGGATTTTCCACCTTCAGGATTTTCTGGTCGCCATCGGTGACGATCACCATCTTCGCGCCAGCCTCCAGACACTTTTTCGCGCAGGCTTCGGCGCCGGCATGAGCGCCCTTCACGCCGCACTTGTCGTCAGTCACCCATCCGTTAACAGTTGCGCTCTTGCCCATGTCGTCGAACGCCAACGCCGTCAGGGCGAACACAAAGCACATCAAGAGACAGAGAGCTAGAACTTTTCTCATGGCCGGTTTTTTCTCCTTTTTGATGTTACTCGCTGCGGCCGCTCCGCCGCAGGGTATGACGGGTATCGTAGCGCTGGCTGGCGGATTCTCCGCCTGCAAGCACCGAATCAGAGCCTCCAGAGATTCGCGAGAACCCCTGCCCGATCGTGAACGAGGCAACGGCACTATACCACAGGAAAAAAATTCGTTTGTCAGCAGGATTGCACAAAGTGACGGAGCGCACCAAACGCCGCGCAAGAGAAAAGCAACTTTGGGTTGAAAAAATATCCCGCACGCCTCTAATCTTGGCTAGGCAGAGGCTCATTCGGCCAACGAGGTGGTGAGAACGCATGTGCGCATGGACACAGGATCTGCGCTTCGCATCACGCCAACTGGGGAAGACCCCCGGCTTCACGCTGACCGTCGTCCTCACGCTGGCTCTCGGCATTGGCGCCACTACCGCCATCTTCTCGCTGGTCGAAGGCATCTTGTTGCGGCCGCTACCATTCAGCAATCCTGACCGTCTCGTTCTGTTGGGAGATAGGCTGGGAAAGGGCCCCAACACTCCCGTCACGGCGCGCGAGATCGGCACGTATTCAAACGCAACCAGCGTCTTTTCCTCGTTGGGCGGATACACCACAACAAAGCTTGAGCTTTCCGGCGGGGCAATTCCGGAAGAGGTTAACGCCGCCCGCTTTACCGCAGGCGTTTTCCCGACCCTCGGCGTTCGTCCTATCCTTGGCCGCACCTTTACGCAACAGGAAGAGGATGGACATCAGCCAGTCGCCGTCGTTAGTTACGGTTTGTGGCTGAATCGATTCCACCGAGATCCCCAGGTCCTTGGCAGCACTATCGTTCTGGAGCGGAAGGCATACACGATTATTGGTGTAATGCCGCGTGGTTTTGAGTTCCCCCCGGAGGATGGGCAACTCGATCAGGTGCAGCTGTGGGTTCCCATGAGCCTGACACCCGAAGCACTCTCGGACCAGCAAGCCGGCTTTTGGGGATATCAGATGGTGGCGCGCGTCAAGGATGGCATCGCCCTCTCGCAGGCAGCGCAGGATGCCGACCGCGTCGCCAGGGAGATCATGCGGAATTTTCCGGCGAGCATGTCTGCCATCCACATCCGGGGTGAGATCACCCCTCTGCGCGAGTATGCCGTGGGGGAGATCCGCCCGCTGCTGCGCACGCTGTTTCTCGCCGTGTCTATCGTGCTGATGATTGCGTGCGCGAATGTCGCGGGTCTGTTGCTGGTGCGGGCCATCCGGCGCCGCCGCGAATACGCCGTTCGACTGGCTTTGGGGGCGCGTTCGGCAGTCATCATCCGCGAATCTGTTTTTGAGGGATTGCTGCTTAGCGTAACCGCCGGGCTACTGGGCCTGGCATTTGCCGCGGCCGCCATCCGCATGACTTTGCATCTACTGCCGGAGTCGATGCCTCGAATCGACTCCATCTCCATGGATGCAACCGTCGCCAGCTTCACCCTTCTTCTCGCCCTGGCAACTGGCGCCCTGTGCAGTCTTGCGCCCGCCTTCGCCGCCCTCCGGACCAACCTCACGGAAAGCCTCAAAGAGGACGCGCGCATCGGCGGTGCCGCATCCAGCCATGCATGGCTGCGCTCAGGCCTCGTGGTCTCTGAGATTGCCGTGGCTGTGGTGCTGCTCACCATATCGGCCGCCTTTCTGCGCAGCTTCCAGAAGATGCGCGCCGTCGACCCCGGCTTCCGTCCCGACCACGTCCTGGTCGCCGGCTATCAACTTCCCCGCAACCAATATTCCACAGATGCTTCGATTGACGCCTTCAACCGCGGGGTGATGGATCGCCTCTCAAGCCAGCCCGGGATGGTCGCGGTCGGCTTCACCAATATCCTGCCCGCATCCGGATTTTCCGCGGGAGCAGCCTACACCATCGAGGGCCAACCTGAAGCAAGCTGGAAACTGAAATTCTCCCAGTTCGCGATCACCGATGGCGACTACTTCCGCGCATTGGGAATCCCGCTGCTCGATGGCCGAACCTTCACCGTAGACGATCGTTCCGACAAACCGCTCGTCGTGATCGTCAACCAATCCATGGCGAAGCATTCCTGGCCCGGCCAGCGGGCTGTCGGCAAGCGGATGCACGTCGGCAATCCGAAGAAAGGATTGCCATGGGCAACCGTGGTCGGTGTTGTAGCAGATACTAAGCTTGGGCCTCGCGATGAGCCCAGCGATGATCAGTGGTATATGCCGGCGCAACAGCCTGCCATTCTGTCCGGCTTCGAGTCCACAGAAAAACTCACCCGCATCTCCAGCGGATTCATCGTCCTTCGTTCTGCCTTTGCTCCGGAGCAGATGACGCACGCCCTGCGCTCGACCATTGCCCAGATCGATCCTCTGCTTGCGCTGCAGCCAGTGCAGCCGATGACTGATGCGATCTCGAATGTAGAAGCGCCGCGCCGGTTCAACACCTGGCTCATCACTGCCTTTGCCCTGGGCGCCCTGCTGCTCGCCATCACAGGAATTTACGCTGTAGTGGCATTCTCGGTCTCGCTGCGCGCCCAGGAGATCGCCGTCCGCATGGCGCTTGGCGCTCAACGCGGTGGCATTGCCCGACTGGTTCTAGTTTCGGGAGCGAAACTGGCAATTCTCGGGTGCGGTTTGGGTGTGCTCGGTTCGCTGGCTGTATCACACATTGTCAGATCCTTCCTTTTCGAGGTCAGCGCGACTGATCCGGCGATTTATGTGGCAGGAGTCCTGACCATGATGCTGATGGCGCTCCTCGCGTCCGCGCTGCCCGCGATCCTCGCTGCGTCCGCGGACCCGATCGTGGCTCTGCGCTCGATTTAGAAAGCCATCCGCTTTCGAGAACGGATTACACTGCAGCGCTGCGGGTGCTTGTTATTGAGCCGAGGTCTAGTTCTTGGCGGAGTGATTGGCCGGAGCCATAGGTTTGGCGGGAGCTGGAGGAACGTAAACGTACTCTCCCGGCTTGGCATAGCCCAGTTGCTCGCGAGCCTCTTTTTCGATGGCTTTCTGATCGCTTTTCAGGCCCTGGACCTGTTGCGTGTATAGGTCGTTCTCCTGCTGCATCTCGATGATTTTCTTTTGCAGGGTTTCGCGCTCGGCGCGTTTTTGCTTGTAGACGACCATCCCGTTCGTGCCAAACATAACGTGGACAAACAGGAAACACGCCAGCATAGCTACGGCAATCGTGGCAATGCGCCGCCGCAGCGCGTAAATCTGCGTCAAAACCGGACGCGCCAGCTCAATCCATGAGGCCGCCAGCGCCTCCGCCTGCGGCGCTCGCTGGACCATGGCTCGCAGGCCATCCTCGGGACGGGGCAAGCGGCGAATTTTTGAAAAATGGGTCACTCGAAAATCCATTGCTTGGCCGCCGCGCTCAGCTTTTCCAATCCCGCCTCATCGCGCGCTTCGGAATACACGCGGACCACAGGCTCGGTTCCCGACAGCCGGTAGCACACCCAGGAACCGTCCTCGAGGACAAGTTTCAGTCCATCGGTGCGCACCACGTCGCTGACCTTGCGTCCTGAAAACTCGGGCGGAGCGGAGCGTAACTTCTCAGTGAACTTCTCCTTCACCTCGGGCGTCAAGCGGAAGTTCTCCCGTCGCGGGTAATAGGAACCAACTTGGTTACACAGCGCCTTCAATTGCTCGCCGAGCGACCGCCCCCTGCGCGCCACCATCTCGCAGCACAACAGGCCAGCCAGCACGCCATCTTTTTCCGGCACATGATGCCGAATCGACAAACCAGCGCTCTCTTCGCCGCCTATGGCGATTTTGTCGTGCATGATCAGTTCGCCGATGTACTTGAATCCCACCGGAGTCTCATGCAGTTCGACGCCGTGTTTCTTGGCCAGAGCATTAATCAGATTGGTGGTGGCCACCGACTTTGCCACTCCGTTTTTCCAGCCGCGGCTTTCGACGAGATAGTCGAATAACAAGGCGATCACATAGTTGGGCTGAAGAAACGCGCCATCGGCGTCGACAATTCCGAAGCGGTCGGCGTCGCCGTCGGTTGCTATGCCGATCTGGGCGCCGGTCTCGCGCATCTTCTTGCGCAAGTCTTCGAGCAGATGATCATCCGGTTCGGGCGCGTGACCTCCAAAGAGCACGTCGCGATGATCGTGAACCGTGCTCACCTGGATGCCGGCCTGGCGCAGCACTTCGTCGGAATACCCCCGCGCCGCTCCCCACATGGGATCGAAACTGATTCTTAATCCTGACTTGCGAATCGCGCCGAGATCAATGATCTCAGCCAGTCGCTTCAAGTACATCGGCTTGGGATCAAGGCTCTCCGCCGCCGGACTGTGCCCGTTTCGCTGGACCGCAGAGGATGTGCCGCCGTCCACCGCTGCGATCTGGGCCTCGATATTTTTCGTAACCTCAGGCAGGGCGGGGCAGCCGTCAGCAGTCGAGAATTTGATTCCGTTATATTCGGGAGGATTGTGCGATGCGGTAAAGTTGATTGCGCCGTCAGCTTTGGTTTGAATGATGGCGTAGGCGATCGCAGGAGTGGGCGCCGCTTCCGCGATCACGAGCGGCGTGATGGCGTGAGCCGATAGAATTTCCGCAGCCATCGAGCAGAAGGTTTCACCCAAAAATCGAGGATCGCGTCCTACAATGATGCGCGCGCCCTTCGGTTTCTGCGACGAAACATAACCTGCAATTCCGCGGATGGCGCGGTGGACGTTGGCGAAGGTGAAATCCTCCGCCATGACTGCCCGCCAACCCGATGTGCCAAATTTGATCTGCGCCGGCATATCTTCCCTCGTGCCCGCCTCGCAATGTTACGCTTGGCCATAAGCTGATTGCTGACGGCTGATTTTATATGACTGACAAACGAATCGTCCTGACCACCTCCGGCACTGCCGCCGAAGCCCGCAAGATTGCTCAGCATCTGGTCGAGCAGCATCTGGCCGCTTGCGTGAACATCGTGCCCCAGATCGATTCCATCTATCGATGGCAAGGTAAGGTGGAATCTTCGCAAGAATGGTTGTTACTCATCAAGACTACGGCCGAAAAATTTCCCGCCGTCAGGGATGCGATCCGTGAACTGCATTCCTACGAACTGCCAGAGTGCATCATGGTGCGGATTGAGGACGGCAGCCCCGAGTATTTGCAGTGGCTGGCAGAGTCGGTTGAACCGGTAGAGCCGTAATTACAGCGCGAGAATGTAGTCCTTAAGTTTGGAAGGCAATATTCTTACGGCGCATTTCAGGGAACCCTGGCGCGCAAATTCAGACGCCAGTAGTCCAATGAAAATGGAGGATCATCGGCGGCAGCCTGATCGGTCATAATTTTCATGAACTCGCGGCGAAGCGGCTCGTTTGGGATGTGACGAAGATGCTCTCGCAGGATGATGCTGCTCACGAAATCACTGTATTGTTGGGCATTGTCGAGCACGGTCAGCGCGGGCTCAATCGAGGTCTCGACATCCACGAACCGCGCGCGTCTCAGGGTCTCGGCCGCTTCTTCCGCTTCCTCATAAAGCCACGGCTCACGAAATTCCTCGAAGAAACGCGCGAACTCCGGAGTATCCGCCAGCGCGTCCGCCCGCTGGCGCAATCTCACCAGGTTTGGACCTCCGCCGCATTGAGCGTGCAGCCAGCCTCCCGGCACGAGCGCGCGATGTAAGCCAAGAAACAGACCATCATGATCACGCACCCAGTGAAATGCCGCGGTGCTCACGATGCCGTCGAAGGCGTGTGCGAAGGGCAACTGCAGGAGGTCCGCCGCGACCAGGTGCAGGCGTGCGCCAAAGTCAGTGAGGAGGTGCTGGCGCGCCGAAGCCAGCATGTTCTGTGACGAATCCACGCCAACCACGCGCCCCCGCGGCAGCGCCTCCAGTAAGTCAGCTGTCAAACGTCCGGTTCCGCATCCGGCATCAAGCACAACTTCGTCGCCACGCAGGCGCAACCGCGAGAGCACTTTCTTTCCCCAACTGACTTGCGGTTGCGAAAGGCGATGGTAAACGGCGGAATTCCACTCGCGGGACGTTGGCTGCATCTCAATCAGATACTAGAGGTTGCGGCAAACCAACACCAAGGATGCTTGGTGTGAGGCTGCAAAATCAGGGCTCACATTGCAGCCAGCGCCTGGTCCAAGTCCTCAAGAATATCCTCGACGTTTTCGATGCCTACCGACATGCGCACCATGCCGTCCGTGATGCCGATGGCCTTGCGGCCTTTCTCTCCGAGCGCGGCGTGGGTCATGGTGGCAGGATGCGAAATCAAGGTCTCGACTCCGCCGAGGGACTCGCCGAGCGAGCACACGCGCACTTTCTTGAGCAGCTTATTGGCGTTGGTCCGCGAGCCGGTTTCGAAGGTGATCATCGATCCGAAGCCGCTCATCTGCCGCTTCGCAAGCTCATGTTGGGGATGACTCGTGAGGCCAGGATAAAACACCTGCCTGACCTTCTTATGCGAGGCGAGAAACTCGGCAATAATCCGGCCGCTGCGATCGTGCACTTCCATGCGCGCCGCAAGCGTCTTTACTCCGCGCAGCACCAGCCAGCACTCAAATGGAGAAAGAATCGCTCCCGCCGCCTTCTGCAGGAATGCCAGTTTTTCGGCATGCTCTGGTTTGGTGCAGACGACGACGCCTCCCAAACCGTCGCTGTGCCCGTTGAGGAATTTTGTGGTCGAGTGCACAACCATGTCGGCGCCGAGCGCGATCGGTTGCTGGAAGTAGGGAGACATGAACGTGCCGTCGACTACCAGGTCTACTTTCTTGCGGCGGCAAATCCGGCTGATGGCGGCAATGTCGCTCAGGCGCATCAGGGGATTGGTCGGCGTCTCCACGTAGACCATGCGGGTGTTCTTGCGAATCGCACGCTCAACGTTGTTCGCGCCGCTGGTATCGATATAAGAAAACTCCAGCCCGAAATCAGACCAGACCTGGTTGAACAGGCGTGGAGTGCCGCCATAAAGATCATCGCCGCATACGACGTGGTCGCCGGACTTCAACATGCTGGTGATGGCGTTGATCGCGGCCATGCCACTGGAGAAGACGCGCGCTGCCACGCCGCCTTCGAGCGATGCGAGATTTTCTTCCAGGCGGGTGCGGGTTGGATTCGAGACGCGAGAATATTCGTATCCCTTGTGCTCGCCGATGCCCTGCTGAACGTAGGTGGAAGTTGGATAGATGGGTACGGTTACGGCGCCGGTCAGCGGATCTGGCTCTTGTCCGCAATGGATGGCGCGAGTGGCGAAGCCGGCTTGATGTTGTTTTCTCGGCACGATCTGTCAGATTCCGCCTTCAAAAATCTTCTTGGATAAATAGCGCTCAGCCGAGTCCGGAATGATGGTCACCACGCGCTTCCCGGATCCCAATTTTTTTGCAACTTGAACGGAAGCGAAAGCGGCGGCGCCACCGCTTGAGCCGGCGAGCACGCCTTCCTTGGCGGCCAATTGCTTCACCGTGTCGAAGGCATCCTGATCGGTGACCATGATGATTTCATCGCAGACGGAGCGGTCAAAGGTTTTGGGGATGAAGCTGGCGCCGATTCCTTCCACTTTGTGGGGACCGGGCTTTCCTCCGCCGAGGATCGAGCCTTGCGTCTCGACCGCGATGGCCTTCACTTTGGGCAGGTTCTCTTTCAGATAACGCGCCACGCCGGTGAACGTTCCGCAAGTACCACAACCGAGGACGACTGCGTCGATCTTGCCGTCCATTTGTTCGAGGATTTCGTGGGCGGTAGTTTCGTGGTGGTAATCGGGATTGGCGAGATTTTCGAACTGTCCGGCCATGAAGGCCGTAGGATCGGAAGCTACAAGGTCTTTGGCGCGGCCAATCGCGCCTTTCATGCCCTCGGCGTCGGGGGTGCGGGCTACCTCAGCGCCGAGGGCCCGCATGATCATGACTTTTTCTTCGGAGAACTGTTCGGGCACGAAGAGCTTCACCTTGTAGCCACGGTTCACGCCAATCAGAGCAAGACCAATGCCGGTGTTGCCGGCGGTCGCCTCGACAATTGTGGCTCCAGGCGCGAGTTTCCCTTCCTGCTCTGCCCGTCGGATGATGCCGATCGCCGCCCGGTCTTTCACGCTGCCGCCGGGATTGAGGTACTCCAGCTTGGCAAACACGTCGGCCGATCCACGCGGGACCAGGCGCTTGAGTTGGAGCATGGGAGTCTCGCCGACGAGTTGGGTGATGTCGTCGGCGACGCGCAGACCGGAGGCTTCGGAGGCTTTTGAGCGCACGTTACAGGGTAAGGGGAGAGGCGAGAATCGTCAATCGGGGCGGGGGTCCATCGTAAGCTCACTTCGATCCGCTGGCGGCGGGTTGCGCTCCGGCGTAGTAGCCGCTCTTGGTGCGAACCGTGAGTTTGTTGTGGCCTTTGGCTTTGGCATCGACGCGAATCTGGCGGAAACCGCCATTGGCGCGGGCGTTCGTGGGCTTGTAGCCGATCAGATACTGGTTGCGGATGTCATGGGCGACGGTCTTGCTGATCTCATCCACCTCGTCCAGAGTCTTGGGGAAAAATGCCATCCCGCCGGTACGCTGGGCAATGATTTCCAGGGCGCGCTTGGCGCGCTTAGGATGCTCCTCGTCTCCCAGAATTCCAATCGCATAAACCGAAGGGCCATTCTCGTCCTGCAGTTGCTTTACTGCCTGCTCCAAAGATTCACGGCTGGCGTTGTCTTCACCATCGGTCACGACGAAGAGGACCTTCTTATCGAGCCTCGCGTTTTTTTTCAGATGGTCCGCCGAGGCCACAATTGCTTCGTAGAGGGCGGTGCCTCCGCGAGCATCGATTTTCTCCAGAGCTTCTTTTAGCTTAAGCAGATCGTTGGTGAAATCCTGGTCAAGGTAGTATTCGTCGTTGAAGTTGACTACGAAAACCTCGTCCTGAGGATTGCTGGAGCGCACCAGATTCAGCGCCGCCTGATTCACCTTGTTACGCTTCTCACGCATCGAGCCCGAGTTGTCGATGACAATGCCCATGGCAACCGGGATGTCCTGGTGATGGAAGGAGATGATGCTCTGCGGCTTGCCGTCCTCAAAAACCGTGAAGGCATTTCGGTCGAGGTCAGTCACGATGTGCTGCTTGTCGTCCACCACGGTTGCGTGCAGCACGACTTCATCGACATCTTTGCGGAAGACGAAGACTCCGTTGTCAGACTTGTTCTGCTGACTGTCCTGTTGCTGGTTTTCCCGTTGCTGGTCTTCCTGTTGCTGGTCTTCCTGGGCCTTAGTCGTAGCGGTAGCGGCCGGAGGCGCGGCTTGCGAAGACGGCTTGGATTGATCCGGCTGCGGCGGAGGGGATGACTGAGCTGGAACTTGCGCTCCCAGCCAGATCACAAAGGTGAGAAGAAGAACCTTAAAGGCCCACTTACTCCGCTGGCGCGTAATATCCCGTCCTGGCATACACCCGTAGAGGTGGCAATCCTTTCGGTGGCATAAGCTTCACTTTTATCTTACGCCATTTGCCGTCGCGGACGACCTTACTGGGGCGATATCCGAGCACATATTGATTGCGCAGTTCGATGCCGATTTTCGTGGCGACGTCGGCCAGATCGTTGGGATTGTCGATGGTGAAAGCGCGTCCGCCCGTGAGCTCCGTGATATCACTCAACAACGATGGCCCCAGGCGTTCTTCTTGGGTGGCGAAGTAATGATCGTAGATTCCGATGGCGTAAATCATGACGTCGGCTTCCTTGACCAGGGCCTTAATCTCGCCTTCGGTGTAGCGGCTGTGATTGTCGCCGCCGTCGGAAATAATGAGCAGCGCTTTCTTGGGATACTTGGCTTGCCGCATCTTGCTGACGCCCATGTAAATGGCATCAAGCAGCGCCGTGCGTTTTCGCGGGACGGCATAGATCAGCTTGTTTTGAATCTCGTCGACCGAACTGGTGAAGTCGCTCACCTCCTCGGGCTCGTCGGAGAAGGTGATCATGAAGAACTCGTCCTGCGGATTGGCAGTCTTGAAGAATTCGAGGACAGCATCCTTGGCCCGGTCCATCTTGCTGCTCATGCTTCCGCTGGAATCGAAGATGACGCCCAGCGAGACGGGAGCGTCTTCGCTGGAGAACGTGCGGATTTCCTGGGCCGAATTCCCCTCGAAGAGTTGAAAGTTGTCCTTTTCGAGTCCGGTCACCAGGCGATTCAGGGGATCGGTAATCGTTACCGGGACCAGAACCAGATCGACATCGACCTTCATCGGGCGCACGTGGGCGCTCAATCCGGAGCTCACCAGATCCTGCTTGGCCTCCAGCTTGGGTTTCTCCATTTCGCGCGGAACAACGTGGACGTCGTTGACGTCGGTCTGTGCGGCAGTGGTGGGAGCAAGGCACACAAACCAAATCAGAACCAGCAGCAAATCGGAGCACACGAATAGAGGCGCAAGTCTGGGCAGGCGCATTGACGGTGGGTGCCGAAGAACAATCACGGAGCGTCGAGCCAGATCCGAAGGACAGGATGACCGGCGCCCATCATTCAGGCGGGCCATAAATACCTCATTGGCGGGGATAGTATCACAGCTTTTATGGCGAGGCGCTGTCATTTTTGTCAAAAGTTAGAGACATTTCCGAATCGGTCGGTTGCCGGGCGGATCGGACATGGAGCCCGGCCTTCAACTGACTGATAACGCCCTGGTTCGGTGTGGTCAGCGATTTACGCGGGGACCGGAGGCTCTTGCTACAATCGAGAGTTTCCCCATGGCCGAGATACTTCCCTTCCGCGCATTCCGCTACGATCCCAAACATGTCTCGGCTTCCGAGGTCGTCACCCAGCCTTACGACAAGATTTCGCAGGCCATGCAGGACCGTTATTATGCCGCCAGCCCCTTCAATCTGGTCAGGATCATCCTGGGACGGCGCGAGGCCACGGACAATATGGGAGAGAATGTATATACCCGCGCCGGCGCCTACTTCCGGCATTGGCGCAGCCAGGGAATCCTGCGACAGGATCCCCTGCCCTCCATTTACGCCTACGCGCAACGGTTCACGGCCCCAGGGTCGGGGGAGGAGCGCGAGCGGCGGGGATTCATTGCCCTGGGACGGATCGAAGATTATTCCGCGAAAGTCGTCCACCGCCACGAACAAACCCTGGCCAGGCCCAAGGCCGACCGGCTGGAGCTGCTTCGCGCTACCCGCGCGCACTTTGGGCAGATTTTCATGCTGTATGAGGATTCAGGAGAGACCGATTCGCAGCTCGCGAGCCAGTCGCAGGGCGATCCAGTGACCGAAGTGGTTGACGAATACGGCATGTTACACCGGCTGTGGCAGATTTCTGACAAGAGTGCTCTCGAGGCTGTCCGCGGACGGATGAAAGACAGAAGATTGATCATCGCCGATGGGCATCACCGGTACGAAACCGCACTGAACTATCGCAACGAGCAGAGGGCGGCGGCTGGCAAGGATTCAGACCCGCGGGCCCCTTACGAATTTGTGATGATGACATTTGTGAACATGAACAGCCCGGGGCTCGTCATTCTGCCAACCCATCGGGTGGTGCATGGGCTGAATGCATTCTCCGACCAAGAATTCGAAAGGGCCAGCCGCAGGTACTTCGAAATCAAAGAGGTTGATTCCGCTCTGGACGCCGAGCGGGCGGCTTCGATTCTGCGCGAAAAAGGAAGCAGTGGAACCGCACTGCTTGCGGTCACGGCCCACCGGGCTTTTCTGCTGCACCAATCCATAGCCGCTGGATCGCAGATTCTGGCAAACCTTTCGGCGCAGCAGCGGTCTCTGGACGTGATCCAGCTCCACAAATGTCTTTTGGAAGGGGTGCTTCAGCTTTCCGAAGAGTCCATTCGCAATCAGCAGAACATTTCCTACGTTCGGGACGCTGCCGAAGCTTTGTCGATGGTCCACGGAGGGCGGGCAAACGT
>Ga0209580_10000793_pt1 | contig 15554 bp, 15 predicted proteins | sample Coa_R1_5_FD_187153 | JGI IMG/M metagenome (GOLD analysis project Ga0209580, IMG submission 187153) | Surface soil microbial communities from Centralia Pennsylvania, which are recovering from an underground coalmine fire - Coalmine... | ecosystem: Environmental > Terrestrial > Soil >... | reverse complement strand
GGCCCCGGAGCAGGTCTCGACCCACCTCCACTGACAAAATATGAGAGGGACCCGGATGGTTCCCTCTCATCGGCCGGTCGCTTCGCGACGGGCCTGCTCTCTTTCCGGTGTAAGGATGGGGTTCCTTCAGTTCGTTCTACATCCGGCGTTTGGCAGGCGGGGACGACATAGTCGCGGCCGGAATGAATCCGGCCGCCAATGCAGCGTCGGAACGAAGCCCGGAATCGGGGTTCCCTCTCATCCCAACAGGTCGATCTCTTCGATCATCCCGCGCTCCCTCGCCGCCGCCAGGACCGCCGAGCCCGCCGCCAGGTCCCACAGCGCAAGGCCGTGGGACTCGAACAGCGTGATCCCGGGCGCGTCGGGCCGGTTCCACTTCCCCGCGATCACCGCGCCCAGCTCCACGGCCCGGCTCCACTCGAACTTGCCCGCCGCGGCGGCGGCGATCAGGTCTCCGCTCTCGAGCCTTGCCGTCGCGAGCTGGTCGACGACCACGGTCTGGGCCCGCTCCACGAGCTCTGGCGGGATCTCGGCCCGGTTGTGGAAGTTGGAGCCGGCGCAGGCCACGAACGCCCGAGGCTCGATCCACTCGGCCTTCAGGACGGGCGATTTCGAGGTGGTGATGGTCACCACGACGTCCGCGCCGGCCACCGCCTCCTCGGCGCTGTCGGAGGCGATCACGTCGAGCCCTAGCTCCTCGGACTGCTCGCGGGCGAAATCCACCCGGCGCTCCGCGTCGCGGCTGAACGCCCGCAGCTCCTTGATCTCCAGGACCCGGGAGAGGGCGAGGGCCTGGGTGCGGGCCTGCCAGCCGGTGCCGATCAGGGCCACCGTGGCCGGGCTTTGCGCCCCCATCGCCCGGGCCGCCACGGCCGTTGCCGCACCGGTGCGGTAACTGCCCATGAAGTCGGCCTCGATGAGGGCGTCGAGCGAGCCGTCCAGGGCGAAGATGACCACCAGGAACCTCGCCTTGCCGCCGGCGACCGAGTAGACCTTCAGCCCGGTGCAGCGGCCCCCCGGGTAAGAGGCGAACATCAAGTTCAGGAACCCGCCTGGCGCGAAGGCCCGGCGCCGGGGCTCGTTCTGGGCCGCGCCCTCGCCGAGCTCCCGCATCGCGCGCTCGACGCCGGCGATCACGTCGTCCATCTCGATCAGCTGCTGGACGTCGGCTTCGCGCAGGATCAGCGCCACGACAAGGGAGAATAGCCCCCTATGTCCTCCCGCCCCCTCAACGTCGGCCTCATCGGCCTCGGCACTGTCGGCTCGCAGGTGGCCGACCGGATGCTGACGTGGGGAGCTCAGCTCTCCCGGCGCGCAGGCGTTGAGCTCTGCCTGCGCCGCGTCCTGGTGCGCGACGCGGGCAAACGCCGCTCGATCGAGGTAGCGCCCGACCTCCTCACCACCGACCCGGCGCGGGTGATCGATGACAAGTCGATCGACGTTTTGATCGAGGTCGCAGGCGGCGACGAGCCGATGCACGGCTACCTCCAGCGCGCGATCGCCGCCGGCAAGCACGTGATCACCGCCAACAAGGTGGTGATGGCCAAGCACGGGCCGGAGCTGCTCGACGCGGCCGCCGAAAAGAACGTCGACGTCTACTTCGAGGCGGCGGTCGGCGGCGGCATCCCGCTGATCAGCACCTTTCGCACCGACCTGCAGGCGAACCGGATCGAGCGTGTCTCGGCGGTCATCAACGGCACCACGAACTACGTCCTCGGCCGCATGGCCGCGGGCGGGCTGTCGCTCGCCGACGCGGTCGCCGAGGCGCAGGCGGCCGGCTACGCCGAGGCCGACCCGACCGACGACATCGGCGGCTTCGACGCCGCCTACAAGCTGGCCATCCTGGGATCGATCGCGTACGAGATCAAGGTGCGGCCCGACGAGATCTATCGCGAGGGCATCGACGGCGTCGCGCCGATCGATTTCCGCTACGCGCGGGAGCTCGGCTACGCGATCAAGCTGATCGCGCACACCCAGCGCCATCCCGGGCGGGTCGAGGCCCGCGTCCACCCGGCGATGGTCCCGCTCGACCATCCGCTGGCCCGCGTCGAGGGCGCCGAGAACGCCGTGTTCGTGGAAGGAGACCTCGTCGGACAGGTGCTGCTCGTCGGACAGGGAGCCGGCGGCAGGCCGACCGCCTCGGCGGTCGTCGGTGACCTGATCGACCTCGCCCGCTCGATCCGCCGCGGCGTGCAGAGCCGTCCGTCGTTCAGCTTCGACGACCGGATCGGCGTGATCCCGATGGGCGAGGTCAGGACCCGCGCCTACTACCGCATCCGTGTCGAGGACCGGGCCGGCGTGCTGGCCGCGATCGGGCAGGTATTCGCCGAGGAGGGCGTCAGCATCTCGAGCTTCATCCAGAAGGACGCGTGGTCGCAGGACCAGACAGCCGAGCTCGTCGTGACGACGCACCCGTCGCTCGACGCGAGCCTGCAGCGGGCGCGGCAGCGGATGGCGGAGCTCGAGCCGGTGCGCGCGGTTTCCTCCTTCATCCGCGTGTTCTAGGTCGGGGGCGTGGGGGTCATCGATCGCTACCGTGAGCACCTGCCGGTTGGTCCCGCCACTCCGCAGGTCGACCTCGACGAGGGATCGACGCCCCTGGTGCCGAGCCGCAGCATCGCGAAGGCGCTGGGTTTGCGCGAGCTCTACTTCAAGTGCGAGGGCCTGAACCCCACCGGCTCGTTCAAAGACCGCGGCATGGTGGTCGCTGTCGCCAAGGCGCTGGAGAGCGGCAGCCGCGTCTTCATGTGCGCGTCGACCGGCAACACCTCGGCCTCGATGGCCGCGTACGCGGCGCGCACGGGGGCGCGGGCCATCGTCGTGGTGCCGTCGGGCGAGATCGCCATGAACAAGCTTTCGCAGGCGCTGATGTACGGGGCGAAGGTGGTCGCGCTGAAAGGCACCTTCGACACCGCGCTCGAGGCGGTGCGCGACGTGGCCTCACGCTACCCCGTGGCGCTGATGAACTCGGTCAACCCCCACCGCATCGAGGGCCAGAAGACCGCGGCGTTCGAGATCGTCGACGAGCTCGAGGAGGCGCCGGACTACCTGTTGCTCCCGGTGGGTAACGCCGGCAACATCACCGCCTACTGGAAGGGTTTTCGCGAGTACCACGCAGCCGGCAAATCCAGGCGGCTGCCGCGGATGGTCGGCGCCCAGGCGGAGGGCGCGGCGCCCATCGTCAACGGCCATCCGATCCCGCACCCGCACACCGTCGCCTCGGCGATCAGGATCGGCAATCCAGCCTCGTGGGAAGGCGCGACCTCGGCCCGTGACGAGTCGGGTGGAACGATCGCCGCGGTCAGCGACACCGAGATCCTCGAGGCGCAGATCAGGCTCGCCAGGACGGAGGGCATATTCGCCGAGCCCGCGTCCGCCGCGCCCCTGGCGCTGCTCTACAGGCTGGTCGGCCAGGGCAAGGTCGAGAAAGACTCGACGACGGTGGTGGTGCTGACCGGCTCGGGCCTCAAGGATCCTGACGCGGCGCTGAAGAACGTGGAACCGCCCATCGAGCTCGACGGAGATGCGCGCACACTCGCTAAGGTCTTGAAGCTGTGAAGGTGTCGCGACCCCGAAGTTCCTCGCCTCTTCGCGTCCTGGGCGGCCGGGCGCCTTCGGCGCGCAAGCCCGCGTCGACCACTGCGCGCGATCGGCCGCTCCCGCATCCACGGCGTGGGAACCCTGCAGGTATGCGCTCCGTCTCGTGCTCGCCGTCTACTTGGCTCCGGCCGCCGACGCCGCGAAAGAGGATTCGGACATCGCGTCCGCGACACCGATGCGCATAAAGGTCCCCGCCTCCGTCGCCAACATCGGCCCCGGCTTCGACTGCATGGCGATGGCGATCGACCTCTGGCTCGAGGTCGAGGCCAACGAGGCGGACAGGCCGTCGTGGGATTACGAGGGCGAGGGCGCCGACTACCTCTACGCGCACGAGAACCCGTTCACGCGCCTGAGCATGAAAGGAAGAGTCCGCAGCGAGATCCCCCTGGGGGTCGGTCTCGGGTCGAGCGCCGCGTCGCGGCTGGCGGCTTCGGCGCTGAGCAGCCCGTGGGACGTCAAGAGCCACATCGTCGACGCCGGCTCCGACGAGGGCCACGTGGACAACGTGGCGGCATCGGCCTCGGGCGGCATCCGCATCGTGTCCGAGCACGTGGACGAGAAGCTGCCCAACCCAGGCTGGGGACTGGCGCTGTTCGTGGCGCATCAGCCGCTGCCGACCGAGAAGGCGCGCTCGGTGCTGCCCGACTCGGTCCCTCTCGAGTCGGCTTCCTTCAACGCCGCGCGGACGGCGCTGCTCGTGCGGGCGATCACGTCCAAACGGCCATCCCTCCTCGGCGAGGCGCTGCGCGACAGGCTTCACCAGCCGCACCGCCTCCACCTCTATCCGTGGACGGAAGAGGTGATCCACGTGGCCGAGGCGGCGGGAGCGTATGGGGCCGCGATCTGCGGCGCCGGCCCCAGCGTGTTCGCGTTCTGCGCGCCGTCGATGGCGGCGAAGGTGGCCAAGGCGATGGAGGAATCGCATCCCCTGCGCGGTCGCGGTCTCGTGACCAAGGTGACCGACAAGGGCATGTTCCGCACGCTGTGAAGATCCCCGCGAACTCAGAGCTGTCGCGGTGAGTTCGCGGGGGCCCCTCTGAAGTGATCGTCCAGAAGTACGGCGGTACCTCGTTGGGCACCGCCGCCAGGATCCGGCGCGTGAGCCGGCGGATCGCCCGGACGGTGAAGGAGGGCCACAAGGTGGTGGCTGTCGTCTCCGCGATGGGCCACACGACGGACCGCCTCATCGCGCTGGCCGAAAGCGTCAACCCGGAGCCGCCGGCTCGCGAGCTCGACATGCTGGTCGCCAACGGCGAGACGATCACGGCGCCCCTTGTCGCGATGTGCCTGGAGGGCATGGGCGTGCCCGCCGTGTCGCTGTCGGGACTGCAGGCCGGCGTGCGCACGAGCGCGCATCACTCGAAGGCCCGCATCCGCGACATCAGGCCCGACCGGATTTTCGAGGCGCTGGAGCAGGGCAAGGTGGCCGTCGTCGCCGGCTTTCAGGGGGTGACGGAGGACCTCGAGGTCACGACCCTCGGCCGCGGCGGTTCCGACACCACCGCGGTCGCGCTCGCGGCCGCGCTGAAGGCGGAGTCGTGCGAGATCTACACCGACGTCGACGGCATCTTCACCGCCGACCCTCGCGTCGTGAAGTCCGCGCGCAAGCTCACGCACATCCAGTACGACGAGATGCTGGAGCTCGCGGCGGTCGGCGCGCGGGTGATGCATCCACGGGCGGTCGAGATCGGTGAGCTCTACAGCGTGCCGATCCACGTGCGGTCGAGCTTCCACGATGGCGTGGGTACGATGATCGTCGCCCAGGTACCGATGGAAGAAAGACAGCGCGTGCGCGGCATCGCGGCGGAGGCGAACGTCGCGAAGATCACGGTCGTCGGCGTACCAGACCGTCCCGGAGTGGCCGCGGCCATCTTCGAGCCGCTCGCCGCGGCGGGCATATCCGTCGACGTGATCGTGCAGAACATCGGGCGCTCCGGACACACGGACCTCACCTTCTCCGTCGCGGAGTCCGACCTGAAGTCTGCGGAGAAGCTCGTCAAGTCCGCGGCCAAGACCGTCCGCGCGAAGCGCGTGCTGTCAGCGGGCGGCATCGCCAAGCTGTCGATCGTGGGAACCGGCATGCTCGGCGCACCCGGTGTCGCGTCGCGCATGTTTCGCGCGCTTGCCGACGCAGGCGTCAACATCGAGATGATCAGCACCTCGGAGATTCGCATCACGTGCCTGGTCGCTCGCGACCAGGTGGACAAGGGCGTGCGGGTCCTGCACAAGGCCTTCGAGCTCGACCAGGACCTGGCCTAGGCCTTGCCCGTAAACGTCGCCATCGTCGGGCCGTCCGGCGCCGGGAAGACCACGCTGTTCAACGCGCTGACCGCGGGCCGCGGCGCGGACGGTGTGGGCATGGTCGACGTGCCGGACGGGCGGCTGACGCGGCTGGCGGAAGCCGTGCACCCGGCGAAGACGACAGCGGCCCAGGTGCGCGTCGAGGACACCCCGCCAGGCAGCCGGGCGCAGCGCGTGGCGTTCGCGCGCCAGTCCGACGTCCTGGTCAAGGTCGGCCGGTGCTTCGGACCCGATCCCGACCCCGCCGCGGAGCTCGAGGAGTTCGCGCTCGACCTCGTGCTGGCGGACCTCGCCTCGGTGGAGAGACGGCTCGACGTGGTCGCGCGCGAGGCGCGCGCCGGTAAGAAGGACGCGCAGGCCGAGACCGAAGTGCTGGACGCGGCCAAGGCACACCTCGACGCGGGCCAGCAGCTGCGCACCCTGCAGCTCGAGGCCGACCAGCGCGCCCTCCTGCTGGGGATCTTCCCGGTCACGCTCAAGCCGGTGGTGTACGTCGCCAATGCGGCCGAGGAGCTGCTGCCGGGCGGCGGCGGGCCCGCCGCGAGGGTGTCGCGGCAGGCGGCCGAAGAGGGTGCGCCGGCCATCGTGCTCTCCGCGCGTCTCGAAGCCGAGCTCGCGGAGCTCGAGCCCTCGGAGCAGGCCGAGATGCGCGCCGGCTACGGCATCGACGAATCGGGCCTGGGCCGGATCGCGCGCGCGGTCTGGGAGGCGGGCGGACTCATCACCTACTTCACCGCGGGCGAACCGGAGGTTCGGGCCTGGCCATGCGAGAAGGACGCTCCGGCGCCCATCGCCGCCTCGAAGATCCACACCGACTTCGAGAAGCACTTCATCCGGGCCGAGGTGACGTCGGTCGACGAGCTCGTCGCGGCGGGTTCGATGGACGTGCTGCGCGCGGCCGGGAAGCTGCGCGTCGAAGGCCGCGACTACCGCGTCAAGGACGGCGACGTGATCTTCTTCAGGATCGGGCGCTAGGCGCCGTTCAGAAAGAACTGATGCCAGAGCAGGTTGGCGAGAACGCCACACACGACGATTGCCCCGACGAGCAGCAGCCACCTCATGCGAGGTCTAACGCGGCCCCAGGACGGCGACTTGCGGTGGCCGCGCCCGGCCTCACAATCTTGGACATGGTCCAGCCGATGAGATTCAGCGCGGCCCACGTGTGGGTGAGGGTCGACGGCTCAGATGCTGTGCTCGGGTTGAGCGACTACCTCCAGGACCAGATGGGGGAGATCACCGCCCTCGAGCTGCCGGACCTCGGCGATGTGCTCCGCGCGGCCGGACGGATGGGCCACGTCGAGTCCGAGGATGCGTCGTCGCCGATCGAGGCGCCGCTCACGGGCGAGGTGGTGGAGGTGAACCCCGAGGTCCTGGACAATCCCGACCTGATCAACACCGACCCCTACGGCGCCGGCTGGCTGGTGCGGATGCGGATCGAGCATCCGGCCGAGCTCGAAGACCTGATCGGCGAGGAGGAGTACGCGGAGCTGACGACCGAGGTCTGAGAAATGACCTTCTGTCTTGACAGTCGCTAGATTTGGGGTTATAACTTCGCCCGGGACACAACATGTCGTAGCCCACAACCCAGCCGGTTGAGTCCCACGGCCCAACGACAGGCAGGCGGAGTCACTCTCGAGGTCGCACCCCACGTCCCACAACTGGTCCCCTTCCGCCTGCCTGTTCTCTTTCCGCCCGAGTCATGGGGAGGCCGGGAGGCTCCGACGGAGTCTCTAAACTTGTCGGTCGTGAGCCGCAAGGGCAAAAAGAGGTCCAAAGGCAAATTCCGCCCGCCGCTGCGGCCGGCCGGCCCGCTCAACCCCGGCGCCGGCGCCACGGCGGCCACCCCCGGAGCGGCCGGCCCGATGCGCAGCGTCTCCCAGGCGAGGGTCGGCGGCGACCAGGCCCTGGTCAGGGCGGTCGAGATGTCGCTCGGCGCGAAAAACCAGTTCACCAAGGCCCGCGGCGGCCGGATGATCGTCGAGTCGGCCGACCCCTCGATCCCGCTCGACCGCGTCCCGTACTTCACCCGCGACCTGATCCGCCTCGGCGTGGTCGGCTTCGCGATGGTCGTGCTGCTCGGTGCGGGCTCGGTCGCGGTTCCCCTCATCGTCAAATAGCGCCTAACAAATAGACAGGGCCCGATCCGGGCCACTACAGTTCCATCCGCCGTGTCGGTCCGCACCAGCGACTCAGGTCACACCGCGCTCAAGCAAACGCTGCGCCGTCGCCGTCTGTCGCCGGAGGATCACAAGCACCCGGTCAACGTCATCCACCATCAGGAGGCGACCTTCGGCGAACGGGTCGCCGACCGGGCGGCCGCGGGGATCGGCTCCTGGACGTTCCTCATCGTTCAGACGATCGCCGTCGCTTGCTGGCTCACCCTCAACGTGGTCGGCCTGGTCCATCACTGGGACGCCTTTCCGTTCATCCTCCTCAACCTGCTCTTCAGCGTGCAGGCCGCGTACACCGGCCCGGTCCTCCTCCTCGCGGGCAACCGCCAGGCACAGAAGGACCGCCTCACCCTCGAGCACGCCGCGGAGGAGGCGGACAAGGCCGACCGGCAGAACGTCGAGATCCTGAAGGCGATCCAGGAGAACACCAGGATCACCGAGCAGAACACGGAGCTGACCCTGACGATCCTCCGCCACGTCGAATCGCTCGTCCAGCAGCACGTGGAGGGCCTGGCCCCGGCGCAGGAGGAATCAGACCGCTCCTAAACTGACCACTCACATGCGAGTGATCCTGTTCACGGGAAAGGGCGGCGTCGGCAAGACCTCGGTCGCGGCCGCCACGGCCGTGCGCTGCGCGCGGGCGGGCTACCGCACGGTGATCATGAGCACCGACCCGGCACACTCGCTCGGCGACTCGTTCGACATCGAGCTCGGCGTCGACCTGACCAAGGTCGGCGACAACCTCTGGGCGCACGAGGTGTCGTCGCTGCACGAGATGCAGCGTCACTGGGTCAAGCTGCACGAGTACGCCGTGGAGGTCTTCGCCACGCAGGGCCTCGACGAGGTGGTGGCGGACGAGGTGGCCAACCCTCCCGGCATGGACGAGATCGCCTCGTTGATGTGGATCAAGCATTACGCGCAGCGCGCCGAGCACGACGTGCTGATCGTCGACTGCGCGCCCACCGGCGAGACGCTGCAGCTGCTTACCTTCCCCGATGCGGCGAAGTGGTGGCTCGACAAGATCTATCCGTGGCAGCGGCGCGCGATGCGCGTGGCCCGGCCGGTGCTGCAGCCCATGATCGGCATGCCGCTGCCCTCTGACGAGATCTACGCCTCGCTCAAGGACCTCCTGCTCGACCTGGGCGGCATGCGCAAGGTGCTCACCGATCCCGGGATGACCACGGTGCGCATCGTGCTCAACCTCGAGAAGATGGTCGTCAAAGAGGCGAAGCGCGCGTACACGTATCTCTGCCTTTTCGGGTACGTGACCGACGCCGTCGTCGTCAACCGCGTGCTGCCCGGCGAGCTGCACGACGAGCTGTTCCAGAAATGGCAGCGCATCCACAAGCGCTACCAGGCCGAGGTCGAGTCATCGTTCGCGGGCATCCCCATCTTCAACGTGCCGCTGTTCGACCGCGAGATGGTGGGCGAGAGCATGCTTTCCAAAATGGCGCAGGCGATCTACGGCGACAGCGATCCCGCACAGCATTTCGCGACCTCGAGCCCTCAGCGGATCGACAAGGATGGCTCGGATTACGTCCTCTCGCTCAAGGTTCCGTTCGCCGACCGTTCGGAGGTCGACCTCAGCCGCCACAACGGCGAGCTGTACGTCACAGTCGGCAACTACCGCCGCGAGATCTCGCTGCCCAACGTGCTCGCGCGACGCGACACGTCCGGGGCGACGATCCGGGACGGCGAGCTCCACGTGCGCTTCAGCAAGCGCCCCGACAAGAAGGAGACAGAAGCATGAGCCGAGACGGCGAGCGTGTGATCGAGCTGGTCAACGAGCTCGGCTCGCGGGTCGGGCACCTGCTGTCGGACATGGTGCCACCCTCCGCGCAGGTCCACCTCCTCAACGCGCAGCGGGAGCTGATCACGGCGCTGATGCTGATCTACGAGCACCGCGCCGCGCCACCAGGCGGTCGCTCGCGCGGCGGAGCCGCGTCCCGGCGAGCTCCGGCTCGACGGCGAAGCACGAAACGGGCCGGCAAGATCCCGATCGATTGATTGACGGCTAGTTGAGCGCCTTCGTCGCTTTTATCCTCGCCGCGCTGCTGCTCGTCCCCGCCCTCCTGGTTGCGATCCCCGTGCACGAGATCGGCCACGCCGCCGCCGCGTATCTTCTCGGCGACCGCTCGGTCCGCTACTTCGGTTACTTCACGGCCAACCCCCGGCGCTTTCTCGACCCGCTGGGGGTGATCGCGGTCTTCGTCGCGCTGGTCGGCTGGGGCAAGCGGGTCCCCGTGCAGCCAAACCGGATCAGCAGCACCGGGCAGAAGGTCATCTTCGAGCTCGGGGGGCCGGCCGCCAACCTGGCGGTCGCGATCGCGCTCGGGCTGGTGGTGCGGCTCCTGATCCGCGTCGGGTTCCCTTTCTCGTTCGACCTCTCGCCCGGACTGGCCGGCGCGGCGATCTTCGTCATCGTCTTCCTCAACCTGTCGATCTTCGCCTTCCAGCTGCTGCCGATCCCCGGTCTGGACGGCTGGAACGTGGTCGAGGCGATCTTCCGAAGCCGCAACCCGCGCTTCTTCTTCCGGGTCGACTCGAGGCGCCGCGAGATCTGGGTCGCCTGCGTGGTGTTGATCCTGCTGTGGCAGGTGCTCCAGGGCGGAAGCCTGCTCTCCGCCGTGATGACGCCCTTCTTCTACCCCGCGAGCCTAATCTCATTGGGCGGATGCGTCGGTTACGCGATACCGGGATTCATCGGTCTTCATCCCTGCCCGCCGTAGGGACGCTGGTCAACGAGCCCGCGTACACGCGGCTGGTCGAGCAGTACGGCCGGGCTCGCGTGGTGGACGCGATTCGAGAGCAGATCGAGATCGAGCGGAAGTCGGGAGGCGGTGACGGCTCGGAGCGGGCGGACCTCGTGGCGGCTCGCCTGAAGCACGCCGCAGCGGCGCGCCTGCGCCAGGTCGTCAACGCCACCGGCGTCATCCTCCACACGAACCTCGGCCGTGCTCCGCTGTCGCGCGCCGCGATCGAGGCGCTTGCTGTCGCCGCCGGCTACAGCAACCTCGAGCTGGACGTCGAAAGCGGCCGACGCGGGGAGCGCGCTTCGCTCGTCTCCGGACTGATCACCTCGCTTTTCAAGTGCGACGCGGCGCTCGTGGTCAACAACAACGCGGCCGCCGTCCTGCTCGCCCTCACCGCGCTGTGCAGGGGCAAGGGGGTCATCGTCTCCCGTGGCCAGCTCGTCGAGATCGGCGGTGCGTTTCGCATGCCGGACGTGATGCGCCTCTCCGGCGCGCGGATGGTCGAGGTGGGGACGACCAACCGCACGCGCGCGGCGGACTACGAGGAGGCGGTAGGGCCGCGCACCGCGGCGCTGCTGCGCGTGCACACCTCGAACTTCCAGGTCACGGGTTTCACCGAGTCGGCGACGCTCGCCGAGATGTCCGCGGTCGCGCGCGCGCACGGCGTGCTGCTGATCGACGACCTCGGCAGCGGCGCCACCGAGCCGGTCGGCGGCGAGCCGACCGTTGCGGAATCGCTCGAGCACTGCGACGTGGTCACCTTCTCCGGCGACAAGCTGCTCGGAGGCCCGCAGGCGGGCGTCGTCCTGGGCCGTGGCGAGGTGGGCGCCGCCGCGGTCAAGAAGATGTCGCGCCATCCGCTGGCCCGCGCGGTGCGGATCGACAAGCTGACCCTGGCCGCCCTGGAGGCCACGCTGAGGCTGCGCCTCGCGGAGAAGACCGACGAGATCCCGGTCGAGCGAATGCTTCGCGCCCGCATCGAGGACATCCGGCGGCGCGCGGCGATGTGGTCGGTCAAGCTCGACGAGCGCGGCGTGCGCACCAGGCTGATCGAAGGAGAGTCCGCGGTCGGCGGCGGGTCCCTGCCCGGCCACGGCCTGCCCACGGTCCTGCTCGCCCTCGAAGGACCCGCGTCGAAGCTCGCGCAGGCGCTCCGCTTGGGCGATCCGCCGGTGATCGCACGCATCGAGAAGGACGCGTGCTGTCTCGACCCGCGCACGGTCCTGCGCGGCGAGGACGAGGTGCTCATCGACGCCGTGGAGGCGGCGACGAAGAGCCTCACATGAGCTTCGTCGTCGGTACCGCGGGGCACATCGACCACGGCAAGTCGACGCTGATCACCGCGCTGACCGGCATCGACCCCGACCGCCTGGCCGAGGAGAAGCGGAGAGGCATGACGATCGACCTTGGCTTCGCCCACCTCCGGCTGCCGAGCGGTCGCGAGATCGGGATCGTGGACGTGCCGGGCCACGCGCGATTCATCCACAACATGCTGGCCGGGGCGCACGGCATGGACGCGGTCCTCCTCGTGATCGCCGCCGACGAGGGTGTCATGCCACAGACGCGGGAGCACCTCGAGATCGTCGACCTGCTCGACCTGCGGCGCGGGCTGGTCGTGCTCACGAAGGTGGACCTGGTCGACGCGGCGTGGCTGGACCTGGTCAAAGCCGAGGTGGTCGAGACCTTGAGGGGAACTTCGCTGGAGGGCGCGCGCGCGATCGAGGTCTCCTCGACCCGGGGCGACGGGCTGGGCGAGCTGGCGGTGGCTCTCGACGAGCTTCTGGAGCAGGCCGAGCCGCGTCGCGACGTCGGAAGGCCACGGCTGCCCATCGACCGCGTCTTCACGATGAGCGGCTTCGGCACGGTCGTCACCGGGACGCTGGTCGACGGCCCGCTGCGCGCCGGCGACGAGCTGGAGGTGGTGCCGGGCGGCCGGCTGGTCCGCGTCCGTGGCCTGCAGCGCCACAACACGAAGGTCGACACGGCGCCGCCTGGAAATCGCATCGCCGCCAACCTGAGCGGCGTGGAGAAGCACGAGCTTGCGCGCGGCGACGTGCTGGCGCGGCCGGGCACCCTGCGCCCGACCCGGCGCATCGACGCGGAGGCGCGGGTGCTCGCCTCGGCCGCGCAGCCGCTGCGCCACGGGAGCGACGTCCTCCTGCACACCGGCACCACCGACGTGACGGCCCGGGTCATCACGCTCGACACGGACGAGGTCCCGGCGGGGTCCAGGGGCTGGGTCCAGCTGTACCTCGAACGACCCATCGCGGCCGCGGCGGGCGATCGGTTCGTGATGCGCGTGCCGAGCCCGGCTGTCACGATCGCCGGGGGCACGTTCGTCGACGTCGCTCCGCGCAAGCACTCGCGCCACGACTCGGCGGTGCGCGAGTCGCTCGCCCGTCGCGCAACGGGCGACGTGCTTCAGGAAGAGCTGCGCAAGTACCCGCGCGGCGTCACCGTCTCGGCCCTCCTCAAGGCCACGCTGGCGCAGGGACCGGACGTGGAGCGGCTCCGCGCCAGGCGGCTCGGCGATTGGCTCTTCGCGGACGAGGCGTGGGCCGCGCTGGCCGAGAGGGCCGCACGCGAGCTCGACACGTTCCACGCGGCGCATCCCCTGCGCGCGGGCATGGCGCGGGAGGAGCTGCGCAGCCGGATGGGGGTGGCGCCGCCGGCGTTCTCGGCCGTCGTCACCGGGTTGGTCGAGGAGGGGCGCGTGGTGGAGCGCAGCGGCTCGCTCGCGTCGCCCCACCACGAGGTCGCGCTCGAGACGGACGACGCGCCGGCGGGATGGCTGCTCGCCCTCCTCCGCGCCCAGCCCTTCGCCCCGCCCTCGCTGCCCGATGCGATGCAGCAGACGGGCGCCACGCCGGAGATGGTCAGTGCGCTGGCCAGGCGGGGCGACCTCGTACGCGTGAGCGACGACGTGGCTTTCGCCGGCGACGCGTACGAATCGGTGGTCGCGCTGGTCAAGGAGATGATCGCCTCGAACGGCTCGGTCACCGTGGCGCAGCTGCGCGACCGGATGGGCGCGAGCCGGCGTCCGGTGCTGGCCCTGCTCGAACACCTCGACGCGCAGCGCGTGACCCGCCGCGTCGGAGACGCCCGCACGCTCAGGTAAAAAATGAGAGGAAACCGGCGGTTCCATCTCATGAGCCCCGCGACTTCGTCGCGGGGACCCCGCAGGTAAGCCGACCCGGAAACTTTATGGGGTCCCCACGCCGCAGGCGTGGGGAATGCCCGCTGCTCTCCTTCCAGAAGGTGTGGATTGGTAAAGTCGGCCAGGATGCGCATCGCCGACATGCTGGCGCGGAGCCGGCCGACGATCTCCTTCGAGTTCATGGCGCCCCGCGACGAGACCGAGGTCGATGTCCTCGAGCGCACCGTGGCCACGCTCGCCGGGCACGCGCCCGATTGGGTTTCGGTCACCTATCGCCTTCGCACGGGCGAGAGGACCCTCGAGCTCGTGACGCGGATCAAGCGCCATTACCACATCGAGGCGATGGCGCATCTCACGTGCGCGAACAGCGTCGACAGGACGCGCCAGATCCTGAACTGGATGGAGCGCGAGGGCGTCGCCAACGTGCTGGCCCTGCGTGGCGACAGCCAGGTCGCGGGTGAGCCCTTCGCGCCGGCGGACCCCCAGCTCGCGCACGGCAGCGACCTCGTCGCGCTGGTGCGCGGCAGCGGCTACCGGTTCGGCATCGGCGCTGCGTGCAGCACGGAGAAGCATCCCGAAAGCCCCGACCTCGAGCACGAGTTTCGCTACATGAAGCTGAAGGTGGACTCCGGCGCCGACTTTCTCATCACGCAGCTCTTCTTCGACAACCGCTTTTACGTCGACCTCGTCGCTCGCGCGCGCGGCGCGGGGATCACCGTCCCCATCGTCCCAGGCCTGATGCCGGTGCCGAGCCGTCGCTCGCTCGACGTGATGACCGCCATGTCCGGGGCCACGGTGCCCGCGTCACTGCGGCGGGCGGTCGACGAGGCGTCCGACGACGAAGCCGTCCGCGCCCTCGGTGTGCGGCACTGCATCGCACAGTGCGCCGAGCTGCTCGAGGCCGGCGTCCCCGGATTGCACTTCTACACGTTCAATCGCGCCCGCGGCCCGATCGAGATCCTTGCCGAGCTGCGCGGCCAGCAGCTGATCGCCTCCTAGCCGGCTCGCACGGCGAGGATCACGGAGACGGTGGGGCTCAGCATCAGCTCGCGCGCGCGGTAGGCGGGGTGCTCGAGCCAGATCCGGCGCGACGCATCGTCGTCGTGGCTCGGGAAATCAGGCGAATAGTCGTCGAGGACCAGGAGGCCGCCCAGATGGACCAGCGGCAGCAGCTTCTCGGGGTCGCCCGCGTTGCGCTTTGGGCCGCCGTCGGAAAACAGCAGGTCGAACGGACCGCGCTTCGTCGCGAGGCTCCAGTCTCCCTGCAGCACCTCGACCGCCGTGCTGTCGTGGAAGAGCTCCGCGGCCGCGGATGCTCGCGCGGGGTCGAGCTCGATCGTCAGGAGCGATGCGCCCGGGCGCAGGCCCGACTCGATCCAGGCCGCACCCACGCCGTAGGCGGTGCCAAGCTCGCACGCATTCGTCACCCCGCCCAGGCCCGCGCAGAGCTGCAGCAGCCGTCCCACCTCGGGCAGGCACGCGAGCGGGAAGCCGTCGCGGCGTGTCCGCTCGACCGCATTCCAGACGCGCGCCGGGAACTTCGCCGCGTCGTCGTAGTCCGGCAGACCTGGC
>Ga0209580_10000791_pt1 | contig 15570 bp, 13 predicted proteins | sample Coa_R1_5_FD_187153 | JGI IMG/M metagenome (GOLD analysis project Ga0209580, IMG submission 187153) | Surface soil microbial communities from Centralia Pennsylvania, which are recovering from an underground coalmine fire - Coalmine... | ecosystem: Environmental > Terrestrial > Soil >... | reverse complement strand
AGCAGGGGGACAAAACGCCCGTAGCATCTCGCAACACTACCTTCCAAGTTGTTGATTCCTAAGACCCGCGCGGTCCCCTTTTGGACCGGCACCTGCACATATACAGGTCACTTGGGTGCTGGTTACTCGCACCATTGGGGCAATTGAGTGGGGGGGTTTCATGAAGAAACTTGTGCTTCTGTTCTTGATCGTCAGCGTCACTCTGGCCTACGCCGACGATTCAAAACTGTCACCAGAGCTGCAGGGTACGCAATCGTCCCAGCAGATCCGGGTCATTGTGCAGTACGCTCCCGGAACGCAGGTCAATTGCAGCGGCTTGTTGGGTCTCGTCGACTGCCTGGTGAATGACATTGTGAAGCTTGGCGGAACGATTCTGGCGCCTCTGCCGTTGGTAAACGGTGTTGTGGCGCTGCTGGATGGTCCGGGGATCCTAAACCTCTCCAACAACGCCAACGTTGTCTACATCAGCTCCGATCGCCCGCTGACCCCCACTCTCAGCAACGCTGCGCCCGCGGTGAACGCGTTTGCGGCTTGGCAATCGGGCTACACGGGCGCCGGAATTGGTGTGGCGCTAATCGACAGCGGAGTCAGCAGCCATCCGGATTTGAACGGCGGCTTTCTTGGTGCGTCCCGCGTGGTCTGGAATCAGAGTTTTGTTCCCGGCAATCTCAGCGGGAACGACCAGTTTGGACACGGAACCCATGTTGCCGGACTGATTGCAGGAAATGGCGCCAGCTCCGCGGGCTCCAAATATTCCAAAACGTTTCAGGGAATCGCGCCCAAGGCGAACATCATCAATCTGCGGGTTCTTGATCAGAACGGCGCGGGTTCCGACAGTGCGGTGATCTCGGCGATCAGCACCGCGATCTCGCTCAAGCCGGTATTCAACATCCGTGTGATTAACCTCTCACTGGGGCGCCCGGTCTACGAGAGTTATAAGCTTGATCCACTCTGCCAGGCGGTGGAATCTGCCTGGAAAAACGGAATCGTCGTGGTGGTCGCCGCAGGAAACAACGGCCGCTATCAGCAGACGAATGGATACGCGACCGTAACATCGCCGGGCAACGATCCTTATGTCATCACTGTGGGCGCCATGAAGACCATGGGGACGCCCACGCGCGTCGACGATCTGATCGCCAGCTACAGTTCAAAGGGCCCGACTGCCATCGAAGCCGTGGCCAAGCCTGATATCGTTGCTCCGGGCAACCTGCTGGTTTCGCTCGAAGCGCCAGGCTCAACGCTTTACAACAGCTATCCCGGCAATCGAGTGCCAAATAACTTCTACGTGAACGGTGGCACTACCGCTTCGTCATCGAGCTACTTCACACTGAGCGGCACGAGCATGGCGACGGGAGTAGTGAGCGGCGTCGTTGCCGATCTCCTGCAAAAGTCACCTGGCCTTACGCCCGATCAGGTGAAGGCCCGCCTCATGAAGACAGCCTGGAAATCGCTGCCGGCCTACAGCAGCACTACTGATCCAACCACTGGCATCACGTACACCGATCAGTACGACGTGTTTACTGTGGGCGCTGGATACGTGGATCTCGAGGCCGCACTCAACAATACGGATGTAGCACGGGGCACGGCGATGTCGCCGGTTGCTTCCTACAACGCGAACAACGGCTACGTGTACCTCATCGACAGCTCAACCGCGGTCTGGAATACCACGCCTGCGTGGACGAACTCTGCTGTGTGGGGAAGCTCGCAATTCCTGGTCGGTGCGCCCGCCGCGGCTATGTCGGGTAATCCACTCTGGGGTGGCAACAACGAGGTCTGGGGCTCCAATGTGCTCTGGGGATCAAACGTATTGTGGGGCAGCAACGTGCTCTGGGGATCGAACGTACTATGGGGCAGCAATGTCCTCTGGGGCAGCAATGTGACCGGCGGCGAGCAATAGAATCCAGCACCTGCATGACCGGGGCCGCGATCACCTCGCGGCCCTTCTTCTTTTCCGCAACATGAAACCGTAACTGCGGATCCCTCCTGCGGATTCCACAGGGTGGCGTGGCTCCGCCTGAGTGTCCCGCAACGGAGTCTTTCCCAAAACGGAACAGCCTCGGAGGCAGCTGTAATCCTGAGGGGCCATTTCGCGTGGCTTGCGCTGGGACCGTGGCGTAAGGTCAAACGTGCGGCTCTTCTTGCAAGTTTCTTGATCTCCGATCGGGGGTACGACCTTTTCATGAAGCAACTCCCCGCAGATTTTTTTGAGTGGCACATCTTTGAAAATCCCGGTCCGGTCACAGGGTCCAGCGCTCATCCATCGATGCGCATGGGACCCTTCGCAACCGAACAGGAGTGCCGCACCGTCCTGGAGACCCTGAAGACGGTCCCCACATTCCGTGACACGACGCTCGAAGTGCGGAGGGCAGTTCGGTCACGCGAGAAACGGGTAAAGATCAGGCTCGCCGTGCGCGTTTCGCCACTCGCCCGTCCGGATGTGCGCTGGGATGCCCATACGGTGGATATATCGAGTCGGGGCGCGCGTCTCGCCGACTCGGGCGACCGCGTGAGGCTCGGAGAATTCCTCGACGTCCGTTACGGACCGCGCGAGGCCATCTTTCGCGTGGTGTGGATCGGCCCCGCGGCTACGCCGACCGAGGGCAATGTCGGCCTCGAATGTTTGAGTCCCGAAACCGACATCTGGGATCCGGATCTCTCCACGCGGACTGATGACGAGCCTCTCATGCAAGACATCGTCGTCGCCCACAACGTTCAGAGCCGGCTCTTCCCTCGACACAAGCCGCCCTTGCAGACGCTTGACTATTTCGGCAAATGCGTTCAGGCGCGCACGGAGTGGGGGGGGATTACTATGACTTTCTCGACCTGGGGTCCGGCCGCGTGGGTTTCGTTATGGCCGACGTTGCCGGGAAAGGCGTGGCAGCCGCACTGGTGATGGCCAACCTCCAGGGCAGCCTTCACAACCGGGCTGAATGCCAAGCCAGCGATCTTCCCGCTATTCTGGCGGCAGTCAATGGCCATCTTTACGAGCACACAGAGGCAAATCGCTATGCCACGGTTTTCTTCGGCTGCTACGACGACGATACTCGCTGCCTGGCGTATGTGAACTGCGGCCACCGCCCTGCGCTCTTGCTTCGCAGATGTGGAGAGGTTGAGCACCTGCAAGCGACAGCCCCGGTTCTTGGCCTGTTTGGGAAGTGGGATTGTTCGGTTCGGGAAACTCACCTGCAAACCGGGGATGTCCTCAGTATCTTCACCGATGGCGTTACTGAAGCGACTTCTTCGAACGGAGAGGAGTTCGGGGAATCAGGCGTTCTCGCTGTACTCCGGCAGACGCGCGAGCTCCAGACCGACAAGATTCTGTATAAAATCGAGCAGGCAGTAGAGGAATTCAGGTCAGCCGAGCATCCGCAGGACGATTTAACAATGGTAGTCGCTCGCGCACAGTGAAGAGAGGAAGACAAGAGCAAACCGAGAAGCAACGACCCGGAGGCCTTTACTGCTGCTGGGCTGCCGCCGGCGCGAAGTATCCCTTGCGCGCCCGCACTTGCAGGTCTTTCTTCAGCGAGGAAATTTCGATAGTGCGGTAACGCCCATCGGCATCGAAATCGGCGGGTTTGTACGACACGATGTACTGGCTGCGCAACTCGTCTTCGATCGCCGCGAATGAGTGCGTAATGTCTTTCATCTTGAAGGGGAAGAATGCCCGTCCGCCGGTCGCTTCCGCCAGTTGCTGAAGAACTCTGTCGCCGCGCATCACCAGGCCGCTGTCGTCAGTCGAAATTGCGTAAATGATAACTTCCGCCCGCTGCGCCATCTCGATCGCCTGCGCCTTGGTGACTTCACTCTGGTTGTCTTCGCCATCACTGACGATGATGATGGCCTTTCTCACTGGACGCTCTGGATGATCCTTCAGCAATTTGTCTCTGCAGGCGCGGTAGACGGCATCGTACAGCGCAGTGCCTCCGCCATTATGCAGGCTGTGGATGCCCTTCGAGAGCAGCGCAGTGCTGTCCGTGAAGTCTTGCGTCAACTGCGAGTGACTGTTGAAGGCCATGACAAAAGCCTTGTCGAAGTGGGCACGCACCGTGTGCTCTAGAAAACTGCTAGCCGCGCTCTGCTCAAAATCGAAGCGGCTGTCCACCGATCCGCTTACGTCGATCAACAATCCCATGTGAAGTGGAAGATCAGTTTCGCGACGGAAATTCAGGATGGCCTGCGGTGGTTTGTGATCGTCAAGAATGCTGAAATCATTCTGATTCAAATCGCGGACAAATTTTCCGTGCTTGTCGGTCGCGATGAACAGCACGTTGACCTCGTTCACGCGAGCGTGCAGCGTGATCATCGAGTTCTGTGGATCATCCGCCGATGCACCGGCCGTCGCGTTCGCCGCATTTAGAGTAGGCAGGCCGGAGACGTAGGCAGACTGGGCGCGTAACGGGCTGACTCCCGCGAGGGTTGCCAGGAAAAGGGTAAAAAAACGCGAATTCCAATTAGTGTACTTCATGCCCGGGGAATCCAAATTTTTCACTGTAAAACGCGCCCCAACACACTCCCAAGCTGTAGGATGCACGCCGGGGGCCGAAATCGGAACCTTATTGCACTTGCCTTCTGATTGAATTTAGGGGCGCTCCGGCAAAAGGCCAAGTTACAAAAGGAGCACACGTTTGGTCATGGCACAAAACATGCAATCCAAATGACTTGCACGATCTCGCTTCCCGCCACAAGGTTGCTGCTGCAAATGGGGGAGCTATGATAGTCGCACAGTCGTCAAGTTTTTCCTTAAAATCTGCTTTTGCGGAGGAGCTCATGAAGAAACTTGTCGTGTGTTTTCTAGCTGTCCTTTTCTTGTCGATGTCTGCGTTTGCTGCCAACGACGAGCGTGAAGAAGACCGGGTCAAGGATGCGGGTGATGTTTTGAAAGAAATCTTAAACATCCCGGATGACATTCCCCAGGATCTTCTCGACAAGGCCGAATGCGTGGTGATACTGCCCTCCGTGAAAAAGGGAGCCTTCGGAATCGGCGGCAGCTATGGGCGCGGCGTGATGGTCTGCCGCAGTGGCGAGCACTACAAAGGCAAGTGGGGAGCTCCGGCGCTGTACGCTCTCGAAGGTGTGAGCATTGGATTCCAGTTGGGCGGGCAGGCCACAGACTTCGTTCTGCTGGTGATGAATCCGAAGGGAGCAAAATCACTGCTGACGAGCAAAGTGAAGCTGGGAGCCGACGCATCGGCAGCTGCTGGACCGAAGGGCCGCACTGCGGAAGGTGCCACGGATATCGTGATGAGTGCAGAGATCCTGTCCTATTCCCGGAACAAAGGCCTATTTGCAGGAGTGTCTCTCGAAGGATCGACCCTGCGTTCGGACGGCAGCGCCAATGAGAAGCTCTATGGCAGGAAGCTGTCGGCGAAAGAAATCATCCGTGACGGTAAGGTGGGAATTCCCGGCGCGGCCCATCAACTGGTCTCGCTGCTCGATTCCAAATCGCCGGTCAACAAGTCAGACCCGAAGTCTCTGGAGTAGTGTTTCTGTGAACTTCGGTGTCCTCTGTGGTTGAGCTTTTGAAAGGCTGAATGTCGGGAACGAAGAAGCCCGCCCCGCATGAGCTCATCCGTTGTGGTTGGGCCAAAGGCGAGCGCTATATCCAGTATCACGATGAAGAATGGGGCGTGCCGGTGCACGACGACCACACGCTCTTTGAATTTCTCATTCTCGAGGGCGCGCAAGCGGGCCTCAGCTGGAGCACGATTCTCAATAAGCGCGAGAATTTCCGGCGGGCCTTCGACGGTTTTGATCCGCGGCGGATCGCGCGATACCAGCCTGCGAAGATCAAGACACTGCTCGCAGACCCGGGAATCGTTCGCAACAAGCTGAAGATTGCCTCCGCGATCGGGAACGCGAAGGCATTCCAGCGCGTGCAGGACGAGTTCGGCACTTTCAACCGCTACATCTGGCAGTTCGTCGGAGGCAAGCCGATCATCAATAAACGGAAATCCCTGCGCCAGGTTCCGGCGAGAACTGCAGAATCCGATGCCATGAGCAAGGACCTGCAGCACCGCGGCTTCAAGTTTGTCGGATCCACTATCTGCTACGCGTTCATGCAGGCCGTGGGAATGGTGAACGACCACGTGATAGATTGCTTCCGCTACAAGCTTGTGTAGGGGCGGACGCCTCGTCCGTCCCGCGGAGCGAAACGACGCGCTCGTAAGAATAAAGCTTCGTCAGCAGGCGTTTGTTTTCGCAACCTGCAGTTCATGTTGCGCTTTGGCGCAACCCCGGACGAGGCGTCCGGGCTACATGATCAGCGTGGGTGATAAAGGGCGCTCGCGGTGAGATAGATCACCACCAATCCGAACAACAGCACCGCGCTCTCCACCCGCGTGGACCAGACGTGCAACGCGTCGAACTGAACACGCTGGGGATGGTTGAGCGGAACGCTGGCGAAGTCTCCGACCGAGGCGCGCAGCGTGTCCATGCGCGGGATGATCCAGAACTGCGAAAACAGCGTAAGGGCCAGCATCAGGCAAATCAGGATGTGCCGCATCGCGAAGATGTGCGCGGTTCCTTGCGTGAGATAGCTGTAGAGAAGGGAAGCAATTAAAAAGACGATACCGGCGATGATGGCGATCCAGTGCAGTTTGCCGAGCGCGCGTCCGACGACGTTGCCGGCAAGATGCGTGTTGGGCAGGACTTGAAACGCCGTCGGCGCGAGCACGAAGGCAAAGAAGATGAGGCCACCGATCCAGACGACAAGCGAGAGCAGCATTAGGAACCGGAGGAAGGACATGACGGGAGAATTATAGCCACCTGCGATATTCGGTGCGTAGGAATAACCTTGGGAAGCAGCAGGGTCGATAGCAGAAGTCTTGTCATTCCGACCGAAGGGAGGAATCCGCTTGCTGCCGGCATCAGATCCCCTGCATGCAACCGCAGATTTCTTGCAGCTTCGCCGCTCGGCTAGACCGGCACCGCTACGTTCTCAACAATCTCTTTCAGCACCTGGTCCGACTGCTCGGACTTCTTCATCGTCGAAGCGTAGAGATTATTAACGACCACTCGGTGGGCGAAGACCGGCACAACCAGCGGCTTGAAATCTTCCGGGGTGCAGAACGTGCGGCCTTCCAGGAAGGCCATCGCCTGAGCGGCGCGGTAGAGGGCTTGCGATCCCCGCGGGGAAACGCCCAGGGACAGGAACTCTGACTCGCGGGTGCGGCGCACGATTTCCAGGGCGTAACTTACCAGGGAGTCATCGACACGGATGTTCTTCACCGCCTGCTGCATTTCGAGCACATCCGCTCCAGTCAGAACCGGGCGTAGTTCTTCAAGGTGCGCAACGCCCGCTTCCGAGCGCAGAATCTGGCGTTCGGCCTGGGGGTCGGGATATCCCATGCGCACACGCATCAGGAAGCGGTCGAGTTGGGATTCGGGCAGCGGATACGTTCCGTGATGCTCGACTGGATTTTGGGTCGCGATCACAAGGAACGGTCGCGGCAACTCGTGGGAATGTGCATCCACGGTGACTTGCCCTTCATTCATCGCTTCCAGTAACGCGGACTGCGTTTTCGGGGTGGTGCGGTTGATCTCATCCGCCAGCAGAACGTTGGTGAACACCGGGCCGCGTTTGAATTCGAATGCCTGCTCAGCTGCGGAATACACCGAAATGCCCAACACATCGGAAGGCAGCATGTCGCTGGTGAACTGCACCCGCTGAAATGTGCAATCGATGGCGCGGGCCAGAGCCTGTCCGAGCGTGGTCTTGCCGACTCCCGGGACTCCTTCGATGAGCAGGTGCCCGCGAGCGAAGATACTGACCAGCGCGAGCCGGACGACATCGTCCTTACCGCGAATTACGCGGCGCAGAGCCTTTTCCAGATCAGCAGCTTTCGTGGACACAGCGATGGCGATCTCGGGCGACATTCTTTTGATTCTACTATCGGCTGCAGACGGCGTAGGAGTTACCGACGTCATGAGACTAGGTGTCAGCTCTCAGCCGTCAGCTTTCAGCAAGAACCCTTGCGGATCAGGATGTCCATCAAGTCTGCTCACAGTGAGGAACGACACTCTGTCTTGCACTTGCACTGATTTTTCTGACGACTGATGGCCGAGAGCTGACAGCTTCACTGCGTATACTCCGCCGGCCTTCCCGTCAGCCGTTCAATTCGCTTCTCGATCGGCGGATGCGTAGAGAAAAGGTTCGCGAACATCCCGGCGCTTACCTCAAGGAATGGCTGAATGATAAACAGGTGCGCGGTCGACGGATTGGCTTGCAGCGGAATGCGCCGGGCGTAGGCATCGATTTTCCGCAGGGCGCTGGCCAACGCATACGGATTCCCGGTCAAGTGCGCACCGGTAGCATCGGCCTGATACTCCCGCGAACGCGAAACCGCGAGCTGAATCAGCGTTGCGGCAATCGGGGCGACGATCAGCATGAACAATGCTGCCAAGCCTCCCCCATCGCGGCGGTCGCGGTTATTGCCGTATCCGCCGAAAATCATCGCCCAGCGGCCCATGCTGGCCAGCATCGTGATTGCGCCTGCAATCGTTGCTGCAACCGAGCTAATCAGGATGTCGCGGTTGCTCACGTGGCCGAGCTCGTGCGCGAGGACGCCTTCCAGTTCCTCGTCATTCAGCAGTTGCAGGATTCCGCGGGTCGCGGCGACCGACGCGTGCTGCGGGTTTCGTCCAGTGGCGAAGGCATTGGGGGAGTCCGTTGGGATCACGTAGATCTTCGGCATTGGAATGCCCATTTTTTGTGAGAGGCGCTCGACGACCGTGTAGACGCGCGGCAGCTCTTCCCGCGACACCGGTTGCGCGCGATACATGGAGAGGGCAATTTTGTCCGAATAGAAATACGAGACAAAGTTCATGACGACGGCAAAAGCCAGCGCAATGAACATTCCATTCTGCCCGCCGAACGCGCGTCCGATGGCCATCAGCAGCAGCGTGAGGGCGGTCAGAAGGAATGCGGTCTTGAACGTGTTTCCCATAAGCTCCTCAAACTATATTCATTGGATGTCGCCGGCCAGGGTGAGATGCATGCGGCCCGTTTCTGGGGAATTTCGGTTCTGCGGGGATCTCCCGTCCTTGCTCCCGTCTATTTGAATCAGCTACTTAGCGTCGCAGACGCCACCTCTATGTTTCGCGCGCGGGCATGGCGCATACCGCGCCTTCGGTAAAATTCTCACCTTCAATTCCGAAGGCGTGATCGAAGCGAGCCCGGTAGTTTTCCCAGGCGATGGCAGACGTCAGCTCCACCAGTTGTGCCTCGGAGAATCGTTCCCGCAAACGCGCGAACAACGCCTCTGGAACTTCCACCGGAGTTCGAGTCATTGCGTCCGCGTACTCGAGCACCAGCCGCTCCAACTCAGAGAAGTTGAAGTCGGTTCGATAACGATTGAGATTTGCGATTTGTTCGGCCGTGATCCCGCTCTCTCTGCCGACGGCAGAGCCGATATCAATTCAAAACGGGCAACCGACCAGCGTTGCCACTCGCAGCTGGGCGAGCCCTTTGAGCTTGGCGTCCACCAGCTTGCTGCTCATCTGAGATTGCTCCATCTGCAGATATCCCCAGAAGATCTTGCCTTGATGAGCAGTGACCTGCACGGGCATGATGACGCGGCCGAGCCTGCGACGAGTCAACCAATAGACCAGACCTACGAACAGGCGACGGATAGGACCGCCGTGATTGCTGGGCGCACCATTAATGCGTGCCATAGGCACTCCTGACCTTATGTTGATTCACTGCTGATTGGGAGGGTTCATCTCGTCGTGGAGTTTCTTGAGAAGCTGCGCGCGCTGTTCCGTGCTGAGCTCGCGCTTCAACTCCTCCAGCGCCAAGGCCACGATGTGATAATGGTGAGCCCCCGCGAATTTGGGATCCATGGTGATGTCGAGCCACAGTTTATGCATCAGCTCGACGTCTTGCGGACGCATGCGCGGCGTGTGGGGACCGAGCGCATACTCGCGCACTGTGCCGTCCGGCGCGCAGACCTCCAGAGTCAGGCGCGGACGGGGCTCCGGCAGCCGCTCCCAGGCATCGCCGGTGAGTTTCGCCTGCTCATCGGAGGTGAGCTTGTTCGAGAGGCCACACACAACCCTGCTGGAGTCGAGTCGCTGCGCGGTTACCATGATGGCTTCGAACACATCCGTTGCAGGCACAACCAGCAGGTGGATCGGTTTGCCCTCTTTCTCCGCCACGGCTACCGCTGCCGTGAAGAGTTCCTGCTCGTAATGATCAAAGACCTGCGTTGCGTCAAAGACTGTGCTGCCGCTGAAGCTATGCTCGCGATGGTAGAGACGGGCGCTCATTACCACCACATCCTGTTTATTCGTATTCGTGTGGCTCAAGATGTGGCGCAGGTAGTACAGATTGCGTGGATCACGCACTGCGACCAGCACATTTCCGGCCCGTACGCCCATCGCTCCGCTGCCCAGTTCCTGGTTGCCATAGACGCGGAATTGGTCGAGTTGCTCCGGCTTGCCGTGACGCTCTTTCGCGACGTGGCGCTCGGACACTGTGAAGATTGTGAAGAACGCTGCGCTGAAGATCAGGCCGGCAATCGTCGCTTCATATTTCGTAAACAGGTTCACGACCGCGGTAATGAATAACACGGCGGAGATTGCGATCAGGCCAATCGGGACCTCAGTCTTACCGATCTGGAGGTTACCGGGCACTTTCCATTCACGATTGCCGGGCTCGGTGAAGCGCAACACCAGCACCGCCATCGATTTCATGGCAAAGCTCCAGATCACGCCGAAGGCGTACAACGCGGCCAGGACATACACGTTGCCCAAGCTGAGGAAGATGGTGAGCAACTGCATCCCGACAATCAGATTAATGATCCGGTAGCTCGTGCCATAGCGGTTGTGCGGCTTCTGGAACCAGCTGGTCAGCACGCCATCTTCGGCCACACGATTCAAGACGCCATTCGCGCCCACGATCGAAGTATTCTGTGCGCCCGCGAGAATCAGCACGCCCACCAGAACCACGAAGCCATGAAACAGCAGCTTCACGCTGGTGGGCCCGACCAGATACATCGCGATGCCGCCAATCAGATTGGCGAAGAAGTTGGGCCGGACACTGTCCGGAATGATCATCACCGCGAAGAATGACACCAGGGAGGTGAACAGCAGGCTGTAGAGGAAGATCACCAAGCCTGTCTTTTCCAAGTTCTTCAGCTTCGGGTGTTCGATTTCGCGGTTGACCTGAGCCAGAGTCTCTTCGCCGCTCATCGCCAGAACTGAGTGACCGAAACCGACGAACAGCAGGATCCAAGTCAGGTGCGCGAAGAAGGTACCGTTGAGCCAGCCGAGCGAATCTTTGTTGATGGGGATGACGCCCGGCTGCAGCGGGCTGGGTGGTAACTGAATCGGTGCCCGCAGCACGGTGATCGTGCACCAGATAATCAGGATCACGACCATCACCGTAGTGATGATCATGATCTGCAGCGCCTTCTGGCTGGATTCGTGAATGCCCTGCGTGTTCTTCCACCAGAAATAAATCACGACAATGATCGCCAAGCCAGCCGCAAAATGATCATCGGAGAAGTTCAAAGGCCGGTGCAGGTAGACCCCGATGTCTTTGATAAAGCCAGCCAGGTATTGTCCCGCTGACACGGCGCTGATGGGGCCGGTCAGGACGTAGTCAAAAAGCAGGGCCGACACCGAGAACTTTGCCAGGGTCCCGCCCATGGCCTCTTTGACGACCCGGTAGACGCCGCCACGGACAAACATACTGCTCGACTCGATATACAGAGCCCGCACGGCATAGCTGAACAGCATCACTGCGAGGATGAACCACGGAGCGCTTTTGCCGATAACCTTCTCGGCATCACCGCCGGCGTAATAGGCCGACGACGCCAAGTCAGAAAGCACGATGGCAGATGCTCGCCAGAAAGAAATGAAGGTCAGCATCACCGTGGTGGCGACGAAGACCTTGACTGCCGGTTTAGTTCCTTCGGCGGATGTTGCCATGAGTTAAAAAGACTGGATCCAACCTTACGCGATAAACCTAGAAGATAGCACAGGCAACCGTCCCGGCGGCTTGTACCTCAGATTCGAAAATCTGACAAATGGTCTATCTTTCCTTCTGTTCGGCGATCCACTTGTCGGTTCGGGCATCGAGGACATCGAGCGGCAACGTCCCCCCGTTCAGCATTTCATCATGAAACTTTCTGAGATCGAATTTCGGCCCCAGCTCTTTCTGAGCGCGCTCGCGCAATTCGCGGAACTTCAGTTGACCCAGTTTGTAACTGAGTGCCTGGGCCGGCCAAGAGATATACCGGTCGGTCTCACTCTGGATGGTGGGTTCATCGACGGCGCCGGACTTGCGGAAGAACTCCACGACCTGATCGCGGCTCCATCCCTTGGCGTGAATGCCGGTATCGACCACCAGTCGTACCGCGCGGAAGAGTTCCGAGGACAACCTGCCATAATCCGAAGCTGGGTCCTGGTAAAAGCCAACTTCTTTCCCCAGTTGCTCGGCATAGAGAGCCCAGCCCTCCACATAAGCGTTGAAGCCAAGGCCGTGTTGACGGAACTTTGGCAAATCGGTGAGTTGCTGTTGGACCGACAGCTGCATGTGATGGCCGGGAACCCCTTCATGATAGGCAATCGCCTCATCATCGATTAGCGAGCGATGGGCGAAATCAGAGGTTGCCACAACCACGCGCCCCGGTCGCTTGCCGTCGGGCGTTCCGGTCATGTAGTGAGTCGCCGCGGCCGCCTGAAAATCCGGAATGGCCTCTACGGTAACCGGCGATTTGGGAAGCAATGTGAACAATTCCGGCAGCTTCGCCTGCATTTGGGAGATGTAATGACGGAAATCGTCGAGAATCTGCTCGGCAGAGGTCGGAATGTATTTGGGGTTGGTCTTCAGCGACGCGCGAAAGGAAGCCAGGTCGGCAAAGCCTTCCTTTTTCGCGATGGCCGTCATCTCCGCTTCAATCCGGTCAATCTCGCGCAGGCCAAGCTGATGAATTTCCTCTGGCGACAGATGCGTCGTGGTCCGCGCATAAATGTCGTGCTCATAACGCTTCTGCCCATCTGCCAGAGACGTGATGGAGAGCGTCGTGCGTCCCTGCGGCGCATACTCGGTCCGGATGAACTCGGCGAATTTTTTGTATGCGGGAATGACGTCGGTATTGATCGCATCCGTGATCTGCTCCGTAAGTCGCTTCTGATCTTCCGCAGGAATCTCGGCAGGATACTTCTTCGTGGGCTTCAGGAACGGATCAGCGGTAATGATGCCTTCGCACTGCGCTGGAATCTTCTCCGCCAGGAATCGTACCGGCATCAGCTTGTCTTTCATGCCGGCATACAAGACTTCCGTCACCTGGCTCAGGGCGCGAGGCACCTGATGGAGGCGCGAGATGTAATCCTCATAATGCTTGACCGAGTCCAGCGGCACCGAGAGGGGCAGGTCCGCCAGGCTGGTGTGGATGCCGTTCTGCTGATTGATCGGCATCTCGTATTCCTTGAGATCGTAGTCAGCGATGCGGATTTCGAGCGCGCGCATCAGCAGATCGTGAGAAAGCTGGTCCTGATCGGAAAACCCAGTCGTGGCAATTGCCTGCAATCGTTTCAAGAACTCAACGTCGGTCTGGTGCCGCTGCTGAATGGCGCCAAGCGAGTGGTCCGTCAGCTTATCGTTGTAGCGATAGTCCCCGAAAGCGGTGGCCCGCTCGGGAGAATTGCGAAGATCGGACTCGTACTGCTCGTCGAAGAGGGCACTCTGGGCGGCGAGGCGTTCGGCTACCGGCTTTTGGTCTTGGGCAAAGCTCGACGCGGCAATCAAAACAAGAAAGATGCTGCAAAAGCGCATAGTGCTCGTAAGAGTACCAGAGCAGCGCCGGCCCGTGCCAGAACCGGCACGCGCCAGTTCGATATCTGTCCTCGGCGTTCTCTGCGGCCTTTCTCGGCGAACTCCGCGGTTAGAATCCGCGCCAAATCTTAACTCTTGTGGTCCCTCATGGGCGCCAGGTACGTGTGAGTAATCCGGTCGTGCCAGCAAAGGCTATCTTCATCAAGGAAGAGCCAGGCGAATCCCATGCCGAGCGACGCGGCGGAAAGATACGAGGCCAGCACCCGCCAGCGGCGCAGAGACCGCTTGGTCGGCGTGCTATCGAAGCGGCTCAACTGGAGGCGAGCAAGGCGAAGTCCGGGAGTAGTGCCTGCGTAGACGATGAGCAGATATTGATAAGCCACCCAAAAGAGGCAAGGAACCGCCGCTGCAAGACTCAGCAATTGAATCTGCGGAGGGCGCACGAGCGCGACCTTCCAGAAGACGAATCCGAAGAGCGACGATGCCGCGCCGATGATCACCCCATCGATGCCCGAAGCCAGCAATCGCCGTCCCAGCGGTGCGCTCTGCAGGGGAATGTCGATTCCGGGCCGCTTTTCCGGTTCCTCGACGCGAGCTGGCTCAATCGTGATACCCCCGAGGGCTGGCGCCGGAGGAGCAACGTCGGGTACTTCCAGAATGCGGGGTAGATCAATCACAGGTTCGGCCAGCTGATCCAGCGGAGGCGGCGGCGGCCCCCACGCAAACCTCGGGAATTCGATGATCTTGGCGCCCGATGGCGCGGCATGGAGTGTCGCTGCTGGCAGGTTTCGCGTATGTAGCGCTAGTGGTTCCGGTTGAACTTCTTCGCTCTCAATTACATCCGCCACGAATTCAGGGTCTGCTACGGACTCGAACGCCTCGGAGGATAGCGACTCCTCCGGAGCCGGGGCTTTGAGCGCCGAAGCCGCCGGACCGAACGGTAATCGAAGCGACGGATAGCGCGGCGGCGGCGCTTTGCGTCGTGACCGATAACGGTTCAGCCGAGCGGAGAGTTCATCACGCCAGGCATCCGAGCCTGGGGATGGCCGAGGGTCCGGCAGAGTCTCTGGCCCTTGCGCCGTCGCGGAATTGGGAACCGGATATTGCGTGGGAGGGGGCTCCATAGGGCACCGGCAGACTTCGCTGCACTTCTCACAACTTATGAAAGTCTGTTCTTGCCAGTGACTACTCACGAGCAACCGGGAGGGAACCAACGGCAATCCTAATCTTTGTCGCCACTTTGCGGCACAGGCAGTGCCGTGCTAAGTTCACGATGCCGCAACCAGCAAGCGAAAAAACGCTCCTATAATCGGGCACCATGGGCTTCCGTTGATTTTCTTCCGATGACTCTGCGCACTAGATTCCTTATCACGGTGCTGTTGGTTTGTCATCAGCTTCCCGCCTCGTCGCTAGTAACCAGTCAGTTGCTGACCGGAACGGATCCTCAAGAGAAGTCGGAAGCTCCGAATGGACAAGAAAAACCCGCGGTTTCAACCAACACCGCCTGCTCCGCTCAAGCTGCGCTCCAGGATGCGGACTCCGCAACCATCTGCGCGGACAGCCAGGAAAAGATCGGAAACACTTACAAGCTGCATGGGAACGCCGAGATTCACTATCGCGCCTACATCTTGCGAGCCGACCAACTGACTTACAACGCAGACACGGACGAGATCACAGCCACAGGACACTTTACGATCGATGGCGGCCCCAACGATGATCACATCAAGGCAAGCCACGGAACCTACAACGTGACGGCCGAGACCGGCCGCTTCTACGACGTAACCGCAACC
>Ga0209580_10000790_pt1 | contig 15583 bp, 11 predicted proteins | sample Coa_R1_5_FD_187153 | JGI IMG/M metagenome (GOLD analysis project Ga0209580, IMG submission 187153) | Surface soil microbial communities from Centralia Pennsylvania, which are recovering from an underground coalmine fire - Coalmine... | ecosystem: Environmental > Terrestrial > Soil >... | reverse complement strand
TGAGGGCGGCACCGCCCGTATGGGGTCTGATCCCAAGACCTCGGTGTTGAACCAATTCCAGCAAATGCATGATATTCCCAATTTATTCGTCATGGATGCATCAGGGTTTACCACCAACCCCTACCAGAATCCGGCGCTCACCATCATGGCCCTCTGCGTCCGCTCTTGCGACTACCTAATGAGCGGAATGAAACGGGGCAACTTGTAGGTTTGTCGCGCGCGGAATTCGCGACCGTTCCGCGCACTCTCACGGCAGGGTACGCCGCAGCAGCCGTCAGTTATTTATGTACGAGGAGAAGTCGCATGAAGAAGGTGATCGGGATGCTCTTGTTGTCGAGCGTCATTTGTTTTGCTCAGGATAAGAAAAGCCCAATCGGGATGGCCGGAACGCCGATGGAAGAATCCCGAGTAGCTCTGAGCCGTTTTTCTGCGGTAGACCCGCCGCTCAGTGCGGACCCGGACGGATCCTTCTGGAAGGGTGCCCCGGGAGTGATTGCGGCTTACAGCGCATTGGGTGAGATAGTGCCGGGTCATCGGACCGAGATCCGTTCACGATGGACTAGCAAGAACCTCTACTTTCTCTTTGTTTGCCCCTACGAGCGACTTTATTTGCGACCCAACCCTTCGCCGGATCGGGAGACAAACCATCTCTGGGAATGGGATGTGGCGGAAGTCTTCATCGGATCCGACTACAAAAACACGCATCACTATAAGGAGTTTGAAGTTTCGCCGCAGGCAGAATGGCTCGATCTCGATATCGATTCCGATCATCGCTTGCCCGAACGCGACGCGCTGTGGAACTCGGGTTTCGTGGTAAAGGCGCGTATCGACGCTAAGCACAAAATCTGGTATGCCGAGATGGTGATTCCAGTCGCGGCCGTGGATTCGCGGCCAGCTGAACCGGGGCGCGAAATGCGAATCAATTTTTACCGCGCGCAAGGACCCGGTCCAGAACGCGTGTCAATTGCCTGGCAGCCAACACACTCCTCCACCTACCATGTGCCAGAGGTCTTTGGCACGCTGCGTCTAGTAGGCAAGTAACTTCTCGCGACCGGCGCATGTCAAATAGTTCTGAAGCTGGCGAAGAACTGAGTGTGCGGTTTCAGCTTGGCAATTTCAGAAGCCGAGCTGCGTTCTGGTAATAGATTTTCTGCAAAATGTTCTCCGGCAAGCCGAGTCCAGAAATGCGCCAACGCCCCTGCGGTGGGATAGGCGCTGGCGCATAGTCGAAGTATTCGTCCTCCGTCTCCAAGAAGCGGAAGTAGATCTCGTACAGCTCATCGCCGAACAATTGCTGCGGAAACTCATAGCCTTTGGGAGTAGCGTCCGTGCCGAACAGAATGCGGTCTTGGTATCGGTCGAAGAACTTCGCGGCGGCGCGTGGCTGACGGCCCAGCTCGCCGATGCGGGCGGCAATATCCACAAACATGTTGGGATGCGCATCCAGGCACTCGGAAACGTAAGCGAGGTCTTCAGCAACAGCCACGTGCAGGCATACGAACTGGGTGCGGGGGTGGCGCTGCATTACTCGGCGGCGAGCCTCTTGTAGTTCGCGGTCGCTAGGCCAGCCGCTGCCATAGAACGACCAGTCTGGATGGGCGTGCAGCTCCTCGTAGCGCTCATTGAAGCGGTCCACCGGCGTAAAGAAGGCCAGCGGGTCCGAGACGTGGATTGCTATTGGCATATTCAAAGCACCCGCGGCGTCCCACATGGGATCGAAGCGCGAATCATCTATCTTGACCAAAGCCCCGGTCTTCGTATTCTCGCGAAGATACAGACCTAGAGTCTTGAGCACTTTGACGCCGCGCGCGCCCGCCCGGTGGGCGATTTCAACCTGGTCGGCTTGGAACTTCGGGTATCCCGGTTCCGGGGATTTGCTCCACCACGGTTCGACAAACACTAGAAAACGGTCGGGATAGGGCACATGCAAATCACGCAGGGACTTATCCAATCCTTTGCCGTAACCGCCGGTAAGATTCACCATCAAGCGAATGTTCTTGCGTTCCATGACGGGAAGAATTTCATTCGGCTGGGCGTAGAAGGTCATGACTTCGTGCCCGTCGAGACCATCGCTCCAGGTCACATGGGTGTGAAAATCAATGAGTGGAAAACGGGCACGTTCCACCCGAGTCTCTTTCACGCGCAGCATGCTCTTCGGTTGATATTCGGTAAGCGGCAAGGGCGCCACGACGGGGTTAGCTTCCTGCGCCGGCGATGCTTGCAAATGAAGGGGCAATGCCGCGGCTGCTGCCAAGCCAGCGGCGCCGCGAAACAAATCTCTACGCTTCATGCTTCTTTATTCTCCTGAAAGGCGGACTATAGCTCGAGTTCGGCTGCCTTGAAGGCAGTGTTGCGAAGATCGTCTGTGATTTCGCGGCTAGCGGCGAGCACGTGCTTGATGATCTCACGCCGCTTCTTTAGAGAGCAGCGCGCGGTTGGCGCGCTAACGCTGATGCCGGCAAAGACCTTTCCTTGAGAGTCGAACAGCGGCGCCCCGATAAGGATGGCGCCCTTAATGGTCTCCTCTGCATTGACGGCGTATTGTTGCTGACGGACTCGGTCAAGTTCGGCTTTGAGTTGGGCGCGGTTAGTCAAAGTGCGGGACGTGAGCGTAGGCAATGTTCCTTTTGGCAGCAACGCTTCGACCTGTTCCGGAGGCAGATACGCTGCGATTGCCTTACCCACAGCGGTCGCGTGGATGGGACAAAGATCCCCAACGTCGAAAGACAATTTCAAGCGATGCGAAGCCTCAACCACGTCAATCAGCACGATGCCGTGGGCGCGCAACTCGGCCAACCAGACAGATTCTTGTACGCGGTCTCGGAGGCGGATGAGATGGGGACGAGCGAGTGTGCTGAGGGTCAATCCCTCGATGGAACGTCGGACGAGCCCGGTAATCTTGAAAGTCAGGCGGTAAAGCCCGTTTTCACCGATCTGCTCGACGTAGCCTAGCTCTCTAAGAGTGAATAGAATGCGAAAAACCGAGCTTTTGACCAAGCCCAAGCGTTGCGTCAGTTCTGTGAGGCTGGCACCATCGGCGCTCTCGACTAGCGACTCGAGAACATTCATCGTCTTTACCGTGAGATCGATATGATTTCTTGCCGCCATAACCTAGCGCCAACCCTCCTCAGGCATCTTAGCCGAGTTCAAAACCTGCAATGGCAAAAACCGACGGATGGTTTGCAATCGGAGTGCTGGAGTTGAAAGCACGTGCCATTCGCACCAGCCGGCGCACTGGGACAAAGCCGAACTCCTGGGCGATGCAAACCGCCTCTTGGTTTGCCGGAAACAGGTCCCAAGAAATGGTTTCTTCGTAGTGACGATCCACAAACCAACGAAGCAGTCGCCGAGCAGCAGCGGAAGAATTCGCCACACACGGCCCAAAGTAGGCGGTCAATGAACCACGACGGCCCATGGCGTATCCCTCGCCTGGCAGGCTGACGGCGCCTAGTTTCGCCAACCGCTTGAGTAGCTCCGTGCGGTCGGCTCCAAATTTGTCGCAGTCGTAGACCAGGTCGGGAGAACAGGACAGAACCTCAGATCCGGCTGTGTAACCCGCCGGGCGCTGCCAGCGCTGCACTTCGCACTCTTCCACAAACCCATGCTTTCGATACAAGTTGATTCCGGACTCGGTAGCGTCCAGCTTGACCCACGCGACACTGCTCTTCTCGGCAAAGTTCAACGCTCTCTGCAGCAGCAGCCTGGCAAACCCCCGGCGCCGAAACCTCGAATTGGTCAGCACCATCCCGATCCATGCCAGTTCAGTGCCATAACGAATGATTGTCGTCGTAGCCGCCAGTTGTCCCTCACACTCCAGAGCAAAACATCCTGTAGGTTCGAGCGCTAGAAGGCGCTCCCAATCATCAGGCAGCTGGTTCCAGCCAGCATCGCGGCTCAAGCCCATGGCGGCCGGTATGTCGGAGGGGAGCAGCAGCCGTATCGAATGTGCGGTTGAGGATTCTGGCACATCATGTAGAGCCAAATTCACGTTCTCATTCATAAGAACATCTGCCACATAGCTTGAAAGACGCGCAAAACAAACGATTCATCGAATTCAGCACGAAACAATTGACAATGAAGCACTGCAGTACTATACATGATCGTTGCTACTCAGTAGACCAAATTCTGCTTGATAGAACAACTCCAATTTACGCGCTCACCTCGAGTACAAGACCGCAGGCGATTTTCAGCGCCCTTTCTAAGCATTCGACTGGTGGCCACGATCGTCCTTCTGGTGAACTCTGCCGTTTTCGCCGGGACTACAGACGTCCAGGCCGACGGCCCTACGGGCGTCAGGGTACGTGAGAATTTCAACTCCGGATGGTTGTTCGCCCGTCAAGCGAAGGGCTCGGGTGAACTGGGATCCTTTGATCGAGAAACGTCCGACGCGTCCCAGATTGAGCCGCGGTTTCGAGGCGCAGCCGCGTCCATTTACGACGATTCGTGGTGGCAGCCTATCGATCTGCCGCATACCTGGAACGCGCATGACGTGAGCGACGAGAAGCCGGGCTACTGGCGAGGCATCGGCTGGTACCGAAAACACTTTCGAATCGACTCGAAGTACCAAGGCAAGAGAATTGTCCTGGAGTTCGAGGGCGTCAACGCGGTGTCAGAATTCTGGTTGAACGGCAAGTACCTGGGCCGCCATTCGGGTGGGTACACCGGCTTCGCATGGGAGATCGCCCCGCGCTTCGGCCCGATAGGAAACGTGCTCACGGTCAAGGTGGACAACTTGTACCACGATACGGTCCCCCCAACGGTGAAGACCGATTACAACTTCTATGGTGGAATCTATCGTGACGTTTGGCTGCGTGTCACCGAGAAAACATTTGTGTCCGATGTTTTCTGGACCACTCCCACCGTGACTGGCGCCGCGGCTGAAGTAAAATTTCACAGCCAGATCACCAACCAGACGAACCATCCGTCGCAGGCCGAACTAACACAAGAGATATTGGATCCGCAAGGAAAGCTGGTTTGGCCACCCGTTGCCGACCGGATCATAGTTCCTGCCGGACAAACCAAGAACTTGGTTCAAAGCAGCGGCCCGCTCAAAGATCCGAAGCTATGGTCTCCCAAGACACCCAATCTCTATGTCATTCGGACTTCGATGCGGCAGGGATCTCGCCTTGTCGACGTGACGGAGACTCCCTTAGGTTTTCGGTGGTTTCGATTCGATCCGCAGCTTGGATTTTTTTTGAATGGCCAGCGAATACAGATTCAAGGCACCAACTGGCATCAGTCTTATCCCGGGATGGGCAATGCTCTGCCCAAATCGCGTCATGTTAAGGATATGGAGATGATCCGAGACATGGGCGCGAACTTTTGGAGGACTTCGCACTACCCACATAATGTCGCTACCATCGAAGCGTCCGATCGCCTTGGCCTGATGGTCTGGGAAGAGCTTCCGATCAACAAAGAAATCGGAAACACTGACCAATATATTGCGAACGTATCCCAGATGGCTCGGGAGATGATCCAGAGAGACCGCAACCATCCGTCGGTGATCCTTTGGGGGATTGCCGGTGAGATCAACGCGCCGAAGAGCGTCTCAAAAAGCGTGGTCGGAACTATCTCTACTCTGTATCGGAAGCTCGACCCTACGCGACCGGTCGCCATGCATGCTCCACGCGGCGATGAGATCGAAACTCTGGTTGACGTTGTCGGCGCCGACGTCGGTACGGAGACGGACCAAAAGCACGTGGCCCATCCGGACCGGGCATACATGGTTAGCGAGTACAGCGCCGCCCTTATCGGGCGCGGTATTTATGGTGGCGGGCCCGCAAGCGAGGAACAGGGCCTCGACCGTCATGAGGAATATCTTAGCGAGCTGAACCAGAGGCCTTGGATGGCTGGAGGATGCATCTGGAATCAATTCGACTACGATGGCGAAACCTACGACGTGGTCATGCCGCATGTGGTCTCTTACGGCATGGCGGACGTGTGGAGGATACCGAAGGAGGTCTACTATTTCTACCAGAGCCAGTGGGCGGAGAAGCCCATGGTGCACATTGTGGGCCATTGGACGTGGCCCGGAGAAGAAGGGAAAACCAAAACGGTTAAGGTCTACAGCAATGCAGATAGTGTCGAGCTGTTTCTCAACGGGGCATCACTCGGACCCAAGATGAACGTCGGCGCACGGGGATTGCATCACCCGCCCAGCATTTGGCAGGTACCTTATACTCCGGGAACTTTGAAGGCCGTGGCTAAAACCAATGCGATGGAAATTGTCGATGAACGAAGGACAGCGGGACCCGCCTTCGGGATTCATCTGGAAGCAGATACTTCCAAAGTGACTTCCGGCGATCCCGAGAGTTTGGCCTACATCACTGCTGAGGTTGTGGATGCCGCCGGGGAGGTCGTTCCCGGCGCGCACCAGGCAATCACATTCACCCTTTACGGGCCGGGACAGTTACTGGAGCAAACTTGGTTGGGTCACGGCACGGGCTTTACCTGGAATGCGGTCGACGGCAAAACGCGGATTGCGTTTCGCTCCACCGCACGCTCCGGACGGGCAGTGGTCTCGGCCTATTCCCCCGGTCTGAGGATGGGTCGGACCGAGATAGATGTAAGCGCACCCGGCAAGCCGAATGAGATGAACTACAAGGAACTGTTCAAGACGGACGAAATACCTCAATGACTCGAATCATCCCTTTGTTCTTTTTGCTGGCGTCGGCTGGCGTGCTTGCCAGTTCAGCGCAGCAGCCAAACTACAATGTGCTCGCGGGAACGCCACTCGAAAAAGAATATGAAGAAATGCTGCCGAAGTACTTGGCTGGCCAAGCGGAACAGCTTTCAGCCCAAGCGCACGCCAAGCTCAACGCTGCGGCTTCGCCCGCAGACTTTGCCCGTTGGCAGACCGAGGCGCGAAGTAAGTTCGTCGAGCTAATTGGGGGCTTGCCGACAGAAAAAACACCCCTAAACGTGAGGCAAATCGGAGAGGTTCGGCGCGAGAGCTATACAATCCGAAAAATTATTTTTGAGAGCCGGCCTGAATTTTATGTGACCGCCAATCTATACGTGCCCCTCGCGGGCACTCCAGGCACTCCACCTTTCCCGGCGGTTCTTGTGCCACTGGGCCACGGATTGGCGGGGAAGGCCGACGACGACTATCAGCGTTTGTTTGTCGGCCTGGTCAAACACGGCTATGTGGTCCTGGCCTACGACGCAGTGGGTCAGGGCGAACGAATGCAATTTTGGGACCCCGTGTTTCGTCATCGTGGACTGGTGGATAAGAGTAACGAACACGGACTGCTGGGAATTCGCGAAAATCTGCTCGGCCAGAATCTCGCTCGAGACTTAATTTGGGATGGCCTGCGGGCGCTGGACTATCTGACTAGCTTGCCAGAAGTGGATGCTTCGCGGATTGGCGTTACGGGACATTCTGGCGGGGGAGCGCTCACTACCTACATTTCACTGTTGGATCCACGAGTCAAAGCTGCCTCCATCGTCACCTTTATAAGTTCCATCCCAAAGAAGATCGAGGCACGAGATATTGACTCCGAAGCCGACCCCGAACAGGACATCCCCGCACTTCTTGCGGCGGATCTTGACCACGCTGAGTTGCTGGCGCTGATTGCACCTCGCCCAGTCTTGCTAGGCGCCGCTGTGCGCGACTTCTTTCCAATTGAAGGAACTCGCCAAACCTACGCCGAGGAGGAGAAACTTTACCGGCGGTTGGGGATTCCCGAGCGAGTCAAGATGGTCGCTTTTGACCACGAGCACGCTTACAGCCAGCCGCTTCGAGAAGCCAGTACCCAGTGGTTCGATCGCTGGCTCAAAGGACAAGAGACTGAAGTTCACGAGAGCGCCATAACTCTCGAGCCTGAATCCACATTGTGGTGTACCCAGACCGGCCAGGTCGTGTCCTCATTTGGTGGAAAGCGCCTCGCAGACATTCACCGGGAAGAAGCTAGTCGCCTGACCGGCAGACTTGCGACCCAGCGCATGAAAGCGTCGTCCCACGGCGAGTCAGCCGGCGAGTTGAGTAACAAGATCCGTGCGCGACTAGGCCTCTACGAAGCCGGAATGGAGATCCACGCCCGCTCCGCCGGGCAAGATCGAAGCAACGGCATGGTCATCGAGAAATTCGTGCTTGATATCGAGCCGGGAATAGTCGTGCCCACCCGCGTCTTCCATTCGCAAACGGAAGCAGGACGTCGCCCCACTGTCCTCTATTTGCGAGATCGGGACGCTTCTGCAGATGATCCGCAGGTCTTCGCGACCTTGACCCGGCTTGGTTGGAACGTATTTGTGGCGGACGTGCGGGGGTTCGGGGAGACGATGCCACGCGCCCAAGTAGCGGATCCGAGGATGTACTGCTTTCATCCGCGCGATGGCCGGGACGCCGACTTCTCCTACGCTGCTGCGTTCTTGGGCCGGCCTCTGCTGGGAATGCGCGTCTGGGATGCGTTGCATGTGATCGAGTATGCCGCGTCCCGCGCTGATGTCGATCTCGGGAACTCAGTGCTGGTAGGCCGGGGCTGGGCTGGCGTGATTGCAGTCTTCGCCGCCGCGCTTGATACGCGTGTCTCGCGTGTCGCAGTTGAAGGCGTGCCGGTTTCCTATTCTGACCTCTTTCAGGTTGAGATGTACGCTCAGCCAGCCAGCGAGATTTTGTTTGGCGCCCTGCAAGATTTTGATTTGCAGGATGCATTCGGCGCTTTGGCTCCGCGTCCACTCCTGGTGCTTAATCCCGAGGATGCTCAAACCAAAAAAATGTTCCGCAGCCAGGCAGAAGAAGCCACGAGCGGAGTCCGCGCGAGCTTTGAGGCAGCGGGTGTCGGCGATCACCTGCGCGTGGCGGTGGCGCCATCAGAGCCCGAAATTGCTACAGGATTGATCGAGTGGATCGGCGATGCCTCGGCCAATCACCCGGCACGGCCATAAGACGAACATGCTCATAACCACCGAAACCGAGTTGGAGGAACGGCTATCGCGGCCGACGGAAGCAGACACGGCAGTCATGGCCGCGTTAGATGGCGACGTGATCATCCTTGGCGTCGGAGGAAAAATGGGACCGAGTCTTGCAAGACTCGCGCGACGAGCCTGCGATCAAGGATCCGTGAAAAAGCGCATTATCGCCGTGGCGCGATTTTCCAACAAAAATCTGCAAGCCGGCCTCGAAACGGACGGAATTGAGACTATCGCCGCGGACCTGCTCGAGCCGGGTGTCTTGGGAAAGTTACCGGATGTTCCCAACGTTATTTTTATGGCCGCTCGGAAATTCGGAACAAGTGACTCCCAACATTTCACTTGGGCAATGAATACCTATCTGCCTGGGTTGGTCGCCGAACGATACCGCAAATCTCGCATCGCCGCGTTTTCCACGGGAAACGTTTATCCTCTCCGCGCGGCGACTCAAGGCGGCGCCGACGAATGCTGTCCTCTCGATCCAGTTGGCGAATACGCGCAGTCCGCCGTCGGCCGGGAGCGCATGTTCGAGTATGCGTCGCATCGCTGGAGTACGCCGGTTACGATCCTGCGGCTCAACTATGCAATCGACCTTCGGTACGGAGTGCTTCTCGATATCGGAACGGCCGTTTTCGAAAGGCGCGCGGTGGATCTGCGCATGCCGCTGGTGAACGTGATCTGGCAGGGTGATGCCAACTCCATGGTTCTGCGCTCGCTCGTTCATTGCCAGTCACCACCGCTTGTCTTGAACATTACTGGGCCGGAGACCCTGGGTGTGCGGTACCTTGCGGAAGAGTTTGGCCGCCGATTCAGGATTGAGCCTATTTTCGAAACCGAGGAATTGCCTAGCGCGCTGCTCAACAATGCCGCGAAATCTCATCAGTTGCTGGGTTACCCAACGGTGACTCCCGCAGAAATGATCGATTGGACGGCGCATTGGATATCTCTTGGTAATGCACGCGTCAACAAGCCAACGCATTTCCAGACGCGTAACGGAAAGTTCTAGTGGAAATACGTGCCAAGCTGGCTTCAGGTCTTGTAATTCCAGCGCATCCATTGGCGTTGAACCGCGAGCGCAAGCTGGATGAACGGCGGCAACGCGCGCTTACACGCTATTACCTCACGGCTGGCGCCGGCGGCGTCGCCGTCGCTGTCCACACAACGCAATTTGCCATCCGCGATCCTCAAATCGGGCTCCTTGAACCGGTGTTGAAGCTGGCGATGGACGAGATGCGGAATTACCCTGTCGCGAAAATCGCTGGAGTTTGCGGCAAGACGCCGCAGGCAATTGCCGAAGCGAAACTCGCCGCCGGCTTGGGATACGACGCCGTCTTGCTGAGTCTGGGCGCGCTTTCAACAGCTTCAACCCTGGAATTGCTGACCCATAGCCGGGAAGTGGCTTCGATCATTCCGATCATTGGTTTTTATCTGCAGCCTAGTGTGGGCGGGCGCGCTTTGTCCTATGAATTCTGGCGTCAATTTTGCGAAATTGAAAACGTTGTTGCCATCAAGATTGCGCCCTTCAACCGCTACCAGACAATCGAGGTTGTGCGCGCGGTCGTGGAATCTGGACGCTCAGAAGAGATCTCGCTATATACCGGCAATGATGACAACATCTTGATCGATTTGCTGACGGAATTTAACTTCGGTGAGCGCGGCATTCGATTTGCCGGCGGCCTGCTCGGCCATTGGGCGGTTTGGACACGCTCGGCGGTCTGCCAGCTTCAGATGGTAAAGGCGAAAGCCAGTCAACCAACTTCAGACCTGCTAACTCTCGCGCAGCAGATCACGGATACCAATGCCGCGTTTTTTGATCCCGCTCACCAATTCCGCGGGTGCATCGCTGGTATTCACGAGGTGCTGCGACGCCAGCGGCTATTGGAAGGGTGTTGGTGTCTCGATCCTCATGAAGGTCTTTCACCCGGTCAATCCGAAGAGATTGATCGCGTATACAGGGCCTATCCTCACTTGAATGATGACACGTTTGTGCGCGAGCACATTGATGAATGGTTGCAGTGAATCGACTATTTTGTATTTTTGAGAATAGGGGCGGTTTGAAAAAACGACAGTGACGGCGGCAGGGCGCGAATAACTCCTTCTTAGGAGACACGTGATGCAGAGGCCAATACAGCGGCGAGAGTTTCTGAAGCTTTCGGGAGCGGTGACAGCGACAGCGGCAGCCATGAACCTCGATGTAGCTGGCGAGCTCGTACCGAGCACTTCGAAGACATCAATGGCCAGACTCTTTCCCGGTTGTTGCGCCTATTCGTACGCCAAGCACCTGAATAAGGGCACGATGACTATGGAGGATTTTATTCTGAAGGGAGTGGAACTCGGAGTCCACGCGGTGGATGTAACCGCTTACTGGTTAAAATCCGCCGATCCTAGCTATCTCATCGATCTTCGTCGAATGGCATTCAAAAACGGTTTGGCGTTTTCCGGCGTGGCCATCCGCACTGAGCTGTGCCAGCGCCCAGGGACGGCTCGGACCGAACAGGTCGAAAACATCAAGAAGTGGGTAGACGCGACCGATCGCCTGGGTACCTCGCACTTACGAGTGTTCGCCGGCCAGCTGCCTAAGGGGGTGAGCATGCAACAAGGAACCGAATGGGTCGCCGACTCGATGAAGGCTGCCTGCGACTACGGGGCACAGCGCGGTGTAACTCTCGGCATCGAAGACCATCACGGAATCACCGCACGGGCGGAGCAGGTGCTCGAGATCATCCGACGGGTGGACTCGCCCTTCGCCGGAATCAATCTTGACATAGAAAATTTCGATGTGAATTCAGAAGCCGATCGTTACTCCGATATTGAAGCCTGCATTCCCTTTGCCACTCACGTCCATATCCGTGAAATGGTGACCAAGACACGTACTCCGATTGATTTGGACCGCGTGTGGCAATTGTTTTCCAAGGCTGGGTACAAAGGATATGTATCGGCGGAGTACGAAGGGGAAGAAGATCCCGTCACGGCAGTGCCAAAGCTGACCGAGAAGATCAAATTGCTATGTCGCAAGTATTCCAGCGCCTAAGTTTGTCGCGCTGGCATGGTTTTAGGAGCGTGAGGGCATGATAAATCGCCGGGATTTTATGAGCAGCGCATTGGCAGGGCTTGCGGCTACGCAGGTTCCTGAAGTGCTTGCGGCCATGCCAGTGAATACCGTAAATACTTTTCAAAAAGCTCATTGGCTGCAGAATGGGCTGATCGACGCGGGCGGAACGCACGAACCGTATATTTTTCTCGTCCGCAGAGGTGGCGGCTCACGCGACATCCGTAACTATTACGAGAGGCAACAAAGTGAGCCAGTGATCAGCAGGCTCAAAGAGCAGGGAATTGAGGTCTTCCACACGCACCTCTACAAGGGCTTTGGAATGGAGGCTGAGCGTGCCGAGATGGAAGATACAAAGCGCGCGGCAGAAATCGCTCACGGTCACGGCCTGAGGGTGGACACATATGTGCAGTGGAACTCTATGATGTACGAAACTTTTTTTGCCGAGGAACCCCGCGCCAAGGATTGGATCCAACGGGATGCCGCCGGGCAACCCATCTTGCTTATCTATGGCTATCAACAGTCTTATCGTTACCGACCCTGCTTTGCCAATCAGGAGTATCTGGAATACCTGAAGAAAGTTGTTCGTTATGCAGTGGTCGAAGTGAAAACCGATTTCATTCACTTCGACAACTTTGATCTAAATCAGGAGCCGGATTCCTGCCATTGCCACGTCTGTGTGCCAGGGTTTCGCAGCTATCTAAAGGCAAAGTATTCCGCGGAAAAGCGCAGGGAGCGTTTTGGCTTTGAGAACACCGACTTCATAAATCCTCCACAATGGAACACTCAGAATCCTCCGCAGAAACTGGAAATCATCTTTGATCCTGCCATCCAGGAATGGATTGATTATCGCTGCCAACTAATGGCGGACGCGTTACAACAGGTGGCTCTCTACGCCAAGTCGCTCAATCCCGAGGTGGTAATCGAAATCAATCCGCACGGCATTACCGGCGCAAATCGCGCATGGGCGTCGGGTGTCGATCATGCCCGCATTTTGAAGTGGACGGAAGTCTTTTGGACTGAAGAAGAGAATCCGGCCGGCTACTCAGCTGACGGACGGCTAGTTTCGAAAATTCGTAGTTTCAAGTTGGCGCGGACTTCGCGCAACATTCTGTTGACTCCATTCTCAGACAATACTGTCGCTGTGGCCGAGTCTCTCGCCTTCAATCAGACCATCGGCTATGCGGGAGAAGATCCCATTCATCCTGCCCTCCTGAAGTACATAGCTTTCTATCGCGCCAATCGGGACCTGTTCATGGCCACTGAAGACGTGGCCTCGGTTGCCGTCCTGCGTTCGTATCCCTCGATTACGTATCACAATATGCGTGCCCAATTGGCCGCGATCCTGGTAGAGCAGACACTCATTCAGACAAGAATCCCTTTCGACCTTATCTTCGACGAGCACCTGGCCGATCTCTCGAAGTACAAAGTCCTGATTCTCCCGGATTCGGAATGCTTGTCGGACGCGCAACTATCTTTGATTCGGCGGTTCGTGGATCAAGGAGGCGGTCTGGTAGTGACCGGAGCGGCTGGTCTTTACGATGAATGGCACAGACTAAGAGTAGAGCCGGGACTATCTGGATTGGTGGAGGGCCAGCCGGCAGGAGATGCTTATCTTGAGCGAGTCCAAGACCGGGAAACAGCAACAGCCAAACCCACCCGCGAAGAACATGGCAAGGGGCGTGTGATCTATTTCGCCACGCTTCCTTTTGATGGCGCACCGCCTGAGCCTGAGCCCTACTTTGAAATCAGCAATAAATATTGGAAATTACCGAAGAATTGGGAAGAATTCGCGCAGGGTGTCGGTTGGGCCGGCCAAGATGTTTCACCGGTTCGCGTGGGCGGGCCACCTTACCTAGTCGCAAATGTGGTTTCACAACCCGCAAAAAAGAGGATACTGCTGCACCTCGTGAACTATGACGCCAAGAACACGAAGACCATCAACTCAATTGAAGTGGCTTGTAGGTTGCCGCAAGGAACAAAGGCACAGGCGGTAATAGTTTACTCACCCGATCTCGATGCTCCTCAGAGTCTGCTTTCCAACCGAGGCGCAGGCGAGATCTCATTCACAGTTCCCCAAGTCAACGTGTACTCCATCGTTGGCGTTAGCTGGTAGGGCAGGATCGAATCCGGAGGCCACAATTGCGAATATTTTATGGGTGGTGGATCGTCCTAGCCGCCTTCCTGTGCCTTTTTTTCGCTGTTGCGATTCTGTTCTACGGCTTTCCAGTCTTCTATCCCTCCATGATCCAGTCGCTCGGGTTCACGCGCGCCCAGTTGTCGGAAGGCTTTCTTTTAGGGTTCTTTGTTGGGGCGTTGCCATTCGGGCTCTTGGCTGGCGTGCTCATCGACCGGCTGGGCCCGCAAAAGGTGATCTGGGCAGGCGTATTGCTGGTGGGATTAGCAATGATCCTGATGGGCAGCATGACTCGTCTTTGGCAGTTCTACTTACTGTGTGTCATGGGTGAGATTGGATATGTCCTATCTGGGCCGATACCCAATCAAGTATTGATCGCCAACTGGTTTCAGGCCAGGCGCGGTCGTGCCATGGGCTATGCCTACCTCGGATTGGGCCTCGGCGGTGTGGTCTCGCCTCTGGTGATTGCCAAGTTGATCCAGAGTTTCGGCTGGCGGCATGCTCTCCAGGTCACGGGGGCGCTGATTTTGTTGGTTCTACTTCCCGTTGCCAAATGGATCATCAAGTCGTATCCGCGCGAAATGAATCTCCAACCGGACGGCTTAGCTGCGGTAGAGGCGAGTCTGGAATCAGCGCTGGTTGCGCCATCTTCTGAGCTGGGGCGGTTCCCTGTGAGAACCGATCTGACAAGCGCCTTGGAGTCTCGTAATTTCTGGCTGATTGTAGCTGGGTGCACCCTGACGATAGGTGCAATCGGCGCGGTGACGCAACATCTTGTTCTATTTCTCAAAGACCAAGGCTACTCGTTGAAGGCGGCTTCACACGTCTCCAGTGCTGTGTTGGGAGCAAGTCTCGTAGGTCGTGTGATCGTGGGCTACTTTGCAGACCGCCGTAGCAAAAAAAATATGATGGCCCTCTTTTACGTTGTACTGGGCCTGAGCATTCCGCTGCTCTTTCTGAGTCATCAATCGCTGGCCGTTTGGGCCTTTGCGCTACTGTTTGGATTCGCACTGGGCGCTGACTACATGTTAATTCCGTTACTTACGGCGGAGTGTTTTGGTCTGTCGGCGCTGGGAAAGCTGCTGGCTTTGATTATCTCAGGCTATTCCCTGGGTCAGTGGGTGGCACCATGGTTGGCCGGGAAGCTTTTCGACGCATACCATAACTACGACCTTGCTTGGACTATCATGACCGCGGCCGCGGTCCTCGGTGCCGCTATCATCTTTGCTGTCGTTCCTCAGAAGGACCAAAGAGCTGATCTGCGTTACAGTGACCCACCCTAAGTGGAGCAGAATCGGCGTGACCAGGTTTCTTTGCAAATTTGCAAGTCAAGTGATCGTCATTACTCGCAAGTGATAGTTAGTTCCGCAGGGAGGCTTGGAGACATGAAAGCACTTCGCATTGACAACCGACGTTTCTCGATTCGGCTTGCCTTCCTCATCACTATCGGACTGGCAGCGTTGAGCTTCGCACTGGAAGCCAAGAAT
>Ga0209580_10000789_pt1 | contig 15585 bp, 10 predicted proteins | sample Coa_R1_5_FD_187153 | JGI IMG/M metagenome (GOLD analysis project Ga0209580, IMG submission 187153) | Surface soil microbial communities from Centralia Pennsylvania, which are recovering from an underground coalmine fire - Coalmine... | ecosystem: Environmental > Terrestrial > Soil >... | reverse complement strand
ACTGGCCCGGCAAGAATTCCTTCACGAACGCTTCGTTCACAAGAGCCGCACCCGGCGACCGGTCGCTCTCGCGAAAATCGCGGCCGTCCACGAGCGAGATGCCCATCACGTGAATCCACCCCGGCGACACGCCGAGAAAATACGACAGCGTATCCGTGGTCGGCGCCCCGTTGATCCAGATGAACGCGTTCGACGCGTCCCCGCTCAAGAGCGCCCACGCCGAGGCGGCCGCAGCCTCGACGCCCGGCGCCGCGCTGAGATCGGCCACGAGATCATTCCAGACCGCGGGCGGCTGCGCGGGACCTGCAATCGTGTCGAGATCAATCAGGCGCTCGGCCGAGAAGCCGGTCGGCTGCGCCGACAACCGGTCGAACGTCGAGATGAAGAGGCCGCCGATCAACAGCACCAGCGCGCAGAACGCGACTTGACCGGCCACGGGTGTGTGGAACGTCTGACGCCGCGGCGCGGCGGCCCGATCGCCTTTGAGGGCGCCGACCGCCGACGTCCCGCTCACGCGAAGCGCCGGGAGCAGGCCGAAGAGCAGCGCGACGCTGCAGGTCAAGGCCACGCTGAACACCACCACTCGCCAGTCGACGGGCAGCACGAGCGCGATCGCGTTTCCAGACGAACCCAGCCGCGAGACAACCGCCGGGGCACACCACCACGCGACACCGCCGCCTACCAGGACGCCGGCCATCGTCAGAAGGGCGCTTTCGACCAGCATCAGCTGCACGAGTCGCCCGCGGCCCGCGCCGATGGAGAGGCGCAGGGCCATCTCGCGGGATCGGGCCGCAGCCTGCGCGAGCTTGAGGTTCGAGATGTTCGCGCACGCGATGAGTAGCACCATCGCGACAAAGCCGGCGAGGGCCGCCAGGGCGCCCCGATAATTCCGCTGGAAGGACGAGACGCCGGCTGCGGCAGGCCGCGCGACGAGTGTGTGGTTCAAGAACGCGTGCAGGTAGGCAGCGGGCATGCCGACGAAGCCCCGCGCGCGCTCCTCCTGGAACGACTGGTAGGCGGCTCGGAGCGGCTCGAGCACCGCGCCCATCTGGACCCGGTCGTGCAGCGACACGAAGGCACGGAACCAACCCGCATCCGCGCGCGTGACTTGTGGACTCATCATCGTCGGCAGAAAGAAGTCCACCGGCACCCCAGGCTCCGTGCCCGTGAATCCCGTCTGCGCAACGCCGACAATCTGGTACGAAGTCGTAGCGACGCGGAACGTACGGCCGATCGCCGAAGGGTCCCGGCCAAACCGGCGGGTCCAGTAGGCGTACGACAGGACGGCGGACGGGCTGGCGCCGGGTGCGGTGTCGTCATCGGCGGTCAAGAGGCGCCCGAGCGCCGGCCGCAGACCGAAGACACCGAACATCGTGCCGGACACGAACTGCCGATAGGCCTTCTCGGCATCCTGGTCGCCGCCATAGAAGACGTCGACCGGACCCGCCTGCGAGATCGCGATCACGTCGGCGTGATCGCGGACGAGATCGCGCATGCGGACAAACAGGGGGTACTCGCAGCTGTCATCCTCGGTCGGCGTCCCGTGGACGTCGGTACCTAGACGGACGAGCTCGAACAGCCGATCCGGGTGCGCGATGGGCAGCGGGCGCAGCAGCACCGCGTCCACGATGCGAAACGCGGCGACGCACGCGCCCATGGCCAGGCCGAGCGACAAGATGGCGGCGGCCGACGTGACGCGGTTCTTGAGAATCTGGCGCCAGCCGAACCGCAGATCCGCGCGGAGCGCGTCGAGCCAGGGCAGCATCCTGATCGCGCGGCTTGCCTCGCGATAGTGCACCGGCACCCCGAGGGCCCGGCGCGCCTCGTCGGGGTCGCGTCCGCGGGCGAGGGCTTCATCGAGGTGCGACGACAGTTCCTCGTCGATGTCGTCGCTGACGCGATCGGGCCGAAACGTCCGTACGAGACGCGACCACCACGCCATCTCACACCGTCCTCAGCACGCGGCTGACGGCCATGGTCACGGTCCGCCACCTCGCTTCCTCGGCAACCAGTTGCGCCTGTCCAGCGGCGGTGAGCTCGTAGATCCGCACGCGTCGTCCCGTCGCCTTGGCGATCCAGCGCGCGCGCACCCAGCCACTCTCTTCCATGCGATGGAGGGCGGGATAGAGCGATCCTTCTTCCGCACGGAGCACCTCGCCGGACCGTTCCTGGATCGCGGCCATGATCGCGTACCCGTGCAGGCCGGGCCGGCGCGCCAGGGTCTTCAGCACGAGCAGATCGAGCGAGCCTTGAAACGAGTGGGGTTTCGGCATCGTCGACATCCTTAGACGTCTGAGGAGTCTGAAGGGTTGGCCCCCTCGAGGCGCCAGAGGTCGCGCGCGACCTCCAGACCAAGCTCCCGTCTTCGCCGAAGGCACGTCGATGCGCGAAGACCTCGAAGGAACGGCGTGATATGCCGATTACCGTGAAGCTCGACGATGTGCTCCATGATCGGCGGATGACCCTGACCGAGCTGGCCGAGCGGATCGACATGGTCGGACAGCACGAGCGTGCGCTTTGCGACGGCGTCCTCCAGCCAAGAGCCAAACGGCGGGAAACCACAGGGTCGGGTCTTTGTTCGGGACTCCGAAGAAGCGCTTGGCGGTCTCGTGTGTTCTGAAGATCTCGGCGGTCGAGGATTGCGCTTCGCCATTCTTGCGGCCTATGACGCCCTGGAGCCGCGTGACCGTTCGTTGCCGCTGGCTGGTCGAAACGCCGCCCGGCTCCCGTGAGGTTGCTGCCGAGCGGCATCGAGGCCAGCTGTCAGTGTCCCGATTCACGCAGTTGCGCTGGCGGGCGATGATTTGATATACAAAAGCGAATCATGAAGGGCGACCACCTCGGTGAGTTCGAGGAACTCGTGCTCCTCGCGGTATCCGGACTTGGTCACGCCGCCTACGGCGTGTCCGTGCAGGCGCTGCTCGAGCGCGAGACGTCGCGTGGCGTGTCGCTCGGCGCCGTGTACGCCGCGCTCGATCGCCTCGAAACCAAGGGCCTGCTGATGAGCGCGATCGCGCCCGGAGCGGCCACGCGCGGTGGGCGCAGCCGGCGAGTCTTCACCGCAACGCCCATGGCCGCGCACACGCTCGAGACACTGAGACGCCTTCGCGAGCGGCTCTACCGGGGCCTCGCGACACGACCCGCTCAGAGACACACCTGATGGCATCCGTATCGCCGCCGCGGCTGGGCCTCGCACTTGTTCGCCGGTTGCTGCCGCCGCATCGCCGGATCGAGGCGGAGGGCGACCTCATCGAGTTGTGGCAACTGCGGCGCGCGAACGGCCGGCGCGATCTGCGGCTCGCCTTCTGGCGCGACGCTGGGTCACTCATCGTCCACAGCCGCGTGGCGCCGTCGCGCACCACGCGTTTCAATGGAGGACGCGACATGCTGCAAGACCTGCGGTACACACTCCGTATGATCAAGCGTCAACCGCTGTTTGCCGGCCTCGTCATCTGCACGTTGACGCTCGGAATGGCCGCGGCGATCGCGATCTTCACGGTGTGCGATCGCGTCCTGATGAAGCCGATCCCATATCCGGATCCCGATCGCGTCCTCTCGGTAGACGACGCGGGCTTCGACATCGTCGAGGGCAGAATTGCCGTCCCCGTCGACATCGGCAGCCTGCACGAGTTCTCGAGCGTGGGCATGTGGGGATCGGGCGGTTTGAATCTCGGCGACGAGGGCACTCCGCTGCGTGTGCGCGCCGCCGGAGTGTCGGCCAGCTTCTTCCCTACGATGGGCGTCTCCCCCCTGCGAGGCCGCGTCTTCGATCCAAGCGACGAACTCGCAAATGCTACCGTCGCGGTGCTCGGCGAAGACCTGTGGCGCGGTCATTTCGGCGCCGATCCCGGCATCCTCGGGCGCGCGATCCGCCTGAACGGCAGGCCGTTCACGATCCTCGGCGTCCTTCCAGCGAGCGCCACCTTTCCGGATGACGCGGAGATTTGGGTGCCAACGTACGCCGATCGGCAGATCTACGGCTCCGCGTTCAAGCCACGGCTCGTTGGCCGCCTTGCCCCGGGCGTGCGGATGGATCAAGCATCGGCAGCGATCGCGCGGGTCTCCGAGGACCGGCGCGCGCGGGAGTCCGGCTCGCCGGCGCCCAACGTCACCTCGCTGAAAGACCGTCTCGTCGGCCCGGTCCGGCCAACGCTCCTCTTTCTTGCCGCGCTCGTGAGCGTGCTGCTCGCGGCGACATGCGCCAACGTCGCGAGTCTCGTGCTGGCACGCGTCCGCGTGCGCGCGAATGAAATGATGCTGCGCGCGGCTCTCGGCGCCAGCGGGGCGCGTCTCGCGCGGCAAGTCATCGTCGAGTGCATAGTCTTCGCGGGGCTGGGCGCAGTCGGCGGCATGGCGCTCGCGTTGGGTGCGATGCGGACGATCGCCGCCACCGTTCCCGAGGCCCTGTTGAGCGGAGATGTGTCGATCGACATCCGCCTCTTGGTCGTCTGTCTGGTGGTTGTATTTGTAACGGCCCTTCTATTTTCCTTAGTGCCAGTGCTCTTCTCGGCACGAGCGGCCGTCGTGCTTCGCGAGGGCGTCACAAACACAGCTCGGCTCGGCTGGATGAGGGGCACGCTCGTCGTGATCCAGATCGCGGCGGCGCTCGTACTGCTCACGGGCGTGAGCGCGGCCATCGGCGTTGTGGCTCGGTTGGCGCGTGTGGACCTGGGGTTCACGAACGATCAGGCGGCAGTGTTCGATCTCACGCTTCCGCGATCGCGGTATGCCGATGCCAGTTCGACGTCGCGGGTGGCTGGTGATCTCGAGCGAGCGGTGGCGCAGCTGCCCAGCGTCACCGCGGTCGGCCTCGCGAACCTGGCACCGGCGACCACCGCGATCGCGCTCGGCGTTCCTCTCACGCGCGCCGATGAACTGCCGGGCAGCTCGCGCCGCGCCGATCGCGTCGCGCTCATCTTCGACGTCACGCCTGGCTACTTCAAAGCGCTCGGTATTCCTCTGGTCGCGGGACGGACGTTCAGCGCAGACGAGAATCGCCCGTCCGCCCGCGTGGTCATGCTCGCCGAATCGGCGGCGACGCTGCTGTGGGGATCGGCGCAGGCGGCTGTCGGACATCAGGTCCGCTGTCCAGTCACGTTGCATTTGCCCACGGCGTTCAAGAAGGGATTGCTCTCTGGCCCGTCCAACGACGACGTATTCGAGGTCGTCGGCGTCGTTCGTGATGTGCGACTGCGCGGCCTGACGACCAACGGATCGCCTCAGGTCTACGCGCCGCTCGCGGTCGCGCCGCCGCCTGGCACGATCGTGCTCGCGGTCGCGACATCGGGCGATCCGGCGACGCTCTTCGGCCCCGTGCAGCAGCAGATCAACGGCATTGATCCGGACCTTCCCCTCTACAACCGCCTGCTCATGCGCGACCTTCGCGGCCGGTTTCTGGCCAAGCAGCGGCTCACGCTCGCGCTCGCCGGCGCGTTCGGCCTTGTGGCGCTCGCGTTGTGCGCAATCGCCATCTACGGCGTCATCTCCCAGCTCGTGTCGCAACGTACGCGCGAGATTGGCATCCGGCTCGCGCTCGGCGCGAACCCCTCGCGATTGCAGCGCGGCATGGTTGGGTCGAGTCTCAAGCTCGCCGCAGTTGGAATCGCGGCTGGCGCCGGCGCCGCCGCCGGCGCGGCGCGGCTCATTGCGGGGTTCGTGCCCGATCTCGATCGGCCCTCGCTCGCGGCGATCGCTCTCGACGCCGGCCTGCTCGTGCTTGTTGCCGTCGTTGCCGCATGGACTCCCGCACGCCGTGCGGCGCACGTCGACCCGCTGCAGGCCGTGCGGGGCGATGTGGGTTGAGCCATTTACGGAAGAAGGCCTCGGCAACTGACGCCTTGAGAACGGCGTAGCAGGAACAGCTGTTGATCACGCCAAACGGCCTGTCGCGCAGTCTGCACTGCCAGTACCCAACGCGGTCGTTCATTCCAGGCCGATCAGCACATTGTCTAAGGGGCTCGATTCGGCCAAAGAGTTCGGTTCCAGCGGTCTCGCTGGAAGAATCAATAGTTGAAAGTATGGAGGCGGCGGGAGTCGAACTTGACAGGTTTCCAAAAACAGGCCCGAGTCGAAGGATTCCCGCGAACCTCGATCCGCTCAAACCTCCACATCCGCTCAAATGCTCCCGAGCAGGTACACAACAGGTACAGTCCGGCGGTCTATTCGCGGTCTGCGCGACGGACGGCGTGAGACGGTGTCCTCGCCGCCGACTGACATGGCAGTGGCGGTGATGTTGGTCGGACAGCGCTGTCGCGCAAGAGCTATCACTCTGCCCTGAGAGCGACAACCGGATCAACCCGCGCGGCGCGCCGAGCCGGCACGATTGCCGCTATCAGTGCCACGACTTCCAGCACCGCCGTGACGACGACCATTGTGGTGGGATCTATCGGCTGGACCTCGTACAAAAGGCTTTTCACGCCAATCACCGTGAATGGCAGGCCGTTCATGTGGACCACGCGCCCGATGACGCCAGCATCTCCTCCAAACTGCCGTTGCCAAAGGCTGTATCCGAGGAGCGCCACTTGATTCTGGCCCGGTGCGTCCTCCTCGTCTCTGAACGCGCGGCCGAGAATGGGGGAGACACCGACAAGATCCGTGAGGTTGGCGCTGACCCGCATGGTGGCGGCGGCGGGGGCTTATGGTGTCTGGCGTTTATCGGCGGTTGAAGCCTCGGGCGAGGAGCCACGCGGACAGCGCCAACTGCACCAGGCCCAACGGCGCGAGGAGCGGGAACACCACGTCGTGTCCGAAGAGTGGCATCGTGACGCCTGTCACTTGCAGCACCGCGGCGAGGAGACCGAGTGCCGCCAGCGCCCGCGGCACCAGGCGGAAACGGAACAGGGCAAGGTAGATGGCGAATAGCGTCGCGCCATCGAGGGCCCGCGCGAGGAAGTGCACCCAGTTTCGCGCGGAGGAGACAACGACGCGAAGCGCCTGAAACTGATCGCGCGCCGCGGGAGGGGCAGCAGTGTAGGCCTGGCTGAGGGACACCATCGACATCACGCTGGCGTGTTCGACCACCGCGACGGCCAGGACGGCGGCGCCGAGCGCCACGACCCAGAGCGCCATCGCTTCGCTCCGGTCGCGGAGGATCGGGACCAGCGTGATGGCCACGGCAATCGACAGGCTGGAGATGACGATGCCGACGAGCGCGGACACACCGACCTGCAGCGCGTGCGGCGCGGCGTTGACGAGAAAGCCGGGCTCGCCGAAGAGCGGCGCCTCGAACTGGAAGTTCACGAGGAAGCCGCCAACCATCTGCGCGATAAAGAGGATGCCGACGATTCGGCCGGCGCGTCGTTCGATGTCCACGTGGCCCTCCAGCCGGAGTGCTCGGTAGACCTCTATACGCAGTGGTGCGGGTGGCGGTTCACCACAACCGGACTCTATGAACCGGCCCTCCGCCAAAGCCGGTACGACTCACGGATGTTGCTCAGGTCAACAGGTGCTGACAGGTCCAGGCGGACCGCCTCTCCCACCCCGTGAGGACTGGGAGAAACGCCGCAGCTGTGATGGCAGCACACCGAACTCCACGCGGAATGCGTTCGTGAAGTGACTGTGACTCGGAAAGCCCAGCCCGACCGCGATCTGGGTGAGCGTTGCGTCTCCGCCCGTCACGGCCTCGAGCGCGGCTCGTAGCCTCAGGCGCCGCCGGTACTGGTGCATCGTCGACCCCGTGACGGCGCGAAATACCCGGCACAAGTGGTAAACCGACGTACCCACGCGACCAGCCAGGTCGGTCAACGATAGGGGTCGCGCGAATTCGCCGCTCAACACAAGTTCAACGTCGCGAGCCAGCATGCGGTGTCGAGATGACAGCAGCAGCGCCTGGCGTCTGCGATTGCCCGACGAGGCCTGCAGCATCGCGCGCTCGACGAGATCGATCACGCCTTCCTCAATCGAGAACGCATCAGCCGGCGAGGCCGAGGTCGCTGCTTCGAACAACGCCCGCTGACGGAAATAGGTCGCGGAGTCAATCGATACGTGGGACCAGGGAAACGGTCCGGCATGCCCCGCGCCGCCAGAGGGTGAGCACGCGTCGACCATTCGGCACGCCAACGACTCGTCGACGGCAAACCAGTCCGACTCGTCCCCTCGGGCCAAGACCCGCCGACGACCAAACGACTCTCCCCGATTGTAGAAGGTCGCGGTGTTGGGGTTAGCGACGAACGACGACTCGTGCTGCGGTTGAATGACCACGGGCGTGCGAGAGAACCAGACGCAATGATTGACAATCGGTGCCGATTGCCGAAACGCCGCGTGGTCGGCGTCGCACCGAAAGGCCCCTATCCGTACCAGTGCGGATTCGAACACCACCTCGTCGTGAAACTGCGGCGCCGGAACCATGGTGGCATCGTAGCACCGGCGGACTGGAACCGCCGCCGTGCACTCGCGATGAGCGTGGGGAGCTTCTCGGCGCGCAAGACTCCGGTAAGGGCCGCGCCGGTACCAGGCACGCGATCGACGCCACTGCGTTACGGTCCACTGCCGCGCCTGGGGGCGTAGCCATCGCGGTTGGCCACATTGGTCCCGGACAGCCACAGCGGCTGGGCGGTCTCTTTCATCTGAACCAGCCCCACAAGCGGTCGCGAAGCAAGATCTGTATAGACGCCCCGAAACGGGCTGCATAACCTGGCACAACCTGGCTTTGAAGTGAAAGCGGAGGACCTGCCATGAAATTCCTGCGCCGCTTCTTCATTCGTCTCTCGAACTTCACCGCTGGAAGGCGCGCCGACCAACGCCTCCCAGAAGAGATGGCCGAGCACCTGGCCCTGCAAACTGAAGAGAACCTGCGCGCCGGTTTGCCACCAGCCGAGGCGCGGCGGCAGGCCGCACTGAAGCTTGGCGCAGCCCAGGCGATTCGCGAGCACCACAACGCCGAGCAGGGTCTTCCGCTTGCTGAGGATCTTCTCGTCGATCTCCGCTTCGCTTTTCGAATGCTGCACCGGTCTCCCGGATTTTCTCTGATTGCCATCGCCACCATGGCCCTCGGCGTCGGAGCCACCAGTGCCATCTACAGCGTCATCGACGCAACCCTCCTGCATCCTTTGCCCTACCCCCACCCCAGCGAACTGGTGCGAATTGAAGCCAGCCTTCCCGGCGTGGGCGCGCACGACGTCGGCATCTCCATCCCTGAGCTGAGAGACCTCCAGAACTCGGGAATCTTCCAGAATGTGTCCCTCTGCTTTTTCGGCTCCGAGAATCTGACCGGGAGCCGCCAGCCCACGCGCATCGCCGGAAAGTCGGTCTCACCGAGCTACTTCGCGGTGCTCGGCGTCGACGCGCAGTTGGGTCGCACCTTCGATCCGCACGACGCCACACCCGGCTTCAACCTCGAAGTCGTCATCAGCGATGGGCTCTGGAGAGGCGCATTTGGCGCCGACCCGCAGATTCTCGGCAAGAGTCTGCGTATTGACAACGATCTTTATCATGTTGTCGGCGTCATGCCCGCCAGCTTTCGCGACCAGGGCCAAACCCGCGAGGAGGTCAGCACCGAATTGTGGGCGGCGGCCGGATTTTTCGGCGCCCCCGCCCCGCCGCCGATGCGCGGCACGCGTTTACCCTTCGAGACCATCGCGCGCCTTCAGCCTGGTCTCTCGCCTGAGGCCGCACAGGAGCACCTCGATGCCCTGGTTGCGTCGTCCAAGAGGCAATATCCGGCGGATTATCCGTCGCAAGGCGCGTGGACCATCCACCTCACTCCCCTGGCCGAGACTCTTGTCGGCAACGTTCGCCAATCGCTCCTTCTGCTGTTCGGCGCGGTGGGCCTGGTCCTACTGATCAGCTGTGTCAACGTCGCCAATCTGCTGCTTGCTCGCGCCAGCGCGCGAGGACGCGAGATGGCGGTTCGCCAGGCGTTGGGAGCCGCACGAATGCGCCTCATTCGTCAGCTCCTCACCGAGAGCTTGTTACTCTTCGTGCTTGGCGGCATCACCGGTTTCGCGGTTCTCTTCTGCGGCCGGAAATTCCTGCTGAGATTTGTTCCCGAAAGCCTGCCGCGCCTGAATGACATATCCATCAACTGGGGCGTGCTGGCGTTTGCCATCGTCGTCTCTGTCGCCGCCGGCACCATCTTCGGGCTTGCCCCCGCGTGGCTCACAAGCCGCCTTGATTTGACGGCGACGCTCCGGCAGGAAGGTCGTGGCTCCAACGGTTCTCGGCGGCGCTCGCGCGTGCGCCATGTTCTGGTGATTGGTGAATTGGCACTTTCTCTGGTGCTGATGGTCGCCGCCGGCCTTCTGCTGCGCACCTTCTGGGACTTGTTCAAAGTGCAACTCGGCTTCAATCCCACTCGAGTCGTGGCCATCCAGGCCGCGCTGCCGAATCCGAACGATCCCCAAACCGACATTTACCGCACGGCCACGCAGGAAGGCGTGATGCTGCGCGAAGTTCTGCGCCGCAACCGGACGCTTCCGGGCGTGGAAGAGACCGCCGTCAGTGATCGGGCGGCCATTCCCCTTGGCCATGGCCAGAGCGATCGCAGACTGATTCCATTGGTCCGCGAAGGCCAGGAACTGCAAAGCAGCCAGCCTCCGCTGATCGATACATTGATCGTCTCGCCCGAATACTTCCACCTGCTGGCCATGACTCTGCTGCGTGGACGCCTCTTCGTCGACCAGGACCTGGAAGCGACGCCTCTGATCGCCGTCATCAACCAGGCCGCGGCCCGCACCTACTGGCCCAACCAGGATCCGGTCGGCAAGCGAGTCCGTTTGTTGGGCCGTTTGGGCCGTGCCAGGCCGGACTGGACCACGATCGTCGGCGTCATTGCGGATGCCCGTACCGAGTCGCTCGCGGACGCCGGCATTCCGCAGATGTACCTCGACATCTACCAGCGCCCCTTCAAGTTTCTTGCGTTCTACCTGCGTGGACACGTCGATCCCGCGGCCATCTCCGCGCAGGTGCGCACACAAATCCAGGCCGTCGATCCGGAGCTTCCCGTGTTCCGCGCGGAGACCTTGGACGACGTTCTCTCCTCGTCGCTTTCTGTGCGGCGGTTCTCCATGGAAATGGTGGCGCTGTTTGCTGGCACAGCTCTGCTCCTCACGGGCCTGGGAATCTATGGAACCATCTCTTTCCTGGTCAATGAGCAATCGCGCGAGATCGCCATTCGCCTCGCGCTGGGCGCGCAAAGGCGCAGTATCCTCAGGATGGTTTTACGCCAGGGTCTCACTCTGGCCGCCGCCGGCGCCGGCGTAGGTCTAGTTGGCGCGCTTATTGTTTCTCATCTCATGGCCAGCCTGCTCTACGGTGTGTCGCCCTACGATCTCTCCACCTTCGCCGGCGTAACCGCCGTGCTCACGGCCGTCGCCATTGCCGCCAGTTACGTCCCTGCGCTGCGCGCCATGCGCGTCGGCCTCGATCCGATCACTGCACTCCACTCCGAATGACCTTTGGCACTGCTCGAGACTTGTCCTTGTAAGTTGTTGCCATTCCAAAACGCAGTCTACCGAGAGGACCAATGACAGAGACGTTCGAAGCGTACCGAACTCGAGTCCTAAGCTATCTTGGCGATGAGGCGCGCATCGGTGTCCCACAAGCCACCCGGTCCCGCGCGCACGGTGGGCGGCGTTGACAATGGGAGTCAGAGACCGTGAACGACGTGTAGAGGTTGTCGACGGATGAGACAAAACCACGAGAGGATTTCGCTATGAGAACGATTCGAATTGGAAGTGTGGCGTCCACGCTCGCGATCGTCGCAGCGGTGAGTGTTGCTCCATCGCATGCCCAACCAGCGCCGCAAACCCCGCAGGCCGCTCTTGCCAAAGAAGCCGGGACTCTTTCCGACAAATTTAGCGGGCTGGCGCGCGTCATGGCAGGCAAGTACGACTGGAAACCCGGTGAGGGGGTGCGTTCGGTTGGCGATGTATTCAACCTCATCGTGACGGAAAACGGCATACTCGCCGGAACACTAACGGGTGGGGGTGGTGGCCGGGGCGGTGCGCCGATCACCGATTCGGAGAAGATGCAAGCGGCGTTGAAGACGTCTTACGCGAACTTGCAGAAAACCATCGAGGGACTGTCAGATAGCGATCTGAAGGCCCCAGTCAAGCTGTTTGGGATGGACATGACGAAAGAGAGCGCCATCCGATTCCTTTTTGGGGACCAGCACGAGCACCTCGGGCAGTCGATTGCCTATGCGCGATCAAACAGCGTCGTACCGCCATGGTCGAAGTGAAATAGTGCAACAGGCCAAGGAGAGGATGAAGCGCACGCAAGGAGCCCACGACCGAACGCCACTTGCGCTTGACGCGTCAGGCCCCGGCCGCCGGGGGCATCTTGCCTGCGCGCTCAGTTCACGGCGTCGTGGGCCGTCTGGCGCACGGGACTCGCACGCCGCCAGCTTCTTTAGCGCCCCGATGAACCGCGACGTGCTCACCTTGGTCGCCGACTGACCATCAGGGTCGCTCGCCTGGTCGGGGTCCGGCCCTGCAATCCGTGCGACACCTCGGCCAACCATTGGCGGCCTCTTGCTGTCGGGCATGGCCGCGAAGTCGAAATTGAATTCCTCGCTCACGTAGAGCGTACGCTCGTCAGCCGGGCGCGGTGGCTTCGGGGTCAGACGACAAACGGTCAACGGGAGGCGCCGTGACGAGCTAAACGCTGAGATCGTCTGCGGCCGACCTTTCAACCGGCCGAGAGGGTGTTGACTCATTGACGCTAACCCCCGATTCGAATCGCAACCAGGTGTCGCTCGGTCGTCGAGCCCCGGGTGACCACGAGTTCGACGAGGTAGTCGCCCGGGGCGAGCGGCGCCAAGCTGACGTCGCCGACGAGCATCGGTCGATCTGTGCTTGGCGGCTCGGTCAACGTCACCCCAACCGCCAAGGGCTGGCCATGGCGATCGAGCAGCCGACCCACGTGACTGTCGAGCGGCCCGTTCGTCACCCATTCGAGGTGCAATCGATCCGTTCGGCTGAAGAGGTGTGCCGCCGACGGCCAGAGTGGCGAACGAGGCGATGGCGTCGCCCGGTACACGATCGGATCGCTCACGAGCGTCGTCACGGCCGCACGCGTGACCGTGACCGAACTCGACAGCCCGTCGGCCGGCGCGCCCACGTCGACTCTGGCCTCCCAGGGCCCGGCGTTCTGCGCGACTGGCAGCCGGACGAGCGCGCTTCGCGCGCCCGCGTTGATGCGGCCCGTCGCCGTGAGCGGCGCCGTACCCGCGGCACCGCCGAGGGTGACACGCACGTCGGCGCCGCTCGCGACCGCCGCCGCCTGAGCGTCGGACACCTCGACGACGACCACGACGTCGTTGGCGCTCGTGCTCGCGCCGGTATAGAGCCCGGGCTGAGCATCGATCGTCGCCAGGGTCCCGAGGGCCGTCGCCTCCGGGGACGGCCCGGCGGAGTCCACGGTCCGCGTCACGACCGGATCCGGCGTGGCGACATACCCGTGCCGCGCCGTGACCTTCACACCGGGCGTCTTCACTTTCACGTCGATCATCCGGTACTTGCCGTCGACCTTCGTGTTCGTCGTGTAGTAGCCGAGAAGGTAGTAGGACGACATCGCGTCTGCGAGCGCCAACATCGGCGCCTGGAAGTCATTCATGCGCACGATCGCCTGGCCGTTGGTCGTGGTCGCCAGGGCGCGAAGGGAGTCGAGCGTCTGGTCGACATGAGCGAACGAGCTCGTGCTGTCGGTGAACACCTCATATCCCGAAGGCGAGATCGGAAAGAAGGCGACATTCCGACGCAGGGCGTCCTCCCGCAGCGCGCGAAAGCTCTCCGCAAAATCGAGCCCGGCGAGGCGACTCAATTCGCCATCGCATGTATCAGCGTCTGGTGGCCCACCCGCCGCCTCGACGGCGCCGTTGGGCTTGAACCGACCATTCAAGACGCCAGCGGTGGGCGTTGACGGCACGATGTGCCAGAGCGAATCGAGCAGGTTGCTGTCCGGCCCGTCCAACGCCCACCCGTCCGAGAGGAGGAGCACATCGGTGCGCTCCTCTCGAATCGTCGCGAGCTTCGCCGTGAGATCCGTCAGGCCGGTCATCACAAGATCCATCCGCCACCGGCTGAACAGCTCCGTCAACAGCGCGTCGTCCGCACGCGCATCTCCCCACCGCCCGCCGTAGCAGGCCTTCAGCCACTGTTCATGCGCCGACACGGGGATATAGCTGGCGTTGGCGGTCGCCACGATCGGATAGTAGAGACCGACCTCGTGCGCGATCGTCTCAGTCCGCTGCCCGAAGGTGAGGCCCGCGATCGGCGTGTCGGGATTCAGCGCCGCGAAGTAGTCCGTTGGCCCGATGGTGCGTTCGAGAAAGGCCACCACCGGAGCTCGGAACTTCTGAGCGGCGGCGGTGAGCAGGTGGTAGGTATCGAAGTACGCGACAAACGCGCGGTGATGCGGGTCGGCGACGAGCCGCTCGCCTTCTTCCGCCGTCTGTGGGTCGCGGCGCTCGCTGTCGGCGGGGTTCGAACCGAACTTCAGGAATTCGAAAAACTCGACCGACTGCGGCTTGCCGTCTTCCTTGACCTCGAAGTCGGCCGGCGACAGGCCTTCGATCACCCGGCCATCGCGCACGGGGTACACGTCGACGGCGACCAGCGTGGCACCAGCACGGAAGATAGGGTGCTGGGGAGTCGGAGGGCCTGGGAATTGCGGCTCCGCCACCGCCACGGCGGCCGACGCGCTCGCGACAATGAGTCCCAGCAGAATCCGCCCGACTCCATCGAGCCAACTCCTGTCGACCATCGACAATAGTAGCACGGCTATGTCAGTCGACTCCGCGCGTGTGCGGAGGCGTTAGAGACGAGGCCCCCGTCGAGAGAGGTGAAGACGAAGCTGAGAGTCCCCGCTGGGATCCGCTCAAACCGCTCGAGGCAGGTGGGTCGCCTCGAACCGTCTGTTGCCCTGCGTGACGAGTAGTCGAGAGCGACTTGCGCGACGGGTCGAAATCGGCCATTTACAGGCCTGGCCGTCGGCTCGTACACTGAGAGTCTCGTGAAAGCCACCGCTCGCCTTGTAGCGCTTGTCGTGCTGCTCGCCTTTGCCCGCGGCCCCGCGCTCGCGTGCTACGCGCTGCCCGCCGCTGCTGGAGCGCCGTCTGACGAGTGCTGCCGCATGATGGGCGGCGCCTGCGCGTCGAAGACGACACCAGCGTCGTCGCCACGGTCCTGCTGTCACCCCGACAACCTCGGGGACCAAGCCTACGTCCACACCTCGACAGCCCCAATCGCCGCGCCCGAGATGACGTCGCTCATGGCATGGGTGCTGCCCGCGGCGGATCGGCCCATCGTGCGGGAGCCGTCGACACCGGTCGTTTGTTCGCACGCGCCCCCCGGTCGTCTCGTCGCTCGGCTCTCCGCTCTTCGCATCTAGTCCGACTCAACCCGTACGGTCAGCGAGAGAGGCCGTGGTGTGTCCACGGTCTGGTTCATCAGGGTTCGGGAGGAGTTGCTATGCGCACGTTTCGACGACGCACACGCGCCTACGGTGCCGGCGTTGCCATTCTCGTCATCAGTGGCGCCGGGCCGCTCGACCTCCAGGCTCGGCAGATGCCAGCGGCGGTCGCCGACCGCGCGTCCCCGAGTGCCCAGGTGCAAGGCTCGCAGGCGACGACGCCGGTGACACCTC
>Ga0209580_10000788_pt1 | contig 15616 bp, 9 predicted proteins | sample Coa_R1_5_FD_187153 | JGI IMG/M metagenome (GOLD analysis project Ga0209580, IMG submission 187153) | Surface soil microbial communities from Centralia Pennsylvania, which are recovering from an underground coalmine fire - Coalmine... | ecosystem: Environmental > Terrestrial > Soil > Unclassified... | reverse complement strand
ACTACAAGTTGCTTCAGCGCGTACGAACACACGGTGCATGGGAAGAGTGGCTGGCTTTTTTTCTCGAAGGAACGGAGATCACGGCGCGTTCCGCCGCTGATACTGCAAAACAGATTCTGACCCTCTTTGCAAAAGATCGAGACCGTATTCAGGCAATCGGACGCGCAGCGTCTTCTGCACTGCGTGTTCATGAGTACATGCAGAAGAAACCTCTGACAGGAATCGGCGCTGTCTCCGACGAGCTTAAGCTATCGATCCCCACGGTGACGGTTGCCTTGGATCACCTGGTTCGCCTCGGTATAGCCAAGGAGGTCACCGGAAAGCGCCGAGCCCGTGTCTTCGGATACTCACGTTATCTGAAGATCCTGAGTGAAGGGACAGAACCCATCCGGCAGTAGCAGGCGGTTTTCGTTCGGGCGGTTGTTCAAGGTTTCACATGTCATATAAAGTCATTTCGCAAAGGACCAACACGGGACTTCTACTTGCCCTCACAGCCGTAGTGGCAGTGACCTTTTCTCTGCTGCCACGAATTCCCCAGCCACAGTCTTATCACTCGTTTGCCGACCGGCGTGGCTTTTTGGGAATTTCGAATTTCGGCGATGTTGTTTCCAATGTGCCTTTTGGTGTCATCGGAATCTTTGGACTGCTGTTCCTGCTACGTTCAAGTCCAAGCCAGTTGAAAAAAAGCTTTCTCCACTCGTGCGAACGATGGCCCTACGTGTTGGTTTTCATCGGCTTGCTTCTGACGGCATTCGGCTCGTCTTACTATCACTTGTCTCCAAACAATGCACGACTGGTGTGGGATCGACTGCCGATGACCATTGCGTTTATGGCGATGGTGGCTGCGATCATCTCGGAGCGAATTAGCCTCAAAGTTGGCTTGTGGTTATTGCCGCTTCTCTTGCTCGTCGGGATGGGCAGCGTCTTGCAATGGTATGCGAGCGAAGCGAGTGGTGCAGGCGATCTGCGCTTCTATGCCGGGGTGCAAGCGTATTCGGCATTGGTGTTGTTGCTTGCGCTCGTATTTCCGAAGCGCTACACGCGCACATCTGACTTGGCTATCGTGGTCGGTTTCTATGCTTTGGCCAAAGCTTTGGAGACTCTCGACAAGCCGATTTTTGCAGTGGGACACATTGTGAGCGGCCACACTCTCAAGCACTTGGCGGCCGCTTTTGCCGGTTACTGGATCTTGCGAATGCTGCAGAAACGCCAGCCGGTTTTGGATGCAGCCTCATCGCCCGTCGTCAGGCCGAATGAAAGCCAACTAGAACGTGTCTGACCTGCTCCTCATTTGACGTACTGACCATTGTGGGTTTCGTACTCGACGCGAAAAGGCTTTTGAACCTTGCGGTCCTGCCAACCCTCATGTGCAATTACTGCATCTGCCTGCGCCAGCCGTTCCGAGGGTTGAGGGTGTGAACGGAAATACCCTTCCAGACTTTGAATTGCGAGTTGCGACAGTTCTTCTTCGGGGCTCTGCGCATGAATGATGTATTCCTTGTGCAGCTTGGCAAATTTCTCAAATAGAGTCACCGCTCCATAAGGCGAATGGCCTCCCAGAACAGTGACCCGCATACCCTCTCGGTCCGCTTCTAGTTCCTCATCCTTGTTATAGCCAGCCTCCCACACACTCAGCGGAATCTGTACCAACGCACCAATCACCCCAAGTTTTAGATCGCGCAGCTTCGCTTCCACCTGCACCCGTTCGGCGCAGTGGTAATGATCTATGTGTTCGATTTCATGGCCGAGAACCGACGCAAGCTCATCTTCACTGGTCATCAAGTCGACCAGGCCTTCCCCGACGTAAACCGGGGCCTCCGGGCAGGGAGAAGGCATTGATGATGGACCGATTGGGAAGCAAATGAAAGGAATAAGGAAGATGCCGGTGAGCATGCGAGGCCACCGTGCCTCCTACCCGGCGAATGTAGCCGTCGAGCGCCAGTTCTTCAGGGCTCATTTTTTCGCTGTTAATGGAGTATTGCTCAGCAAGTTCATTACCGACGGCGATTTCCTCCTCATCGGAAAGCCGCGTCAACCGCATTGGGACTCGACTCAGATCGCGTTGCGCATCGGCAGCAACCGCCACGATGGCGTTCGCCGAGACGGGAGTGGATTCGTGCCGCCGCTCGCTGAAGTAGATAGCCGATACGGCGACCAAGAACACGCCGATGAACACACCGATTCGCTTCATAGAAACTGCCGGATAGTTTCGCGATATTTGCTGTAAAGGAACGATACCAACAGCAATGCGGCTCCAAGGATGATGAAAGTGATGTAGCGATCCCGAGGAGCTAGTCCCCAGGCGTCGCGCACCATGATCTTCCCCACACACACCAATAGCAGGACCAGCCCCGTCAACCGGAAGCTGCGCTCGTTGACAGCAAGCGCCAGTAGCACAATCAGGACTCCTTCAATGCCCCACGCGACCGTCACCATGCCAGCGCGCATCTTAAGCGCGAGCATCAGCGTTAGCAGAAGCACGGGCGCAAAGAACATGAACTGTTCTGGACGGAGGACCAGAGCAGCTAGCCAACGGAACCTAAGAGTCTGCTGTTTACAGCTCTCGCGCAGCCGAAACGCAAACGGTAGACATGCCAATAGAACGGCCACAGCCGAACCAAGCACGAAGTATCGTCCGGTCCAGTCGCCGCCGCTGAAATAACTGGCTCCGAAGAGATTGTGCATGATGCCGCGTACACATGTACCGACTGTTAAGAGAATGCCCTGATGCAAGAAGATCGAACGATCCAGCAATAGTGCCGATCCGAAAAGAACGAATACTATGGCAGCCCACGCCGTCACCAACCAATCGTTTGCAAGTTGGAAATACAGTAAGGCAACTACACTCGCGCTCCCCAAATAGCAGATAAGGTCATCGAAGTGCAAGCGACGGTCGTCTCCAGTCTCCTTGTCGTCGCCTTCCAATTGCGCGTACACAAAAAAGAAAATGAGCGTGAGGGGCAAGACGGTGTAAATTCGAGGGCCCCAGAGCTCACCGGGGTTACCAGCCGCTAAGTTCGCGAAGAAAATGCGGCCGAACGCAGCGGCTAGCGCCACGTATGACTGGAATCGGAACTGCCGGACCTTCCGCAACAGTCCATATTCAAAGAGCACAAGTCCGAACGCGCCCCAACCAACGGCAACAGTCAGCGGCTGCAATTCATACCACATGAGGAGTGAAACGAATGCTGACGCTGCCCACGAGTAGATGTGATGGAACTCCCGCGCACGCCACTCCTGCGGCATACGGATGAGTTGTGCGAGCGCATACATAACGACCGCCACGACCGCGAGCGACAGCAAACGGACGCTGATTCCATGCCAGCTTTCGTTGATGTACAAGTTCAAGCTGACGCCGCGCACCATGGCCAGCGCGGCGAGTGCATGCGCCTGCCAACGAAGGTCGTCCAGTTCAAATCGGCGATCTAGCAGTGCGAGAACAAGGGAAAATATCGCCCATACGGCTGCGAGCCAAGCACCCGGCGCCTCATACCATGCTAAAAACGCGAGCAATGCGGTGGCGGCAAATGTATGTAAATAGGTAACCGCAGGGTTCGATTGAGAATCAGAAATAGTCGCTTTTCGAGAGAGGAAGTACAGCCCGGCGGCGACGATCGAGACTGTGATAAGCCGAAGAGAAACGCCAGCCCTGACCGTTTGCTGAAGTGTGAAATTCGACGTGTAGGCGCGTGCCACTGCACAAGCCGCCACCGCGTTCGCCTGCCATGCGAGCTGCGAGTAGCCAATCCGGCGCATGACAAGCGCGATCAGAACTGCGAATGCGATCCATGAAACCGCGACCCACGGCAGAGGCACGGCCTCGTTCAGCGCCCATAGCATCAAGCCTGTTCCAGCCCAGCTATAGGCGATGCGAGCCTTATTGACGTGATCGATGTTCGGCAAACTGATACGCTTGGCGATCCAGTACAGCCCCACCACCACAGGCAATGCGCCAAACGCATGGAGCGGTACATCGTGCCACCGCTGCGCGCCAGCCTGATCGGCTGTGAGTGCCGCCAGAACCGCCAGTCCACTCAGCAAGTGAGCATGCCAGGTGAGTATGCCGTAGCCGACCCATCGCCCGACTTCAAGGAGAGCCACGGCAAAGACGATGGCTGCGACTGGTTGCCAGAGTTCAGGCACTTCGTAGTAAATTAGTGCGGTGAGGAGGGCTGTGCCCGCAAGTGCAAACAGGCCTCGAAATACACGTTGATTGGAATCATCTCGGAGCTGAGAAAACTTGGCAGCGACATAAAACATCGCAGCCACTATGGGCAGCGTGATCCACCTAGGGGAGATGTGGACATGCGGTGCTGCTTCGCTGTGGAGATTGACAACTGCGACTCGATAGGCAGCCAATGCGCCAATCACGCCGTACTGCACCTGCAGATGAAAGGACTTGAACTTGTTGCCGAGCACTGCTAGCGCGAGCATAATGCCTGCGAAAGCGACTGCGGTCCAATCCCGCGAGCACAGCGCCCAACCAGCCGAGACAGCAGCGAATGCTCCGAGGTACGAGTGGCCGGACAACAGCTGGGTGTCTGGAAGCTCGACGAAGAACAGTCTCCACCGTTTCCCAACGAGAAGCGTGTTGAGATAAAAAACGGTCGCACACAGCGAGAACATCACGCCAGCGGCTAAAACAAGATCCTCGCTGTTTTCCCTCACCGCCGTAAGTTGGCGGAAGTCGATACCAGCCAGGTGCAAACCAACCAGCATTCCTGCGAACAGGCCCAACCGTCGAAAAACCACTTCGCTGAACAAGACGCCGGCCACAAGCAACGCTTCGGCGCCGATCAGCCATAGAATGGCGACATTGTTTCCGGAATAGCGGAATGGTACAGCGGTAATCATGAGCGCCGCACCAAGCACGCTAAGAACCACGAAAGCTTCCCGGCGCCGTTTCGTGATCGGCAGTTGACCAAGGCTGAATTCCACTGCACCAATGATGAGCAAGGCGACGAATGCCAACTCCGGCTGCACAGACTGGAACTTCATCGTCCCGAGCAAGAGAAGGGTGTTCAGCAGCGCTGCCGTAGTGGATACATGCTCGGCGCGGGGAGACTTCACTCTTCGAACAATGTAGGACCCTCGGAAAATGACCCAATAGAACAGCAGGAGCGCCGTACTCGCGTGATATTCAGGGAACGCGTTGCCATGCGCACCTTCCGGGCCCAGCAGGCGATACAACCAATAAAAATGATTCAGATAGCTCGACAGAATGCCAAAGACTTCAAGTTCGAACCATTCCATCTTGATGACAATGCTGACGAGACCAATCGCGAGAACTACGCCGGACGCCAGGCTGTATACGGTGTCGTGACTTAGAGACACTGTCGTATACGCGAGCAGGAACGCTAACCCAGTCACCAATTGCGAGCGATAGCGCAAAGTGTGGGCGACCATCGCCAACGCCGCAATTAGCATCAGGATGAGATCAGTATTCTCTGAACTCATCACTCGCATCGCTTGGACATGGTTCAGCGCATACGTCGTAAAGAACAGCAGAGCCCATCCACCGCCAATTAAGGTGCGGCCGAGAACGCGGTAGCGCTCCCGTTTTTCGAAAAACACGCCTCCCGCCAAAAGCGCCAAGGAGACGAAGTAGGATAGTCCGACCTTGCCTGCAGGCCCCAACTGGCCGAGCTCATAGATTCCAAAAAGCGCAAGTCCTAGAACAAGGATCGTGATGCCAAGCTTGTTCAGCCAATTTGTGCCCAGAGTCTCTTCCAGCGCAAACACTGACTTCATTCGCTGCTGAGCAGTTGCCCTTGAAGTCGAGGACCGCAAGGCGGCGAACTGCGGCGGTTCTACAACACGAGCACTGGCCGGAGGTGGGACAACTGGAGTCGGCGGAGGCGTCAAGTGCTCATGCAGAGGGGGTGGCACTGTCGATTTAGAAGGAATCGCTGGAATTGATGGAGCCGGGGATTGCAACGGCCTAGTCGACTGAGCGTCAACGTGGGCTGATGTTGAGCTAACCTCAGTCGCATCGTGCTTGGCGGTCAAACCGCGTTCTTCTTGTGACTTGGTGGTGATCGGCTCCTTCACCTCTAGCGGAATCGAGGTTCGGAGAGGCACTTCCACTCGCCGCGGAGTTTCAGCAGGAGGCGCAGATTCCGTGAGCGTTGTCGATGTCGATGGCACAACCGGCTTGGGTGGGCAGTTGCTTACCCCGCCGGGATGCACAGTGCTGCACCAAGGGCAAAGGACGGGTTCAGTTTTGGCAGCTGGCGCCGGTGGCTGACTTGGCACGACAGGCGCCGTCTTAAGCAGAGGTTCGGTCGATTTTTCGACAATGACGGGCTGCGGCAGCTTCGATGTGACGACAGAAACTGCAGGCCCGGACGCGTCCGGATGCGCAGATGGACTTGCCGATTGAGAAAGGGTGCCAACCTGTCGGCGAAGCTCCAAGAGCTCGCGGTGTAGCGCATCGTTCTGTTGCGATGTTTGGCGCGCCAGTTCCTCAATCCGAAGTCGCAACTTCCGCTGCCGCAATACGGCAGAGATGGCCAGAACAGGAGTGGCTAAGACTAACAGTGCTAACAATACGGCGAGAAGCTCCAAGGGCTACCCCGTATATAACTAGTTCTGCAAGCCTAAATAGTAGAACGTCGAAGCGTGTCCGTCTTGCGCTTTATTCTTGCCTGCAAACCCGGAAGTAACGAGCGTTCTTTGCATTGTGGTTGGAAGTAAGCCGTCGTTGTGACAAGATGTGCAGAACTCCCGAATTATCAGGCGCTTATCGAATACTCTTATGAGCGAAGACCCTGCCGTCGCTGTGCTGGAACAGCCTACTTCCTCCTCCGAGCGTCCCGAGAAACCTCCTGTCCTGCAATTATGGCAACACGGATTCTGGTCGCTGGTTGTGACCCAGTTCCAGGGCGCATTCAACGACAACGCCTACAAAAATCTCGTCGTCTTCCTCATCCTTGGCACAGGTTTGGCGAAGGCTGATCGCGATCGGCTCGTCTTGGTCGCCGGTGCGCTCTTCTCCGTCCCGTTCATCTTGTTTTCGATGACTGGCGGCTTTCTCGCGGATCGTTTCAGCAAGCGCACTGTCACGATCGGGACAAAACTCTTTGAGATTGCTGTCATGTTGCTCGCCGCTGCCGGACTTGCGTGGCAGAGTCTGCACGTTGAAATGGCTGCGATCTTTCTCGCCAGCACGCAGGCGGCATTTTTTGGACCTTCGAAGTATGGCCTGTTGCCAGAACTGCTGCCCGAACCAAAACTCTCTTGGGGCAACGGCGTTATTGAATTGGGAACCTTTCTCGCGGCCATCGCGGGGCTCGTTTCTGGGGCATTCCTGGCAGATGTTTTTCATGGACGCCAAGGCTGGTCGGGCTCGATCTTTATCGGCCTATCTCTTGCTGGATTATTCTTCAGCCTCGGAATTACGAAGGTTCCCGCCGCCGATCCTGCGAAGAAGTATCGAGTCAACCCGCTCGGCGATCTTTGGGAGCAGGTGCGTCTGATCCGCAAAGATCGAGTTTTGTGGCTAGCAGTTCTGGGCAACACCTATTTCTGGTTTCTTGGAGCCTTGCTGTCTGCCAACATCGTCTTTTACGGCGAAGACGTGTTGCACGCCACTTCCACGCGCACGGGGATTCTTCAGGCGGCGGTCGCGATCGGCATCGGCTTCGGTAGCCTCGCAGCCGGCTATCTTTCGAGCGGCAAGGTCGAGTACGGACTGATTCCTCTTGGGTCTGTCGGCATGACAGTGCTGGGGATCTTACTCTCCCTCCAGAATCTCTCGTTTACACACGTCTTGATCTTGCTCTCTGCCCTCGGCTTCTCGGCAGGGTTCTTTGCCGTTCCCGTCAACGCCCTGATCCAGCACCGCCCCGACGAAAGAGACAAAGGCGGAGTGATCGCGGCTGCGAACCTGCTCTCATTTGTCGGCATCGGCGGGGCGGCGGGCGTTTACTATGTCTTCCAGCACTTCGCGCATTTCAGCCCGTCCGCTATTTTCTTGTCTGTTTCGCTGGTGACGGTCGCAGCGACGATTTATGTCTTGTACCTGCTGCCCGATGCACTACTCCGCCTACTACTTTGGATCGCGACCCACACCCTGTACCGCATTCATCTGGAAGGCCGCCAAAATGTTCCGTCGAAAGGTGGAGCGTTGCTGGTTCCGAATCACGTTTCTATGGTCGATGCCGTTCTGTTGATCGCCTCCATCGACCGTCCGATTCGCTTCCTTATGTTCAAAGGTTCATATGATCATCCGCTGGTGAAGCCCTTTGCGAAGATCATGGGAGTTATCCCGATCTCGTCGCAGCTTCGCCCGCGCGAAATGATCACGTCGCTGCGTACGGCAACGCAAGCTCTGAAAAATGGCGAAGTCGTATGCATCTTTCCCGAGGGGCAGATGACTCGGATCGGTCAAATGCTGCCGTTCCGGCGTGGTATGGAACGAATCGTTAAAGGCGTGGATGTTCCGATCATTCCAGTCAATCTCGGTGGCGTGTGGGGCTCTATCTTCAGCTTCGACCGCGGGAGATTTTTGTGGAAGCTCCCGCGAAAGATTCCATATCCGGTGACGGTGACTTTCGGGAAAGCAATGCCGTCCACTACTAGTGCGCAGAGCGTGCGCCAGGCGGTGCAGGAACTGGGCGCAGAGGCCTATAAGTTTCGCAAGCGATATATGAGGCCGCTGCATCGCTCGTTCATGCAAACGGCTCGCCGCCATCCATTTCGCTTCGCCATGGCCGATGGCCGCACACCCAAGCTCAGCTTCGGCGGAGCACTTACACGCACTGTCTTCCTGGCACGCCGACTACGTTCGATTTGGCGCGACCAAGAGATGGTCGGCATTTTGCTTCCGCCTTCCGTCCCCGGCGCGCTCGTGAATCTGGCGGCACTTCTTATGGGTAAAGTCCCGGTCAACTTGAATTACACAGCTTCCAACGAAGTACTTGCTTCGTGCGCGAAACAGTGCGACTTGCAGAGTGTGATTACCTCCAAGGCATTCCTGGAACGGGTCCATGTGCAGCCGCCGGCGCACGCAATCATGTTGGAAGATCTCGCCGACAAACCTCGTTTCGTAGAGCGTTTCACCGCAGCCTTGATTTCTTGGTTCCTGCCCGTTCGGCTTATGGAGAAATTTGTTGGCGCGGTGACAAGAGCAAGTCTCGACGATACCGCCACGATCATCTTCTCCAGCGGCAGTACTGGCGATCCCAAAGGTGTCATCCTCAGCCACTACAACGTCGCCTCCAATGTCGAGCAACTCAACCAGGTCTTCATGCTTGGCCGCAAAGACAAAATTCTCGGGATCTTGCCTTTCTTTCATTCGTTCGGATTTACCGGCACTCTCTGCTTGCCAATGTCTATTGGAATGGGTGTCGTCTTCCATCCCAGTCCGCTGGAGGCTCGCGCGATCGGTGCGTTGGTCAGCCAATACGAGATTACATTTTTGCTCGCGACGCCAACATTTCTGCAGTCGTACACGCGTCGCTGCTCGCCGGAGGACTTCGGCAGTTTGCAGTACGTAATGGCAGGTGCCGAGAAACTGCCGGAGCGAGTTTTGGTTGCTTTTGAAGATCGTTTCGGAATCCGGCCACTCGAAGGCTACGGCTGTACGGAGTGCTCCCCGGCAGTGACCGTCAATACTCGCGACTTTCGCGCGGCGCAATTCAGACAGGTGGGCGCGAAACGAGCAAGCATCGGTCATCCCTTGCCGGGAATCAGTGTCAGGATCGTGGACCCTGAAACAATGGCTCCGGTATCACAAGGTGAAACAGGATTGTTGCTGGTTCGCGGACCCAACGTGATGCAAGGCTATCTGAATCGGCCCGACAAATCCGCTGAGGTGCTCCGCGATGGCTGGTATAACACGGGCGATATTGCCGCAATGGATGAAGATGGATTCGTGCGCATCACCGATCGCTTGAGTCGCTTCAGCAAGATTGGCGGAGAAATGGTTCCCCATATCAAAGTTGAGGATAAACTCCACGAACTTGTTGGCGCTACGGAGCAGACCTTCGCCGTGACCGCTGTACCCGAAGAGAAGAAAGGCGAGCGCCTCATCGTCCTTCACACACTGCCCGATGAAAAGTTGCAGGAATGTCTTTCCCAGCTGAGCAAATCCGATCTGCCGCCCCTCTGGAAGCCGCGTCCTGATCAGTTCATGCACGTGTCGTCGCTACCATACCTCGGGACAGGTAAGCTCGATCTCAGAAAGCTAAGAGAAATCGCACTGGGGACTGCGGTGTGAATCCAGAACTATGACGGAGATCGCCACAAAAGAAGAAGAGGTCACCCGCCAGGCATCCTCTGCCCGGATCGGCAGCTCCTTTTTCATTCGCGTCGCATTGACCGGGATTGCTCTAATCATCTGGTTCTGGAGCCAAAAGCTGATTGGCAGTCGTGGCGCGCCGATTATGGCAATCGGCGACCGACTACAAGATCTCACGGCTCCTGTGAACCTTTACCTACACGCTCACGCTTCCGCCGCCAATCTTCTATTGATCGTCAGTTCTGCGATCATCGATCTGCTCGGTATTTTCCTTCTGACGCGATGGATTTTCGGAGCTTCCCTGCGACCTTTCCTCGGTTTGGTAATCGTGTTGGGTTTGCGGCAGATCATACAGTCGGTGGTAGCCCTTCCCACTCCACCTAATTCGATCTGGCATTATCCCGGCTTTCCTTCTCTCCTGGTGACATATAGCGTGAGCAACGACTACTTTTTCTCGGGCCATACCGCCATTGCGGTTTTGGCCGTGACTGAAATTGCTCGCCTGCGTAAGCATTGGCTCACCGCACTCGGCATCCTGGTCGCAGTTTTCGAAATTGCGACTGTGTTAGTCCTCAGAGCCCACTACACGATGGACGTCTTCACAGGCGTAGTCACGGGTCTATATGCTGCCTACCTGGCTGACTGGATTTCAGGAGCAATGAATCGTATCGGGACAGAAGGAGAAATCTGAATGGGCAAAGAGATCACTGCCTAGTTCCAGACCGGTACGCTGAGTTTTCCCGCCGCAAATCGAAATCCGCGTTCTTGAAACAATTATCGAACACGGCTGCAACAGCTCTCGAATAGAGCCGATCATCGATCGAATCTATTCGACTGCTGTTCGATGTGGCTGGCAGCTGGGTCAGGACCTAAGCCGAAGGCTTAGGGATGGTGTCTCTCTCTTCCTTTTCTCGGGGCGTCGGGAACAGTCCTATGCTGACGAATCAAGGCCGTCCATCCACGTGGTCCCAATCTAACTGTAGAAACAGCGTGCAGTGATGCCGTTTCCGTGCTACATTGAGGTTGTGAAGCGCCAGCTTCAATTTCGATCGTCATTACGACTCCTCAGTCGATCCCGACTGAGTTACTGAACCTCCGTTCAATTTCAGCTTAGTTAACCAGGCCCGTGGCGGAACTGGCATACGCAGCTGCCTCAAGAGCAGCCTTCCTGTGGGTTCAAATCCCACCGGGCCTACCAAAATTCTGTCGTTCTTTGACAATTCAACGGAGAGTGGGCCGGACGGTAAGGCACTTGTCTGCTAAACAAGGGTTCTCGCAAGAGGCTAGCGGGTTCGACTCCCGCACTCTCCGCCATCGCGGAAGGTACTGCTGAATGGTCGGCAACTGGTCCTGAAAACCAGAGCGTCGTGATGAGCGACGGGCGTTCGATTCGTCTACCTTCCGCCAACTTTGCACAGGTGCGTGAGCCCGGTCGAAACGTACCGGCTGTAACCCGGTATCCCCAAGTGGGACGCGGAGGTTCAAATCCTCCCCTGTGCACCATGTGCCAGCGTGCGCGAATTGGAATAGCGGCCTGTCTTAGAAACAGGTGTTTGAGAGTTCGAATCTCTCCGCTGGCACCAGATTTTTGACGTAAGACAGATCCTGGTCGCGCTCGTGCGAATTTCAACTGCGAGCACCAGAATTGCTCAGAAAAACTCCTCTTCGCTCATCCTGAAGTTTTCCGCATTTTCAGCCGCATAGTTCATTTCGATCACCGCCCACCGCCGCACCGCTTCGATCGGAAAATTGAGAAACGGCTCCGCCCGCGCCGCACGTTGTTCCATATGGTCTGCAATCGACCCAGCGAAGGCACCGCCGCTGTGCATTCCGGCAAACCAACTGGAGAAGACGAGATCGTCATTCCCATAGTTTTCCAAGATGAACCGCGTAACGGGATTTAGCTCAGGTCCGTTGGCGCCCACGAACGGGCCTGGGACGTGGCGTGCGAGTAGTCGCGCGCCTTCCAGACCGTTCTTGTCGAGCCACTGAAGAACGACGGTATCCGGCAATAGCGTGATTGGAAACTTGCGAAAGAGAAATCTCAGGCTGCGTTCTTTCGATAACACGGCCGCGCCGATTGCATCCATCAACTCCTGCGGGCGGACCGCCGCAACGCTTGCAAAGAGGCCCGCAGCGGTTTGTGAGGTCTCATAAGAGTCGCTCTTCATCATCTGAATGAGGATTGAGGTAGCGCGGTCCGGATTTGCCGGAAGTACGCGAGCAAAAATCTGCGAATACCAATGAGAGAGATTCTTGCTCGTCAGTGCGGCTTGCTCCAACAACCCGAAGACTTTGGATGGTGATGAGGATGCCGCGAATACAGGAATCGTGTCTTCAAGAATCTCTTCTGTGTGTTCGTCGGGCGTCGCAATCCACGGGTGGGTAAGGATCGCATCTTTGAATCCTTCGTTTGACCGGAGCCGCTCAACAAACGAGTCCACGGCAGTGCGAAAATCCGAGATCACCTTCTGTTCTTTCTCGGCAGGGTACTGAAGTAGACGTAATCCTGATGCGGACAGAGGTCACCCTCCAGCACCAATTCAGGGACCGAGACTTCCGCATCGACCGGCCCGCAGAGCTCTTCGTATCGCTGCCATTCGAACGGAGAAACATCGTAGGGCGGGGTTGCCGTCAGGGCAATTATCGTTGGCTTGTCGAGTTGCGCCGCTACGGAAGTCAACGTCTTCCACCACTCGGCGCGGAGATGGTGTGCCTCGTCGAGGACAAGAGCCCCGAATTTTGCTTCAGTGAACGCCTCGGGAAGTTGGATGTGCCCCTGTGCGCCGTGGTTCGCATCGGTGCCGTTGTTCGGCGGCTCGAACAGGTGATTCTTAGAGTCACCATTCTCCTCGCCTTCAACGGGCTGCGCTTGTTCCTCTGGTTCCCCCGAGCAGACCGCGTGCAGTGCCTGATAGGTCGCGACTGTCAGAAACGCAGGGCTCCTCAGTTCCGTCGAAACCCACGCGGGTCTGCCGCTGCCCGGAGACAGGAAAAGGTCGACGAGGCGATCAACCCACTGATCCCGGATAGTGATGGTCGGTGCCAGCACCAATGTGGGCTGATTCACCCGCTTTATCACTTCGAGACCCAGAACTGTCTTGCCAGATCCCGGCGCTGCTACCAAATGCAAACGTCGGTTTTGCAGGTACCCATCTAGGTGGCTCAATAGACGTGATTGATAAGCGCGCCAAGTCTTTCGGAACGTCATTACGTCCGGGAGACTTTCCCTTTGCGTGTTAGGCGATGCCAACGGCATGAACTCCTGAATTATATGGTCGCAGGCGGTTCGGAACTACTGCTGGATCTGGTCCTACGCTTCCAAGAGGTCGTTCGACCGCGTTCTAAAATATTTTCGATATATTTTTCCTCCTGCAGGTTCCTTTTATAGATAGAAGGCAAATCTCGCGTGATCACAGGAGTGTCTGCCGACGGGGTATCAGTTCGCTCAGATGTATGCATCTGTCTCTGCGAATTACCTAGAAGCGCTTGTAGGTAGCTATCGCACCTATCAGTATCTTCCAGTGATTTAGAGCGCCTACAGCGCCTACAACGCCTTAAATGCCTTCGAATGTCTTAAATGCATTTCCATGGGGAAAAGCAAAAAGATTCTTGGATCGTGAGCAACAATTGCGTGCTATACAGTTTCTATACGAAGTATGTTCTCGTCTGTTCTAGACGCGATGACTAACACCAGCCGAGTAGTGAAGGATCTCGAAGTCGATCGAATGGAGCCGAACGACGAATTCGGTTTCCAAACGAGTCTTTGATTCCAGCCACGTCTCGACTCTGCATTCTGTGGGGTTGATATGAGCGAGATGCATCAAGCAACACCAATCACCCAGCCTGTCCCTCATTTCGAACGATTCCTTGATTCACATCAAGCGGCCGCGCTGCTGCAAATTCATCCGAAAACACTTCAGCGTCTCGCTCGCAAGGGCGAGATCCGCGCGATGCGAATCGGAAAATTGTGGCGCTTCCGCACATCTGATCTCGACGCGTGGGTCGACTTGAGGTTAAAGTTAGGCAGCTATCCGTACCGTCCCTAACCACGGAGGACCGTGATGAGACGGACGAGATTTCAGCAAGGCAGTCTTCAGATAGTGAAGCGCGCCCGTGGCCGACACGCTTGGGAATATCGGTGGTACGAGGTCCAAGCGGACGGCACTCGCAAGCGACGCTGTCTGATTCTAGGTTCGCTCGAACAATATCCGAACGAGACGGCAGCTCAAAAGGCTGTCGCAGCGCTTCGGGCAGACATCAACGCCGAGAATCCGCGCACCAGTCTGACACCGATCAATGTTCAAACACTGATCGAACATTATCGGGAAAAAGAGCTGGGCCCGAATTGCAGCAAAACTCGGAAAACGCAGGTCACCTACGAAGGCTACTTCAACAAGTGGATTTTGCCTCGCTGGGGAAGCTATCGCGTTACCGACGTAAAGGCAGTTGCGGTGGAGCAGTGGCTCCGTTCGCTGCAGTATGCAAACGGAAGCAAGGCGAAGGCTCGAAACATCATGAGCGCGGTTTTCAATCACGCTGTCAGGTGGGAATGGCTCGATGTGAATCCCATACGCATGGTTCGTCAAAGCGCCAAGCGCACAAGGATTCCTATCGTGCTCTCAATCGAGCAGGTCGCGGCACTTCTCCGCATCTTGAAGGAGCCGACACGAACGATGGTTTTTGTCGCCGTGTTCACGGGCCTTCGAGTCGGCGAGTTGCTCGGTCTGAAGTGGAGCGACATCGATCTTCAGAAGATGGTGGTCCATGTCGTTCGCTCGATCGTCATGCAGCATGTTGGCGACTGCAAGACGGAAGCCTCTCGCAAGCCGGTTCCACTCGATTTGCGATTGGCCAAGGTCCTGTGGGACTGGCGGCTGCAAAGTCCGTATCCTACCGATGAGGATTGGGTATTCGCCAGCCCTGACAGCGGAGGGAAACTGCCGTACTGGCCAGGCTCGCTCTACAAAGCGCACTTGGAGCCGGCGGCGAAAGAGGTCGGAATCGTGGGCCACTTTGGTTGGCACACTTTCCGGCACACGTATGCGACGCTCCTCAAAGGCAACGGCGAGGACGTGAAAGTTGTGCAAGAGCTCATGCGGCACGCGAACATCTCGGTCACGTTGAACATCTACGCGCAAGCGATCACGCAGTCGAAGCGCGACGCGCAGAGCCGGGTTGTGAGTCTGTTGCTCGACAAAAACGAAGAAAAACCAGGCACCGAGGCTTATCGGACGTTAACGGACGTACAAAATTCTGGAGGGGATTCGCAAGTGGTTGATAAAGTTTGGCGTCCCCGACGGGATTTGAACCCGTGTTACCGCCGTGAAAGGGCATTTAAACCTCCTTTGCCGCTGTTTGCTGTAGTTCGCA
>Ga0209580_10000785_pt1 | contig 15700 bp, 27 predicted proteins | sample Coa_R1_5_FD_187153 | JGI IMG/M metagenome (GOLD analysis project Ga0209580, IMG submission 187153) | Surface soil microbial communities from Centralia Pennsylvania, which are recovering from an underground coalmine fire - Coalmine... | ecosystem: Environmental > Terrestrial > Soil >... | reverse complement strand
GCGGCGCAGGCATTGAGCGTCGCGACGCTGGTCGAGGTCGCACTCGTCGGTCGCATCTACCGCGCGCCGCGGTAATCGGCGCAGCACGGTCGCGCGGAGTGGGCGCGACCGGGGTTCGATCGTGTATCGGTAAAAGGGGCCTTCGGGCCCCTTCCCCCTCTCTCTGATGGCGAGGCTGGTCCATGACAGTCACACAACGACAGCTGTTGACGCCGATCGATTATTTCATTCCGTACGAACGGCGGTTCTACACCAGTGGATCGCGGCAAGGGCAGCCGCGCGAAAAGATCCAATCCACCATCTCGGCGCCGTTCAATGGGCCGAGCGTTCTTGGTCCGCTCGCGAGCGTGGGCGTCGGCGTGCCGATCGACTCGTCGTTCGACTTTCTCGCGTTTGAGATCAATGCCGTCGCGACGTTGACCGACAACGTCACGTTCATCGCACAGATCCCGGCGACATTGCTGCTCAGTACGACGAGCTCGGGAACGCGCCTCATGGACCAGCCGCAGCATCTCGAGAACTTGCGCGGGACGGGCTCGCTGCCCGGCTCGCTACCGTGGCCGCTATGGCTGCCAGGGTCCGGCACGCTGCAAGTCACGCTGACCAGTCTGGATCCGACGAACAGTTACAACGTGTTCGTCTCCTTTCCGGGCGTCGCGGTCTACTGATGGCCGGCCCGTTCGAGAACGGACCGGAACGGACCGGATCCGCACCGTGGACGTGGGCCCAGGGGTCGAAGGGTCCCAACACGCCGGGATCCGGTGGAGTCGCCCGGTTCTTGTCGGTGCAATCGTGGGATGTCGCACCGATCCCGACTGCGACGAACTTTTATGCCCAGGAGCAGGCGAACCTCATCCTCGGTGCCGCTGCAGGATCGACCGTGCTCACCACGCAAGCCGGCGGCGGCGCGTTCCAGGTGCCGCCGACGAACGTCGTGAGTATCCAAGCGGTGTCGGCGTTTTGTGATGCGCCATCGTTGGGGACATCGATCGTCTACACCGTGCGCGCGAACAAGAACCCGATTCCGGGACTGTCGAACATCAAGTTCCCGCCGCAAGTTTCGGCCTATATCAACTGGCCACTGCCCGGGCCATTCAATGTCCTGTATGCCGGTGGGGCGTACCTCGACGTGCTGATCACCCGTCTCGTCGCCGATGTCGCGAGCCAGGTGAACTTCACGATCATCGGCTGGTATAACACGTTGCAAGACGTGCGCGCATGGACTGGCGCGACGCCGGGACAAGTCGGCAGCTGATGGCCGGCAAAATCTTGCTGCCGCTAGAGGGACCGCCGCCAGGCACGGTGGGTCCCGGGACGCCGGGGACGCTGGCGATGTTCGGGCCTTCAGGGACGAACGTCGTCGATTCGTTCGTGCGGCAGAGCACCGACCATAACGGCGATTACGTCACCACTCCGGCGCGGTTCTTTGTCGGTGATGCACCGATTCCGTTCACATCGTGGCTCGCCGAAATCGGGTTTAACGCGCCGACGCAACAGTTCGGTCGGCTGCTTGAAATCTTCTGGGGCGATGGCACGCAGGCGCTCGGCACAACTGTCGTGCTCGAGGGGATCACGATGGAGCTGGCGCCGGTGTATGACGCCAGCGGCGCCACCTTGCTCGGCATCGCACTCGCGAACACGGCGTTCGGTCGCGCACCGGGGAACGGCATCGCGGCATACAAGTCGATCGACATCGAGGACGGCTGGGACGCGAGCGTTGGCGCGATCGACAACTACTGGGCGATCATCATCGAAACGTTCGGCGGGGTCGCCACCACCTTCGATGTGCATGGGATTCTGATTGACAACAGCGGTGCCGCGAGCGGACAGAACGCGTACGGCGTCCATGTGCAAGCGCTCGCGACCGCAGTCGGCAACCGGTTTCCGTTCGCATCCGACATCGGGGCGGGGATGGCCTCGTTTGCCGACGGCGCCGTGATCGCCGGACTCGAATACCCAGTGGCGGATGCTGCATCCGGTGATGTCGTGACAACAGATGGTGCGGGTCACCTCACGTTGTTGCCGCCAAGTGGCGGTGGCGTGACGAGCGTGTTCGGTCGCACAGGCGTCGTCCTGGCGATGGCCGGGGATTACACTGTGGCGCAAGTCACTGGGGCGGCGCCACTCGCGTCTCCGGCGCTCACCGGCAACCCGACCGCACCGACTCAGGCCACCGGCGATGATTCGACGAAGATTGCGACGACCGCATATGCCGATACTAGCTCCTTAGCGCATGGATGGAATATCATCGCGAAACCGACTGACCAGGTCAGCGCGGCGCCGGGCACGGTCAACGATACTGCACTCGTCACGCCATCATTAGCACCGGGACGATATCGGGTGCAGGTGAACCTGTTTGCCGGTGCGGTCGGTGCCGGAGGCTTTCAGTTCGCGCTGACGGTGCCGACGAATACGTTCATCCGATCGCATGGAATGAAGCAGGATCCGGCTAGCGGGTCGCTGGCAAGCATTGGCAATGTGAGCACCGGTGCGCCGTCGTACAGCAACGCGAATACCGGCGAGGGCTGGCTGCTATTCGACATGACGATCACAGTGTCCGTCGCCGGCGCTGTCCAGCTCACGTTCAATTCGCAAAACGTGGGCAACGCGCTGACCGTGTACGCCGGATCATATCTGCAGTATCGATCGATGTAACTCTTTCCCCTCAGGAGGGAACCGATGCGCGTGACGAAACAAGAGGCATTGACAGCAGGGCAGGGCATGAAGGTGCTGGCAACGATCCGGATGCCGTTTGCGGCGGGGCTGAAGGTCGCCAAACTTCGAGCGCGGTTGAACACGTTCGCATTGGAGTTCGACGAGGCGCGCACGATCGCACTGCAGGCGGCGGCACCGGTTGACGCCAACGGCGACCCGGAAGCGGTCGACATCGAACAGGATGGACGCAAAGGCGTCGCCTACAAGGTGAGCGCGACGGCACAGATGCGCATCTCGCGCGAGATACAGCACGACCTGGCGACCGAAGTGGAGTTCGACGACGTCGAGCCGCTCACGGCGGCAGACTTTCCGCGCACGGTTGAGGGCAAACCGTTCGTCATCGAGCCGGAGACGCTGGCCGCGCTCGGCCCGTTTCTCCAATAACAGGAGGTACTCTCTATGTCGGTCGTCGATCGTAACCTGAAGTCGTACAGTGCGCTGACGCGTCTGTTGACCTTTTTCGGTGGGGTCGCCGGCGATGGACCGATGCAGTCACCGCTGATCGTGATCCCGTACGGTGTCGCGTTCGCACCGGATGCGAGCAAGGGCAACGAACACGTCGTCACGATCACGGACGGTGTCGCCTTTGCGATCAACGCGCCGACGAACCCGCCGGCGGCGGGACTCTCGCAACGGTTGTCCATCACGTTCGTCAACGCAAGCGGTGGCGCGGCCGGAGCCGGCACGTTCGATGCGATCTACAAGATGGCGAGCAACACCCTCGTCGCGATCGCGACGGGCAAGAACCGGACATATGAGTTCCAGTGGAACGGCACCAGCTGGATCGAAGTCTTTCAGACCGCCGCGGACATCGCGAACTGATGCACGCGATCACGGAAGGACAGCGCGTCTGCTATGATGGCAATGTCCACGACACGGGGACGATCGTGAAGGCGTCGTTTGGTCGGGTCGCAGTGCGATGGGATATCGACGGCGAGATTGTCGACCACATCCTCTCACAGAACATGATCAGCTGGTTGCCGTGACGTCGCCGATCGCGCCGCGCTGGGCAAATCAGGATACTTACGCCGAGTCGATCGAATCGGCGGCCGATGCGGCTGGCGTTCCCCGCGAGATCGCGTACGGACTGATTGCGCAAGAATCCGGGTTCGTTGCAACGGCCGTGCGAGCCGAACCGTCGTATGTCTGTAACCTCACGGGCACGACCGGCGATGCGAGTTACGGCCTGACACAACTACTCTACTGCACTGCACTCGGCCTCGGATACGGCGGGGACCAGACCGGGCTGTTCGATCCGTCGACGAATCTCTCGCTTGGCCTGTCGTATGTCGGCCAGTTGATCAGTTCACATGGTGGAGATGTCTCGGCCGCATTGAGTGCCTATAACGGCGGGGATCGTCCGTCCCTCGGGTACGGGACGCGCTTGCCGTCGGGGCAGTTCGCCAACGAATCGTACGTCGACAACGTGCTGAACAATGCGGCCTACTTCGCCTCATACCTCGCGGCCCGCGACGCAGCGGCTACAGGCACGACGATGGACAGCACAACCGACGCTGGTACATCGGACGCGACTGATGGATCGACGAGTAGTGGATCAACCGGAGCCATCCTGGGTGGTGCGGCAGCGATCGCCTTGCTGGCAACCATCGTTCTTCGCCGCTTGAGAAATCATTAGGGAGGTCACGATGTATGGTGCCGGACGCTTTCACGGGCTTGGATCATTCGATGATGACCTCGCGACCGAGACGTCGGATGCCCCCGACGCGGGGGATCCGAACATTCAGGCGATTCATGCGTTGGCGCAATCAATGGCACCGATCCGCGCGGAAGTCACGATGCTGGTGAACAACGTCGCGAACGCCGATGCGCCGATGTCAGATGCGGACTTTAGTACATTGGCGGCCGACTTGTCGCAGCTGGTCACGTTGCATCAGCAAGTGGCGCAGGCGATCGCGGCCTACAATGCGTCGAATCCGTATGCGGCGACCGCCGGCGAGCTCAGCAACTGGGTATCGTTTGCTGTCGACTGGGTGGAATCGACGCTCGCAGCGCTGCCCACCGCACTCGTGAGTGGCGCACACACGATCATCGACGCAACAACGGGCGCGGTCGTCGACGGGTTGCAGGCGCTCACGAATATGCTATCGCAGATCCTCGCGAACACCACGAAGTCGGCACTGTCCGGGCTGTCGCCGCTGCTCCTGGCGGTGGGCGTCGGCGCCGTGGCGCTCCTGCTGTTTGTTGGCAAGGCGGAAAAAACCAGAACGTACCGACGCTACGTGGCATAGCGCGACGGTGCCGACCGGCAGAGACGACCGATCGGCCCCATACACATCATCGCACCACGAGGACCGTGATGAGCGCGAGCACAATAGCTGCACTCATCGTGAGCGGGCCATAGATCAGGAACCACGGCGGGCGAGGGACGTGATACACGGCGACAGCCATCGCGCGCGTCCAGAGTGGAATCATCGTCTCACCGCGCAACCAGGCGACGACCTCGGATTCGGTCGCACCAAGGGCAGTCGCGAGCTCGCGCTGCGTCCCATAGTACGGCCGCATGTAGCGAATCGCTTCGATCAAGTAGTACCGGCGGCGACGCCGGCCAGGAGACAAGACATCAACTGCCAGGAGAAGTCGATTCATGCGCGACTCCCGCGATGCTCGCCAACAGGACCTCGCCGCGGTTCTGGACCGACCCCAGTGACACGCACGGTACGCAGCTGCCGGGTAGGCACCTTCACCCGGACCATCGCCGCGTCGACTGCGTCGATCGTGGCGTGCCGTTCGTACGGGATCCACGCCCCGCAAGAGATGTCCCAGACCTCGAGCCATAGTTCCCCGACACGGGAACCCGGCGGATCGATCGGGTCAGGTCCCCCGTCACGTCCCGGCAACGGTTCTCGATACATGCTGCACCAGCCTTTCGGTGAGAGTGTCGAGTGACCAGAGGCACATCCAGTGCCACCGTCGCTCCGATCGGAGGCCCACGTGGCACGCAGGCGGTCCGGTGGGCCATCCACGACGGCTGGCTCTGCCGATGGATCCCAAAGGGGTTCGCAATCCGGCGCGGCAAACGGTCCGATCGGCGCGGCTACTGGCGCCGGGTTGCTCCCTTGGCAATCCTACGAAACTCCCGTCCCGCGTTGTCCCGCAACGACTTACATCACACCGTTATCGTCGCACCCTGAGACGTGTCACCATCACCCGCCGGATTGCTGTCGACTCGAGAAGGTTCCGGGCCGACAGGCCGGCGACCGACGTTCGCAGATTGCAAGGCTCTATTGCAACTTGCGACCGGTGTGCCGAAGTCGGCCGAACGTCGGTCGACGAGATACGCACAACGCGAGACGTTGCGGCGAATCACCCGACTCCCCCGACACCAGATCTGTGGCCGGCGACCGATACCAGACCGCCCTGTGCAGCTGCGTCTCGCGCTTGGTCCTGACGGTGACCGGATCGCGCATTATTCCGGGCTGCAGGCGTGCGGATCGATCTGGACATGCCCGGTGTGTTCGCCGAAGATTCGACAACATCGAGCGGTCGACGCCGATCGTGCGGCCGCAACCTGGCTCGCCGATCATGGTGCCGGGGCATTGCTGATGCTCACACTCACACTGCCACACGATGCCGGCGAGCGACTCGCCGACGTGCTCGCATCGACCCGTCGCGCGTTCTCGAGTCTGGTGAGCGGTCGCGCATGGAAACAGGATAAAGAGACGTTCGGGATCCGACACTATATCCGCGCGCATGACGTCACCGTCGGCGCGAACGGGTGGCATCCGCATCTTCACCTGCTGTTATTCGCCGACCGCGGGCTCGAGGCGTGGCAGCTGGCGGCGTTGCGGCGTCGCATCTTCGACCGGTGGTCGACGTCAGTGACGTCGCTGTGCCGGCGAGCGCCAACGCTCGAGCATGGAGTCGTGATTGAGGCGGCACGATCGCGCGAAGAGGCGGCACACTACATCTGCCAGGTCGTCACCGGATCGGATGAGACACCCAATACAATGGCGTACGAACTGACCCGCGGCGATCTCAAGATGTCGCGGCACAACGGACAGCGCACCCCGTGGCAAGTGCTCGACGACTACGGCACCGGTGGAGCGAATCGCGATCGTCTGTTGTGGCTGGAATATGAAGCGGCCACGCGGCGTGTGAACGCGATCCGGTGGTCAAATGGACTCCGGGCGGCGGTGCAGCTGGACGAGGTTGAGGTCACCGACGAGCAGATCGTACTGGACGAGGTCGGCGGAGATGTGGTCTACACGTTTGCAGAGATCGAGTGGCAACGGATTCGCGATGCCAGGGGGCTGCACGGCCTGACGGTGCGATCAGAACTCCTGACGGCGGCGGAACTGGGCGGGACCGCGTGGGTCGTCGCCTACCTCGAGCGATTGCGGGATGCGATGGCACTTGACAATGTCGAACAGGCGAGGTACCGTCCTGTAGCCGTCGGTTACAGGACCCGACGGCGACGCGCACTGAACTGACTGTGGTAACGGTAGGGAAGGATCCGCCTCTACGTTCCTGGCGTAGTCCTACCGGTCGCCTCCCCGGCGACTGGCGGCGCGTTCCCAGAGGAACCTGCGCATGACAACCAGCGCCCCGATTCCACGCGTCAACGAACAGAAACTTCTTGTGACATACACCGATCACCGATTGCGTGTCCTGCTCGCCTCGCTGAACCGTGTGTCGCTGCGTCGCGGCACGTTCAGTGATCGTCTGCGGTCAGCCGTGGTCAGGGAACTGGAGCATCGGAAAGCTGTCACATGAAGCGCACCTTTACTGCGGCAGAAGGGTACACGATTCCATCCGCCGGATTTATCGGGGCCACCTGGGATAGTGCGTGCGACAAGTTCGTGCTGGACCCCCGCACCGCTGCCGTGCTGGCGCTCGGAGAGTACCTGCTTGCTGCGCTGAAGGACCCGGACCGCCCTTCTTGGGGGGTGGATTATTACCTCAAGGACTGTGAAGGATACGAGAGCGTGCTATATGCCGCGAAGACCGCAGATTCGGACAAGAGAGAATGACGATTCCCGGTGCGATCCCGCTCTCACGGTTACACGACATCGTCGATCGCAAACCGGTGACCGCATCCCGCGTGCGTGAACTGGGGCAGTTTTTGATCCGGGACGCGTGGATCATGTACGACGTCTCGGAAGGGCATCGGGGGCGAGAGGCGTGCTACCTGCTCGAGTTCGTCCGTGCAGAAATCGAGCAGGGGATCCTGCGACTCACATATTCGGCGCACCGTGAACGCATTGTCGAATTGACGGTCCGCACCGGTGGACCGATCGGACCGTGCGAACTGGTTGCCAAGGAGCTCCGCGCCGGCGAACTCGTGTGGGCGTTCATCGGTATCGAAGCTGACGGATCGGTCTACGATCCGTTGCCTGGCTTACCCCTTGAGGAACTGTCCGCCACATCATTCGCTGATGCGGACGTGATCTGGTGAGTAGCATCGTCCGACTACCCCGCGCGGTGGCAGTGCAGATTTATGTCGAGTTCCCGGCAGATGACCGCACAGACCAGGAATTACTCGCCTACGCGGTGCGCGCGATCACGATCCACCTCGAGTGCGCCGGACGCGCGCCACAGATCGGCGCGGGAATCGTGCCGGTTCGCCAGAAAGGGCCGTAACATGTCTCCACGCCGGGCACGCACCACTGTACCGATCACTGAACCGGATCCTGAAGAACAGACTGAAGAACGGGGGGATCTGGTCACGGTGGAAGAAGCTGAACAGGCTGACAATGACCTGGCGGAATTACGGTACCAGTTAGGCGACGGCGCGATGCTGACGCTGTACCGCATGGTCGATGGTGGCGAAAAGGAGTTCATCGAACAACAGGCTGTCGCTGACTTCTCGATTCCCTGGGTGAAAGAGCGGTATGGTGGCGGCCGGTATACCATTTACCTCAAGAAACCGGATCCCACGGCCGCAGGACGGTGGATCCGGCAGGGATCCAAAAAGTTTCGCATTGCCGGGCCGGCGGCCTACAATGTCGCCAGCACACAACCCGGCGCTGTCGCGACCGCCCCGGACGAGTTCGCGCGCAAATACGCGACGATGATCGATGAGCATGTGGAGCGCTCGCTGAAGGGACAGGAATTGCTACAGCAAATGCAGATGGCCGTCCTGAAGAACTTGACCGATCGTGCACCAGATCCGACAATCGATCTGCTCAAGTCGATTCTGCCATCGTTGATTGGCAAATCGACGCAACAGTTATCACTCGGGGACGTGATCGCGCTCGCCGACAAGATGTCGACCAAGACGAGCGCCGCGTCGCAAATGAAAGAAATGTTTGAGCTGGTCAAGTCGGCCCGTGAAGTCGGCGGAGACAGCAATACTCCGCCGTGGATGGATCTCGCATCGCGCGGGCTGGATCTGCTCGGCCGTGCCGTGCCGACGCCGACGGATCCGAAACAACTGACCAGCGGCGCTCCCGCCGCATCAGCGGTACCGACCTCTACATCCGCACCCGATGTAACGGATACTATGCATCCGCTCTTTGTGTTCTTGAAACCGCAGATCCCGTCTCTCTTGCAGCACGCCATTGCCGATCACGACCCGGCCACATATGCCGGCGTGGTCTTCGACCATATCCGCCCGGAACATTTTACCGACGTGCTCGGCGTGATCGACGACGCAACCTTCCTCGCCACACTCACCGGTGCGTTCCCCGCGATCGGCACGTCGATGTCGACTACGGGACAGCCGGTGTCGGGGTGGTTCGAGGAATTGCGCGTCGACCTGGTCGATCGGATCCGTGAAGCCACTGGCGGCGCGAGTGATGACGAGGAACCGCAAGCATGACCGACACCCCACCCGCCGCGCCGATGACGATGACAGCCGAGCGCGAATTACAGTGCCGCTACTTGGCGCTGCGCCTCGACGTGCCGGTGGCGCTGGAAACCTGCATCGAGAAATCGGCAGATCGTCGGGACGCGCTGATTGCGGTGTTCGCTGAGCTGGACGAATGTCGCGCCGCGCTCGCCCGGCTCACGGCGGAACGGGAGGGGGATACGGCATGAGACGAGTGGTCGCGCTTTCCGGTGGCAAGGATTCGACCGCGATGGCCCTCCGGCTGCAAGAGGTCGAGCCTGGCGACTATACCTACATCTGCACGCCGACAGGCAACGAGCTGCCCGAGATGTTCGCTCATTGGCGGTTGCTCGGGGAAAGGCTAGGCTCGCGGGTCGTTCCGGTGGGCCGTCGCACGCTCGCCAGTGAGATTGCAGAACAGAAGGCGCTCCCGAACTGGCGGCAGCGGTGGTGTACCCGCCGGATCAAGATTGAGCCGTTCGCGGATTACCTCGCCACGGTAGCGCCAGCCGTCGCTTTCGTCGGGCTCCGCGCTGACGAGGAAGAACGCCAAGGCGGTGTCTATGACTCGGTGCCCGGCGTGATTGTCCGGTTTCCCATGCGCGAGTGGGGCTGGAAACTGGCCGACGTCGTGGCCTACAACGCGGCGCAAGGCATCACGATCCCCAAGCGCACCGATTGTGCGGTCTGCTTCTTTCAGCGGCTTGGCGAGTGGTACGACCTCTGGCGCGACTACCCGGAGCAATGGGCGGAAGGCGAGGCGTGGGAAGCGCAGGTCGGTAAGACGTTCCGCTCTCCCGGACGCGATAGCTGGCCTGCTGGTATGAAGGAACTGCGGCACGAGTTTGAGGGTGGTCGCATCCCGCGTGACCGGCAAACCCTACTACGTGAGGCAACCTGTCGTGTCTGCTCACTCTAATATCGACGCCGCCCGCGCCGCCGCGAAGGAGGGGAGGGAGTGAGCGGACCGATATGCGATACAAGGGGGTGGAACCTGGTGTACTTTCTGCTCTGGTGTATGTACTGTGCGGCAGGAGGGTGGGCGATCGGAGAACTAATCAAGCGCTGGCAGAATCGACACCGGCGACCTTGACCGACCGGAACCAGTGCGGTAGGATGCTGCCGCTCACGGTGTTCAGCGCACGAGAGGCGTACCCATGTGATTACGATTGCCGCGCACCGTCACACGATCGGCACCGGCGTTGCATCAGGATTAGACGCACTGCACCGGATGCGCGGTATCATCGTCTGCAACTATGTGGACCCGGTCGTTCGCCACACTGGGGCGGTGATCTGCAGAGACACCGGCATGGACTCAGTGTATCAGGTCCACCTGATACGGCGCTGGCTGCAGTCGAACGTCGGATTCCTGCGGGATCCGATCGGGCACGAACTCCTGCATACACCACAATTGTTGCTCGCGATGCTGAACACCGATCACGCATTGGACGTCGATTGCGATGACGTCGCGATCCTGGCCGCATCGCTCGGCATGTCGATCGGGCTGCGGGCGCGGTGCTGCATGATCGGGCAGCCGGGCGGGTATGAACATGTCTGGGCGGAACTCTCCGATCCCGTTGTCGACGAGTGGGTGGACCTTGACATTACCCGACCTTATCAGGTAGACATGAATCAGTACCCCTTGACACTGACGATCGAGGTCTAGCGATGTCGTACGCGCGGGCCGGGATGTATCAGAACGGGTCCCGATTCAGTCTGGGCGACTGGTCGACCGACATTGCGACGCTGTTCACGGCAGTTGAACCGGGCGTGGCGCAGCTGGTCGGGACGGTGAGCGGGCAGCCCGTCGCCACCGTGCCGATACCGGTGCAGACGGTGAACACTCCGATCGGGACCGTGCCGAGTTACATGGTGTTCGCCGCGCTGATCGGCGCCGCAATCCTATTCAGCCGGCGTCGGTGAGCGATGTATACCGGTCGATGCAAGAGTTGTCGGGGCGCAGGACTCGGGATCGCGCCGGTAGTGGTGGCGGCGCTGATCCCCGCTGTCGAAAATCTCTTTTCGTCGCTGTTCGGTGGGAACAGCCAGGCACTCGAGGCGGGTGTCACGACTGAGATTCAAGGCGACCTCACAACCATTTCCCAGAATATCGCGAGCATCGCGACACCGGGAACGCAAGCCTCCAATCTCTTTATCAAAATCCGGTGTCTCGCTGGCGATGCCTCGATGAACCAGCTGGCGCAACCGATCTTCGGCGGGTTCGCGGTGCCGCCCGGCTGCGGCTACGCGCATCAGGATTCCCGCAACTACGCGCGGTCAGCCGTGCTCAACGTCGCGGCAGCAGCACGCGCACAAGGGATCAACGTGCCTGATTCCTATGTGTTTCTCAATGACTCACCAACAGGCACCTCGACGACACTGAGCGCATCGCAGTCGGTCAGCACCACGGGAAGCCCGAGCACGAGCGTTGCTCCGGTCTATACGCCCGGATCCACGGCGTCGCTCCTGCCAGCGGGCCTCGGCATCTCGTCGTCGATGTTGCTGCCGATCGCGGCACTCGCGGCGGCAGTGCTGTTACTCGGATCCCCACGAGGGAATCGCTGATGTACGGCACCGGCCATCGCTTCGGGCTCGGCGAGCAGGCGGCGCCAGATGACGCGAGCGGGTATGTCGATCCGATGCTGTCCAGCACCGATCTGACACCGACGGTCGTCGACACCGAAACGTATGTGTCGCCGGGACCGGATGGCACGCTGCCCGCGGAAACGGTCACCGTGCAATCGGTCCCGCAGGTGTTGCCGACGCTGACCGTGACCGCACCGGCACCGACAGCGGCAACGCCGCTGTCGCCGACGGTGATCGCCGCGTTCGTGATCGGTATCTACTTGCTGTCGCGGAGTCGCCGCTAATGTACGGCAGCGGCCGTCGGCGTGGGCTCGGGATGTACGGCAGCGGGCACCGGCGCGGCCTGGGACTCTATGGCAGCGGCCGACGGTTCGGGCTCGGCGCGACGCCGACCGTTGACGTGACTGACTTTGGATCGATTGTGCAAGCACTCGGTCTGAACGTGACGCCAGATCAATTCGGCTTCTCGAGTTGGTCCGAGCTGGTGTCGTTCGTGCAACAGACCGGCGGCATTACGCAGACCGCCTATTCACTTGGCGGCGCAACATCCATGTTTCTGTCGCCCTCCGGCGTGCCGATGGCGGGACTCGTCGCGCTGGTCCTCGTGTGGGCGGCGTTCCAGAAACTCAGTAACGGGTACTTGCCGACTGCAGCACAGGTCACGTCGGCCATTGGCGTGAGTGGCACACCGACAAACCCGAGTGCGCGACCCGGCAATGTGCCGGTGAGTGATTACGACTGGTCGCAGTTCGCAGGCGCGGTGCTGCAATACGCGCCACAGGTATACCAGCTGTTCGCTGCAGCTGTGCCGGATGAAGTCGCGCCGCCACCACAGCAACCGCTACCACCACCGACCGCGCAACAGGCGTGGTTGGCAGCGCTGGCGCAGGGTGCGATCGGGATCCCGCCGGACCGGGGCGAGCAAGGCGGCGGCACCGGACCGATTCAGGTCCCGACCGGAGTGACTTCGGTCACCGGATATGGACTGATTCCGACGAGCGCGATTGTCGAAGGACCGACACTCCTGCCGGACGGGACGTGGTACGTCGTCTATCACAACGACGTCACGAACCCGACGCCGGCGACGTTGACGTGGATCAACTGGCCGGGTGCGACGTACGTGCCGTTCAAGCTGCAGAACGTCTATATCGAACCGAACCAATGTCCGCCGGCGGTGCCAGGCACCGGCGCGTGGTATTGGGATACAGCCGTGAATGGGAACGACCCGACGAATCCGTGCACCGGCGTCCCGGTCGGATGGACGCAAGGATTCGGCCTGGTGGGTCCTGCGGCGATACAGGCGGTGCAGCAAGGGTATCAATCGGTAGGACAGTCGATGCCGACGAAACTCGGACCGCCGCCATCGACAAGTACGACGACACCAACGGGCGGCCCGTCGGCGCGTCTGCAGCCGTCGCAACTCGCGCCGGACCAGCCGCCGCCCCCACTGTATACCGCTCCGGTGACGGTGCCATCGGCGCCACCGGCAAGCGGTGCCACAGCGAATGGCCTCGCACCGATCGCGACGAATGTCGACACGGCCGGGCAGCCATTCACACCGCCGGTCGCACCCGCGACAGTCAGTGTCCTGTACCAGCCCGTACCGACGGTCGGACCAGATACGACGACGGCGGCACCAACTGCTGCGCCGACTCCGACTGCTGGTCTGTCATTGAGTGTGGTTGCCGCACTCGGCGCGGGCGTGGCACTGCTCCTGTCGATGCAGAAGGCAGGACGGCGGTGACAAGGCGCGCCACACGGTCGGCGCCGCGTCGGAAAGCGGTCACGCGGCGCAATCCGCCCTTGACTGTCTTTGCATTGAACGCACCCAAGGGCGTGATCGTCAGCGATCGACTCCATACGATCGAGTACTTTCACAAGCAGAAAAAAAAGAACTACTACCACGACTTCAGACCGGGCACGCAGATGATCGCGTTACCGAGCGGAGACGTGCTGCTGCATCGTCCGGGCGGGCGTGTGTGGGAGGACCTGCCGGGATGACGATCTACCTTGAGAACCCCGGCGTCGGTCGGAAGTATCAGTTCCACGGCGCGTTCGGCAACAAAGTGGCGGCGGCACGCAAAGAGGCGTCGGTCGCTGGCGGGTTTATCCGCGAAACCGTGATCCGTGGCCATCCGCGCTATCTGGTGCTGACGCCGCGACACAAACACCCCACCGCGACGAGGGGACGATCGTCGCAGAACTCTCCGGAGGATAGGATTATGGCTCGACGTTCGCGAAGCAAACGGCGCAAGCGGTCGGCGCGGCGGAACAGCCCCGCGCGTCTCGCGAGCGTCGCGACACGGAATCCCCCACGGCGCCGCGGCCGGCGTCGGGGCGGTCAGCGCAACCCGGTGGCGAGCCGGCATCGTCGCGCCGGGATGCGGCGCAACCCGCCCGGTATCATGCGCGCGCTGACCGAGGCGGCAGTCGACGGCGGGTTCGTCACGGCCGGTGTGGTGGGGCAGAACCTCATCTTCCGCAACTTGCCGGTGATCGTGCCGGCGACGGTCCCGAGCGGACCGATGCTCGATGGGCTGGTGAAGGACGTGGCGCTGATCGTGCTCGGATCCTACGCTGCGGCAAAGGCCGTCGGCGGTGACCGGGCGCGGTTCCTGGTGGCGGGGCAAGCGTACGCGGCGTACGCGCGACAGATCCGCGCCGCCAACATTCCGACGCTCTCGACCGCGCTCGGCGAATATGATCCAATCCGGCTCGGCACCTACGCGCGCGGGATTCCGTCCGGGCCCACGGTGCGGTCGTTGCCCGCACCGAAGCCGAATAACGTCGCACGATTCAGCAACGTCGGCATCTACATCGATGGGATGTCCAGCGCTCCGGGGATGTACTAACATCTTGCACGCCAGGACGTGCGTCACCGCGCGTGAGACGAAACCTCACGCCAGTATGAGGGCACTAGGATGATCCGTATCTGGGGCAAACCGTTGAGCGCTGACGATCTGGGCGCGCTCGCAACACCGGCAGCGGGCGACCTCGAGTCGTTCCCATACATCGCGTATGATCGCCAGACCTTCCCGCAGGCGGGCGGCGTCGCGACGTTGACGTTCTTCACGGCGACATCGAACCCGAACGTCAGCAACATGGAAGCCGCCGGCCAGTTCCCGGCGCCGCAGTGGTTCCAGTTGTTCGGCTTCTGCGTCACACCGATGGCAGCGGGGCCGAGCAATATTACCGACGCGGCGAGCGGCACGAACGCGACAGGGATCCAGAACGACTGGGATCTGCTCACGAAGACGCAGGGCGCGGTGCTCAACTTCAGCATCTCGCGGAAGGCATACGGACCCATTCCGTTGCTGGCGTGCCACGGGCTTGGCGGGGCGATCGGGTTCTTTACCGGATCCGGCGCGGGCACGACCGCACAACAGCAGGTGCAGAACGGTCCGGCCGATGGCGGATTCGGCCCGCAGGGTGAAGTCGTGCTTCCGCCGAACGTCGGGTTCACGTGCAATATCCAGCTGGCGGCGGCGCAGGCATTGAGCGTCGCGACGCTGGTCGAGGTCGCACTCGTCGGTCGCATCTACCGCGCGCCGCGGTAATCGGCGCAGCACGGTCGCGCGGAGTGGGCGCGACCGGGGTTCGATCGTGTAT
>Ga0209580_10000781_pt1 | contig 15749 bp, 10 predicted proteins | sample Coa_R1_5_FD_187153 | JGI IMG/M metagenome (GOLD analysis project Ga0209580, IMG submission 187153) | Surface soil microbial communities from Centralia Pennsylvania, which are recovering from an underground coalmine fire - Coalmine... | ecosystem: Environmental > Terrestrial > Soil >... | reverse complement strand
TTTGAATGCGATGAATGTAGGCTACTTCCTTTTTGTGACGATCAACCTGACCGGCGCGACCCGGACAGCGGCGGAGTTTGCGATGGTGGGGCCAAACAGCCCTCAGGCCACCGCGTATCCACCGGCGTGCAGCAGTTGTTCAGGGTCCGGTCCCGATGTAGCGACAGTTCTATACAACGATTTGACTGGGGCGGTCGCGAACGCAACCAGTGCGAGCATCACTATCTGCAGCCCATCGGTAGTAGTGAGTGGGACCGGAACGACAAAAGGCTACGCGAATTGCGTCACCTGCACCAAGTCAACCAGCTGTGGGAGTGCGAGTGCGGGATCCAGCAGCAGTTCCGATCTGGATCCTGAGAGCTCGACATCGGGTTATGTGCTTACGAAAGTGCAAGTGAAATATCAATTCAAGCCGCTGATTCCGGGGACCATATTCAACCTGGTCTTATTGAAGACCGCGTTTAGCGGTGGACAGTACACGTTCTATCGAACTATCGAAATGCGAGCAATGTGAACTGATGATAACGGCGAGATCAGTTGTGCTGTGCCCAAGACGCTCGCGCCGCCAACGCGGACAAGCGTTAGTGGAATTCATGCTAAGCGCAACCTTCATCCTGCTACTCACGGTGGCGGTCTTGGAGATGGCTGAGTTTATTTATACCTACGGCGTGATGGCGGACGCTGCCAAAGAAGGTGTGCGCTATGCAATTGTGCATGGCGCGAATAGCGGCAGCCCAAACGGCCCTGGCACCGGCGCAAAGGCGACCACACCGCCCTGTACTGCAACGAACCGGACTGCGGACAGCGCAAAGACCGGTGCCTCTGTAGATGGAATTACGGCCGCTGTGACGAATTTCGCAGCGTTTTCTTTGCACTCGACCAAATCGATGAACGTCTACGTTTGCTATCTGGACGCCAGCAACAGTATTTCCAGCCAGGTCGAAGTCACGGTCAGTTATCAGTATCAGCCGTTTTTCTTTAAGTGGCCGTCGGTCAAGGTTTTTGCGAATTCGAACGGGCGAATTGTCTTCTGACATGAGTGTTTAGGGGAATAACATGAAGCTAACACGGGCATCTAGAAAAAGTGCCAGGCGGCGCGAAAAGGGGCAGGCGGCGATTTTCCTGCTGCTTGCGCTAGGTTTGTTCCTAATAGGTGGAATCGGACTTGCGGTTGATATGTCGAACTTGTGGATGCATCGGCAATCTTCGCAGAACGCTGCTGACGCCGCATGCACTGCTGCGGCAATGGATCTCGTAAGCGACGGCGGCGGCGCGACCAGTGCGGGCGGATTCACACCCGGGACATCCTTTAAGTGCTCAGCGAATTCGACATACGCTCCTTGCCAATACGCTGCGTTCAACGGATACACTGCGACAGGACTCAAAGCGGGTTCGCCATCAACGGAAGTAAATGTCGATTTCCCGACATCAGTTACAGGCGTGCAGACCTGCTCCAGCACCACGCCTCCTCCGGCGATTTGCACTGAGAGCGGACTGGGTACATCGTTTGTTAGGGTTACAGTAACAGACCGCATGCAATCGTTCTTTGTGGGTCTGCTCTCTGGCAAGCGCACTATGGATGTCGGAGCAATGGCATCGTGTGGCGCCATATTGTCCGCGGCGCCGATCCCAATACTCGTCCTTGACCCCACCGACCCAAAGACCTTGGACTTGGGCGGAACCGGATCGGTTCCGAAGATTACAATCTACGGCGGACCGCAGAGAAGTATTCAGGTGGACTCAGGTAGTTCCACGTCAATTTCCTCGCAGGGCAACCCAATCATCGATCTGAAGCAAGGCGGGCCGAACCTGGACGGAAGTGATATAGGCGTGACCGGGGGCCCGTATCCCACGCCGAATTTTGTGTATCAGGGAAGTCCGCCGGGCCAATATCTGCAGAAGCCCCCAATTTCTGACCCGTTCGCGCTGGTGCCGGTTCCGAAAAAGCCAACGATAACCCAGACCGGACCGTCGGGTACGGTGACGAATGCTACGGACAAGGGTTGCCCTGGCACTCTAACCTGCTTACTGTACAAACCCGGGTACTATGCGAGTGGAATCTCCATAGCCGGAAACGCTGCGGTATTCGTGCCAGGCATTTACTATCTCGATGGAGGTTTCTCGGCTAACGACAATAGCTGTCTTCGCCCCAGCGACCAGGTGGGAGATGGCAACGGCGGATCCGTCTTCTACTTGAATAGCGGTACGTTGAACGTGAGCTCCAACTCCGGACATGTAGCCCCGAACGGCTGTCCATCGGGTGATGGGATTAGCACGACCGCTGGAACCGGTACGGGTGAACTGCAAAACGCGGTGAAGTGCACGACTAAATCAGATGTGCCGAAAAATCTTCCCAGTACGATCACTGGCAACCTGCTTATGGCGCCGTGCGGTGGGCCGTATGGCGATCCTTTGGGGACGAATGATCCCATCGGCGAGCAACACGGAATTCTGTTTTTCGCGAACCGATCTCTTAACATGTCGCTGAAATCTGTTGGCCAGCCCTCTTTCGGCGGTGGAGGAACATCGGCTGCGCTCGGCTCGCTATACTTTCACTACTGCAATTCGCCCGATGGAACCGGACTGGATACCAACTGTAAACTTCCCCCGAATGGATATCTCGATCAGCTGACGTTACAAGGCAGTTCCGGCTCGGCGTCATATATTGTCGGCGACATTATCACGGACCAAATAGCCATGGGTGGTACGCCCAACATAGTTATGGACCTGAATCCGAATGCGCTCTTCTACGTTCTGAAGGCTGATCTTTTGCAATGATGACCTCCTCCAAATCGTTTTCAGTTCGCGCGGAATGCGGCAATTCACAGCGCGTGAATAGAACGCGTGTTGGGTATACGCCAACTCGCGACATGGTAAATTGTGTTGCGTGTATCGGATTTGATTTTCACCCTCAGGTGCAGTGACCATGCAGTTTCTTTCTTTAGGATTACTTCCTTCTCAAGACGCGGAAAGCACGCGTGTCAACGGGAATGATGCGAACGGAAACGGCAAGGGAGCTGCTCACGTTGAAAGCCGCCCACAAAAAGATTCCTCGACTCCGCTCGGAATGAAAGATGTAGAAGGCAACGGCGCGCGAATTGAGCGCTATTGCTGGCCAGCCGCAACATCGGCAAGTCCGGCGTCCGTTGAAACGGTTTCGGCAGAGGAGCCTTCGCCTATCACGCAATCTCTCCCCCCAGGAATCGAAGAGCTGCGCGAGAAGCTGCATAACGCGGCGCGTCCCAAAATCGCTGAGCCGCTTTTCGCTTCGGTCGATTCCATCGCGCTCGCCGAACGCGGGGCTGTCCCGACTTTCGGCACGTTCAAGTTCGGCTATCTTCCCACGCGGGGATTGCTGTATTCGATCATCGGTCATGAAGTAGCTCTGTTTGGATTGTTTCTTGTCTTCCACTACGGGCTTCCCACATTGCGATCGGAAAAACTGCTGGCGCACGACAATACACAAGATCACATCTTGTATTTGCCCGAACTGGGCGGAGGGACGGAAGGGCAGAAGACTCCAGGCAGCGGTCCGATCGCAGCACCTGAGCAATCGGCCGCGCCGGCTCATGCCAGCAAAGGCTTCGCATATCCGGGAAAACAGGCGATTTTGTCAGATCCTCCGCACCCGACCAACGCATTCCAAACCGTGCAACGCCCGCTGCTGGTTCATCCTGAGGCGATTCAGCGGTTAGTTCCGCTCCCCAACATTATTCAAATGGCGGAGACGCGACTGCCCAGCGACCTGCTCGCGCCTAAAGCCGCGATGCCGCACTTGAAAGAGACTCCCAAGGCAATTCAAGTCAAGCGGGACTCAAGCACGCATCGTGATGCCAAGTTTGAAGTTCCAGTCAACGATGTTCCGCAGTTACTGGCAAAGGCGGAAATGCCGAAGCTGCCCGCAGCTGAGCAGCCCCTGCCCGAAGCACCGAAGGTGCAGCCGCAGCCAAAGAAAGCAGACGAAGCCGAGAAGCCAGCGCCCAAGCCGATAAAAGTTACTGCTGAGAAACGCGGCGATAAAGCCATCAATGAAGTCTCTCCGCCATCGCAGGCACAGATTGCGCGGGCCGAGATGCACGGGAAGGCCAAAGAGCCGCTGCTGTCGCTCAGTCCGATGCCGCTGCCGCCAAATCCCAACGCCAAAATTCCTGCGGGCGAGGCGCGTGGAAGATTTGCCATTGCTCCCGGTGGCACGCTGAATCCGAATACGATCAATCCGGGCAAAATGAGCGTGCCGCTCTCGACCACTCCGGGAATGGGGCGTGACAAAACTGAAGCCGCGAATGCCGCCAGTGATTCGAATGCGAGCTCCGGCAACGGCGCGGGTCATGCCGAGTCAGGGGGAGGCGGCGCCGGCACCGCGAAGACCGGAGGCGCAGGCGGATCAACACTCGCAACTGGGAGTGGCGCGGGCAACACCACAGGCGAAGGCGCAGGTGGGACGGCTGGCTCCGGCAAAGGCGGACGCGGCAATGCCGGTAAAGGTGCTGGTGCTTCAGGTCACGGCTCGGGAAGTGGATCAGGTGCAGGCAGCGGGTCCGGAACCGGGGCATTCCCTGGAATTACGATTCAGGGCGGGGAAGACGCTGACGCGAGCAATAGCAATCCGCCGAAGTTCACTATCGAGCAGCAGCCGGCCTACAACATGACCGTGGTTTCGACTGCGAACAGCGGCGGCGGCCTCGAAGATTTTGGCGTCTTCCACGACGAGCGCATCTTCACCGTTTACATTCCAATGAAGCGCAGCGAAGAAGACGAGGACCCGACCTGGACCCTGCAGTATGCCCTTAAGGACGAATCGGCAGACAACACCACCGGGCAGGTTTTGGCGCCAATGCCGGCGACCCGCGAGTGGCCGGACATCCCCGCAGCATTGCAACAAAAATATGCGCAGCGTCAGGTTGTGATTTCTGCGGTCGTGGATAAGGACGGCAAAGTCAGCGACGTGACGGTAAAGCGCACGCCTGATCCGCGCGTGAGTAACCCCATCGCACGCGCATTCAGTAAATGGGTTTTTCATCCGGCAGAATTGAACGATCAGCCGGTTGCGGTAAAGGTCCTGATCGGGATACCGCTGTAAGTTTAGCGGGATGCCTGACCGGAGATCATTCTAGATCATTAAGTGGTTTGGTACATGGGCCCACAATCGTCACTTTCATCTGTTTTGGATTCGCCAGCTCCCACAATTAGCAATGAGGAAGTGGAGCTATCTTTCTCGCCGAGACAATCCGAACCCAGTATTTGGCTGATTTTAAAACTGGCAACCTGGTTTGGCTTGGTTACCGGCCTGGTGGAAGGCGCCGGCCTTCTTTTATTCCAGCGGATCAATTGGAAGGACTGGGGACTCAGTGTTCATGTCTCAGCCGAGATCCTTTGGATCGCGCCAATCTGCGATTTTCTTCTGTTTTTGCTGCTGGGGTTGGGTTTGGGCCTTGTAGCTTATCTCGCGCCCCGCTTGAGATCTCCTCGATTCGGCGTTTTTCTGTTTTCTCTGCTGATGTTTTATGACTGGTTTGCTCTTCCAGAACGTTTGTGGCGGATTGCCGCTCTTGTGCTTGCTTTCGGAGGGGCAAAGCTCCTAACCGGTGTATTTAAGAAGCACGACGCCGCGTTCCTCCGTTTTTGGCGGACAACTTTGCCGTGGGCAACCGCAGCGTTCCTTCTCACTTGGGCTGCCATTCAAGGTACCGCGTGGATCAAGGAGAAGGTAGCCTTAGCTAAACTGCCCGCCGCTCAGCCGGGCGCCCCGAACGTGGTTGTGATAGTGATGGACACGGTTCGTGCCGATCATCTCTCCACCTATGGCTACGAGCGGCCCACCACTCCCCACATTGATCACATTGCTGAACAAGGTGTTTTATTCGAAAATGCAATCTCGGCTTCCTCGTGGACTCTGCCGAGTCACGCATCAATGCTCACGGGGCGCTACTCGTATGAGCACCGTGCGACCGATGTGAAACCGGAAACCGGCAAGACATTGGATGGCCGTTATCCGACTCTTCCGGAGATATTGGCTGAGCACGGCTATCGCACCGGCGGTTTCTCGGCAAATTCCGTGTATTTCAATAAGAATCTCGGCCTAGAAAGAGGCTTCATCCACTTTGAAGATTATTTCCACTCTGCATTTGACAGCTTTTCTCGTACCGTCTATGGCCAGCAGCTTGCTCGATCAGTATTCTCCTGGGATGGGGTGAGAAGACTCGCTATCTGGTTAGGTTTCCCCTCGATTGACGAGCTGCAAACGACAAGTTCTAAGTCATGGGCGGTGCGCAAAAGGGCTTCCGATGTGAACCGCGAGGCTTTTAGCTGGATTGATCGTGATCCGAAAAAGCCCTTTTTCGTCTTTATGAATTATTTTGGCGCTCATAGGCCTTATACCCGGCCGCCGTATGGAGTGAAGAGGTTTGTGCAGCTGGATAACCATGCTCTCTACCTCCAGCAGGTGAATCCTACAGCAGAGGAGAGGTCTGCTGGGTACGATGAATGTATCGCTCACATAGATGATGCGGTCAAAAGCTTTCTAGATGGACTCAAACAGCGAGGACTGGATCAGCACACGTTGCTTGTAATCACTTCTGACCACGGCGAACTGTTGGGGGAGCACGGGCTCTACGAGCACCAGAACTCACTCTATCTTCCCTTAATTCGTGTACCCCTCATTTTTTGGCAACCGGGTCATGTGCCTGCGGGAGTGCGAATTCCAACGGCGGTCAGCAACGTTTCCATTGCAGCTACCGTAACCGATATGTTGGGTCTGAATCACAGGTTTCCGGGGCCTCCGCTATCCATTTTCTGGAAAGCGCAGAGCCGCCCCACATCGTGGCCTGAACCAGTATCTGAACTGACACAGTTCAATTACGCGTCGCCTGATTGGCCTTCTCACTACGGCGCTATGACATCTCTGATAACCCCGCAATATCACTACATATTGCACCAGCAGTCTGGTGCATCGCTGTATGACTGGGTGCACGATCCCAGTGAATCTGTAAACCTGGCCAAAACGCCACAGGGAGAGCAGCTAGTATCGGAGTTTGCTGCGCAAGTTCAAAGCCAGTTAGCTCATCCTCGATAATGCGGAGGTTGTTGCGGTTGGCACTGTGGGGTTGCCGATTCGCCAGGAGATCCAGAAACTATTCTGATATGTAACCGGCAATTTTCCGAAGCTGCATTACCGTTATCTCTACCGAGGCACTTAATGTTGGATGTTAGTCCGAATCAGGTTCCAATCAGCTCCCGAGCGAGGTCACGACTGCAAAACGAGCTAACACTATTCTTGGCCAGTTTTCTCGTGCTGTATTTTGAACTAATAGTTATTCGATATCTTTCGACAGAAATTCGCATATTTGCTTACCTGAAAAATCTGGTTCTAGTGGCTAGTTTTTTCGGCATAGGTTTGGGAATGATCCTGTGTGATCCGCGCAGGACGAAGAAGAACCTGTTCCCACTATTGGCGTCGCTCTTGTTCCTGTTGGCTGCATTCGCCCCCAGGCTAGGGCTAACCCACCTGCCGGTTCCGGGTGCCCAGTACGAAATGTTTGGTCACGAGACCATCTCTTCCGGCGGTTGGAGTGTAGTCTGGCTTTTACTCGGGCCATGGCTTTTTTTTGCCGTTGTTCCCGGGATCCTCTACGTTGTAGTGATATTGTTCCGCGCGCTCGGTGGCCTTGTTGGAGAGCGGCTGTCCTTACTCCCGCCGCTGCTCGGATACGGGTTGAATCTTACTGGAAGCCTTGCGGGGATCCTCGTATTCACCGCTCTTTCATTTGCCAATGCACCGCCAGCACTCTGGTTGTTGATTGGTTTCGCTGTGGCTGTGACTTTTTATTTTCGGCAACGACTGTCGCTCATTGTTCTTTCCGTTCTCGTCTGTGTGCTTGCGCTGCCGTCGGTACGCAACCTCAAGGACCACAACTATGAGAGCGGGGGATACGCTCTGCTGCAGAGGACATTATGGTCGCCGTACTACAGGATCACGCTTTTCGAAGTGCCTCCGCCACAAGGCTGGCCTCGTCCAGGCACCTTTCTTGTCGACGTTAATCACGACTACCATCAAAAAATTGTCGATCTTTCACCTGAGTTCATGGCGAAAAACTTTCCCAGCGCCGAACTCAATCGGCAAGCGTTACCGGCCTACAGTCTGCCGTATCGTTTTGCTCCGCATCCCGAGTGGGTGCTCGTTGTGGGCGCGGGAACTGGAAATGATGTTGCGGCGGCGCTTAGGAGCGGTGCCACCCATGTGGACGCGGTAGAAATCGATCCGACTTTGGTCCGCTTGGGAAAAAAGTATCACCCCGAGCACCCGTATGATTCCCCCAAGGTCAGAGTTTACGTGACCGATGCTCGCGCGTTCTTCAAGCGAACGCAACAAAAATACGATTTGATTGTTTTCGGTTTCTTGGATTCGCATACGATGTTTTCAAGTCTTTCCGTTCTCCGGCTCGACGACTACGTGTACACGATAGAGAGTTTCAAAGAGGCCAAGAACCTGTTGACTGAGAACGGCACGGCAGTCCTCGCGTTTGACAGTGGCAGGACGTCATACATTACCGATCGCATTTTCGTTAACCTCACGCGAGCGTTCAAGAAAGTACCGGCTGCTTATTACACCGGTTACGATAGCGCCGGAGTGGTATTTGTGGAGGGACACGGCAGTGCCGCGAAGATTACTGACTATCCCGAAATTAGCAACGAGCTTCAGTCGCATGCTGGCACCGCGTTAGCGAGCACGGACCGATGGCCCTTTTTGTACTTGAAATCGAAAACAGTCCCGATTCCAGTCATTGGAGTGGTCATTCTGTTTCTAACCTTCAGCCTAGGCATGCTTCGCCGCAGCGTTGGGATTCCTCAATTGTCCAGTCCCGCGAATCTGCACCTCTTTTTCCTAGGTGCAGCATTCCTGCTTCTTGAAACGAGGGCCGTCACTGAGCTGTCGCTTCTTTTCGGATCAATGTGGATCGTGAATGCAGTCGTAATAGGCGCTTTCCTTGCCATGGGTCTTCTTGCCAACACTCTGGTGATTTACCGCGACATTTCGCGACGGATCGCGTATGCCGCGCTGTTTGCTTCGCTGGTTCTCGGTCTTGCTCTGCCGTACTCCGGGTTTCACGTCCTTCCGGACAGAGAACGTATTTTCGTTGCCGCAATTATGGCTGCGTTGCCAGTGTTCTTTTCGGGCTTAATTTTTTCGCATGCATTGCGGAACACGACGCGCCCTGAAGCAGCTCTGGGTGTCAATCTTATTGGCGCCGTAATCGGCGGCATTCTAGAAAATACCGTCATGATCGGCGGCACACCCATTCTAGGAATACTGGCAATCTTTCTCTATGCGCTTTCCGCGTTTCCTGACCGTGTGGGCCGATGTGTTCCTACTTTTAAGAGCTTTAAGATAGAAGCGGTATCACCGTCTGGGGCTCCGAGTTCAGAATAATTGCATTTGAAAACCATGAAGAGTCCGGAAATCAGCGCATACAGAGATAGGTCGGGATGTGCATCGTTTCAGATCATCTCTCCCCTAATGGTCCTCGGAATTTTTCTCATGACGCTCGCTACGCTCATGGACGAGATTCTTCTTACCCGCATTTTTAGCGTGACCACTTGGTACCACTTTGCATTTGGGGCGATCTCGCTCGCCATGTTCGGCATGACGGTAGGAGCTCTCCGTGTGTACCAGAATCCGGACAAATACGTCGTCCAAACAAGTCGACGGGAGATGGCAGCCAGTTCCTTTTGGTTCGCAGTCACGGCGATTGTCAGCGAGGTTCTCCATTTGCTTGTGCCATTTGCATCGCAACCAGCACTCGCGCTTCTCTGGATCGCATGCAGCTACTGCCTGTTCGCGCTGCCATTTTATTTCAGCGGGGTTTGTGTTTGCCTTGCATTGACGAAATTTCCGCGAAACGTCGGCATGCTCTACGCGGCTGATCTGCTCGGCGCCGGGATGGGCTGTGTAGCCATAGTAATCGTGCTCAAGTTTGTAGACGCTCCGACCGCGATCGTCGCAGTCGGGTTCCTCGGTGGAGTCTCGTCGCTGATCTTCGCTATAGACGCTCGCGCTTTTCGCAGGTCACAACTTGCATTCCTCTTGGTTGCAGGTTTGGCGTGCCTGGTTTCTGTCAGCGTGGTCCGTCAGCGGCACCAGTCTTCTCCACTGCTCCGGATCACCTGGGCTAAAGGAAGGGCAGAGCCAATTCCATTGTACGAGAAATGGAATTCCTTCTCCCGAATCGCGGTCGATGGAGAACCAACCCGTTCAACGCAAGTGGTCACTGAAGGCATTAGCCCAATCTATCCAGCTGAACGGAGGGCGCTCCAACTTCACTTGAGAATTGATGGTGGTGCTGAGACTACGATTACTTCGTGGAAGCGACTTGAAGATCTGGATTATCTCCAGTACGACGTGAAGAACATTGTCCACCACATCCGGAGCAATGGAAGCGTCTTGATTATTGGTGCTGGCGGCGGGCGCGATGTTCTAGCAGCACTTTTGATGGGACAGAAGGCTGTTCGCGCAGTTGAAATTAATCCCAGCATCCTAACTGCTTTGAACGGCAAATTCGGTGATTTTGCTGGTCATCTAGATCGAAACCCGAAGATTACATTTGTCAACGACGAGGCACGAAGCTACATTGCGCGCTGCAATGAGCGTTTTGACGTGATTGAGGCGTCGTTTATCGACACTTGGGCGGCAACCGCAGCAGGTGCTCTGACATTGACCGAGAACTCGCTATACACGATCGAGGCTTGGAGATTGTTTCTGAGACGCTTATCTCCCGATGGGGTGCTGTCTTTCTCTCGCTGGTACTCGTCTGTCTACCCTGGCGAAACGTACCGCCTTGTGTCGCTTGCAGCCGCGGCGTTGCGCTCGGAAGGCGTTGGTGACACTCGATCGCATATATTGCTTGTTCACAACCTGCGGAGTATCGGGTCTTCCGAGATCGGAGCTGCAACTATTCTTGTCAGTAAGGCCGGATTCTCAGACGAAGACGTGAAAAGGCTTAAACTTTTCGCAGAACAAATGCAGTTCACCGTTGACCTTAGCCCTGGAACCGCATCGGACCCGACGCTCGTCCGCCTCGCCAACGGCGAACTGGATCCCGAATTTGTACGATCATCAAAGCTAAATCTATCCCCACCGACCGATGACTCTCCCTTTTTCTTTTATCTAAAGCCTCTTCGCTACGCTTTTCAGGGTGCTTCCAGCAACGCGACGTTTACTCTGGATTTTCAATCTGGAGAGATAGTGCTGGTTCTTCTGGCCTTAGTCATATTGCTAACCTTCATTTTCGTTCTGTTACCTCTGTACCGCGACCTGAACGGGGCTATGCTACGAGCATCGGCGATGCACCTCCTGTTCTTTGCGGCGATTGGAATGGGCTTTATGCTCGTGGAAGTGTCGCAGATGCAACGCCTTATAATCTTTCTCGGCCATCCGACGTATGCACTTTCTGTAGTTCTTTTTACCCTGCTGGTGTCGAGCGGGGTTGGTAGTTACAGCACGCGACGAGATTGGGGCCAACAGGACAGCGCTATTCGTATTGCTCTGCTACTGCTTACCTTGATGGCTTTCGGCATCCTCAGCGCCCCCCTGATCACATATTTTGCGTCCGCCACTACGCCGATGCGAATTATGTTGTCATTCTTGATGCTTGCTCCTGCTGGATTCTTTATGGGTATGGCGTTCCCACTTGGACTGAAATTAGCGATTTCTCGCTTTGACTCGCTAATGCCAGCTTTTTGGGGACTAAACGGTGCAGCCTCAATTTGCGCTTCGATCCTCGCCATGGTCATCGCGATGAATCTTGGTGTCTCCATGGCATTCTGGTCGGGATTTGCCTGCTATGTTCTCGGCTCGGCTGCCCTGTTCAGCAGCGTGCGTACGGGAATTATTCCGGTGAGTACGGTTCGAGTTAGTTCCAGGGAGCTCCAAATCCTTTGATCAGCCGCATGCTGTCTCTAGTCCGGCGTAAAGCCCGGCACGACATTCATCCGAACTGCTAGTGCCGGCTTCTAGCCTGGCGATGAAGGTTCGAGCGGCCTGCTGGTTGCATGATCCTGGTGAAGCACTTAGGGTTTGCGACTGGTAGTATTCGCCTCGATCTGCTGTAAGACTCTAAGAATCTTGTCAGTCTTCCGTATGTACATAATCGGCATGTAGATGACGATCGCCGTAAGGACGATCAAGCACCACATGGCAATGGCGACGTATTGAATCATCGGAAAGCCTCCTCGCGAAATGGATTTTGAACACAATCATAGCTCACTGGTGCCGAATTGCTTCATGAGAAATTACGGACGTACCTCAAACCACAACTCCGATAGGCAATTGCGACGACGGGGAGCGATAGCAAACCTCGAGAACCAGCAAAAAGCCGCCATATACCCTTCATTGTCAGACTCGCTTTGCAGATGCTTCAGTCACACTTCTTGCTGCACTTCTTGAGCTGCCCTGGAGCAATCTTCTTACCGTCCGAAAAGATCCAGCTGTCGCCCTCTATCGCGAGTGGGCGCAGTACCAAAAGCAGCCGCTACACTACTCCGAGGGCGACAGCTTTTCACAACAGCGAGACGCATCAGAAGAAACCTGCAATAGCGGATCGTAAGCTGCGGAAATCGGCTTAGGTCCTCCCACGGCGCCAGCTTCCTTCGCCAGGTACGTGGGCCGGAACAGCGGAAGGCGAGTTCGACAAAGGCGTCGAAGGCGGCTGCTGAGGCACGGAAGAAGAAAGCGAAACAGAGACGCTGGAATTGACGCCACGTTTTCCACAAAGATGTACCCCGCAAGAGCTTGACTCTGGAAATCGCACGCGTACAGTAGACTGAACATTCCCACAAGACTTTGGCTGTCTATTCCTCAGCGAAACTGCCGTGGGAGTTGGTATGCCCTACCCCAAGGAGACGGCGCATGAGAATATTCGTGATTAACTGCCTCGTCCGCTTGCACAAGGATGAAGCGGGCCATGGCCTGTACGAATATCTGTTGATTCTCGCTCTGGTTGCTTTTGCTTCCACGGCATACATGGTTTTCCTGGCAAAAGGCTTGAACACAGCCTTGACTGAGATCGCAGCTCGGTTACGGTTTCTGTCACGTAGCCTTTCTCCCATTGGAATCCGTTTACATTGATCGGCTCCCAAAAAGGTGCGGCGATTTCTTAATCCGCGTGATTTCGCTTTGGGCAAAGGTTTTCCCGTCCTGCGCGAGAAATGCCGTCAGGCTCGCCCGGAAAATGGGTGATTCCGCCCATGCTGCAACTCGCTTATAATTTGCGGGAATTATCTCTCCAGAAACCTGCATGACCGTCGCTTCAGAGTCCCGCAGAAGGAAATTCGGTGTGAGCCAAGTTTCGCAATCAGATGCGAGTGATTTACCGAGCAAATTACTTTCCGAACGGGTGTGGTCCGCTTATCGACGTATCCCGCGGATACGTCACCTTCCGAACATTTGATCGCGAGTGTGATTTTTTGGTATGGCGAGAAGCGTGAACTACCTAGCGGGAATTGCAATTGAATCTTGAGTCTCGCGATGAATCTGCCTGGTCTGCCGTTTACCAACCCTAGCCGTTAGCTGTGTCTTTTTTTCACGATTTGAAGATTCCCTCCCGCGGGGTCGGCCTTCGACACGTCCAAGGTGCTGCGCTCCACGGTGTTGAAAGCGGCTGTGCCCCGAATACGATCTTCGCCCCGGCCATCTCACTTGGACCTTCGGCCGCAAAATGGTGAATGCACGATTAAGGATCGTGACAACGTTTACGGAGTCGATCCGTCTCTTGAGCTTCAACGAATGGCCCGCAAGAAGCTCGTCAATAGGCCGAGTTGGGTTAAGCATTGTCGCGTTGTGATGCGTGATGCGCAGCCGAATGGCAATTTGTGCATAACGTAATGAGATTTTCTTCGGTATCCTCACCAGAATGGCTGCGAAACCGTTGATGGTGAATTTCGAGGTTCTGCCTTGACCCGCAGAACTGACAGCGCCAGGTGTCGCGCCGTAGGACACGTTCGCGTAGCTCTTCGTAATCGCGACCTTGCAGCCGCATCGGTACTTGCTTTGTAAATCCGGATTCATCATCTCTGTTCACCAGTTGCATAAACGCTTGCTTCTGCTCGACAGGTAAAAACCGGTAATAATGGGATAGCGAATGCAGAAGCATGTCGGGTTGTCCGTTGTCGAGATTCGCGCCTGCGAGGAAGTCTGCGCAGATCATCTCGAGACAGTAGCCGCGGGATTTGTCGCTGCCCAGCATCATGGCAGCTGTTTCGATCGCCTGGTCAATAATGGGGATCTGGCTTTTGTAGACCTTGAAATAGATCAGCTCGTGTGGTTCCGAGTACTGCCCAGTCAGTTCTTTTTCCACTTCGCGCTGGAATTCCTCTTTCGGCAGAGTTTTCGCTTTGTGCAACCAGGTTGCACTTTCGAAACCCTGCCCATTCCGGCTTCTCGCCAACTTCGCCAGTTCCAGGCCTTTCGTCCAGCCCACCTGCTTCAGCTCGCGTTTCACTTCCGGAGGCAGGTGCTCATGGATCGACATTAGGTAGTACGCTTTCCTTCTCGATTCCGGAAACCTACGCTCAAGAAACTCGTCAAATGATTTTAGTTTCTCAAGCCGCCAATACTGGCCGGCGCGCACTTCGCACAAATAGCGCCCAAGCTCTACAAAGCGCGTGTCTTTTTCCGCTTCTTTCTGGCTCTCCCAGGCGAGAATCTCATCAATCTTGGTCAGCACAAAAAGCGCTCGCTTCTGATTTAATCTCGGCGGCATAGGCGGATTGTTAGTACGTAAGCTCGTCAAACACACCAAAGTGTTCTGCTCCTGGCCGGCGGATCAGTCGGGCTTCGACCAGCTGCGGCTTGCCCAGACACAGCCCCACGTAAGGACAAGTGCTGCACGGGTTCTGGGGAAACCGGATCCCGCTGTGCGGCAGAAACTGCGCTGCTTCGATCTGTCCGATGGTGCTGTGGACAAGTTCGCTGAACTCCTGGCGCTGCTCGTCAGTGATGGTGGTCTGCAGGTACTGGATCTCGACCAGGCGCTTGCGCACGAACACCACCTGAGCCACATCGTGGATTCCGGTGATCCATGAGTAGCAAAGCAATTGTGGATCGAGTGCTAACAGTCCTTCTGGCTCTTCCGAATAGCGGCTGGAGGTGGTCTTCCACTCGAGCAGGCAGGGGTGCCCGTCGAGTCTTCCGATGGCATCCACATAGGCCACAAACTCGTTACCCGCTATGAGCGGGCGCACGAACTTGATCTGCAGATTCTTTCTAGGCTGGCGAATGCGAACGCGGTCTTCTTGACAGAAGCGCTCGAGCAGCTGAACGCCGTGCTGCAACATCTGGTCCCAGCTGTCGCGCTCGGAGTAGTGCAGCGGTTGTTTCTGATAGACGGACCATTCACGATAGAGCGTCACCGCCGGATCTTCATGGCGGAAGTAAGCGCCCAGCGCTTGCTCAAAAGCGCGCCCGAAGAGCATGGCCGCACGGGTGCCCTTTTCCTGCCAGCCGTCGAGATAACGATGCCTGTACCTGCGCGGACAGTTCAGGTAGTGGCTGATCTGGGTATAGCTGTAGGTCACGAGGCCGCCTTTGTGCGTAACAACTGCTCTTCGATTCCGACCGCAAGCTCTTCCCACTGGCTGCGGGGAGCAAAGCCGTCGAGGTTGAGCACGGAAGTACCGTTGACGACCGAATGGGTGATCTTGACGACGCCCGAGAGCCCGACCAAATTCTTGTCGTCGATCTCATCGCGCCCGAGCAG
>Ga0209580_10000778_pt1 | contig 15798 bp, 11 predicted proteins | sample Coa_R1_5_FD_187153 | JGI IMG/M metagenome (GOLD analysis project Ga0209580, IMG submission 187153) | Surface soil microbial communities from Centralia Pennsylvania, which are recovering from an underground coalmine fire - Coalmine... | ecosystem: Environmental > Terrestrial > Soil >... | reverse complement strand
CCGGAATTTCGCCATTGGGCACCGCTGGGAGCAAATGGCAAACCACTGAAATCCCGAAAGGGCGAGATCTATTCCCTGAACTCGAGCATCGCGCATAACCCGGAACGCTTCTAACCCCCCCCGCAACGTGTGGCGTGTTGTCAAGCGACCTAGTGATGGGAACGAGAGGCTTGGCACTTGAATTCGTCCTGATGGTTTGGCCGCGAGAGACTACATTTCGAACACGATCGGCAACTCTGAGCGATTTTGTCACAACGCTTGCCCCCGCAAGAAATGATCGCCGCGCAACTTAGAGCCTCTAACAAAACCCAATTCTTGTCCAAAGCTCCGCTAGCCTCTCCATTGCGTTGAAACGTGCTTTGGCTAGGCCGCTATCGGGCTCTCGCCCACGGGTTCGACTCTCTTAAGAACCCGGCTCACTTTTGAACGCGGTTTTCCTGGACAAACTTCTCCATATCCTTTGGTTCGACGTATGGCTCGCTGGTTCCGCACTTAACAGGCTTCACATCGCCCACAAAGGCGCTTCCACAAAGACCGGGCACATTGATCTGAATTGGTCCGTTCTGGCCCATGTAAAAAAACCCGTTCACCCCGGGCGCGCCCGAAGTCTCGGTGTCAAAGACGTAAACCTGGCCGATGGTAAGAGGAAGGGCCGAACCGCTCGCGGGGAATTTCTGCGTGTAGTCCCTCGGCACCTTGCCATATACAATTGTCATACCCGCGACAAAGGCCGCGGACGTGAAATCGCTTGTTGGCTCGATGCTCCACATGAGCGATTTGACATCAACGGGAGTCGCGATCTTACGACCTGGTCGAGGGCCATAAATGCGAAAAAACACGAGTCGTCCACTCCCGTCGAACGCGAACGACGGTCCATCTGTGATCCTGACCGACGTCGCGACCTCGCAGCCAAGAAGCACAAGAAGGCAGAGTTCGCCCACCAGTAGCCATACTGTAATTCTTAGATTCATCGTTCGCCACCTCCCGCGCCGTTGCTCGCAAATAACGGTTTCCAAGATTCCTCAGTGCGGAACAGGATAGCCGTTGCCACTAGAAGGTGTAACTTGACTCCCAAGATCCGGAAGGAGTTCATATAAAAAGTGCCCCCCGGGATCAAACATCGGGTTGTAATCGTCGTTGTGCGCCTGATCGAGCGTACACGTCTTATCACATGGTTTGTCCGGATACTTCATGCGCAAGTGCATCCCGTCTTTTTTGCGGAATTCCCAACCGCCACTATGGGCGATCGGATCCCAGAAAAGAAAGAGGTTCTTATTAGGCCAGTTGTCGCTTGAGTAGAAGTTGTTCTGTTCGAGTATTTTTCTTACCTCATCACAGGGCACTGGGACGACTATCCCGGTATTACTCAACGGCGTGAAGCCGGGGAAGAGGCCCTCAAGTGAGGCCATATCCTGCGGATTGACGGGAGCCAGCCCGGTGGGGTCAATAGCGTTCGTAGGCGAGTCACCCACATATCCATACACATTTATCCCTCCGCCGAATCCGACAGGATCCTCACTGATAAATCTTCCAAGCTGCGGGCTATAGTATCTAGCGCGATAGAAATAAAGTCCGGTTCCATCACTCTCGCGGCCTGTGTACGCAAAGCTATTTGTGGTTGAAGTGCCAGACTGGGCAGTGTTTCCAAATGGATCAAATGTGTATTGTGTTTGGATCGCCCCAGTTGGGTCGCTTAAAGCAGCCGTGCTGTCGAGTGCGTCCGTTAGGAAGTTCCAAGTGCCATTTGTGTCTGTGCGCATGAAGTATTCATCCAGCCCGCCGGTCAGCAGGTTGGCCGTGGGCGTTGATCCAGAGAGTTCCTGCACGGGATTCGCCACATCATATAAGAAATTAGTTTGTGTGCCGGAGATTACCTTAGTCGCACGCCGCCCTGCGGGATCGTACACAAAGCTGCCTGTGCTTCCGGAATCGATGGTCGAGAGGTGGTTTCTTGCGTCCCAGGCATAATTGTGCACGCCATCGCTCAACATATTCCCATTTGAATCGTAGCTGAAGGCCGATTCGTTCCAAGCCAGCAGCTCGTTGCCACCATCATAAGCTGCCGACGGCATCGGCTGGGGCAGCCCCATACGCGCCATCGACCCCGAAATCGAGGTCTGCATTCCAATCGCGTCATAACCATAGTTCAGCACGCCCACCGGGTTCGAATTCAGCGCGTATGAAATTCCCGTCAGGTGCGAGTCGTTGTCGTAGGAATAAGTGGCGACAATTCCGTTCGGCAGTGTGAGCGTAGAGTGTCGATTGGCGTTGTCATATGTCAACCCAACCGTGCTCGTCCCCTGCGCGATTTGCGTCAGCCGATTGGCATTGTCGAACGTGTAGCCCACCTGCGCCTGACCCGCCACCTGCATCGTCGCCCGGCGGCTCGCACTGTCATAGGTGTACCCGATGCTGCCTGAGGCGTTGTTTCGCTCGACAGACGATCGAGCCCGTCGTAACCGCGGGTGATCGTTCCGGAAATAGAATCCGTCGCCTGGGTCATTCGGTTTCCGGAATCGTACTGGTATGAAATCGTGCTGGCATACGTATTCCCCTGTGTGCCAAATCCCACGAAATTCAACCGATTCAGGTTGTCGTACTGATAGGTGGTCACCTGGCCCTTCCGGTCTGTGAACGTGGTCAAGTTCTCATTCGCGTCGTAGGTGTAGTTCTCGATTCGCTGCAGAGCATCATAATTGATGCAACCTGGAAGCATGAGTTAGACAGGGCCGCTACCTCAATAGTATTCGATCTGCACCAACGTCCAATGATTTCGAGCACATTGGAACACCAGCGTAAAGACGATCTCGTTGGGGTTCGTTCGCCTCTCAACTACAACGTCTCTGAGTCGAGGTAATCCTTCTACTCTGGACACAGATATTGCTGTTGGCTGCGCCATTAATTGCTCACGCAACGAAGGAGCCGCTGGAGACTTTTTAAGACCATCCTGTGCGCAAGACTCGAAGATTGTGCAATAAACGCCCGTCTTATGAGCAAGCTCCTTCTTAAATTGAGCGGTGCTCATTAACGGACTATCAATACCGATGTAGATTCCCGCTGGGTCCGCAATCGCGCCCAACAGGGTAATGTCTTTGTCGCGGATTCCATCAAGCGTTTTCTCAGCCAATGAAGTCACATCTTTCGCTGTCCCGCAGGTCTCTTTACTCGTGCCTTGAGCCACAAGGCTTCCGCCGTATGTCCATACGGCCAGAAGCACAGATAAGAGGACAAGGTTTCTACTCATTGGCATACTCCAGCAAAATAAATGTTTGGATCGATCCTGGCTCCACTCGGACTCGTGATCTGCACATGCGTGTGAGGCCCAGTTATTCGACCCGAATTGTCTGAAGTTCCGATTGTGTCTCCCTGTCGAACTGACGCGCCAACGGGGACCGCCGGACGAACGTGCACGTACGAGAGAATGTAGCCACTTACCGCGGTGAACTGAGTAAAGTTGGCGGGACCTGTGGCTGTATGGGAATAGTCGTACGGTCCCGGTATGTGTGCAGCGTTACTGCGACCACCAGTCACTGCGCCGTTTTCTGGGGCCGGAATCGATGTGCCATAACTTGGGAGATGGTAGTCTCGTGCTTGATGTCCGGGGGCATATGGACGACCATTTCTGCTGGTGCAGGGTGTGAATGGAGCTGTTGGCGCTAGCGAGCTTATTATCACCTCGACTGGTTCGGCTACAGCAGATACGGAGGCATCCGGCACGCCTGATTCTTCACCCCAGGGAGCAACACCAGTTGGATTAATGCCATAGGCCAGCGCAGCAGCAAGCTCGTTTGTGTCTGCACTCCAGTCGTTTGAGCCAAATACCGGATTGCCGTTCTGGTCGATCCAATTCGAGGGGTCGCCGTTGAACCAAGTGCCACCGTATTTGTTTTCGCAGTCCTGCTGGTTACCCGTGAGCGGATCATCATTGGCGTCGAAGCTGCCATTGTCCCACACACAGAAGAGTCCTAAAGGGTCAGTTAGCGCCAGTGGATTGTTGAGTGCATAAGCATAACGGTTCCATGACTGCGGATTAGCGGGCTCGACCGCGCCTGGTCCTGCCGGATCGGGCGAGAGCCAGCGGCCCTGCGTTGGCGGCAGTTCACGAGCTAAGAAGTCGTAGAGACCGTTTGTTACCCCGCCAGAGACAGCCAGGACGTCAGAACGCATTCCCGTAAATGATACGCCGCTCGTAGCCGTACTTCCGTATGGCTCGCCAAAGGGGGCATAGGCAATATCAGAGATCATTGTACGGCTTTGGCTGGAGCTGAGACGGGAGTTCCCCAACCAGTCGAGATGTTCGTAATGGTTGAAAGTATTACCAGAGCCATAGACCGCCGAAGACCCCGGCAGCGGCACTCGCACGGAGGTGGCCGACTGGCCGCTCATTCGAGCAAAGAGTGTCCCGGAAGGACTGTACGCAAACTGAGTGTAGGTGCTCCCGTCCAGCTTTTCGACCATTCTGCCCAGGGCGTCATAGGTCATCATCTTTCCGCCCAACGAGGCTGGCCTCCCGTTCGCGTCCCAGCTATATGAGTGGAAAGAATCATTTGTCAGATTCCCGTCGGCATCATAGCTTGTTCCTGAGAGCATATAACGATTGGTCGTCTGATCGTAACCTGGTTGCCAGCTGATAGAGCCGCTCTTCGTAAGGTTGCCAAACGGGTCATAGCTGAAGGTCTGAGACCATGGAGTGCCGCAGTTGGCACTCGTGATCCGGCCGAGATCATCATAGCTGTAGGTGCAGGTCTGGTTGTCGCTGGAATTGAAGGGATCGGTTATGGCAAGAGTTTTTAGCGTGCCATTGGCATTCCAGGTTGGCGTGCCAACTGCCGACGATCCATTCAACGTGAATGTGTATTTATTCATTCGGGCGGCGTTGTCATAGAGAAATGAATCGGTATCAGTCGAGCCATAGGTAATCCCGGTGATCTGACTTGCTGCATTGTATCCGGTAGTTGAGATCGGGTTTGGTCCGGAGGCAGCCGTAACTGTCTTCCAGCGACCCTCACCATCAAGGCCATACGTTTGGGTGGGTGCAAACGTGCTCCCCGAAGCTAAATAACCGGCGAGAATATTTACGGTGCCGTTCGGCCAATAATTCATCACAGTGTGGTAGTAGCCACTGGAGTGAGGGGTGGATTCGTATACGTCGGTTGTTTCACCGCGAGCTGAGTAGCAGAAACCGATGTCAGTGATTTTAGAACCGCTGCTGCTAGTATATGCCTCCGCTAATCGCCCTCCTACGTTGCCTATTGTCCTCGGCGCGCTCGCGCAGCTGAATGTGGTTGAGTCGTATATGAATGCCTTAGCTGGGGTGTTTGCCGCATTCGGCCCTGAAGGATAAGTAACAGTGGCTAGCCTGTGGAGCCCATCAAACTTGGAGCAAGTTACGTTTCCCGCAGCATCCGTTGTTTTAACCAGATCACCGTTGTAAGAACCGGAGCATGTTCCGCCCGAATCAACATCATACGTGTATGTGGCCGTAGCGTAGTTCCATTCCGGGTTCTTTTCGGACGTGAGACGGCCCAAAGCATCGTAGGTGTAGGTCCGCGTCTGGATTGGTGATCCTTGGGCGTTCTGACTGACGCTGAGCAAATTTCCGAGCGCATCATAGGAGTAGGTTGTCAAGTAGCCCGTCGCTGCAGAGGCCTGAGCGCAGCTCCCACTACCGCCTACGCCGGTGATTTCGCAGACCGACTTCAACCTTCCAAGGCCATCGTTTTCCAGCTGTCTTCGCTTCGAGTTTTCTCCCGAAGGCGCAGGTCCAAGCGTTATGAGCACATCCTGCAAGGTGTATTGATAGCTCGTAGAGCCGCCTCCGCCGTCGGTCACCGATTTCGTTCGGCCTAGTGCATCATTCTGCGTGGTCGTGACCGCAGTCCCCGTGGGCGTCCCTTGCCCTGCGGTGCCAACGTAAGGCAGGGAGACGGTGGTAAAAGGGCCAATATTTGTCGTCCAGCCGTAAGCGTATTGAACGGAGTCGAAATTGGATGAGCCGGGAGCTTGCCGTTGCTGCACGACCAATTGGCGTCCAAGACCGTCCAGTGTGGTCAGCGTATCCACGGTCGAACCGTTATTGTTGAAGACTAGAGAGGTCTCCTGTGTAGTCGGGTTAGCATAGGTGTTCACGGTGGTGTTGCCTAATGGATCGGTTGTGGAGAGAACCCGCCAAAACGGATCGGCGGTGCCGCTTTGGCTTACGTAGCCGTAGCTTGTAACTTGTCCGTTTTCGTCCGTTGTAGAAGTGAGCACCCCGCCGTTGCAGTCCCAAGTCTGAGAAGCGGAAAGTCTGTTCACCGGGAACGAAGTTGATGTGAGTAGGAGGTTGTTGCAGCCTCCCGTACCGTTATAGAAATAGTTTGTTACTGCGGTATTCGCGTCCGTGAAACTGGCCGTCGTCCCATTGGGATTGTAGAATGCAGAAGACGTCAGATACGTGGATCCGCTCACCAGGGTTGACGTTTGGGTGGGATGCCCGGTTGCGTTGTACGTATATTGCACCTGACTCACTGTCGCGCCGGATGAATCTTTGGTGGTGACGGAACATGGACGGTCGTTGATGTTAGAACCGGACGCCAGCGTGCCGCACGAAGCCCCGTTTCCATCGTAAGTCGTCGTGATGTCAGCCACCGGAGAAATTGCAGGGGCTGCTGTCGGGGGCAGCGATGTGGCGGCACCGAAGTCGTACTGCTTGACTTCCGCAATGGTGCCGGTCGGGTTGAGTTTGGTCTCAACCAGTGAGGCCGATGACGATCCGCCGGGATAGGTGAATACATCGGTTTGGGATATGCGCAAAACCAGCGTGGGCGCCACGGAAAAGGCGGCGGTCGGACAGTTAGAAAAATTCCCGTTGTAACAAGTGACGGTTGTGCCAATCAGGTTGTTCGCGCTGGCTGGGCCTTGGTAAGTTTGCTTTTCCGTTTGATAGGCACCATAGAATGTGTAGACGGTCTGATTGCCTGCGGGGTCAGTCTCGACGACCGTATAATTCCACGAAGAACCGTTGCTGTTGTTGGTATACGTCCAGGTGTCATTGTGCCCGTTGCCGTCGTTGATGGTCTTGGTGAGGGTTGCTATACCGAAACCACCCGACCCGGAGCACTTCAGGCCATCGCTGCCCCCGGAATAGGCGTATTTGATGAATCCCCCGGAAGGAAACGTGATTTGTTGGATGCGTCCCGTGGTATAGCCGGCGGGAAAACCAGGCGTCGTTTCATAGGCAAGGGTGTATTGTTGGCCCGATGGCGTCTCAGTTACTGTGGTCGGAAAATACGCTCCTGCGACATCATAATCGCCGCAGATCCCTCCAAAAACGGTTTTCCAATGCATCGATGTGTAGCCCACGGTGTAAGTTTGGTTCCCGCCATTTTTGTCGGTGTACACGTAGGTATCTGATGAGGGTCCGCCGTTGAAAATTGTCTGCAAGACTCGCTGCCCGAGTGTGTCGGTATAGGTGTAGGTGCCGTGTGATCCCCCGGTATTGACCCAGCTGTAAGATATGGAGTTGCCGTTCGGATCATTCACGGCATTGGTGTATTCCGGCTTGGTGTTGCCCGATTTGTCCCATATCTGTGTGCTGAAAGTGCCATTGGCGGCTACCGTGACCGTCAAGGTGTAACCTGATCCGTCCTTAGCTTGGCCGGTAAACGATCCGATGCTGTCGCATCCGGTATAGGGGCCGGCAATAACGCTGGGTCCTGAAAACGGATGTGAGGCACCGGTGGCATCAATGAAGGACCAGTTGAAGTACTCAGTATCGTTCTGCGTTCCGCAGGGCGCGAGTTTGATCTGCGGCAGTGCGCCGCCATTCATAAGTGCGGCGGGACCCATGAGTTGACCTTTCAGCTCAGTTTGCGCAACTCCAGTCTGTGGCGAAGAATTCACAATCAAGGAATATTGGAAGGGGATCGCACCGAGCTTGGCGCGTATGGGAATTGACACGACAATGTTACTGGTGGCCATGTCGACCGTGCTGAACGGTCCGGGTACTTGCGTCGAGAAAGGCTGTATCCCCTGCGCAAAACCGGCGTGCGCAAATAGCAGAAAGAGTCCGAGTACCATCAACCGGCCTGAGACCGGGTCTTGGCTAGATTTGCATCTCGGGGTGATTCGTGCTGCCTCGCCGGCAAGGTTCTTTTTGGCTGAAACCGCAGGTAAATTTTGGGTTGGCTTTACGTGTCCGCCTGAATGAACCGGAAAGAAAACGCCTCGCAAGCGAGCCATAGCTCACCTCCGAAATGGTTTCCGCTTTCCCCCCTCGAACAGCTTAGAAGCGTGCGGGCATTCTAGGGTAAGTTCCTGAATTCGTCAATGGCGACTTCCCCTAGACTGGCAGGCTGCCGAAAAACTACTTTACCAGCCACGATTCGCACCGCCGCGCCCGTTTCTATGCAGCAATGTACTGGAGGAGAGGGACTAGGTTGCCATTTGTCCTCGACTGTCGGGTAAGCCACGCACGACCGTACATTAAAAGGCGTCGCAAGTCGACCCCGGGGTTTCTTCTGTAACCACGCCGGCACATCCCTCGAATGTCGTAGACACTGCCTCTGCGCTCAAACACTCACTTGAAGCGGCAAAAGCCAGAAAGGAGTCGCGTAATCCATGCGGCCCGAGCTGTTGACTCGCATCGATGTTGACGCCGCGGTGCGCTATATCCTCGACGAGCGATTCTGGGTCCAAGAGAAATGGGATGCAGAGCGCCTTCTCGTTCGACGTTCCGGTCAGCAGGTCCAGGGCTGGAACAAGCAGGGGCAGGCCACCGCAGTAGCACCAGCGTTGACGTCTGCCCTACTTTCCCTAACCGTGAACCACTTCATCCTCGATGGTGAGTTTGAACCATCGGCTTACAACTGCTGGGACTTGCTCGGAGCGGACGGCGAGGATTTGACTCGGTACGCGTACGGAGACAGGTACCGCATTTTAAAAGCGTTCTCCCCCTGCCCATTCATAAATGTCATCTCGACGTGGACTACTAAGGACGAAAAAGAAGCCATCATCTTCGAATTGCTTCGCAAAGGCGCTGAAGGGGTCGTTTTCAAGAATCGTTTGGCTCCATATCAGCCTGGTCGTGCAGGACAACATTTCAAACTGCCATTCGAAAATGGCGCCACGGTGCGTGTACGAAGTGTCGATCCGACAAAGAACAGCGCACGAATTGAGATGTTAGACGCCGGCATATGGATCGAGGTCAGCGGAATCAAAGTCGAACAAGGCACAGTGGAACCAGGAGATTACATCGAGGTTAGATATAGGTCCGCAAGCGCCAGTAAACATATCGTGCAGCCGGTTTTCCTCCGCGTCCGTCGAGACGTCTCCGATGACGATTGCTCGACGGAGCAGCTGAAATTCACCGGCCGCTGGGCGTCGCTTGCTGGAGCTCATAGCGGAGAGGACCACAATGATCCTGACGATGAGAGGCATTTGCGGCAAGCCCTTAAGTCTTGATGTGACCGCCACGCTGGGTGCGTCGGTCGAACTACAATCATTTTACTTCGTAGTTCCGCCAGTAGAGTTCCGGCTGGTGCGCAACGGTGTAGCGCTGCAAGAGTGGCAAGCCGGGAACACAGAGATGTACGACCTCCAGCACAGCCCTGCGGTCACGACGTGGTCCCGCGATGATCACTGGTTTATCAACGATCTGCACCACCGAGCTGATGTGGTCACGTGTGGCGTGTTGTCAAGCGACCTAGTGATGGGAACGAGAGGCTTGGCACTTGAATTCGTCCTGATGGTTTGGCCGCGAGAGACTACATTTCGAACACGATCGGCAACTCTGAGCGATTTTGTCACAACGCTTGCCCCCGCAAGAAATGATCGCCGCGCAACTTAGCATCCGGTGCTTCTTGACGGCATTCCCCAAAATGAGCCGCTCCGAGTACATGCCATAAAGCGACCTCACTTGCGCAAATTATCGGACCTGTCAATCCCGTCTCTTTGCCTTCTTATTGTCACCTTATTGCGTTTTTTTCACCGTTTGTTTGGCATTTCTTTGCACCAGTGTGCGCTTACCACCGCGAGTGCTGCCGACTAGCGCACCTAACCGAAAATCGCACCCGCGAACCAACAATTTCAGCCAGGAGATTACCCAACATGCCTGACAATTTCTTTCCACGCTCGCCCGCCATCGAAGCCAAATACATCGCTAGCAGAACCGGCGCCGGAATTCTTGTCCTAGTCCAGACGCAAAACCGGCGAGAGCGTCTCAAGCCCAGGCTGGATCTGATTCAGCATTCCCCTCCCGGCTTTGATTGGGCGCACACCGGCACAGGGTCGGATCGACTCGCTTTGGTGCTGCTCGCGCATGCATCGGGCAGCGATGAATTCGCGTTGGAACATTACCAGGTCTTCAAAGACGAAATTATTGCTCGCTTGCCGAGGAACGGATGGGAACTTACGAGTCAACAGGTTCTTCAGGTGGTTCGGTTTGTTTCTCAAGGTGCACTACGCCGACCGTCAAGGTTGGAACCGGGACCGCTGAGAACATGCAAAACGGCGGTTATTCAGGCTGTGCTACCGAGCGGAACCCATAACACCGCGATCACAGCGCGCGGCTCAGGCCGGAGCATCGCCGGTGCAGTTACGCGCGCCCTGCGAAATTTGCTGCGCGATACGCGTTTGCGCCGAAAAACCATCGTCAATCTGCAGATGGAGCTTTCAGTCGTCAATGCTGAGCCGGAAGTTGAGCAGCGAGTTGCCGGCGGCGATGCGTATCTTGGCGAATGATTTCACTGTGTGACCCCTTTGCTTCTCGTCCCAGACCCGCCCTACAGCCTTTCCCAAACTGGGAGACACACTAAAGAAACTGGACCAACCCTTCTATATCGAGGAAGCAACAGATGCTGACAAAACCTCCCATTTGGGAACCCGACGGAACCCGATTTCGTCCGTACAATATTTCAACCCTCATATTTTTCTTCGTCGGCCGGACGATCGGACGGATTTTCAGATTCATTCTTGGGAAGAAATCAAACGAGTAGCGCGGGCTAAAAAGCAAATTCAAGCCCAACCCACCTCCAAAATTCGGCCGCGGCATCCAATTCCTGAAACAGCCCGAACGTGATCGGATGCGCTGCGCCATTGATCGGGTCGATCACGGCTGTTCGATTGCGCGCTAACGTCGTACTCAGCGGGCAAGATAGTTGTCGAAACGGCATTTAAGCAATTCGGCGTTGGGCAGAACAACACTGCTTTGGCCCGCGCGATGAGAAGGCTGATGACACGCCATCTGCATTCCGCTCACAAACACCACGATCAGCACAAAAATGATGCTGCGTCGTTTCATTATTTCTCCGGAACGTCATTACACAGCATTGATTGGATGTGGGAATTGCCCAGCGCATCGGTAATCTGCGTGAGTTCGACCCAGAGAGTCGCACAAGTCGCCCGAAATCAGGCCGACCCCGGCGGGGCCATCTTAGGCTGCGTGTCGGCCCACAGTTGCGCCTCATCGTAGGCGGTCTTCAGGTCAGAATCGGCTTGCCAGTCGGCGAAGGACTGGCGCAGTCCTTTCCTTTCAAAGAGATGTTCTAAGATTCCATCCACTATCGCACGCTTGATTCCCTCATCGCCATCTCGATACAGCTTCTCCATCCACTTTTTCCATGTCGTAAAGGATTCAGAGCTTCCGCCTTCCTTCTCCCAAGTGTCTAAAATGCAATCTTGGGCTTCCCAAGCAGCGCCATACCTGGTTAGCGTCCACTTACCAGTGGGATCAGTAAGTATGCTACGCTCGAAATATTCCGGTAGTAGTTTATCGAGTTCCTCGTCCGATAGGGGCGGCTCAATTCTTCTTCTCAGTTTGTCCGTGGTAACGATGTCATAGATGACGCCGGCAAGCTCGGTGTCTTCACTATGGATTCCTGCAACGATGTCGTCTTTGGGAATCCGGGATTCGTGATGCTGATCGTTGGCGATTGCAAACAATAGGTCCCTGTCCATTCCAATCCTCAAATATGGGTTATAACGGAACCAGCACGGGGTCTGGCATTATCGGCCCAGGTATTGGTACTGTTGGCATTGTTGGAATAATCGGATTAATCGGAATCGGCATGAGAGTCGTCGGTGCATTAGGTTGCAGGTTCGGCTGGGGTACCGGATCCGGGAAGCCTTCCGTTTTAGGGCAATTCTTATCTTTGCATTTCTCTTCATACTTCTCGATACAATTCTGTAGGCCGTTGTAAAGATCCGAAATTTCCTTACTATGCCTACCTGTTCCTCGCGGCCAGGGCATGTAAAAGTCCCAGCCTAGGTGTGAATAAATGGCCTTCTCATAATAGGCGATCTTCCACGCCAACAACTTGCAGGAGTCTGTGCCTTTACAACGTCTTGCCCCTCTTGGCATCTGTGGCCCTCCGGCAGTGCCCATAGCATCGAACTCGTCAACCGGCGAGTTGTCAACATACTCATAAAAGTCGACGCCACCCTCGAAACGGATTGGGTCCTCGGAGATAAATCGGCCTGCAATGGGATCGAAATAACGAGCCCTGTAGAAGTAAAGCCCCGAGTCCGAATCAAACTCGCGGCCGGTGTACCGGAAGGAATTGGTGAGAGTTCCAGTGGACGCAGTCGAGTTCCCGAAACTGTCGTAGATGTAGGTATTGGCGAGCGCGCCCGCGCCGTTGCTCAGAGACGTGATGGAACCCAGCGCCTCATCTGCCTGATAGTAGCTTGTCGTGCCCCCCCGAAGAGCCGATATTGGCTCGTCGATCCCCGCTCCCTGTGCGTATCTGGCGAGCACACTGCCGGAGTTGTCCACTTCTTCGATCAGGCTGTCATTCTCGTACAGGTAGTTGGTGGTTCCGAGCGGGCCGGACTTCTGGATTCTTCTGCCGAAGAAATCGTATTTGAAGGTTGTGGTCCCAACACCCGGATTCACAGCCTGAGTAAGGCGATTCTCAAAGTCCCAAGAGTATTGTTTTCCCGAGGAGTCAGTAAGAGTATTGCCGTTTGCGTCGTACGTATAGCTGCCCTGGGAATTTGAGGTCAGCTCGTTCGAAGAGTTGTAGTTGTACTGCGGCACGCCAGGTGAACTCAGCCTATTCCCGATCGCGTCGTATGAATAGCTCTCCGTGGTACTACCCCTTTGCGTGACCTGGGTCAACTCGTACAGTGAGTCGTAAGTGTAATTCGAGGTTAACCCGTTCAGGTAATTGGTTTTGCCCGTGCGATTTCCAGCATTGTCATATGTATAGCTGGCTCCGTCCAGAACCGAACTCCCTGCCTGGTGCAGCACGCTCAACAGGTGTGACACCGAATCATACGTGTAGCTCGTGTTCACTCCGTTCGGGCGTGTCAGCGACGTCCGCCGGCTCAGGGAGTCGTAGCCGAAGCCGAACGATCCCGCCCACGAGTTTGCCAGCCCGTTGAGCCGGTTTAGCGTGTCATAACCATAGGTCGTCACGCTCCCATCCGGCGCCGTCAGAGACGTGCGGTTCGACGCCGCATCGTAAGTATAAGCATTCGTGAACGTCTGGTTCGGCACGAACGTGTACTGCGTCGTCGTCCCCACCAGACGCCCCATGTTGTCGTAAGCGAATCCGTACGTGCCGGTTGGGTCCGTCACCTGCTTGATCTTGCTCACCAGGTCATACACGTAACTTGCGCTCGTCGAATCCGGATACGTCTTCGTCGCGAGCCGGTTCAGCGCGTCATACACATACTGGATCGTCTGGTTCTTTCGGTCGGTCTTTGAGGTCAGATTGCCGCCCGCATCGTAAGCATAAGTCTCATAGAGCGTCGATGGAAACGTGGTCTGGGTCACCCAGCCACGCGCGTTGTAGGCAAAGTTGGTGATGTGGTTGTTGGCGTCGGTGATCGAAGCCAGATTGTCTTCGGTGTCGTAGTTGTAGGTCGTGAGATTGTTCGCCGGGTCGGTCATTGAGATCAGCCGGTCGGCGTCGTCGTAGGCGTACGTCGTGACTTTGCCATTCTGATCAGTCACCGACGTGCGCCGCCCGCGCGAGTCATGTCCAAAGCTGACCGCGCTGCCGTCGGGATAGGTGATCCCCGTCAGCCGGTTCATGATGTCATACGTAAACGTGGTCGGGTGCGACGCTCCGTTGATCGGATCGATCACCGTTGTGCGGTTGCCGCGCTGGTCATACTGGTAGCTGGTGGTGTTGTTCTGTGCATCGGTGATCGAGGCAATCAGGCTTGCGGGCGTATATGTAAGCGTGGTTGGATGGTTTAGAGGATCGGTGATCTGTGTCAGTTCGCCCAGGGTATTGTAGGCGAACTGGGTCACGCTCGCGGGCGTGTGGCTGTCCGGCGCAGGTGAGGTGACTGAAGTCAGGTTGCCCTTTGCATCGTAGGCGTTCGTGGTCACATTCCCAAGCGGGTCGGTCATCGTTAGCGCCTCGCCAAAGCTGTTGTACGTGTACGAGGTCCTGACGGTAGTGTTGGCATCGAGCTGCTGCGAAACCGAGGTGACGCTATTGTTCGAGTCGTAGGTGTACGTGGTGACATGGCCGAGATCGTCCGTATGCGTGAGAACGTTTCCTTTGGCATCCACGGTCTCTGTGATGTTTCCGCGAACTGAGCACGAGCTGCAGCCGGGGCCTGAGGAACTGGACAGGGTCCAACTGCCCGCATTAATCGCGGTGGCATAGGTCGATTGATTACCTAACGAGTCGGTGACTTGGGTCGTGTTCGTGATCTGGAACGATGGCCCTTGCGAGGTCAGAGTAGCCACTTGCACATTGAAGACGCCAGTGGAAGTCCCACCTGGGACGATGACATGGATCGCAGTATCGCTCCAATCCACAACTTGCGCATTGTTGCCCGGATAGAAGCTAATGGTGCTGCTACTTTGTGTTGCCCCGAAGCCGCTGCCGGTAATGAGCACTGTATCGCCGATTTGGCCCTGGGTTGGCGTTATTGCGGTAACGCTCGGCGGTGCTTCGACCGTGAAAGCCACGGCGTTGCTTGTGACACTCCCGATCACCACTGTCAAATTCCCACTGGTTGCGCCGGTTGGAACTCGAACCGTCAGCTGATTCGTGCCCATCGACGGATACGTAGGGTTTCCACCCCAGTACGCGATCGGCACCTGAACGCCGTTCAGGTAAACCTGAGTGGTGAGCCCTTGGCTATAGAAGCCTGACCCATTGATATTGACGAGCGCGCCGACCGCAGCTGCGGGCGGCGAGAGGTTCCCGATCGCTGGAGTCGTAACCGTAAAAGTCTGAGTCGGATTGCTGTTAATTGAGTTAACAGTCACGTTGATTGGGCCGGTGGTCACATTGCTCGGGGGTACGGCGGTGATCGAACTGGTGCCCCAAGTCGTGATCGACGCGGCAGGCACTCCGTTGAATGTGACTGTGCTACTTCCTTGCGTGCTCCCGAAGTTGCTGCCATTGATCGTTACCGGTGTTCCAGGCGCACCTGAGGTGGGGGAAAGAGAGGAAATACCTGGCGTACCCACAACGGTAAAGTTCACGGCTGAACTCGAGCGCGTGTTTTGCTTGACCGTAAGACTCTGCACCTCGGGATAAGCGCTGAGCGGAATCACCGCCTGAAGTGACGTTTGGGTCCAGCTCGTCGCCGTGACCGTAAAGGGCGCACCAAGCACCTGAGGAGCAGGATCGTACGAGTTTCCAAAACTTGTGCCGTTGATGGTAATCACGGTTCCAGCAGCGCCGCTTGAAGGCGAAATGCTGGTGATCGTAGGTGTTTGTTGCACGTTGAAGACAATTGAATTGCTTGCGATGCCGTTAACTGTCACGAGCAAGGGGCCGCTCGTTGCACCCGTGGGAACGTACGCATAAATCTGCGAATCGCTCCAACTGTATAGAGTCGGCA
>Ga0209580_10000776_pt1 | contig 15841 bp, 14 predicted proteins | sample Coa_R1_5_FD_187153 | JGI IMG/M metagenome (GOLD analysis project Ga0209580, IMG submission 187153) | Surface soil microbial communities from Centralia Pennsylvania, which are recovering from an underground coalmine fire - Coalmine... | ecosystem: Environmental > Terrestrial > Soil >... | reverse complement strand
CACCGCCGCCCTGCGCCTGGCCGGCCCGAGCTACGACCTGTCGCGGCTCGACGCGCGCTGGGGATCGGCGCGGCTGCGCGCCTCCGGCCGGCTGGGCGACCGCTTCGACCTCGGCTTCGACGCCGAGGCGCCGAACCTCGGCCTGGTGATGCCGGCGGCGACCGGCTCGCTCACCGCGCAGGGCCACGTCTCGGGCGCCGCGAAGACGCCGCGGGTGCAGGCCTCGGCGCACGGGCACGGGCTGCGGCTCGGCACCCAGAGCGTCGGCGACGCGACGGTCCATGCCGACGTCGACATGGCGTCCGCGGGGCCGTTCCAGCTCGACGCCGACCTGCACGACGTCAACGCCGGCGGCCAGCTGCTCTCGCGGCTCACCGTGCAGAGCCGCGGCACCTCGGCGAACCACACCCTGGCGCTCTCGGTCACCGGGCTGGGCGACCAGAAGAACGCCCGCTTCGACCTCGGCCTGGCCGGCGGTGTCCAGGGCCCCCTCGGCGCCAGCTCCAGCTGGCGCGGCCAGATCTCGCGCCTCGACCTGCGCTCCTCGCCGGTGGGCGATTGGAGCCTGCAGCAGCCGGCGGCGCTCCAGGCGGGCGCACGTGCCGTCGACCTGCGGAACCTGTGCTGGGTAGGCGTCGGCGGCAGCACGGCCGGCGGCAATTCGGGCGGCGGCGCCAGGCCGGCCAGCAGCGCCAAGCCGGCCGGCGGCACCGCCGCGGCGCCCGCCGCCGGCTCGGCCACCGGCGCCCGCCTGTGCGCCAGCGCCTCCTGGTCGCAGGCCGGCACCTGGGCGGGCCAGGCGACGCTCACCTCGCTGCCGCTCAACCTGGCGAAGCCCTTCCTGCCCCCCGACCTGACGATCACCGGCGACGTCAACGGCAGGGCGGAGGCCCACGGCGGCAGCCGCGGGATCGCGGGCGCCGACGTCGACCTCGCGCCGGGACCCGGCGACCTGCGCTTCCCCGCCGAGCAGGGCCGCACGGTGACGGTGCATTTCGAGCGCGGCACGCTGCGGGCGCAGGCCGGTCCGGCCGGCGGCGACGCCACGGTCGCCCTGGCGTTCGCCAACGTCGGCACCTTCGACGCACGACTGCGGCTGCCACGCCTGACCCAGGGCGTGGTGCTCAAGGACCAGCCGCTCGGAGGCACGATTGCCGTCCACCTCCGCGACCTGACGTTCCTCGAGGGCTTCGTGCCCGATCTCCGGGGCCTGGGCGGCTCGCTCAACGCCGATCTCGGCCTCGCCGGCACCGCCGCGGCGCCGCGCCTGACGGGCCAGGCGCGCCTCGAGGGCGGCCGCGCGCAGGTGCCGCTCTACGGCCTCGACCTCAAGGACGTCCGGCTGGCCGCCACCGCCAGCGGCGGCACCACCCTGGCCATCGACGCCGGCGCCACCTCCGGGCCCGGCTCCGTCCATGTCACCGGCAGCGCCGGCCTGATGCCGAGCCCCTCGGCGCCGGTCCATCTTGCCGTGACCGGGAGCCGCTTCGCGGTGATGAGCACGCGCGACATCCGCATCCTGGTGTCGCCGGACCTCAAGGTCGACTACCAGGGGACGGAGGCCAGGCTCACCGGCCAGGTGACCGTCCCGGAGGCCCACATCCATGTCGAGAAGGCCCCGAAGGGCGGACCGATCGAGCCCTCCAAGGACGTGGTGTTCGTGGGCGGGCTCGCGCCGCAGGCGCAGCAGCCGGCCAAGGCCCCGCTCGCCATCTATACCCGCGTGCGCCTGGTGATCCCGAACCCGTCGATCGAGCTCGACGCCTTCGGCCTGAAGGGTCAGCCGTACGGCTCGCTGCTGCTGGTCGAGAACCCCGGCAGCACGACCGCCGCCGGCACCGGCGAGCTCGACATCGCGCCGGGCGGCACGTTCCAGGCCTACGGCCAGAACCTCACCGTCGAGCGCGGCCGGCTGATCTTCGGCGGCCCGATCGACAACCCGGCGATCGACATCCGCGCCTCGCGCCTGTCCGACGACCAGACGGTCACCGCCGGCATCGAGGCCAAGGGCACCCTCAAGGAGCCCCAGTTCGCGGTCTGGTCCACCCCGGCCATGGGCCAGAGCGACGCCCTCGCCTACGTGATGCTCGGCCACGGCCTCAACTCGGCCAACCAGCAGGAAGGCAACCGCGTCGCCAACGCCGCCTCCTCCCTGGGCCTCGCCGGCGCCGGCATGCTGGCGAAGAGCATCGGCGCCCGTTTCGGCCTCGAGGAAGCCTCCATCGAGAGCAAGGGCAGCTGGAACCAGGCCTCCCTGATGATGGGAAGGTACCTGGCACCGCATCTCTACGTGATGTACGGCATCGGCCTCTTCCAGCCGGTCAGCACCTTCCGCGTCCGCTACATCGTCAACAGCAAGTGGACCCTGCAAGCCGAGAGCAGCAGCGAGACCGGCGCCGACGTCCTCTACACCCTCGAGCGCGGCCGCACGAAGTAGGTGCGCGGCCTGCGCCCGGAAGCGCTCGCGACGGCTCGCGGCGGAGGGTGATATCGTGCGGCCGTGGGGATCTGGCTGCGCAAGTGCGGGTCTTTCGCGGAGGACGCCGAGGCCGATCGGGAGTTCTGGTCCAGGATGACCGGCGTGGAGCGCGTCGAGGCGCTCGAGGAGCTGCGCCGCGAGGCGTGGAAGGTCACGGGTGAGCGTCTCGAAGGACTTCGAAGAACTGTTCGCGTGCTTGAACGCCCGCGGCGTTAGAGCGGTGATCGTGGGAGCCTATGCCGTGGCGTTTCACGCCAAGCCGCGCTTCACCAAGGACATCGATGTGCTTGGCAGCGGGAGCAAATCCCCCGGGGGACGCTTGATTGACAATGTAGCCACCTGAGGCTACATTGCTTCCATGAAGACCGTGGGCATCCGAGACCTGAAAAACAGGCTCAGCGAGTATGTGCGGGAGGTGCGGGGCGGGGAGGAGATCCTGGTCACCGACCGCGGCGAAGTGGTAGCCGAGCTGCGGCCGCCGACCCCACCGGGGGTGCGGGCATCGGTTCATCCCGGCCTGGCTGCTCTTGCTCGACGCGGCATCCTCATCCTTGGCAGGAGCAACACTCCCGATCTCTACGCGCCGCTCCCGCCGATTCTGGCCACCGGCAGCACCGCGGAGCTCCTGGCCGAGGAGCGGGAAGACCGCCGGTGAATCTGTACGCGGACTCCTCCGCCGTCCTCAGCTGGATGTTCGGTGAGCCGGAGGGAGAGGCGGTTCGCGAGGTCCTCGCAGCCGCCGACTCGGTGATTGCCTCGGACCTGACGCTCGTCGAGTGCGATCGGACTATTCTCCGCGCCCAGGCCATTGGCAGGATCTCCGAAGTTCAGGCCGCCGATCGTCGGGGCCTCCTCGTCGCCACCGCCGCGCACTGGCACCTGCTGCGGCTCGACGTGGAGGTGATCGAGCGGGCGCGGCGTCCGTTCCCCGCGGAGCCGATCCGCACCCTGGACGCCCTGCACCTCGCGAGCGCCCTCGCGGCTCGCGCCGCCTTGCCGGATCTCGCGTTGCTCTCGCTGGATGAAAGAATGAGGACGGCTGGGCGAGGACTCGGGTTTTCCCTGCGGCCCATTTGAGCTCGGAAGCGCTTGGCCGCGCCTTGCTCACAGCCTCCGAACCATCGAAAACGATCAACGCCGGCGGCGCGCGCGCTTGTAATCGTACTTGGGATCGAAAGCAAAAGTACCAAAGGCACGAACCGCCGCCAGGCGCTTGCGGCGCGCGATATATTCGATCAAGGCTTCGTCGACGGTCCGTCGCTTGGTCTCGTGACCGCCGAGCCTGTGGGCTTCGGCGAGAAGATCATCGTCAACCGCGACTCTGATCGGCATTCTCCTACAGCTCCGCCAGCCACCTCTTGATCGCCTCGTCGAGCCTACGGCGGTCGCGGTGGCGCGCGATCGCGATGCCCACCAGCCGGTCGGTGAGCTGGGGGAGGGGGACGCCGGCGAGGTCCCAGAGGCGGGGGTACATGGAGATGGCGGTGAAGCCGGGGAGGGTGTTCAGCTCGTTGACGAAGAGGCTGCCGTCGGCTTCGAGGAGGAAGTCGACTCTTGCCATGCCGGCTCCGCCGAGGGCGGCGAAGGCGTCGACGGCGAGGGCGCGGATGCGCTCGGCGGTGGATGGCGGGAGGTCGGCGGGGGCGAGGAGACGGGCGGTGTCCTGGAGGTACTTGTCGGCGTAGTCGTAGAACTGGTTGCCGGGCACGATCTCGCCCACCGCCGAGGCTTCGATCTGCTCGTAGCCGAGCACCGCGCATTCCAGCTCGCGCCCGGCGATGCCGCGCTCGACCAGGACGGCGTCGTCGAACTGCAGGGCGAAGCGCACGGTGGTCTCGGCGCACTCGCGGTGGTCGAGACGCTTGACGCCGACGCTCGAGCCGCCGCTGCGTGGCTTGACGAAGAGCGGGAGGGGCAGGCGCTCGAGGCGCTCGAGGAAGGCGCGCGGATCGCGCTCGAAGCCGGCGCGGGTGACCGCCTCGCAGGGGAGCACGGGCACCCCGGCCGCGGCGAGCAGGCGCTTGGTGAACAGCTTGTCGATGGCGACGGCGCTGGCCGTCACCCCCGGGCCGACGTAGGGCAGGTCGAGCATCTCGCAGAGGCCCTGCAGGGTGCCATCCTCGCCCCAGCTGCCGTGCACGATCGGGAAGACCACCTCGACGCCGGAGGTGAGCAGGGCGGCGAGGGTCGGCGCCACCGCGGTGCCGAGGGGGGGGATGACCTTCGCTTCGCCCGCCAGCAGCGCCGCCGCCGCCGCGCGGTCGAGCCAGCAGCCGTCCTGGGCGATGCCGAGAGGCGTCACCTGGTGCCCCGCTTCGCGCAGGCCGCGCGCCACGGTCCTGGCCGAGGCGATCGACACCTGGTGCTCGACGCTACGGCCCCCGAAGACGACTCCGACGTTGCTCATGGGTCCTCCTGAAGAAACCTCGAGGGCGCCGAACTGGCGCTGCGATCTGGCGTTCGAGGCCTCCCAGTCTACCGCGCCAGGTCGATCTGGCTGGCGCTCAGGACCTCGGGCAGGGCGCGCAGGCTTGCCACGACCGCGTCGCCCGCGGGCTGGTCGAGGCGCAGCACCGCCAGCGCCTTCTGATCGCCGTCGCGGCGCGCCAGGTGGATGTCGGCGATGTTGACGCCCGCCTCGCCGAGCAGCGTGCCGAGCTTCCCCACCACGCCGGGCACGTCGCGGTTCTCGAGCACCAGCAGGCGTCCCTGTGGCCGGAACTCGAGGCGGTAGCTGCCGAAGCGCACCACGCGCGGATCGCGCCCGCCGACCAGGGTGCCACCCAGCTCGACCGTGTGGCCGCCGCCGCTCAGCGTGGCCCCGAGCAGCTGCGCATGCTCGGGGTGCGCGCTGTTGTGGCTGGCGACGACCATCTCGATGCCGCGCGTCTCGGCGACGTGCTCGGCGTTGACGTAGTTGACGCCCTCGTCCATGAAGGCGGTCAGGGCGCCCTTGAGCACCGCCAGGGAGGCGGGCTGGCGGTGCGCATCCTCGATCCCCCAGGTGTCGATCTGCAGGCGCTCGAGGGGCGCCCCGAGCAGCAGGCAGGCCATCTTGCCGAGGATCTCCCCGAGCAGCATGTAGGCCTCGAGGCGCCCGGCGCCCGGGCCGTCGCCGGCGCTGGCGCGGAACGGCAGGTTGACCGCGGCGATGGCGAACGAGCCGGCCAGGGCCGCCAGCACCATCTCCGCCGTCTCGGTCGAGGTGCGCTCCTGGGCCTCGCGGGTCTGCGCGCCGAGATGCGGCGTCGCGACCACCCGCGAATGGCGCACCAACCGCAGGTCGGACGGCGGCTCCTCGCCGAAGACGTCGAGGCCGGCACCGCCCACGGCGCCGGACTCGAGCGCCGCCAGCAGCGCCTCCTCGTCGACGACGCCGCCGCGCCCGCAGTTGATCACCAGCGCGCCCCGCGGCAGCAGCGCCAGGCGCTCGGCGTCGAGCAGGTGCCGCGTCTGCTCGGTGAGCGGCGTGTGGATGGTGATGGCGTGCGAGCGCCGCAGCAGGTCGTCGAGCGGCAGCATCTCGACCTCGAGCCGCCGCGCCGCCGCCGGATCGAGGTAGGGGTCGTGCGTCACCACCTTCATCTCGAAGCCGCGGGCGCGCTTCGCCACGCGCTGGCCGATGCGCCCGAAGCCGATCACCCCGAGGGTCTTGCCCTGTAGCTCGACGCCGGTGAGCTTGCGATTCCAGCCGCCCGCCTTGGTGGAGGCATCGGCCTCGGGCACCCGGCGCGCGACCGCCAGCAGCAGGGCGAAGGTGTGCTCCGTCGCCGAGAGCAGGTTCGCGGTGGGGGCGTTGACCACCACGATCCCCTGCGCGGTGGCCGCCGCGACGTCGACGTTGTCGACGCCGATGCCGGCGCGGCCGACCACCTTCAGCCGCCTGGCGGCGTGCAGCAGCTCGGCAGTCACCTTGGTCGAGCTGCGCACCAGCAGCGCGTCGAAGTCGCCGATGATCTCGGCGAGGCGCGGCCGGTCCGCCTCGCGCAGCTCGACGATCTCGGCGCCCGAGCCGGCAAGCAGCGCGAGGCCGGAAGGGTCCAGCGGATCGGCGATCAGGATGCGGAGCATCGCCTCAGGCTTCCCGGCCCGACGGCGCCGCCGCGACGGCGCCGGCGGAGGCGCCGATCTCGCCGACCTTGCCGATCTTGCCGACCTCGCCGATCTCGCCGATCTCTGCAAGGGCGTCGTCGATCTCGCCCAGCAGCGCCTCGAGGTCGCTCTCGCGGACCTCGCCCATGTGGCCGATGCGGAAGGTGCTCGGCTTCCAATCGCCGTAGCCGCCGCCCACGGTCCAGCCGCGGCTGGCGAGCCGCTTGACCAGCGCCTGCGGATCGATGCCCGCCGGCGGCCGCAGGCAGGACACGGTATGCGAGCGGGCGCCCTCGGCCGCCGCGAACGTGAGGCCGCGCGCCGCCGCCCATTCGGCGGTCCGCCGGTAGAGGCGCTCATGGCGCGCCCAGCGCGCCTCCATGCCCTCGGCGAGGATGCGCGTCAGCTGCCGGTCCAGGGCGTAGAACAGCGAGACCGCCGGCGTGGTGATGGCGCCGCCCTCGCGGTGCTTGTCGCGGTAGCGCAGCAGATCGGTGTAGAAGCCGCGCCGCTCCACGCCGGCGGCACGCTCGGCGGCGCGCTCCGAGAGGCTGAAGACGGCCAGGCCGGGAGGCAGCGCCAGCGCCTTCTGGGTGCCGGCGAGGGTCACGTCGAGACCCCAGGCGTCGGTCTCGACCGGCGCCCCGCCGAGCGAGGACACGGCGTCGACCAGGACCAGGGCGTCGCTCTCCTCGCGAATGGCGCGCGCGATCTCGGCCAGCGGGTTCATCACCCCCGTCGAGGTCTCGTTGTGAACCAGCGTCACGGCGTCATAGCGCTTGCGCCGCAGCGCACCGCGCACCAGGTCCGGGTCGATGGCCTCGCCCCAGGGCGCCGACAACCGGTCCGTCGCCTTGCCGGCGCCGCGGCTGATCGCGTGCCAGCGCTCGGAGAAGGCGCCGTTGGTGAGGGCGAGGACGCTGGCGGCGGCGGTGGAGATCACCGCGCTCTCCATGATCAGGGTCGAGCTGCCGGTGGCGATGAGCGCGTCGCCCGCGGTGCGCAGCACGGCAGGCAGGCGGCCGGCGATCGACTGGTAGAAGCTGCGGAATCCGGCCGAGCGGTGCCCGACGACTGGCGCCGCCATCGCCTGGCGGGCGTCCTCGGGGACGTAGGTGGGGCCGGGGAGGAAGAACTGGATCTTTTCCATGACGGAGGACCTTTTCGGATTGGATGACGAAGGGTGACGAAGCGGCTCGTTGACCAGACCGTGGGGATCGGCGTGATGTGAGCGGCCGATGCCGCATTGTGGCAAAACCGGCCCTCCCCCCGCAACCCGCGAAGGCTGCTTCAGGCTACTCGCGATCCCAGGGCCGCGGCCGGCGGAGCGCGGCAAGCAGGCCGGGGGTATCGAATTGCTGCGCCGCGGCATCGCCGGTGCGCGCGACCCGCCAGCCGTCGCCTGATGGGAACAGTGCCGGCGCCGGCACGATCGGGACGCCCGCGGGCGCCGGCGGCTCGACGCCGCCCACCCGCACCCACACCAGCACCAGCGCGCACCCCGGAAAATGCTCGCGCAGCAGGTCGCGCAGCACCGGCTCGCCGCGCAGGGCCTTGACCGCCACGCTCCGTCCGCCGCCGGCGGCCACCGCGCGCCGCGCGCCGAGCGCCGCCGCGTGCTCGAGGCTGGCGGCGGCCGGCGCCGCGGGTCCGAGCTCCAGCCAGCCGGCACGCAGGCCGGCGGCGGCCGCCGCCGCGAGCAGCGGCGCGAAGCGCTCCGGTCCCTCCTCGACGCGCAGCAGGTGGGGCTGTCTCAACCCGCGCTCCCGGGAGCCGGCGCGCGCGGAGCCGACGGCTCGGGAACCTCGGGATACAGGAGGATGCCGCGGCGCTCCTGGCGAAAGCTCTCCTCGTCGGCCGGCCAGCTCGCCATCCAGGCATCCAGCGCGCCGGCGTCCGGCGGAGTGCCGCCGCCGGCGCCGCCGGCTTCGAGGGCGAGCCTGCACGCCGGGCCGCCGGTCAGCAGGTCGATCGCCGGGCGGTCGGACACGAACTCGTAAGGGGCGCGCCGCCAGGCGAGCTGCCGCGGCGCCACCCGCGCCACGGCGCGCAGCAGCTCGACACCGGTGCGATAGGCATGGATGCGGCCAGGGTCGGTCACCACCAGCTCGACGCCGCCGCAGACCTCGCCGCGATGCTTCTGGAACTGCGGCCGGAAGTAGGTCGGCAGGAACGTCATTCCCGGCAGCCCGCGAGCGTCGAGGTGGTCGGCCAGGGCGATGGGATCGAGGCCCGGTGCGCCGACGAGGTGGAAGGGCCGCGTCGTGCCGCGGCCCTCCGAGAGCTCGGTCGCCTCGACCAGGCAGCCGCCCGGATAGATCAGCGCGGTCGACGCCGCCGGCATGTTCGGCGACGGCGCGATCCAGGCCAGGCCGGTCTCGGGCCAGAGCATGGCGCGGCTCCAGCCGGCGAGCGGCCAGATCTCGGGCGCCGCGCGCCAGCCGCCGCGCCGCGCCGCCAGCAGCACCAGCTCGCCCAGCGTCAGCCCATGCCTCACCGGCAGCCGGAAGGCTCCGACGAACGACTGGTAGCCGGGCGCCGGCAGGTTGCCCTCGACGACCACGCCGCCCAACGGGTTCGGCCGGTCGAGCACCCAGACCTCGCAGCCGGCGGCGAGAGCCGCCTCGGCGGCCCAGACCGCGGTCGCGGCGTAGGTGTAGTAGCGCGACCCGACGTCCTGCAGATCGACGATCAGCAGCTCGAGGCCGGCGAACGCCTCGGCGCGCGGGCGCAGCGTCTCCGCGTCGTCGCCGTATAGCGACACGAGCGGCGCGCCGGTCCACGGATCCGTGCCGCCTGCCGCCGGCACCATGTCCTGCTCGACGCCGTAGAAGCCATGCTCGGGTCCGAACAGCGCGCGCGGCGGCCCCGCCTCGCTGGCGGCCAGGGCGCGATGCCCGGGCCGCAGGTCACCGGTCACCGCGGCGCCGTGGGCGAGCAGGCCGTAGGGCCGCCCGCGCAGCTGCCGCAGCCGTTGCGGCGACGCCAGCAGCCGGTCGAGGCCGGTGTGGATCATGTGGCGCGCCGGTAGGCTCCGCGCTGGCCGCCGCTCTTGGCTTCGAGCCGCAGGTCGGTGATGGCGGCGCCGCGCTCGATGGCCTTCACCATGTCGTAGAGCGCCAGCGCCGCCGTCGAGCAGGCGACCAGCGCTTCCATCTCGGCGCCGGTGCGCGCCGTCACCACCACGCGGCTGCGGATCTCGACGCCGTCCGGCACCGGGCACAGCTCGACCTCCACCTGGTCGAGCGGCAGCGGATGGGCGAGAGGGATCAGCTCGGAGGTGCGCTTGGCGCCCTGGATGCCGGCCAGCCGGCTCACCGCGAAGGCGTCTCCCTTCGGCAGGTTGGCGAGCCGGATGAGGGTCTGCGCCGACAGCAGCACCCGGCACGACGCCTCGGCCACGCGGCGGGTGACCGGCTTCTCCGAAACGTCCACCATGTGGGCGCTGCCCTGCGGGTCGAGATGGCTGAACGATCCTGGTGACGTCATGGCGCCGCTCTCCGCATCCCTGGACCCTCGCGAACTGACCCACGGCCCTCGCGGGACCACGCAGGGTCCGAAGGGGCCGTATGCTAGCATCGCTCCATCTCTCAGAAGCCATGCGAGTCGCCATCGTCGTCCCGACTCTGAACGAGGAATCGACGATCGCGCGCACCTTGCCGGCCGCCCAGGCGGCGCTGGCCGCGCTGGTGGCGCACGAGCCGCTGGCGGCGGGCAGCGAGCTGGTGGTCGCCGACGGCGGCAGCCGCGACCGCACGGTCGCGGTGGCCCGCGCGCTCGGCGCGCGCGTCGTCGTCGGCCCGGCCGGCCGCGGCGGTCAGCTCGATCGGGGCGCCGCCGCGACCACGGCGGAGATCCTGCTCTTCCTGCATGCCGATACCACCCTGCCCGAGGGTGCGCTGGCGGCGATCCGCGCGGCGATCGCCGGCGATGCCCGCGGCAAGCGCGGCGGCGGGCCCGCGGCCCGGCCGGCGATCGGCGGGGCGTTCCTGGTGCGCTTCGATCACGGCGGCCCGCTGCTGCGCCTCGGCGCCTGGCTGATCAATCAGCGCACGCGCGCCACGCGGCTGCCGCTGGGCGACCAGGCCCACTTCGTCACCCGTGCCGCCTTCGAGCAGCTGGGCGGCTATCGCGACTGGCCGATCCTCGAGGACCTGGACTTCGCCTGGCGATTGCGCCGGCACGGCCGGACGGTGATCCTGCGGCAGCGGGTGACCACCGGCGCGCGCCGCTTCGTCGAGCTCGGCGTGGCACGCACCGTCGCCACCAACTGGCTGATCTGGCTGCTGTTCGTGGCCGGCGTCTCGCCGCGGCGCCTGGCGCGCTTCTACAGCCAGGTCCGCTGAGAGGAGGGAGCGGGGCGGCGAGAATCCCGGCGCGGCGAGAACTCCGGCGCGGCGGGAGCGGCGGCGCGGGGCGGCGCCGCCGGATGCCGGCCGTGTCGACGTCGTTCCGACGCGGTGCGCTACTTGCGGCGCCGCTTGTTGACCGCTTCCTTCAGCTCCTTGCCGGGCTTGAAACGAACGCTCTTGCTGGCCTTGATGGTGATCGACTCGCCGGTGGCGGGGTTGCGGCCCTTGCGCGACGCCCGCTCGGAGAGGGAGAAGCTGCCGAAGCCCGGGATCTTGGCGCTCTCGCCTGCCTTGACTGCGTCGGTGATGGCCGCGAAGACCGCTTCGAAAGCCTCGGTGGCCTGCCTCCGCGTGAGCCCGTCCACGGAGTCCACAATGCCATTGATCAAGTCAGCTTTACCAGCCATCTCTCCTCCTCCTTGGATTCGTTTTTTGCGACGAAAGTGACTGGCAGAGACGATAAGCCAACGGCCTGGGGCTGTCAATGGGCGCAGCGCGCAGAGCCGCTAACCACGGGCTTTCGCGAGCACCGAGACCGAGAAGCCGTCATGGTCGTCGCCGGTCAGGACCCGCCACGCGCCAGGCCCGAGGATGCCCTGGGCCAGCGGCGGGTCGAGCCGGCCGTCCAGCGGCAGGCGCTCGAAGTCGGGATGCGTCGCGAGGAAGCTCGCCGCAACCTGCTCGTTCTCCTCGGCTTCCAGCGAGCACGTGATCGCCGCCAGCAGGCCGCCCGGCCGCACCAGCGGCGCGACGCCGGCCAGCAGCCGCAGCGCCTGCTGCGAGAGACGCCCGATCTCGCTCTCGCTGATCCGCCACTTGAGCTCCGGATGACGGCGCAGAGTGCCGGTGCCGGTGCAGGGCAGGTCGGCCACGACCCGGTCGAAGCCGCGGCGCCCGTCCACCGCCGCGGACGTCGCCGCGGCCGCCGCGAAGGCGGGCGCGCCGGCGTCGGCGATCACCATCGGCAAGCGGCGCCCGAGCCGCCGAAGGTTGCGGCGCAGCAGATCGATGCGGCCGAGCGCCACGTCCATCAGGATCGGCGCCACGGCGGGCTCGCGGGCGAGCAGCGCGAAGGTCTTGCCGCCCGGCGCCGCCGCGGCGTCGAGCACCGCCTCGCCGGGGCGCGGCGGCGGCACCCAGGCCGCGGCCTGGCTGGCCTCGTCCTGGATGTAGAAGTCACCGCGGCGGAACGCGGGGGAGGCGAGCGGGTTGCCGCGGCGCACGGTGAGCCCGAGCGCCGAGAGCGGCGACGGCTCCACCTCGATGCCTTCGTCGATCAACGCCTCCGCCAGCAGCTCGCGCCCGCCGCGATCGCGGAACGCGAGCAGCTGCATCGGCTTCTCGCGATTGTTGGCGGCCAGCAGGGCGAGCGTCGCCGCGCGGCCGAAGCGCGCCAGCCAGCGCTCGACGAGGAAGTCCGGATGACTCATCTCGAGCGCCAGCCGGCGCACCGGGTCGGCCTCCTGCACCGGCCAGCTGCCGAGCTGGGGATCGCGGGCGATGCGACGCAGGACGCCGTTGACGAAGCTGGCGCCGCCGCGATGGGTGAGCTGGTGCGCCTGCTCCACCGCCTCGTGCACCGCGGCGTGCGGCGGCACGCGGTCGAGGAAGAGCAGCTGGTAGGCGGCGATGCGCAGCGGGGAATGGAGCGCCGGCTCGATCTGGTCGAAGCGGCGGTGGCTGGCGTCGGCGATGATCTGGTCGAGACGGCGCAGCCAGCGCAGACTGCCCATCACCAGCTCGCGCAGCAAGCCCTGGTCGCGCTCGTCGAAACGGGTCAGCGTGCTGGCGAGGTAGGAATCGACCGGCGCCAGGGACTGCAGGGTGCGCTCGAGCACCCACCCCGCCGCCGCCCGCACGTTGTCCTGGGGCGTGCGGCCGGGTGCCGGCCGGCGGCTGCGCGCGGCGCCGGGCGGCGGGCTGGGATCGGGGCGGTTGCGGGTCATGGCCGCACCGGCTCAGGAGAACCTCTCGCCCGGACGCAGGCGCTCTCCGTTGACGAAGTCGGCGGCGCGCTGCGCCTTCCGCCCCGGCCGCTGCACGTCGGCGACCGCGAGAACCGTGCCGTTGCCGCAGGCCACCGCGATCCCCTGGGCCGTGAGGCCGAGGTAGGTTCCCGGCTCGGCGGGGCCGGTGGCCGGGGGTGCCGCCGGGGATGCGATGGGCAGCGCCCGCAACAGCTTGATCGGTGCGCCGCGCAGCTCGGCGGTCATTCCCGGCCAGGGAGTGTGAGCGCGCAGCCGGTTGGCGAGCTCCGCCGCGCCCAGGCTCCAGGCGGCCCGTGCGCTCTCCCGCCGGAGCCGCGGCGCCAGGGTGGCGAGCGCGGCGTCCTGCGGGCTCTCCGCCAGGTCGCCGCGCTCGAGCCCGTCGAGCGCGGCGGTCATGAGGCGGGCGCCGAGCGCGGCCAGCCGCGCCGCGAGCTCGCCGGCGGTCTCCCCGGGTCCGATGGCCGTCTCCGCCTGCAGCAGGATCGGACCGGAATCCAATCCTTCTTCCATGCGCATCACGGTCACGCCGGTGCGCTCGTCGCCGGCGGCGATGGCGGCCTGGATGGGCGCCGCGCCGCGGTAGCGCGGCAGCAGCGACGCGTGCAGGTTGAGGCAGCCATGGGCCGGCAAGCTCAGCAGCTCGCGCGGGAAGATCTGGCCGAACGCGACGACCACCGCGACCGCCGGCCGCAGCGCGCCCAGCTCGGCGAGGAACTCCGGCGAGCGCACGCGCTCGGGCTGCAGCAGGGGGAGACCACGCTCGCGCGCCCAGCGCGCCACCGGCGGCAGCTGCGGCTGGTGGCCGCGCCCGGCCGGCCGGGAAGGCTGCGAGACGACGAGGGCCGGCGTCCGGTCCGCCGCCGACAACGCCTCGAGAGTGGGAACCGCGAACTCTGGCGTGCCGAAGAAGACCAGCGGAGCCATGGCTGGCATGGGCGCGATGGTACCACTCGCCTCCGGGGAATCTCCCTCCGGGCCAATCACCCACATCACGAGGTCCGTATACAGTGCGGTCATCGTGCAGGCGTCGTCGGAGGAGTCGAGCTCTCGGATGGAACCAAGAGGCGAGCTGCCCAAGCCAGGGCTTCGAGCGCGACTGTCGAGAGTGGTGCGGGGCAGGGCCGGCATCTCGGCGGCCACCGCGCTGGCAATGCTCGGCGCGCTGGCGGCCGGCTCGATCTTGCGGCTGTGGAACCTGGGGGCGCAGGTCCTGTCCGGGGATGAGTTCCACGCCGTCATCGCGGCGCTCGATCGCCCGATCTCGCGGATCCTCTTCTTCTACCAGGCGGCGGACAACTGCATCCCGCTGTCCGTGCTCGACCGCTTTCTCATCGACAGGGGCGCGGGTCTCAGCGAGTGGAGCGTGCGGCTGCCGGTGCTGATCGCCGGCTTCGCGCTGCTGGTGCTGGCGCCGGTGTGGGCCTGGCGAAGGCTGGGGGCCGGGACCGCGATGGCGCTGGCGTGGCTGGTCGCGATCTCGCCGGGACTCGTGTTCTACAGCCGGATCGCGCGGTCCTACGCTCCGGCGACCCTCTTCGGGTGCGCCGCCGTGGCGGCGTTCGAGACCTGGCACCGCCGGGGTGGTGTGGCGCCGGCCGCGGCCTACGTCGCCTGCGCGGTGATGGCGGCCTGGTTCCACCTGGGCGCCTTGCCGCTGGTGCTGAGCCCCTTCCTGGTCGCCGCGCTGGCGCTGGCGGCGCCGGACGGCCGCACGCGAGGCCAGGCCCTGGCGCGCCTGTCTCTGCTCGGCGCCGGCACCATCGCCGGCCTGGCGGCTCTGCTCGTCCCTGCGCACGGCACCCTGCTGCCCTCGCTCGCCGGCAAGCATGACAAGCTCGGGGTTACAGCCCAGGAGGCAGCGGAGGTCGGCGCCTGGCTGGCGGGAGTCAGCAGCCGCTGGGCGGCCGTCGCGATCGGACTGGTTTGCTGCGCGGGCCTGGCGATCCTGCTGCGCCGGCACGGCTGGCTGGCAGGTTTCGCCCTGGGAGGGGTGGCGGTCCAGATTGCGGGCGTCCTGATGCTGGCGCCCGTGGCGCACCAGGCCACCATCGTCCTCGCCCGCTACCTGATCTTCGCCCTGCCATGCGCCCTGGTGCCGGTCGCGGTGGCGCTCGGCACACCCTGGCCGCCGCGGTGGCGCCAGGCTCAGCCCTGGCTTGCCGCGGGCGGACTTGCCGGCCTCATCGCCTGCGGGCCGTTCCTGGACGCGGATCTCGCCCGCAGCTCGTTCGCCCACGATGCGCTCTACCTGCGCTTCACCGCGTCGCGGCCGCGGTTGGAGGACGAAGGACCGGTCGCCGTGTATCACTGGCTGGCGCGGGCCGGTCCGGGCGTGGTGTTCGAGCTGCCCTGGGATCCGGTGTTCATGCCCGATCGGATCCTTGCCATGTACCAGGCCCTTCACCATCGCGAGGTCGTCGTCGGCGGCTACCGTCCGGACGCCCGGATGAGGTTCCGCAACATGACCTCCGTCCTGCCGCAAGACGTGTTGGCTTCGAGAGCTCGTTGGCTGATCGCGCACCCGCTGATCGTCAGGGAAGAGGCGCGCATCGGCGGGGCCCCCTGGAGCCCGACTCCCGAGCTGCGACGAGTGTACCGGCGCGCCGCGATCTCGACGGCGGCGGGGTACCGCACCCTCTGGGGCCCGCCCGACTACGAGGACCGCTGGGTCAAGGTCTGGGACCTCGATCGCCTCCGGGGCTCCCTCCCGGCCGGGCCGCCTCCGGGGAATCTCCCTCCGGCCGGACCGCGGTAGGCGGATCTCCTCGCGGCCTCCCTTTGGGCGAGGCGCTGGGATGGTGGATGCGGGGGGTGGTGGAGTGCGGCGCCTCGCCCAAAGGTCGGCAGCGAGGAGATCCGCCTACCGCGGTCCTCCTCCTCCCCTCCGGCCACAATTCTCTGCGGCCACCGATCCCTTCCGTGGAGATCGC
>Ga0209580_10000775_pt1 | contig 15853 bp, 14 predicted proteins | sample Coa_R1_5_FD_187153 | JGI IMG/M metagenome (GOLD analysis project Ga0209580, IMG submission 187153) | Surface soil microbial communities from Centralia Pennsylvania, which are recovering from an underground coalmine fire - Coalmine... | ecosystem: Environmental > Terrestrial > Soil >... | reverse complement strand
AGCATTCCTCCTAATTTCATTCTCATTAGTGCTCAACATGACGGCACGAATAGGACTTCGAAGACTATCAAAGATATGATTCAATAATGGGCGATCCGAAGTGGAATCGAAAAGACGAGGAAAATACTAGGGGTCCGCAGTGACAGTCCAGGTTATGCGAGAAGAATCCATTCCCCGAAATCCGGGACCTGTTCATGAGTCGTACATCAAGATTCAGGACTTGAACGCGTTCTACGGCAATCTTCAGGTTCTCAAGAACATCAGACTTGATTTTCAAGAACATCAAGTCTCCGCTATAATGGGACCGTCAGGCTGTGGAAAGACAACCCTGATTCGAATTCTCAACCGGATGAACGACGATGTTCCAGGCTTCCACATCGAAGGCAATGTGACGATTCAAAGCTTAGACATCTATGGACGGCAGGTCGATCCGGTCCTCTTGAAGATGCGGGTCGGAATGGTTTTCCAATCACCAAACCCGTTTCCGTTCTCCATCTACGAGAACGTTGCGTTCGGACCTAAGATCCACAAACTGTTCAAGAGAAAGAAGGAGCTTAACAGGATCGTCAAGGAGAGTCTTCAGCGGGCAGCGCTCTGGGACGAGGTCAAAGACAGGCTCGCAGAAAGCGCAATGAAACTCTCTGGTGGACAACAACAGCGCCTTTGCATTGCTCGGGCCCTCGCGGTTCAACCGGAGATCTTGCTGATGGATGAACCAGCATCAGCCCTAGACCCGGGGTCAACTTCAAAGATCGAAGAGCTGATCGTGGAACTCAAACAAAACTATACAGTTGTAATAGTCACCCATAATATCCAACAAGCGGCGCGAATTGCTGACAGCGTTGTGTTTCTCTACAAAGGCGAAGTTGTCGAGACCGGCAGGGCTCCAACATTTTTCGAGAACCCGTCGAACCCGATGACAGAGAAATATCTGAGTGGGCAGCTGTCGAGCGTCTAATGCGACGTACGGATATACGGAGTTAGCCAGTATACTCCGGCGGGAGCGGTTTTAGCACCCGTGTGCGACCGCGCCGTTTCAGAAGAAAAATGGCGAATAAAAAACGCCTACCATACCTACTACCAGTATCAATACTCGTCATCGTAATACTCGGACAAGCACTAACATTGTCTAGTACGCCTACTCCAAACCCAATATCCAATAGCCAGACTCCAACGGCCATTCCATTGACTGTAACCCTTCACGGCGCTGGTGCTACCTTCCCCGCTCCAATAATCAACTTCTGGGCACAGAACTATACCGCAGGCCACCCGAACGTCACGATCTCCTACGCAGCTGTAGGCAGCGGTGCAGGTCAACTGGCAGCCGCCGACCATGTTGGCGACTTTTCTGCCTCAGACGCACCCCTCTCGACCGCTCAGCGACCCCTCTACCCGAACATTCTCCACATTCCTGAGACAATCGGCTCAGTAGTCATGGCATACAACTTACCTGGCATCACCGCACACCTCAACCTCACGGGACCTCTGATCGCTCAGATATTCCTAGGCGCAGTACACCTGTGGAATGACCCGGCGATTCAGAGCCTCAACCCCGGCGTAACACTTCCTAACCAAAACATTACTACCGTCCGAAGATCAGATGGCAGCGGCACAACCTTCGTCTTCACAAGCTATCTCTCCTCTCAGAGCACTACATGGGCCACAACCGTCGGATTCGGAACCACGGTGAAATGGCCCGGAAGCCCAACCTGCACTCCATTCCCATGCCAGATCACTGGAAACGGGAACGGCGGAGTAGCAGCGCAAATCCTAGCGAATTCGTACACGTTCGGATACGTCGAACTGAACTATGCTCTTACACACAGCATCTCCTACGGCCAACTACGCAACGCGGACAATACGGCATGGGTGCTCCCATCAGTAGCCTCAACCTTCAACGCTGTCCAGAACTACACCGCGACTCATACCCTCCCCTCGGGAATCCAGGACTGGTCCGGAGTCAGTATGCTGAACCAGCCAGGCCTACAGACCTACCCCATGTCAAGCTTCACCTACCTGCTCGTCTACCGTGAACTCAATGTCATGCCCTCGATGGACCTCAACGAGACGACCCAAGCTCAAGCACTAATCAACTTCCTCAACTGGGTCATTACCACCGGCCAGAAATATTCAGAGCTACCACAGAACAGCTACGTGTCTCTGCCCCCGGCAGTCGTCGCGGTCGACCAAGCATCAATCAACTCAATCACTTTCACGATAAACTCTACACCGGTCACCCATACCTATGGCATTGGAGCAAACGCTGCGGGCTTTAACGTGACCCACATCTCCGTAGTCAGCGGGGATACGGTCAATCTAAACCTGATCAGCCTCGACGGCGCTCCTCACCAATGGTTCTTGGATTTCAACAACAACGGAGTAGTTGACGCTGACGAGACAGCATCACCAATATTCTCCTCGTCAACGGTCCCAACACTCTTCACCTTCACCCCACTCATCTTCAACTCGCATAGCATCCCCTCGCTCGGAAACTGGACCTTCCGCGACGCGAACAACCCAACAAACACAGGCACTTTCACCATCATTCCTCAACAGATTGCAATACCCTTCGTCCCACCAGCCAACAGCCTCACTTCAACACTCATACCAACCATCGACACGTCCAGAATTAGCACCCAAGGCAGTTTGATCGTTGATATGCGCACAAGGACCTTCGGAGGAATCCTCAACGAGACTACCGTCGACAAGACGTCTGGGGCACAGACTTCGACAAAAGGCTTCACGCTCTCGAACCTTCACTTCAAACTAATGTCCGGCCAGCTACAATCCCTCTTCATAGTCAAGGCAGCAACATCACCCAACGCTACGAGCTCTGACATCACCGTAACGTTAACTGGTCTCACTGGCACCGCAACATACACGGTATCAAGAACACTCGACATGGCATCTCAAGGCAGCGTCGACATAGTCGACCTTGCCACAGTCGCATTCCACTACGGAACACTCCTTGGACAGCCAAACTATAGCGCCGCCTCGGACGTCAATGGTGACGGCGCAATCAACATACAAGACCTAGCACTGGTAGCGTTCTATTTCAACGACCCAGCCTTCAACTAGACTGGTAGAAGAAACAGTTGCAAAACTCCCCCATTTTCTTAGGGACCGCATCCGAAACCGCGAAGTCTCATTCTAGCGAGCAAGATTACTACTCAACCTCACTATGGAGCTAATGCCGTGCGACTCTCGCGATTCATCAAGCGAAGCCTGCTCGTCCTCATCCTAATTCTCGGCCTAGCTGGGACAATGAGAGCAATTCATCAAGTGCATGCGGCCGGGACCCTTTCAATAGATTCCTCTCCCTTAACACCTGTTCCCAAAGGGACACCTCTCCAAGTCAGTGTGCGGGTTGATGGGATGGACGCTTTCAATGGATGGTATGTCTCAATATCCACCAACACTGAGGCGCTCAATAGTACATCGATCGATTACAGTACTCAAACCATTTTCCCAACAACTCCCACACCCGAGGTTAATTGTGTTAATGGCGTCCCCCAAGTGGGAAGTTGTACATCAGTCGATGGAGCCGGAGTCGTGACTACCGAGGGAATTATTCTGGGCACTCCTCCACCTGCCCCACTGTCCGGAATACTCTTCAGTATCAATTACCTAGCAGGATCCCTCAACTTCACCAACATTCACTTCATCAAAGAAGAAATCACATACGGTGGGTGCAGCTGCGACATCGTTCATGACACTTTCGACGGCATGTATGGGACTCCGCCTTCACCCGATTTCTCTCTCTCACTGAGAGACCAGTCTCTGTATGCAGTCCAAGGCTCGTCTGTCAGCTCGGCCGTCAACGTCTCTAGCGTGGCCGCTTTCTCTGGACGAGTGAATTTCACGTATACCGCTAGTGCCGCCGGCATAACTGTAGCCTTCCAGCCTGACAACGTGACGGTAAACAACTCGACAGCGCTTGCGAAACTGACAGTTTCTATCGGACTCTTGAGCCCAATCCCCGGTGATTATCTTCTCAACATTACCGGTACAAGCGGCAGTCTGGTCCATTTCGCTTTCTTGGACATGCATGTTGAAGGGCATCCAGACTTTAGCGTTGGGATCGCTCCTGGCCAGTTAAGTATGCCCCAGAACAGTTCGAGTTTTGCAATTGTAACCGTGTCTAGTAATAAGTTGGCGGGAGTGAGTGAGTTCTCTGGGAATGTCAGCTTAAGTGTCGCTGTCCCTTACAACGAGACAACTGGGCATCCCCTAGGAGTTAACGGTACTCTCGCTCAAACATCTCTTTATGTCTCGGCTGGAAGCTCCAATTCGACAACGCTCTCGGTCTCGATTCCGCTCTCGTTCTACGCCTACAGATATCTCGTCAATATCACCGCCTCTTGGGTCCAAAACCCGACCTTGAAACATACGGCCACCCTGACGATCATTCCGCCACCATACGACCTCGCCCCGACCGTCAGCCCGACATCCTTGACTATTCTCGCGGGACACTCTGGCTACGCGACACTCTCAGTTATCGGTGTCAACTATTTTGTGGGTCCCGTCTATGCATCGTCTACTATGACCGGGGGTACGGCGAGGTACCTGCTTAATGAGAGCGAGGTCTACTTGGCAGTAGGTGGGACAGCCTCTTTCTCGTTGAACATCACTATCGATCCTGCAACAACTCCCGGCAGCTATGTCGCACTACTAACCGCGTACTCGGGGACTGGAATCGCGCGTTCCGTATCGGAGACCGTGATCGTAAAACCCGCGGGACAATCCGTCGCGACGAGATTGCCCATTACAATCCTAGGCTTGTCGGTACCGGTGTATTTTGGGGTTCTAGGCGTGTTTGCGGCGCTGTTCGTTGTACTGTCAGTCTTCGTCTACCGGAGAGGTAGGCTGGACAGGGACGAAGGCTGGGAAAACGAGTAGAAAACGGTCCACAACTGTAGTCGACAGAACTGAAGAATGAGCTCCTACAGTCCACTGTTGACTTGAAGACTATTCGTGGCCGCTCTCTTTATACTCCTGTTGAGAATTACCGGATAGACAGCTGCCGGTGTCTCAGTGAACATTGACATTGTGAGAAAAGAGATTCCGGTAACCAGTCGCCGCGCCTACTTCGACAACGCCGGAACAGGACCCCCTTCCATCAACGTACTCAACGCGATCCACGAGTACATGTCCGACTGGCGCGACTATGGTGAAAACTGGGAAGAATGGTTGCCGATGATCATCGATTCCCGGAGACAGTTCGGGAAAATGATAGGTGCTGGGGTCGAGGAGATTGCTAGTCTGCCAAACGTGACATCTGCGCTTATCGCGCTGGCGAGCAGCATCAAACTGAAACCTGACTCCAATATTGTAATCAGTGCGCTCAACTTTCCGACAAACATCTACCTCTGGCATCTGCAACGAAAACTTGGAAGGGTGAGAGATGTACGACTCTTACGGCCTGACAGTACCGGAATCGTCCCGCTTGACGCGTGGGAGAAAGCGATTGACGATAACACTAGTATCGTCTCCCTAGACTACGTGTCATGGACCAATGGCTGCCGGGAGAAGATTCGAGAAATAACGAAGATCGCACACGAGCACAATGCGTTTGTGATCGCAGACTCTTTCCACGGGCTCGGAGTCTTCCCCATCAATGCGAAACAGGACGATGTAGACGGACTGGTGTGTGGAGTCTACAAGTGGCTACAGGGACCCCACGGGGCAGCCTACCTCTATGTCCACAAGGATCGACTTAACGAACTCAGTCCCGGCTATATCGGATGGCATGGAGTCGAGGACTCTGTTGTCAGACGAGTAACGAAGCAGCAAGACTTGTTCGGGATGCCTTTCGATATTAGTGATGCTGTGCCGGCGTCTGATGCTACTCGTTTCGAGGGCGGAAGCTGGGGCGTCGTCTCGATCATAGGAGCGAAAGCGGCTCTAGAATACGCACTGAAACATGACCAGCAAGAGCGATATCATCGAGTCCTCAAGGTCACGGACCATCTGATAGATGGTCTGAAAAGGAAGGACCGGAAAATACTCACCCCTCTGCACTCGGATCGTCGGAGTGGTATTGTCGTCTTCGAGGACTTGGACCCCCACGCAACCTTTGACAAGCTAAAGTCACTGAACATTACCGTCGCGAGTAGGGTCAAGGCTATACGAGTCTCACCCCACTACTACAATACTGAAGAGGAGATCGACAAGCTCCTCGCAGCACTGTGACCATCGTTTGAAAATAGTCGTCGTCAATAATTACAAGGAAGACGCGAAGGCTCAGCAGGCAATTAGTAACCTGGCAAGATGCACCGGGCACAAGCCCGAGATGCTTGACTACAAAACACGAAGCCTAGTAGAAGCAGTGCGGGGCAAGTCGCCTGACCTTGTCATTATGACGGGATCAAATTTCATGCTTTCCAAATCGGACACAAGGACGGTCTTCCAGCAAGAGATGGATATGGTCAAGAAGCTCGACCTTCCCTATCTCGGCATCTGTTTCGGCCACCAGCTTATCGGTGCAGCATACGGGGTCGAGGTTGCGGATCTCGGTCAGACGGTCCGGGCGTTCAAAGAAGTCCAACTGTTAGATAATGATCCTTTATTCGCCGGGCTTCCCGGCACGATAAGAGTCACTGAATCCCACCGTCAAGCTTTGAAGGAGCTGCCTCACGGGTTTCGCCACTTGGCCGACTCGTCCACGTCCCGGATAGAAGTGATCGCCCACAAGACTCGGCTAATCTATGGAGTCCAGTTCCATCCGGAGAGATCCGATGACAAGAATCCGCACGGTCGCACTATTATTCAGAATTTTGTCAACTTAGCCGTCAAAGCGTGACGTGTCTAGTAGACGAGATAGTGTGGAAGTAGTCTCACGTCCAGTGCCATCGCGAGAAAGACGATGGCCAAGTACGGGCTTGAGAACTTGAACGCTGTCCACGCCACAGTCTTCGTCGGGTTTGCGACCAGTCGCAAGTCTACAAGAATCATTCCTAGTCCTAACACAGCGGCGACGACGAGATAGAGCAGGCCGAAGCCGAACGGGACGAGCGCGAGGCTGAGCGGCACAAGAAGGAAAGTGTTGAGCGCGATATACTGGGCGGTCTTCTTCTCACCGACCACGACTGGCAGCATTGGTATTCCGGCTTTGGTATAGTCGCCTACGGCTCGCATTGCGAGGGCCCAGAAGTGACTAGGGGTCCAGACGAAGACTAGGAGAGCCATCAGCCAAGGCGCCACAGCGGTCAGATTCCCTGTGGCCGCTGCCCAGCCGGCCAGTGGGGCGCATGATCCGGCGCTGCCGCCGAGGACAATGTTGAGTGTTGTTCTTCGTTTGAGGTATTTTGTATAGAAGAGTACGTAGATTGCGGCGCCGAGTAGGATGAAGAGGGCTGCGAGGAGTGGAAGTAAGAGGATGGATATTACGAGACCTCCGGCGATTAGGAAGAGTCCGAAGACTAGGGCTCTCAAGGGGGAGACTTCTCCCGTCGGGATCGGGCGTCTGCTAGTCCGTCCCATTGACCGGTCAATATCCTGGTCGAGGTAGCTGTTGAGCGCTCCCGCTCCGCCGGACGCAAGGGTCCCGGCAGCTGTGACTGCCACGAGTCGGATGAGGTTGATGGTTGAGACTGGGACGAGGAAGGCCATTATGGCTGTGAAGTCGAGCAGCAGAACGATCTTCGGCTTCATCAATTCCCAGTAGGCACTGACTGGGGTGGAGTGGCGAATCTGCAATTGTCGAAAGGTGGCCCGGGAAATCGGGTGTAAAAGGGTTTAGAGGCAATTATTCGTAATGGCCACACGAACCGGGTTCCAGGATGCCGCTCTCGGGTTGCGAGGCAAAAATAATTTTGAGATCTAGGCTAGTCGATTTTCTGTATGGAACGTTTCTGGGCGAGATTATCGATTGCGCGATGCAGAATGGGCGAATCCGCGTTTCTCTAAACCTGCAATATTGGAGCCTTGAAGCGTGACAAACCCGCAATATTGGACGCCCCTCCCCGATCCGAGATCGGAGCTTATTCTGGGCGATCTTCGCTTACAGGATTTCTAAAAGTGACGGAAGGAGCGCTCGCCAGTTAGGACCATGCTGATCCTATGATCGTTGCACGCTTTGACGAGCTCCGGGTCTTCGACTGAGCCGCCGGGTTGAATGATAGCCGAGACTCCCTCCTTCGCTACCGCTTCGACATTGTCCATCTTGGGCAGGAACCCGTCCGAGGCCATTACGCTTCCCTTCAGATCGTGTCCGTATCTGTGCGCTTTTTCTATACAAGCCTCGATGGCTCCGATGCGATCCTGTTGGCCTGTCCCGACTGCGAGCGTCGCTCCGTCTTTCCAGAATACTACAGCGTTTGAACGGACTTCGCAGGCTGTCCACCAAGAGTAGAGCAGTGCTCGATACTCAGCCTCTGAGGGTTTACGACTTGTTGCGACTGGAAGTGTTTTGAGATCCGCCATCGCCCGAATCATTGTCGAGTAAGAATCCTCCAGAACGAGAGACCCGTCATCCAAGACGACAATGTCAGGATGCGTTGAAGGTTCAGGGTTGACCCGGACCTTTCCTAGACGGATATCTTTTTTCGCGTTGAGGATTGTTAGAGCCGAGTCATCGTAGCCTGGCGCGTAGACGACTTCGACAAATGTTTTCGACAATTCCTCCGCGGTCGATCCATCGACGGGACGGTTCAGTACGACCACGCTTCCGAAGGCCGCCCTCGGGTCCGCGTCCCGGGCCTTCGCATAGACTTCTCTGAGAGCTTCGTTACCAGCTTCCGTGGCAACGCCTGAAGGGTTGAGGTGTTTCATAACGGCAACTGCGGGACGATCGAAGTATCGGACGATTCGCAGTCCATGACTACCGTCCTCAATGTTCGTCGCTGAGGGTCCATCCTTGCCCCACTTAACCCACTCCACGCTTCCCACGCCAAGACCTGACTGGGCGGGCCTGTAGAGTGCGGCCTTCTGGTGAGGATTCGTCCCATACCGCAATCCTCGATCCTGCCCCTCAATCCTCCAATGGACCTTCGAATACTCGATGGTCCTGCCGTCCATGATGATTTGGATAGATTCTGGAAAATCTTCTTTCTGGGCGGTCCGATAGATTCTCCGGATCTCTTGTCCGCTCATCGATTCTGACCGGCTAAATAGTCTCGAATCGCCTTATCGTAGTCGGCCGTGACAACGAATGCTTCTCTGGCAAGTCGTTTTCTAAGCGCTGCCCCAATGTATCCCTTCTTCTCTAACTCGCTGACGAATTCTTCGTACTGGTTGGGGTTTGTAACAGGAACGACTCTCTGATTCAGTAACGCCCCTTTACCCGCTGCCCGGATCAATGCTACGCCGCCGATGTCTATATTATCGACCGCTCTTCTGATATTGTCCGGTTCTTTCTTGACGACTTCCTGGAACGGATAGAGGTTCACTACGACAAAGTCTAATGGCTCAACGCCGTTGGCATCAAGATATTCCTTCTGTATTGGGTCATGCCAATCGCCTAGGATCGCTGCGTGAATCTTAGGATGCAATGTTTTCACGAGGCCGCCTGGCATCTCTTTGACGCCGGTGTATTCTGACACATCTACAATGTTCAGTCCGAGTTTTCGGACTGCTTCTGCGGTTCCGCCTGAGGCGAGCATCTTGATCTGGAGCTTGGAAAATATCCATGCCACCCGGTCTAGTCCGGTTTTGTCGTAGACCGAGATGAGCGCGTTCCCAGGCATGCGAATTCCGAGAGGAAGCTGTCAACGGGGCTATTTTAGGCTCGGTCTATCTCTTGCTAGACACGGTCCAATGCTCGTGTGATCTCCATTCGAGAAGCTTGCCATGCCGGGTAAATGCTGCCGGCAAGAACCGCGACAAGCGCGAGGACGAATGCTTGGGCAATAGCCGCGTATGGAACAACGTAGGGGATGAAGAAGCCGGCTAGGGTTGTGCTGTTGGTTGCTCCCTTGAGGAGCAATAGCCCTCCCGGAACTGCTAGGAGGAAACCGAACAGGCCAAGAAGGGCGCCTTCTCCGAGGAAGAGCCCCATTATCTGTCCTCTACTCATCCCTTGAGACCGTAGTAGCCCGATCTCTCTTCGCCTGTCTGACACGTTCATCATCATTGTAGCGCCGATTCCGAGGCTCGCGATCAGGAGCGCAAAATAGAGTATCAGCAGTATCAATGCGAAAATTCTGTTAATCGTGTCATTGACAAGAGAAAGAAGCTCGCCCAGGGTCAATGAGTTCTCACCGAAATCGTAGCGTGGAAATGCTGCCGCGATACTGTTGGCTACGCCGGTGGCTTGAGACTTGTACTGCGACTTGAGATCTACAAGGAACAGGGGAGCAGTGTTCTTCCCCTCAAAATACTCTTGTTGCGAAGCGAAGGAGACCACTACGGAATCGCTTGCGAAATGCTGGCCGAACTGAACATACTGTAGCACTGGACCTGTGAAGACACCCGCAACCTTGAAGGGAATAGTAGTATTGTTCAGTTGTGTCAGGATCGAAAGTGTGTCGCCTGTGCTGACACCGAGTTTTGACGCCAGTGAATCTGGTATCAACAGCGACTGGTTGTCGCTTGCGAGCTGCGAGTAGGCTTGGGTTGAATTTGTCGGATCGAGAAACGTGTAGGAGATAATCGTCGGGAAGACTGACGGGTCCACGGCGACGACTCCAATACTGCTGTTGCTCGCAGGCCCGTATGCCTTCGCCGAGAATTGACTTGGCGAAAGTGGTGTTGCGCTCTCTACGTATTGTAGACTGGTAAGGCTGCTGGTGAAACTGGTTGGTATCGATTGGTTCGCTACTAGAATGATGTCTGCGCCTAGAGCCTCCTGTATTCCCTGTTGAAGTGCACCTTGTACGCCGTTCTGTATTCCCCCGATCATTATTGCGAAGCTGAGGGTTAGCGCTATCATCCCGAAGCAGACACTGCTGCGTAACAGTCTCCTTCGTCCGCTTCGTGAGGCAATGTATCGAGCCGCACTGGACGGAGGGAACATTGCCCGCGTTAGGCCCTTTCCCGCTTTTCCGAAGACAGCGGATCCGACGAGGACGAGCCCGACCGGAACTAGAGCAACATCGAGATAGTTGATGTGAAACGGTGTCACTCGGAGAGATTCGGCTGCTCCAAGTCCAAGCATAAGTGCGCCCACTAGGCCGACGAGCTTGAGAGGAATCTGCCGCCTTGAGTTCCGGGCGGAGGGTCTGATCGCTTGTATGATGTTTATCCGACTGGCTGACCAGGATGGATAGATAGATCCCACTAGGACGGCGGAGAATCCGGCGACGAGTCCGAACGCAACGATGTTCGGGGTCAACTGAGCGACAGGGAGGCCGGGAAAACCTAGTAGTGTCTCGAATGAGAATGTGAAGAATCGGGCCAGTCCGAGTCCGCCGAGGATTCCTGCCAGTGTTCCGATAGCGCCGATGAGCAGCCCTTCTACAAGGAAGATTCGGAAGATCTGAGCGCGTGAGCTCCCGACGGCCCGCAGGATTCCGATCTCATAGGTTCTCTCAGCAACCGTCATGAATAGAGTGTTGAACACTATGAATGAGCATACAACGAGAGAAACTCCGACCATGACGTTGAGGCCTAGTTGAAAGCCGGCTGTCTGAGCATCGATCCGCTGAACTGCCTCAGCCTTCGGGGCGCTCACAGTATAGTCGGGAAGGAGTTTCTGCAGCTGATCCTCGACTTGTACAGCCCTCGAAGGGTCGGACAGACTTGCATAGATGTGAGTAATGTCTCCCATCAGCTCAGCATCGGACTGCAACTCGGGAAGTGACATGTAGATCGTCGAGCCGAGATTGTGGAGAGGATAGTTGACCCCTATCACTTTCAGAGTTATTGTTGTGTTCAGAATCTGTGATGTTGGAGTCGTTACGTTAATGCTGGATCCGATCTCAAGCCCATATTTCTGAGCGATAACATTGTCAACCACGGCTTCCCCATGGGATACCGCGCGTGAGCCGGTGATGTTGAAGCTAGCGTAGTCGAAATCGTTCCCGGGATTTACTCCAGTGAGAAAGAAGGGAGAGTTTGACCCGGCGCTGCCAAACCATCCTACGGACTGTAGCCTCTCTGCGGTCTGCTGGACCAGCATATTTCCCAGAACTATAGAGAGAGTCTGGTTGGAAAATGGCAGATCGTTTCCCGAAGTGACAACAATATCTGTGGCTCCCCAGAACTTGTTGATGTAGCTGTTGAACTCTCCAAGCGCGCTAGTCGTCGCCATGTTTATTCCAACGAGGAGTGCGATGCCGAGGAAGACCGCGGTCACTGTGAGAATTGTTCGGACTCGTCGCTTGGGAAGGTTTCTAGACGCGATCTTCGCCGAGAGCAAGCCTGTACACTCGACACCTAGTTCGGCTGAGAAACTGACCTGCCGGGCTCTGGCGGCATAGGCTCGACGGCGCGTATAGAACGCTTCTCTCGGGAGACAGGCTGATTCATTGTCTCGCTGATCCGGCCATCTCTCATTGTGAGAAGCCGGTCAGCTTTTTCCGAGACTATCGGGTCGTGGGTCACAACAACGACTGCGGCCCTCTCTTGTTTGGCCAAATCGTACATTATCTGAACCACTTCTGACCCGGTCTTAGTGTCCAAGTCGCCAGTAGGCTCGTCAGCTAGAATTATTCGAGGATGATTGGCGAGAGCTCTGGCAATCGCTACTCGTTGTTGCTCTCCTCCGCTCAGTTCGTCCGGAAGGTGGTCGATACGGTCCTTCAGGCCTACTCGCTCCATCAATTCATTCGCCCGGTCCTCTGAAGCCTTACGGCCGCTGCCGGCAGTCAGGAGTGGAAGCTGGACGTTTTCGAAGGCGGTTAGGACGGGAATGAGGTTGTGAAACTGGAAGACGAAGCCGATCTTGTATCGTCGAAGCTTCGTCAGTTGCTTATCGTTCATCTTGGCAATGTCGTCGCCGTCTATGAGTGCTCGGCCTGATGTCGGCTTGTCTAGAGTTCCGATTATGTTGAGCAGTGTGGTTTTGCCTGAGCCTGATGGTCCCATCACAACCATGAATTCTCCTTCGTGAAGTGTGAGACTGACTCCGCGGAGCGCCTGGACCGTTGTCTTTCCAAGCTGGTAGCTCTTCTCGAGATTCTCCAGTTGGACGACTGTCGGGACTTCCAAGCGATGCTCCGGCTCTTGCTGACACGCCAGGCGTGTGCTATGAAATCTCTCTTATGGAGCAAGCGATTTAGCCACAGCATCGAAGGGTCAGAACATGGCACTCAGGATTGGGATTCTCGACATAGAGACCTCCTCGCTCGAGGCTGATGCAGGCATCATTGTCGGAGCAGGGATCATTAGCGAGGAGGGAAAGAGCGAGTATCTTCAAGCTAGAAAAACCGGTGAAGAGAAGTCTTTGCTGATCAAGCTTCTCAAGAGACTGGAATCGTTCGATGTTATTGTTACGTGGAGCGGACGAGGCTTCGACATACCGTTTCTGACTACCAGGCTGTTGAAGCACAAGATGGACCCTCGACCTGTATTGAGAAAAATGCACTTGGACCTTAACGAGGTGGTCAAGTCTCGACTACGGCTGACCTTCACCTATCTAGATCATGTCTGCGATTTTTTCGAGATCAAACGCGACAAGGGACCCATGGGGTTAGAAGTTCCTCACCTGTTCGTAAAGGCCCTGGAAGGAGACGAGGAAGCGTTGCAATCGATCCGGGACCACTGCCTGGATGATCTTCGAGTGACCCGAGAAGTATTCTTGAAACTGCGACCGTTGGTAGAGGGACAGTTGTCCTAGAATGTTCCGAACTGTACCGGCGTCCCGAGGATCGCGGATATCACGAAGATTAGGATGATGTAGACGCCAAAGAGTCCGAGAGTGATGAGCAGATTCTTTTTCCATTTAGCGCTCCATGCTATGCCGAATGGGACGCCGACCGTGAAACCGATCACGTGCGCGATATACGCGACGCTCTGGTCGAATGTTATTCCGGGGCCGAGGATTGAGGGATCAGTGACGATCGCTGCGTTAAGTGCGAAGTAGATTATCGCGACTAGTCCCTGGGGAGCGAAGAAGACCCAGCTCCATTTCAGTGGAGACATAAGCATCACACACGCGGCCAGCGTGAAGATTGCGGCGCTTGCGCCCAGCATCAGTGTGTCTGGAGAGTATATTCCCAGGAGTGGAGGCAGTAGGAAACTTGTGAATCCGCCGAGAAAGAAGACGAGCAGGTGGTTGTTCCGCCCGATCATCTTCTCTAGTGTGTTGCCGAAGACGAAGAGAAAGGGAAGATTTCCCAAGAGATGCGCAACGCTCGCGTGCACGAAGAGGGCTGTGAATATCGTCCAGACGCGTCCGGCGTAGAAGTTGTTGAGGCTGAAGACGAGATTCTGTTCAACCCAGACTTCGCCGGCTGGTGTCGATGCTGCTTGCCAGGCGTAGAGGCTGGCGACAACGCATCCTAGCATGAGGAACCAGTTGACCCGCAACGGAGGCTATTCCCGGTGAGAGGGAGGATTTGGGGACTATTTCAGAAGTATCTAGCATTTGACTCATCAAACGATGTTCCCTAGAGTACAGGAGGGCTTGGTCTCCTCTATTCAATCGGTAGATATCCTGCTGCGAGAACGTTGATATGCTGCTATCAGTGTCGAAGGCTTGAGAAACATGCAAGCACAAACATCAATGCAGAAAGGCGAATTGCTCTATGAGATCAAATCGAAGAACGTCAACACCACCATCAAAGACATCAGCCCGAACGGTATCCAATTAGAAATGAATGACCGTGGAGAATTCAACGGAAAAATCCATGGGAATCATATGGACACAGTTACCGTTAACCAGAAGACCGACGGCACCAGCGACTTCCAAGTGAAGTCCATCATGAACACCAAAGACGGCGACATGATCGTAGCCTGGGGCAGCGGCAAGGGACACATGGTCAACCCCAGCACTGGCGCATGGGAAGGCGAAATACACTTCATGACACAATCCCCCAAGCTCTCATGGCTGAACAATTCTACCGGCTGGGTCGAAGGACAAGGTAACATGTCCACCGGCGAAAGCCACGGCAAAATCTACGCCAAGAAGTAACATCGACCGAACATTCAAACTCCATTCTCCTTTTTTCTCCAGGGTTCAGCAGAGCACTTGCACTTCCAAATCTGGAAGTGCTACAGACTCTCGACGCGGTGTAAGAAAAGTAATGAGTCGGGAACGGTCGTCCCGAACTGATTTCTCGATGAGATCTGTTTCTGGCTGAGATAATCTCTCTTACTGCTGAGCCATTGGCGCCTGTTCTTGAGAGACCGGATGCTCGCCCTGCGAGAACATGGCCATGGCCTGTTCCTGTTTCTCTTTCTTCTCTTTCTTGCTCATTATGACGACCATTGCTAGGGACCAGTTATGGCCGAACGGGTCCTTGAGCTGGCCGTACCGCTCTCCCCAGAACTGGTTGTCCAGAGGCATGTTGACCGTCGCTCCCGCGTCCAGTGCCTGCTGCCAGAGCTTGTCCACGTTCTTCGTGTAAACGTGTAGAGTTACAGGTGTGCTCCCGAGAGTCTTAGGGTCCTTAGAATTTCCTCCGGGGAAATAGTCATTGAGCATTACTATCGAGTCGCCGATACGGATGCGGGCGTGCATGATCTTTCCACCGGGGACTGTTTCTCGGTACAGTTCCTTAGCTCCCAATGCTTTCTTGTACCATTCCAGTGCCTCGGCAGCTCCGTCGATCGTCAGGTAAGGAGTTACTGTCGCGAAGCCTTTCGGAATCGGGTTTACTTTCGCTTTCTTGGGTTTTGAACGACTAACTTTCTTGGACTTCTTAGCCATACGATAACTATCCGCACGTGCCGCGGATGACATTACCATAAAAGAGATTCGGTCAATTCGGAAGAAAGATGTCCAATTCGGACCCTTACATGGCTCTTGATC
>Ga0209580_10000774_pt1 | contig 15876 bp, 15 predicted proteins | sample Coa_R1_5_FD_187153 | JGI IMG/M metagenome (GOLD analysis project Ga0209580, IMG submission 187153) | Surface soil microbial communities from Centralia Pennsylvania, which are recovering from an underground coalmine fire - Coalmine... | ecosystem: Environmental > Terrestrial > Soil >... | reverse complement strand
CGACGATCTCAGCGCAGCGCGTGATGAGCGACGGATCGTCCAGCGCGGCCGTGTTTACCGACACCTTGTCGGCGCCGTGCGTCAGCAGCTCGGCCATGTCCTCGACGCTGCGCACCCCACCCCCCACCGTCAGCGGAATGAACACCTGGTCCGCGGTGCGCTCAACGGCGTCGAGGAGGATCTTGCGCGCGTCCGACGAGGCGGTGATGTCGAGAAACACGACCTCGTCCGCGCCCTCACCGTCGTAGAGGGCGGCCAGCTCCGCGGGGTCGCCGGCGTCGCGCAGCTCCTTGAACCGCACGCCCTTGACCACGCGGCCGTCGGTCACGTCGAGGCAGGGGATGATCCGCTTGGCCGGCATCAGCGCCGCGGGGCGCGTGCAGGGCGCACCTCAAACACAGAGCGAGAGGAAATTCGCGTACAGCCTCAGCCCGTCCTCCCCGCTCTTTTCGGGGTGGAACTGCGTCCCCATCACGTTGCCCTTGACCGCGGCGGCGGCGGGCGAGTGCTCGCTCGCTCCGACCGCATACGACGTCCCGTCCGGCGTGAACGAGTGGACGAAGTAGAAGTAGGCGCTGTCGGACACGCCCCGCCACAGCGACGATTCGCGCGTCTGCGCGACTCGGCACCACCCGATCACAGGCAGGCGCTTGCTGGTCGTGACCTCGACCACGCGGCCTGGGAGCAGACCCAGCCCCTCGTGCAATCCGTGCTCGCTCGAGACGTCGAACAGCAGCTGATACCCGAGGCACACGCCGAGCAGCGGCTTGCCCGTCCGCGCCAGCTCGACCAGCCGGCGCCCCAACCCGCGCTGCGAAAGCTTCTCCAGCGCCGGCGCGAACGCACCGACGCCCGGCAGCACGACGCCGTCGGCGCGCTCCAGCTCGTCCGCGTCGGAGGTGAGGCATGCCTCCGCGCCGACGTGCGCCAGCGCGCGCTCCACCGACCGCACGTTGCCCACTCCGTAATCGACGATCGCGATCATCGGGGGGTCCCCCAAAAACCCCGGTGGCGGGGTGCGGGCCTTTGGGGATGCATCATCCGAGAAGACCCTTCGAGGACGGCACACCGCCGCCCCCTACCGCCATCGCCGCCCGCAGCGCCAGGCCCAGCGCCTTGAACGTGGCCTCCGCCACGTGGTGCCGGTTGCGGCCCCGGATCAGATCGACGTGGATCGTCGCCCCGAGATGGATCGACAGCGCCCGCCAGAACTCCTCGATCACCTCGGACTCGAGCGTCCCGATCCGCCCGCGCAGCGGCACGTTGTACGAGAGGAACGGCCGCTTGCCCAGGTCGACGACGACCCGCGCGAGCGATTCGTCAAGCGGCGCGTACGCCGCCGCGAACCTCGCGATGCCGGCCCGATCGCCCAGCGCCTTCGACAGCGCCTGGCCGACCACGATGCCCGCATCCTCGACCAGGTGGTGCGTGTCGACGTGCACGTCGCCCTGCCCGACCAGGTTCAGGTCGATACCCCCGTATTGCGCGAGCTGCTCGATCATGTGGTCGAGAAACGGCAGCCGCGTCGAGACCTTGATCCGCCCGCGGCCCTCGAGCTCCACCTTCGCGGTGAGCTGCGTCTCCCTGCTCTTGCGCGAAACCGCCGCGGTCCTACTCAAGCCTCACCTCGATGGCGTGCGCGTGCGCGCCCAGCCCCTCCATCTCCGCCAGCCGGACGCACGCCTCGCGCAGGAGCTCGAGGTCGCCGCGGTTGAGGCTCAGCATGCTGGTGCGCTTCAAGAACGTGTGCACGCCGAGCGGCGAGGCGAATCGCGCGGCGCCCGAGGTCGGCAGGGTGTGGTTGGGGCCGGCCGCGTAGTCGCCGAGCGGCACCGTCGCGAAGGGGCCCACGAAAACCGCCCCCGCGTTCTCGATCTGCGCGGCCAGGCGCCCCGCGTCCGTCGCGACGATCAGCAGGTGCTCAGGCGCGAAGTCGTTGGCGAGCTGGACCGCCTGAGCCAGGTCGTCGGCGACGACGATGCAGCACGTCGCCTTGCGGATGATCTCCGCCCGTTCGAGCCCACTCACGAGGTTCTCGAGCTCCTCCTCCACGCGGTCGGCGAGACGGCTCGAGTCGGTGATGAGGACCGCCCAGGCGAGCGGGTCGTGCTCCATCTGCGCCGCGAGGTCCGCGGCCACGAAATCCGGACGCGCGCCCTGGTCGGCGATGACCAGCACCTCGGTCGGTCCCGCGATCCCGTCCACACCGACCGCGCCAAAGACCTCTTTTTTCGCCAGGGTGACGTAGATGTTCCCGGGCCCGGCGACCACGTCGACGCGCGGTATGGTCTGCGTGCCGTAAGCGAACGCCGCTATCGCCTGCGCACCGCCGATCCGATAGACGGCGTCGACACCCGCGATGTGGGCCGCGGCCAGGATCGCGGCGGGGACGCTGCCGTCGGCGCGCGGCGGCGTGGCAAGCACCACCTGCTCCACCTTCGCCACCCGCGCCGGAACAGCCGTCATCAACACCGTCGAGGGATAAGAGGCCCGCCCGCCTGGCGCGTAGACGCCCGCGCGCTTCACGGCGCGCGTGATGAGCTTCAGCCCAGGGGGCCCGATCGACGCGGGCTGGAGCTGTTGTGTGTGGAAGTCCCGGATCCGCTGCGCAGCGAACTCGAGCGCCGCGCGGTCGGCGGGCGGCAATCGGTCCGCCGCCGCGGCCAGGTCGCGCTTCGGCACCTCGAACGACTCGCCAGGACCGGGCGCCCAGCCGTCGTACCGCTGGCCCAGCGCGCGCAGCGCATCGTCCCCCGCCGCAGCCACCTGAGCGCAGATGTCAGCCACCACCGCCCGCTCCTTGGCGAACTGCGACAGGTCGAGCCGGCGGCGCGACAGCGGCGAATCGAGCCACGACCCGACGTCGAATCTCTTCATCCCCACGAAATCTGAGCCTGCGGCGTGATTTCGCGGGGACCCCTTTTCTTGTTAACGGGCATCGTTCACCGCCTCGCGCAGCCGCGACACGACAGACTGCACAGCGTCGGTCCGGGTCTTCAAGCTCGCCTGGTTGGCGATGAGCCGCGCGGTCGACTCGCCGAGCACGGCCGCGATGCGCAGCCCGTTCTCGCTCAGGGTGCGTCCGGTCGCGGTGAGGTCGACGATTCCGTCGACCAGTCCCACCTGCGGCGCCAGCTCGACCGACCCGTGCAGCCGCACGAGCTCGGCGGCGTGCCCCTGCGCCTCGAACCACATCGCCGCGGTGTGCGGGTACTTGGTGGCGACACGAAAGAGCGGCGGCCACGTCTCGGGACCGTCGAGTCTCGAGGCGTCGGGCACCGCCAGCACGAGCCGGCAGCCGCCGAAGCGCAGGTCGACCAGCTCGTAGTGAGAGCCCGGCGTCTCCCACAGGATGTCCTTGCCCACGATGCCGAGATCCGCCGCGCCGTGGTCGACGTACGCCGGCACGTCGGCCGGCCTGACCAGGATCACCCGCAGGCCCGAACGATCGACCAGCAGCTGACGTCCGAGCTCGCCCGCGTTGAGCCTGGCCACCCCCGCACGCGCAAGCACCTTGAGCGCGCCGCTGAGGAGGGCGCCGGTCGGGATCGCGATCGACACGCGCTGGTGGGTTTTCACGACAGGCCCGCGGCCAGGCGCCCAGCGACCTGTTCCGGCGGCAGGCGCCGCATCCTGCTGCCTCGCGGCGTCCACGACACCGTCGACTCGCCGCGGCAGTGGATCAGGTTGACCGCCCCGACCGCGTGCCACCAGGCGCGCGCCTCGCCCGACCCACGCGACTCGGTGTCGACCACCGCACGCATGCCGAACAGGCGAAGGGTCGCGCCAAGCCGGAGCGCGGTCCCGAGGCCGTCGCCGCTCCAGGCGATCGCGGCGTCGAGCCGCGGCAGCGCCGGCGGCCGCGAGGCGTGCGTCAGCATCTCGGCCACCAGGTCGAGCTGGACCATGAAACCGGTCGCGGGCGCCGGCCTCCCGAAGCGCGCGAGCAGGCCGTCGTAGCGCCCGCCCTGCGCCACCGGCCGGCCCAGCTCCGGACCGTAGCCCTCGAAGATCACCCCCGTGTAGTAGTCGAAGTCGCGCAGGGCGCCCAGGTCGAGGTTGACGACGCCGCCGAGGCCGTGCGTGACGAGCAGCTCACGGACCTGGCCGAGCTCGGCCAGCGCGAGCTCAGACCGGCGGTTGCGGACCAGGCCGCCCGCAGCCTCCAGGATCTCGGGACCGCCACGCAGCGCCGGGAATCGCAGGAGCAGCTCATGCTCCGCCGAGCGCAGCGGCGTCCGCTCCAGCAGCGCCTCCAGCGCGACGAAGTCTCGCGCCGCCAGCGCGGCGCGCACCGCGGCCTTGACCTCCGCGGGCAGCTTGACCGCGTCCATGATCCCGTGGAAGAACTCGGCGTGGCCGACGTCGACCTGGTAGCGGCGGATCCCGGCCGCCTCGAGACACCGGGCCGCCAGCGCGATGACCTCCGCGTCGGCCACCGGGCCGGGCGCGCCGATCAGCTCGGCGCCGACCTGGTACGTCTCGCGCCGCTGCTGGAAGCGTCCCGCATCGGTCGAGAGCACGGGACCCGAGTAGCACAGACGCAGCGGTAGCGGCGCGGCGCGCAGCTTGCCCGCGACGAGCCTTGCGACCGGCACCGTGCGTTCGCCGACGAGCGCGACCACCTCACCGCGGCCGTCGGCAAACTTGAAAAGACGCCGCCGCTGCTCGCCGCCGAGCCCGAGCTGCAGCACGTCCATGCCCTCGACCAACGGGGTGATGACGTGGCGGTAGCCCCAACGCCGCATCTCCGCCAGCAGCGATTCCTGCGCCTCGCGCAGGACCTCGGCCTCCGCCGGCAGCAGGTCGCGAAAACCCGGCACGCCCCCCAGCTGCGCGGGTGCGCCGGAGCTAGTGTCGGTGAAGAGACCTCCGGGCCGCGGCCTCGGAACTGCTGTCAGGACTCATCCTCGTCCTCCTCGTCGCCGTCGGCGTCAGCGTCCTCGCTGAAGTCGATGGCCTCCGCCTCGTCCTCCACCGCGTGCATGCCCTCTTCCAGCTCGTCGCTGACCGGCGCCTCGACAAGCGTCTCCTCTTCCTCCTCGTCCTCGGGAAAGACCTCGACCTCGCGTGTGAGCAGGCTTTCCTTCGTGTAAGGGCGGAACTCGACCTCTCGCTTGCGCCGCATCGGGAAGCTGGGCTTCCCGGCAAAACGCATGTCCTGGTACGTCTCGCGCACGATGAGCTTCACCGTGCTGCCGTCGCAGGACGTGACGCCCGCCTGGTAGCGGTTGCCGCCGCGCATGAACTTGGTGAGCCGGCGTGCGAGCTTCGCCTCCAGCGAGCCTAGACGCACGCCTCGCGAGGTCTCGGCGACGATGCCGTCGCCCTCGATCTTGAGCTCCGCCACGTCGCCCGCCGCGACCTTCGAGCAGATGTCCGGGCCGGTGCCCTCGGTGGTCGTGATGACGGTCTTGCCCATCTCCTCGACGAAGAGGTTGAGGTCGACGCGCGTGCCCCCGACCTTCAGACCTTCCTTCTGGTGCAGCAGGGCGTTGATCCTCGCTGCGTTCTTCTTCGCGATCGAGTTCATCGGGTTGAGCTTGAGCGCGGCCTCGTATGAGGCCTTCGCCTCCTTCAGCTTCCCGAGCTCCGAGAGCGCCTTGCCGAGCCGGTTCTGCGTCTCCTCGTCCGCGCCGAAGCTTTCGATGATGAAGCGGTTGAGCTTGGCGGCCTCGTCCCACTTGGCCGCGATGGCAAGCTGCACCGCATCCTCGGCGTACTGCGAGCGAGGCTTGAGGTGTTCGCCGGTCTCAGTCTTCAATAGGGCGCGCTCCTACAGGTTGGGGGAAAGGGCTACGAGTATAAGTACTACCGGAAGCGGGCGGCACTTCCGCTAAGTTCTTCCGGTCTTGCGAGTCAAAGACCGCGCCGCGGTCACCCTGTGCCTGATCCTGCTCGCGGCCTGCTCCGGTGGTGCCTCGGGTGGTGGACGCGCGAGCATCGAGGTCGGGGTGGACCTGCCGCTGACGGGTCCGGAGGCGCGCGCCGCCCTGCCGGCCCTGAACGGCGTCCGCTACTTCTTTCAGCGTCACCCGAAGGTCGATGGTTTCGACGTGGCGGTCGTCTCGCTCGACGACGCGCACGGCGACGCGGCCAACCCGCAGCTCGGCCAGACCAACGTCCAGCAGCTGATCGCCGACCCTCGGCTGCTCGGCATGATCGGACCTTTCGACGCGAGCGTGGCGCGCCGCGAGATCCCGATCGCGAACACGGCGCAGCTCGCGATGATCAGCCCCGCCGCGAGCAGCCCCTGCCTGACCAAGGACCTTTACCTCCCCCCGCTCCTCAACCCCGCGCGGACGGCCATCACGTGCAAGGACGCGGGCGTGCCCGCCGCGTCGCAGCTGCGGCCGACCGGCCTGAACAACTTCTTCCGCCTGGTGACCACCGACGAGCTCGAGGGGCCCGCGGCGGCGGACTACGCCTCAACGACGCTGCACCTCGTGCGCGTCGGGGTCATCTCCGACCACGAGTCGTACGGCGAGGCCCTGGTGGACGCGTTCACGTCCCGGTTCCAAAGACTCGGAGGCAGCGTCCTGGGGCACCTCGACTTCAATCCCGCGGGCACCCAGGACCCCACCACGTGGCTCGAGCAGATGAAGGCCGCGGGCGCGCAGGCGATCTACTTCGGCGGAGCGACGGGCGGCAAGGGATGCAGCATCCGATCGGCCATGAAGGGGATCTTCGACGCCGGCGAGGCCACGCCCTTCCTGGGCGGCGACGGCATCGCGCAGGACCCGGCGTGCGTCAGCGAGGCGGGGACCAACGCGGCCGGCATCTACGCGACGGTGCCCGCGGTCGACCCCGATTCCGTCGCGGCGGCCGCGCCCCTGATCGCCGCTTTCAAGAGCGCATACCCGAAACCGAACGACTACGGGCCGTACACGCTGCTCGGCTACGACGCCGCGGCTGTGCTCTACGCGGCGATCGACCGTGCGGTCCGCGCCGCCGGCGGCCAGGCCCCGCCGAGGGGCAACGTCGTGTCCCAGCTCACGGTCAGCTCCAGCCTGGCCGGCGCGACCGGGCCGCTCGCCTTCGACACCGCCGGCGACACCACACACAGGATCGTGTCGCTGTACGAGCCGGCGGGCGCCGATCCGAAGCTGCCGTGGCGGTTCGTCCAGGCCGTCGATTACAGCGCCGCGCTCCCATTTTGAGAGTGAATCGGACTCAGGTACAGATTCGACTTGACTTGCGGGGCTCACCAAGTCGATAGTTGCAACCGGAGTAGTGGTTCGGCCATCCCAATGTGGCCGCACTCGCCGCCGGCGCACTCTCGCCCCGACAGTGTTGGGAAGAGGGCGGCAAGTGATGGGAGGAGTTGGACCGCGCCGCGCGGCTCCTCCCAACAAGCACAAGGGGGAACCATATGGTTCGAGCTAGGGGACTCGCAGTCCTCGTCGTAGCGACCTTCGCCGCGTTCGCGTGCGGAGGAAGCACCGGCGGCGGCAACACAAGCAAGGGCGAGATCGACATCGCAAGCGATCTGCCCGTATCGGGGGCGGACGCCTCGAGCGGTCTGCCGACCCAGGAGGGCGCGAACTTCGCGGTGACGCGTGCTGGGACCCTGAAGGGGTACACGCTCAAGTTCGTCCCGTTCGACGACGCGGTCAACGGCGCTCACGACCCCCAGAAGGGCGTGCAGAACGTCCAGGCCATGCTGAGCAACAACAAGATCCTGGGCATGGTCGGCCCGTTCAACTCCAACGTCGCCAAGGCTGAGATCCCGGTCGGCAACCAGGGACCGCTGGCCATGATCAGCCCGTCCAACACGAACGAGTGCCTGACCCAGGCACATGACTACTGCCAGGCCGCCGATGGGTTCACCGCCGCGAGCCTCCGGCCGACAGGCAAGAACAACTACTTCCGCGTGGCCGCGCCTGACACGTTCCAGGGTCCGGCGATGGCTGACTTCGCCCTCAAGGCGACCTCGTCTCAGGGCCTGGGCCTGACCAAGATTGCGGTCTGGGACGACGAGGAGACCTTCGGCCAGGGCGTGGCCAACAACTTCGCGCAGGAGTTCACGGCCAAGGGCGGCCAGGTCGTCGACCGAAAGAGCTACGACCCCAAGTCCAAGGCGGACTTCCACGACTTCATCGCCTCGGCCATCAGCAAGGGCGCGCAGGGCATCTACCTCGGCGCGACCTCGGCCACCAAGGGCTGCATCGCCCGTGGTGAGATGACGGCCAGCCAGGCCAGCTCGCTGTACTACCTGGGTCCCGACGGCATCGGCGACAGCCAGTGCATCAAGGACTCGGGCTCGAACGCCAACGACAAGATGTACGTGACCCAGGGCGTCGCTGACGCCACCCAGAACCCGACGGCCAAGAGCATCGTCGCGGCCTACGAGGCGGCGTACCCCGGTTCGTCGAACGTCGGCGCCTACACGTTCGCCGGCTATGACTGCGCGGCGATCCTGATCGACTCGATCGGCCGGGCGATCGACGCAAACGGCGGCAACATGCCGACCCGGCAGCAGGTGATCGACGCGATGGCCAAGACCAGCAACTTCCAGGGTCTGACCGGGACCATCACGTTCGACGCCAACGGCGACCCCACCCACCCGACGCTGCAGCTGCAGCACTATTCGGGCGGCAACTGGACGTTCGTGGCACAGTTCTCGCAGGGCTCGTAAGCCAGGTCTCGTCCGCAAGATTTCCCGAGGAGGGGGCGCAGCGCCCCCTCCTTATCATTAGTCGATCATTGAGCGAGGGAAGCCAGTGAACGGTGCGCTGACCCGGACGCCCGCGGCGGCCCTGCGGTCGTTCCGCAGTTCGCAGGTCTCGACCTTCATCGGCCTCCTCATCCTCGTCGGGGCGCTCGCGCTGACCATCCAGCACGTGCTCCAGCAGAGCGCCAGCTACTTCTTTCAGATCCTGGTCATCGGCGTCGCCGACGGCGCCATCTACGCCCTGATCGCCCTGGGCTACACGATGGTCTACGGCATCATCGAGCTGATCAACTTCGCCCACGGCGACGTCTTCACGCTGGGCGCTTTCGTCTCGCTGGCGCTGCTGCCCATGTTCGGTGTCAGCGAGGGGACCTCTGGTCCAGGCTGGATCATCCCGCTGCTCGTCGTCGCGGTGCTCACGATGGCCATCTGCGGTGGGATCAACGTCGCGATCGAGCGCGTCGCCTACCGGCCGCTCCGCCACGCGCCTCGGCTCGCCCCGCTGATCACGGCGATCGGCATGTCGTCGATCCTCGAGGGCGCGATGTACCTGTGGCGCGGGCCCTTCAACCTGCACTACCCCAACCTGCTGCCCCAGAACCAGCTGATCATCAGAGGCGTGGCTATCGGTTACAAGGACCTGATCGTCGTCGCGATCGCGATCATCCTTGTCGCCGCGCTCACGGTCTTCATCAACATCAGCAAGCTCGGCAAGGCGATGCGCGCCACCGCCCAGGACCGCGACGCCGCGCAGCTGATGGGCATCAACATCAACGGCACGATCGCCGCCACGTTCTTCATCGGCGCCGTGCTTGCGGCTGCGGGCGGCATCATCTGGGGCCTCTACATCAACAACGTCACGTTCGACCTCGGCTTCGAGACGGGCCTGATCGCCTTCACCTCGGCGGTGTTCGGCGGCATCGGCAACATCCCGGGGGCGGCACTCGGCGGCCTGCTGATCGGGGTGATCGCCGCTTTCAACAACGCCTACTTCGACTCGTCCTGGACCGAGATCATCATCTTCGCGATCCTGATCGCGACCCTGGTCTTCAGGCCGACCGGCCTCCTGGGTATGCGGGTGCCCGAAAAATGAGGGGGATCCGCGCCTATGTGCGCGAACACGCCCGCGACCCGAACTTCATCGCCTACGCCGCGATGGGAATCGGCGCCCTGATCTTTCCCGCGGTCGTCCAGTTCGCCACGGGTGGCAACGGGGATGCCCTCGTGAGCCTTGCCGCGGATGGTGGGGTTTACGTCTTGCTGGCGATCGGGCTCAACGTCGTGGTGGGGTTCGCCGGCCTGCTCGACCTGGGCTACGCCGCGTTCTTCGCCATCGGTGCCTACACGTACGGCATGCTCGCGTCCGAGCAGTTGATCAGCTCACCCCTTCACCACGCTGTTCACATCCCGTTCTGGATCGCGCTGTTCATCGGCCTCTTCGTCGCCGCGGGAGCCGGCGCCCTCCTCGGCGCGCCGACGCTGCGCCTTCGCGGCGACTACCTCGCCATCGTCACCCTCGGCTTCGGCGAGATCGTGCCGCGGTTCTTCCGCAACATGAGGGACTGGACCAGCGGCGTGAACGGGATCTCGGCCCTGGACCCGCCCTCGCTGCCGGGCTGGATCACCGGCCCCTGGGTCAACACCAGCTTCGGCTGGGTCCCCAACTTCAAGTTCCTCTCGTTCAACGCCACGGCCTGGTACGTGCTGATCGTCATCCTCGTGACCGCTTCAGTCTTCGGAGTGAACAACCTCTACCGCTCGAGGCTCGGCCGCGCGTGGATGGCCGTGCGCGAAGACGAGACCGCCGCGGCGGCGATGGGCGTCAACACTGTGAGCACGAAGCTCCTCGCGTTCGCCATCGGCGCCTCGTTCAGCGGTTTCGCCGGTGCGTTCTACGGCGCCAAGCTCTCGCTCGTGAGCCCAGACAACTTCACCTTCATCATCTCGATCACGATCCTCTCGATGGTGGTGCTCGGCGGCATGGGCAACGTCGCCGGGGCCATGGTGGGCGGGCTGCTGCTCTACTGGGTCCTCTACTACTTCCTCCCCAACGCGCCCCAGCAGGCCTCGGGCCTCGCCACGTCAATCGGGATGGACTGGCTCAACCATGCCGTGCCCAACGGCTGGCCGGGGATCGCGGAGTTCATCAACCGGCTCAAGTTCATACTCTTCGGCCTGATCCTGGTCAGCATCATGCTGCTGCGCCCGCAGGGTCTCCTGCCCAGCCGCCTGCGCGCCCAGGAGCTGCACCGTGGCGTGCACGACGAGCCTGTGAAGACCGTCGCATGAGCACATCAGAACCCGCCGCCGACTCGATCCTCTCCCTGCGCGGCGTGACCAAGCGATTTGGAGGCCTGCTCGCGGTCGACGAGGTGAGCTTCGAGGTGCCAAAGGGCCAGGTGTTCTCGCTGATCGGGCCGAACGGCGCCGGCAAGACGACGTTGTTCAACTGCATCACCGGCATGTACACGCCGACCGCGGGTGACGTCATCCTCGAGGGCCGCAACATCTCTGGGGCGAAGCCGCACCGCACCGCCCAGCTCGGCATCGCGCGGACATTCCAGAACATCCGCCTCTTCGAGTACATGACCGCGCTCGACAACGTGAAGGTCGGCTGTCACGTGCGGATGCACGCAAAGCTCTGGGACGCCTTGTTCAAGACGCCTTTCGCCCGCCGCGAAGAGGCGGCGGTGGCCGAGCAGGCGCGCGAGCAGCTCCGATTCGTCGGCATCGAGCAGCACGCGGACAACTACGCGCGCAACCTCGCGTACGGGCAGCAGCGCAGGCTCGAGATCGCCCGAGCCCTGGCGACCCAACCCCGGCTGCTGCTGCTGGACGAGCCCGCGGCCGGGTTCACGCCGCAGGAGAAGGTCGAGCTGATGGCCCTCGTGCAGAAGATCATCGACCGAGGGATCACGGTCTTCCTGATCGAGCACGACATGAGGGTCGTGATGGAGGTCTCACAGCGGATCGCGGTCCTCGACCACGGCGAGAAGATCGCAGAGGGGCCGCCCGCCGAGGTGCGTGCCAACCGCCGGGTGATCGAAGCCTACCTCGGCAAATCGGCGTAGCCGGCTGAAGATGGCACTGCTCGAGGTCAGCGGCATCGACGCCTTCTACGGGCGGGTACAGGCGCTGCGGGGTGTCTCGCTGGAGGTCGGCGCCGGGGAGGTCGTCGCTTTGATCGGTTCGAACGGCGCGGGCAAGACGACGACGCTGCGCACGATCTCCGGCCTGATCCACCCAGCCCACGGCGCCATCAAGTTCGACGGCCGCGACATCACGCACATCGAGCCGCAGAAGATCGTCAACCTCGGGATCTGCCAGTCGCCCGAGGGGCGGCGGCTCTTCCCGCGCATGAGCGTGCTGGACAACCTCAGGATGGGCGCCTACACGCGGAGCAACCCGGGCGAGATCAAAAGGGACATGGACCGGGTGTTCGAGCTCTTCCCCCGCTTGAAGGAGCGCCTGCACCAGATCGCGGGCACGCTGTCGGGAGGGGAGCAGCAGATGTGCGCGATCGGCCGCGCGCTGATGGCGAAGCCGAAGCTTCTGATGCTCGACGAGCCCTCGCTCGGGCTGGCCCCGATCCTGGTCGAGACGATCTTCACCATCGTGCGGGAGATCAACTCGCAGGGCACGCCGGTCCTCCTGGTCGAGCAGAACGCGCACAAGGCGCTCGACGTGGCGCACCGCGGGTACGTGCTCGAGACGGGTGTCATCGTCCAGACCGGCACCGGCAAAGAGCTGCTTGCCTCGGAGGAAGTCCAGAAGGCCTACCTCGGGATGTAAGTCGCGGGAACGCGAAGGTTCCCTCTGCTGCTTATCGGGCCGGTTGGTAGCTCGAGACGAAGAGGTAGATCAGGACGACGGCGAAGGCGCCGTACTCGAGGACGACGTTGCGGCTGAAGCTGTCTTCGACGGTGTGCCGGACGAGGCCGCGGTTGATGTACCAGGCGAAGAGCAGCATCACGGCAAACGTGCCCTCGTTGACCACCAGGTAAAGCGCCAGGGCCGTGATGGCCCAGGCGAGGAACGTCACGACCTGCCCCACGAACAGCGCGAAGATGAACGCCCGGCGCGGCGCGATCGCCGAGCCGTTGATGCGGAAGCTGCGGTACGAGCCGAGGAACGTGATGGTGAAGATCCAGAGCAGGCGCAGGATCGGGTTGAACGGGAGCGTCACCACGACGAGGTAAGCGCCGGCGAGTACCAGGACGAGGATCGCCTCCTGGAGCACGACGTGGCCGCGCTTCTCCGCGTCGCGGAGGCGCAGGTAGTCGAGGCGCGCCGCGATGATGAAACCCGTGCCGAAGGCGGCCGTCAGGATGAGGTACTTCCACAGCTCCGGCACCAGCAGGGAGAGGCCGGCCAGGGTGATGGCGCCGAGGGCGACGGGGATGTAGTGCTCGATCCGCGGAAACTCTTCGGTGCCCCGCAGGTATCCGAGCAGTGCGGGAGCCGCGATGACGACGAGGCCGAGCGCCAGGGCCCAGACCTGCCCCTCCCCGAGCAGCTCCGACTTGAAGCCCAGGGCGACCGCGACCAGCACGACCCCCGCGAAGATCAAAAAGCTGCGGTCGCGCTCGGAGGTGACGGCCGTCGTGTTCGGCAGGGCCTTCTCGGCCTGCGCCGGCGGAACCTTCATTTGGACCTCGGAAGTTTACCCGTGCGACCGTAGCGGTCTTCCAACCTCACGACATCCTCGACCTCGGGCGTCGAGACCTCGTAGATGTCGGTGTCCTCGAGCGCCGTCAGGCGGTGCCGGGTGCCCGGCGCGATGTGCACTGTATCGCCGGGGTTCATGCGGTGCGTCTCGAGCCCACCGCCGGCGTCGCCGAGCTCGATCTCGACGCTGCCGCGAACCAGGTACAGGTATTCGTCCTTGCGCTCGTGGTACTGCAGCGAAAGCGCCTCTCCCCGGTTGACGTGCAGCACCTTGCCGAGGTAGCGGTCGGTGGTCGCCCAGCGGAGCTCGTAGCCCCACGGTTTCTCCACCCTCGACCGCTCGACCCGACCGAAGTCAGGTCGCGGCATGTTGCCTTATGCCGACGATGTCCTCGAGCGCGGCGAGGCGGGCCTCGACCGCACGGCTGTCGGCGGCCTCGGAGTAGACGCGGATCAGCGGCTCGGTGCCGCTGGCCCGGAGCAGCACCCAGCTGCCGTCGGCGAGATAGAACTTGAAGCCGTCGTCCGACCTGACACGCTGCACCGCGACCCCGGCGACCTGGCTCGGCTCGTTCTTCTCGAGTGTGTCGAGCACGCGCTTGCGGTCGGCGTCGTACGTGTCCCGAGGAAGGTGGATGTCGTGGCGCGCGTAGGCGTGGGGCCCGACGCGGCGTTCGAGGTCGGCCAGCAGCTGCGAGACCGGCTTGCCGGACTTGACCATCATGTCCGCGAACAAAAGACCGACCAGGATGCCATCGCGCTCGGCGATGTGGCCGCGCACGGCGAACCCACCGGACTCCTCGCCGCCGAGCACGGCGTTCGTCTCCATCATCTTCGGCGCGACGTACTTGAACCCGACCGGCACCTCGTAGACCTCCGCGCCGAACTCGGCCCCGAGCTTGTCGACCATCGCGGTCATGTTCACGGTCTTGACCACGGGCCCGCGCAGTCCCCGGACCTCGAACAGGTAGACCATCAGCAGCGCGAAGACCTGCAGCTGGTTGATGAAGGCGCCCGTCTCGTCGATGATGCCGACCCGGTCGGCGTCGCCGTCGGTGCAGATGCACAGGTCCTGGCTGCCGACCTTCATGAGCGCGAGGGTGGAGTCGATGTTGGGACGGATCGGCTCGGGGTTGATACCTCCAAAGAGGGGATTGCGCTGGTTGTGCAGCTCGGTCACCGTCGTGCGGCCGCCGCCGATCAGCTCGTTGATGTAGCCGTAGCCGGAGCCGTACATGCACTCATGCACGATGCGCAGGCCCGCCTTCTTGATCCCGTCGACGTCCACCATGCGCGCGATCTGCGCGTAGTAGGACGGCCTGGGGTCGTACTGCGCAACCAAGCCGTGCGCCACCGCAGCGCTCGGCGCCGGTACGTCTTCGAGGGCATTGATGTTGTGCTCCAGCTCGGCGATCACCTCCGACGGCACGGCGCTTCCCGTCTCGGTCTTGTATTTGAACCCGTTGAACTGATACGGGTTGTGGCTCGCCGTGATCACCGCGGCGCCCGTCGCCTTGGTGTCGATCACCGACCACGAGGCGACCTGCGTCGGCGACGGCCGGTCGAAGATCAGCGTCTTGACCCCGTTCGCGGCGAAGATCAGGGCCACGGCCTGCGCGAAGTCCTCCGACGCGAAGCGACAGTCGTAGCCGACGATCGCGTGCGGGTCGTTGGTCCGCGACCGCATGTACTGGGCCGCACCCTGCGCGACACGGCGCACGTTGCCGAATGTGAAATCGTCGGCGATCACGCCCCGCCAGCCGTCGGTGCCGAACTTGATCGGTGGTCGTGCCATATCGCTCCCAAGGTTAATCGTCGGGGTCCCCACGAAATCGAAGATTTCGTGGAGTACTACAGGTATCGCGTCTTGCGCGCCCGCTTCAGCGCCTCGACCACCTTGCGCACGTCCTGCGCGCGAGAGCGCGGGCAGACCAGGAGCGCGTCCTCGGTGTCGACGATGATCATGTCCTCCAGTCCGATCGCGGCCACCAGCCGGCGGTCGCCGAAGATCAGGCTGCCGGTCGTGTCGATGAGCACCGACTCGCCTTCCACGGAATTCCCGCGCGCGTCGGCGTGCACGCGATCTCCCAGCTCCGCCCAGCTCCCGATGTCCGCCCACTCGAACTCTCCGGGCACCAGCAGGAGCCGGTCGGTCTTCTCCATCACGGTGCGGTCGACCACCTCGACAGTCAGGCGTTGGTACAGCTCCGCGGCCGCCGCCTCGTCACCCCGCCGCCTCGCCTCGACCACCTCGCGCAGGGCGGCCACGCGGCGTGGGGCGTGCCGCTCGAGCTCGGCGATGAACACCTCGACCCGCCAGCAGAACCAGGCCAGGTTCCAGTAGTAGCCGCCCCGCCGCATGTACTGCCGCGCCGCGGCCAGGCTCGGCTTCTCGACGAACCGGCGCACGCGCAGCGCGCCCCCGACCCTGCGCCCGGGCGCGTGGATGTAGCCGAGGCCGGTCGAAGGGAAGGTCGGCTTCAGGCCGACGGTCACGAGGGATTCCGTGGTGGACGCTGCCTTGATCGCGGCCC
>Ga0209580_10000773_pt1 | contig 15940 bp, 18 predicted proteins | sample Coa_R1_5_FD_187153 | JGI IMG/M metagenome (GOLD analysis project Ga0209580, IMG submission 187153) | Surface soil microbial communities from Centralia Pennsylvania, which are recovering from an underground coalmine fire - Coalmine... | ecosystem: Environmental > Terrestrial > Soil >... | reverse complement strand
GTTTCTCGATCTGTGACGGCACGCCTTCCCGTTTGCCGTGCAGCATCTCTACCACCGCCTCGTACAGGCGCTTGCGCGCCTCGTGCCGCTCATACGCGCGCGTGATGTAGCGGATACGTACCTCGATCCCAGCGGCGGTTGGCTGCACGTAGATCCCGGGCAGTGCCGACAGAGTCTTGGCACGATATTTCGTGGTCGTCTCCTGCCACTCGGCCTCGGCCTTGCCGGCATTCTTCGCGGTTTCTTCCTCGACCAGTTTTTGAATGCCATCGATGACCGGGTATGGATCCGGTCCGGGAGGAATCAGCACATTAAGTTCGTCCCACATCCACTGGCCGGAGGTGGTGAAGTTGAAGAAGTGTCCTTCGATGGCGAAGCTGTTGACGAAGGAGACGCGGCGGCCGGTGGGATGGCTGGAGTCGGTCCAGTTGCCGGTTTCGAGCAATACGGTTTTGAGCAGGCCGACTTCGACGACTTCTCCGCCTACGCCGTTGATCTCGACCCAGTCGCCAACGCGGATACCGTTGCGCCCCATCAGGATGAACCAGCCGAAGAATGCGACGATGAAATCTTTCATCGCGACAGTCAGTCCGGCGCCGGCTAAGCCGAGGACAGTCGTGGTCTGCGTGGGCATCCCGAATATGACGAACAGGACGACCAGTGCGCCTACCGCCTGCGCCGCGAACTTAACGACCGATCGTAAGGTGTCGACGCGCTTATTCTCCGCGGTCATGCCGGTGAACAGACTTTCGATGATCCGATTGGCCACATATACGGCAATCAGGGCCAGGAGAATCCAGAGACCGGACTCGATCATGCTGTGCATAGCCGCGCGCTGGCGGCTCTCGACGAGTGCAATCCAGTTGGAATAAATGTCTCCGAGATCTTGCTCGTCCTGCACACGACGTCCCAGATCGGCCAGGTTCTTCTGATCGCGGGTGTACTGCTTGAGCGAATCGAGAGCGGCCTTCGACGTGGCCTTTGACTCCTCACGGCTGGCTGCCTTGCCGTTGCTGGAAAACTCTTTGGCGTGCTGTTTCGCACCCTGGCGATTCTCCTCCTCTTTCTTGACCTGTGCCTCCAGCGTTTCATGCCGCTGGTTCAGACGCAGTTGCTTGGTGCGGGTCTCTTCGACGGCGTCTTCTAATTGCGCTTTCTTTTCCCGGAGAGCCTGCCACGCGCGCGCGGCCGCTAAGAGAGTGCGCGCCCTGTAATCCTGCTCGTGCGGATTTACGGCAGAGCCCACGGGCACCGGGTTGTGATCGCCGGCCTCGTGTTGCCCCTGCAGGCGTTTGATTTTCGACTCCGGATCACCGCCGGCCTGCTCCAGATCCTCAGAAGCATCGTCGAGTTCGTCCTGATCGAGCTCGAGTTGCGCCTTGGCGACGTCGAGCTGATCTTCGAGATTGTCCTTCTGCGATTCCGGCGCGGCCGCGACCCTTCGCGTGAGCAGCTTGATGTTTTCCTGATCGTTTTTGACGGCTTGCTCGGCCTTGGCCTTGCGATCGGCAATTTCTTTGGCCTCGGGAGACAACTTGGCAGGGCTCTCCTGCACGCGCCGCAACGCGTCGTAGAAAGCGAGGTCAACTTCGTGATCTCCGACCTTCTCGGCCTCATGGGCCAGCGCCTGCTCTTCTTGCGTGCCAGCCAGGGCTGCCATGCGGTGCGCAGTCTGCAAGGGGCGCAAATCCACGAGTTGACGCTGCTGAGTTGGCGCTTTGCGTCCCAGAAGTCCGTGGGTGGGCGTTGCAGCCGACTCGTCGCTCGGTGCCGGCAACTCGCGCGTCCACAGCAGACCGGCGACAGCCGCCGCTACGAACAGCAGCAACACGATTGCTGTGATCCAGTGCCGGAGTTTCATGATCCTCCACTCTACAAGAAAACGCCGCAGGCCGCGACGGGCCACACGTTCGTAACCTGCCGCGGTGAGTCCCGCTGCCTAAGATAACTACATCCGAACATGCTCGAGTATCTGCAATCCGTTCTGGAAGAGCCCTGGAAGCCGGTTTCGTGCGCGGTCGTGATGGCGTGGCTGGTTTTCTACGGCGGATTTCTCGCCTATGCTTTCGTGCAGCATGGCGGATTTCTGTTCATCGATTCGGCAAATCTACTGGTGCACGAAGGCGGGCACAACCTGTTCGCGTGGTTTGGTCCGACACTTGGACTTTGGGGAGGCACTCTATTGCAGTGGCTAGTGCCGCTTCTTCTGGCGGCGTATTTCTTCACGCAGCGGCAAACGAGCGGCTTTGTATTCTGTCTGTTCTTCTTCTTTGAGAACTGGCTCTACACGGCGACTTACATGGCGGATGCGCGAGCGCAGGAGTTGCCCCTGGTCACAACGGGAGATCCGGACTTTGTAGAGCACGATTTCCATGCAATCTTCTCGAGCCTGGGCGTTCTCGACTACGACACTAAGATTGCGCTAGTTGTGCGGATTGTGGGCTGGTGTGGAATGCTGGCGTGCGTCGCGTGGCTGGCATGGAGGCTGCGCTCCGCGGAGTCAGAGGCCAAGGTTCGTTGATCCGATTTGCACCGATCTGGTGTCGAAGACATAAGGAATACAATCGATCGGAGCATTTTGGAGGTCGGGGGTGCTCATGAAAGTGTCATTGATCCTCGGTTCGATTCTTCTGTTTGCATCCGTTTCAACTTTCGCGCAAACATCGGACGATGAACTCAAACTGGGCGTGGCTGCGTACAAGAATAACCAGTACGAAGAAGCGATGCAGCACTTCCAGAAGGCCACAGAACTCGATCCGGGCAATGTGAACGCGCACCTCTATCTGGCGACCACTTATGTGAGCCAATTTATCCCGGGTGTCGACAGCGACGACAATAATGAGACGGCAAAGAGCGCCATCGTTCAGTATCAGAAGGTGCTTGATCTCAACGCGACCACCGATCAGAAGGTAAACAGCGCCAAGGGGATCGCCTACGTTTACCTGAATATGAAGAACTGGGATGAGGCGCGAAAGTACTACCAGATGGCGTCCGATCTCGATCCGAATGATCCGGAGAACTACTACTCCATGGGGGTGATCGACTGGACGCGGTGCTACCAGCCTCGCATGGAAGAGCGAGCGCGGCTCGGGATGCGACCGGACGCACATTTAAATTCCAAGAATCCCGAGCAGAAGAAGGCCTGCGACGAGCTTCGGGCCAAGAACTGGTCAGTCATCGAAGACGGGATCAGCAAGTTGGACAAGGCGATCCAGCTTCGTCCGGACTATGACGACGCCATGGCTTATATAAACCTGATGTATCGGGAGAGGGCGGATCTGGAATGTGCCGATCTGGCAGCTCGGAATCGAGATTTGAAGACTGCGGACGAGTGGGTCGACAAGACTATGGCTACGAAGAAAGCTAGGGCCGAAAAGGAAAACGTCGCGAAGTGAAACCCTCTGGGAGTTGGGGGGCACGACGGTTATAGGAATCCTTCGACTACGCAGCAAGCGCTTGTCGCGCCTGCTGCTTCGCTCAGGATGACAGTTGAGCGCGAGTGTTCAAGGCACCCAATCCCCGATGAAAATATTGGTCTCGTGCGGGGCCTTGCCGTTGCGATTGGAGGCCCAGACCAACTTCTTGCCGTCCGGGGAAAACATTGGAAATCCGTCGAAGCCGTCGCTGTAGGTGATGCGCTCCAAGCCGCTGCCATCCGGATTCATCATCCATAATTCGAAATTGCCCTCGCCGCCTGTGGCATGCGTTTCAGGATCATAGTTAGACGAAAAGATGATCCTCTTCCCGTCCGCGGTGAACGCGGGACCAAAGCTTGCCGCGCCGAGATTCGTGATCTGCTTCTTGTCGCTACCGTCGGCTTTCATCAGCATGATCTCGAGCGAAGTCGGCCGGATCAGGTTCTTCGCCAGCAGATCCTTGTAGTCGGCGATGTCCTGCTCGCTCTTGGGATGGTAGGCGCGGTAAACGATCCACTTTCCGTCAGGGGAAAACGTTGGGCCGCCGTCGTATCCGATTTCGTGGGTCAGTTGTTTGACGTTTTTGCCGCCGGCATCCATCGTGTAAATATCGAGGTCGCCATTGCGCACGGAAGTGAAGGTAATCTTCCTGCCGTCGAGCGAGATTGTTGCCTCGGCGTCGTAGCCTGGCGTGTCGGTCAATCGCTTGAGATTCGAGCCGTTTGGATTTGCTGCGAAAATGTCATATCCCGCATACACGCCCCAAACATAACCCTTGGAATAGTCGGGTTTCGGCGGGCATTCGGGGCTCGCCAGATGGGTCGAGGCGTAGAGAATCTTCTTGCCGTCAGGATAGAAAAAGCTGCAGGTGGTGCGTCCTTTGCCGGTGGAGACCATGTGCTGGTCGCTGCCGTCGACGTTCATGATGAAGATCTGGTCGCACTTCACGTCCCCATGCGAGGACTGGTAGATCAGCTTCTTCCCGTCGGAGGAGAAGTAGGCCTCGGCATTCTGGCCGCCGAATGTTAGTTGGTGAACATTGCGCAGATGCTTCTCTCGCGGCGTGGCCATGTCGGGGACAGATGCATTTTGGCCCGTGGCCGCAGCCCCTAGAGCCAGGACGATCGAGGTCAATCGAAGAGTTCGTTTCATAGGGATGGGGGCTAGTGTAGCGCGGGCAAAGCTTTCATCACAAAGGAACACTAAGGCACACGAAGGAAAGCCTGGAATCCCATTGTGTACCTTAGTGTCTTTTCATTCGTGGCCTTTGTCCGGGGAGTAGGATAGCCCCGCCGAGAGCTTTCAGCGCAGAGGACGCGGAGAAATTCCGCTGAGTGCGCTGAGGAATTCTTGTCTTTGCCTCGGGCTCAGAAAAGACTTCAGGGGCCAAACGGGCCTGTCGCAACCCGCGCCAGGTTCTCCAGTTCTTGGACGTACGTGGGACGCAGCAGCAGAGTCGAAAGGGTCTTCTCGATTTTTCCCAGGAACCCGCTACGCACTCGAAGTTCGGTGGAGATCGTGACGTGCGTATCGGCTGGGGCGCCACCGGGATTCACGGTGAACGTGGTCACGGCTCCGTTCGCATCCAGGTCCGTTTCGACTAGAACGCGTCCCGGTTCCGGCTCGGTAATTGCGGCACGGAATGTCTGCTTCTTTCCAAACACGCGCATCTGAAAACGAATGATCGTGCCGGCGCCCACTCCGCCTTGCTCGACGACCAGGCTCGTGAACTGCCTGGGGAGAATTCGCGGATGGCCATCCTTGTAATTGGCAATCAGTGAATAAACGCGTTCGCGCCGGGCAGGGATGGTTGCCGACGCAGAGACGATGTGTTTTTGAGGCTTGTTGTTTTCCATGTGGCGTTAGTTTTTGGATACGAATCTTACCGCCCAGGATTCACCTGTGAAAGTGACTACGAATGGCCTCGGCTTGCGCGCGCGTCACAACAGCCGAGAGCGCCGCAGCATCGGCCTGCTTGACGGCCTGCACGCTGCCAAAGTGCTCGAGCAGTCGGCGCGTCGTGCTCACGCCCACGCCGGGGATTTCCAGTAACTCTGTCGAGCGATCGCGAATTTGTCGACGCTTGCGGTGGAAGGTCACGGCGAAACGATGGGCCTCGTCGCGAATCATCTGAATGAGGTGCAGCACCGGAGAATGGTGATCGAGCGCGATCGGATCTTTCTCCTGACCGTAGACGTAGAGAATCTCTTCGCGTTTGGCGATGGCGGCCAAGGGCTGATTGATGATCTCGAGTTTTTCCAGCGCCTCGGCGGCAGCGTGCAACTGGCCGAGCCCGCCATCGATCAGCACCAGGCTCGGCATTGCCTTCTTTTCATCCTGCAAGCGCTTGTACCGCCGCGTGACGACTTCACGCATGGAAGCGAAATCGTCGACTCCTTCCACAGTGCGGATGATGAATTTGCGGTAATCCGATTTCTTCATCTTGCCGTCTTCCCAGACGACCATCGAGGCGACGGTCTCAGCGCCCTGGATGTGAGAGATGTCGAAGCATTCGATGCGCTTCGGAAGTTCGGGCAGGCCGACTGCTTCCTGCAATTCCTCCTGAATCTTGCGCGCATTCGGCTTCAGGACGCGGAAGCGCTGGTCGTAGGACTGCTTCGCGTTGTTGCCGGCTAGATCGATCAAGGAGCGCTTGTCGCCGCGCTGGGGAACCAGGATGTGCACGCGTGCGGCGCGAGTGCCGGGGTCTTGCTCGGAGAGCAGGTCTTCGAGTTCTTCTCGATCTTCGAAGTCTACGGGCACGTAGAGATTTCGCGGGACGTAGGGCTGGCCGATGTATAGCTGTTTCAGCAGAGCGGAGAAGAACTCGCCGGGGTGAAACGGATCGTGTGGGGACGGGCGCCGTCGGCCGTCTGTGCCGGGTGGAACTCGGCTGGGATTTGCTTCGAGCGTTTGGGCAGCGTCGGCCAACTGCGCTGGCGAGCTTTGCTCGCCCGGACAGCCGAGGGCGGCTGTCCCCACATTCTCCGTGGCAGTCTCTACAGGCTCCGTGGCTTTCCCCACATGTTCGGTGGATGGCTCGACGTCAGGGCTCTCGGCGAACTCCGGCAACTCTTCCCAGAAGAACTCGCGGCGGTCGACCATTTTGCCGGCGCGCATGTGGAACAGGTTCACCGCCAACATGCCGTTTTCGTAGTGATAGCCGAATACATCGGCGTCGTCGCCCTCGGCGGCGGCGATCCGCTGCCGCTCCTGCAACTGCTCGACTGTGGAGATCAGATCGCGATAGCGCGCCGCTCGTTCGTATTCCTGCGCTGTCGCAGCCTGCTCCATCCGGGCCCGCAGAGAGCGCGCGAGATCGGTCGGACGGCCCTCCAGGAACATCTTCACGTCGTGAACCGCTTCCTGATAGGTGTCGGGGGTGGTCAGGTCTTTCACGCACGGACCGAGGCAGCGCTTGATGTAGTACTGCAGGCAAGGGCGCGGATGAAAGCGGGTGAGATCCACCTTGCAGGAAGGAATCATGAAATTGCGGTGGATCAGATCTGTGATGCGGTATGCCAGATTGGCAGGGAAGTAGGGGCCATAATATGCGCTGCCATCTTTCCGTAGCCGCCGCGTCACGTAGACGCGCGGCCAGCGCTCGCCTAGGGTCAGCTTGACGTACGGATACGTCTTATCGTCGCGCAGCAGGATGTTGAATCGCGGCTTGCGCTGCTTGATGAGATTGTTCTCGAGGGCGAGGGCCTCTTTGTTGTTCGCAACGACGATGTAGTCGACGTCGACGGCCTCGCGCACCAGCGTGCCTGTCTTAGCGTCTTCCCAGCGGCCCTCGTGAAAGTAACTCGATACCCGGCTGCGCAGATTCTTCGCCTTGCCAACGTAGATGACCTCACCCTCGGCGTTCTTGTAGAGATACACGCCGGGCTCAGTCGGAATGGTGCGGATTTTTGCCTGCAGATCCATGGCGCGAGCACGCGAATTGTCGATTGATGATTGTTGAATGAACCCCGTCCATCCGCGGCGGTTCCATCAACCCTCAAAGATCGTCGATACCGATAAGCGGATGACTCCATTCTATTGGATGGTCCCTTCTTTCATTGTGTTACAAAAAGGGATGATGAGCTTTAAGCGTTCCGATCCGGTAGCTATTTGGCGAAGTCGATTCCAAGTATTGCTCGTCTGTTGCTTGGCGTTGTGCGCTTGTCCGGAGTCGGCACCGACGCAGAGCATCACTCCCGCACCCAACCAGTCGGCAGGGCAGCAGGTCACGAAGTCGGAGGCAGGGAAGCAGGAGGAAGCGACGCGTGCCGCTGCCCGTGGCAAGGCCCACCATTTCGACCGCATCGTCATCATCGTACTTGAGAACACCGACTACGAACGTGCTATGCAAGATCCGAATCTGACGGCCCTTGCAGCCCAAGGCGCCAGCTTCACGAATTTTCACGCCCTGTTTCATCCCTCGTATCCCAATTACCTGGCGATGATTGCAGGCACCGACTACGGGTTGCACGGCCGTGGAAGTTATCTTGGTGATAAGCAGGTGAACTTCCCCAACGACTCGGCGCACCGAACCATTGCCGACCGGTTGATCGCAGCTGGACTGGATTTCAAGCAGTATGCGGAGGAGTTGCCGTCAGGAACTTGCCCGTGGAACATATCGAGCCTGCACGTCGCCGACAAGCGTGGAAACTATGTGCGGCGCCACGTGCCTTTTCTCAGCTTCCGCGAGGTGCAGGAAAAGTGGTGCGACCGCGTGATCCAGGTCGACTCGGGGAAGGCCGACAATTTTTTCGTCCAGGACGCGAAGAAGGGCCTCGTCGCCTATTCCTTCTATACGCCAAACATGAACCACGATGGCCACGACACCACGGCGCAGGTTTCTGGCGCGTGGGTTAAGAAGTTCCTCGATGAAAGTTTCCCTGAGAAGCTGCGAAAGGGCACGCTCGTCGTGGTGACCTTCGATGAATCAGGCGGCAACGAGGACAACCGCATCTACACACTGTTCATAGGCGACATGGTGAAACCCGCGAGTCAGCAGGATCCGTCCGCTCTGGCGACGCGCTACACGCACCACAGCGTTCTGCGCACGATTGAGGACAATTTTGGCCTTGAGCCGCTCACTGCCAACGATCGGGATGCGGAGGCGATCACGGGCATCTGGAAATAGTCTTTTAACCACTGAGGTCGCTGAGAAATGCCGCGGAGAAACGCGGAGATAATGTTGCCAAAGACTGACTCGCTGGGCCTCGCGCTCGTTGGGATGGCTAGCCCTGGATTACTGTATAAATTTTCCATTCAGGATGTTGGCTTTGCGTTCCATGGGTAACCGGGTATGGCGGTAAGACCACCCTGATCGCGCCGCAAGCCATTGAAAAGGTATATACTTACAGTGGGCGGGTCGAGTTGGGAAAACTGGCATGAACCGTGCACAAGTGGGAATTGGGACTTGTACTGCCGTAAGCCATTCCCAGGACTTTAAAGAGTGGATTTCGCACGGGTAAGCCCGGCGCAAGAAGCAAGAAAGAGATCGGACAAGGAGCCTCACCCTATGAACCGCACTTCGTTAGTGATTTGCCTCGCAGCCAGCATGGTGGCCACCGTCGGTTGCTCCAGCAAGAACTATGTCAAAAGCCAGACGACGCCACTCATCAACAAGACCAACGAACTCGACGACCTCACCGCGAAGAACACCCGCGACATCAAAGACGTCGACGCCCGCGCACAGGCCGGCATCCAGGCCGTGAACGCCAAGACGGACGAAGTCGAGCAGAAGGCCCAGAGCGCCGCACAGAATGCCGGTCAAGCGCAGCAGATGGCTGACGCCGCCAACGGGCGCGTCGGCGTGCTGACCAACACGGTCGCCAACCTCGACAACTATCACGCGGTCGCCGAGACCTCGGTAAAGTTCGCATTCAATCGAGACAACCTGACGCCTAAGGCGAAGGAGGCTCTTGATCAGCTCGCGTCCAGCATCTCGTCGACCAAGGGCTACATCATCGCCCTGGAAGGCGGATGCGACTCGGTAGGCCCAGCCGACTACAACTACGATCTGAGCCAGCGGCGCGCCAACTCGGTGATCCAGTACCTGGCCACCAAGTACAACGTGCCCGCGCACAAGATCTATGTGATCGGCCTCGGCAAAGACAAGCCGGTGGAGACGAACAAGACTTCTGCTGGCCGCGCCGACAATCGCCGCGTCGATGTCCGGCTGATGACCAACACCGTGGGTGGCAGCGCTCCGGCGCCGGCCACTACTGGCCAGAACAACCCGTCGATGTAACGACGGCACAATTTTACCCTCCTCCCCGGAGGACTTCGCCAACCAGGCCGCTCATTGCCTCCCCCAGAGCGGCCTGCTTTTTTGCTATCAATAACTTACCGGAAGCTCCCAGAAATCTCCCAAAGCCCACCCAAGCGAACTGGACACACAATTAGACACAGGATTAAGATGTTGTGCCGGGGGAGACTCACATGGAAAGACCGGAAGTCGAAGTCGTCGTTAAATCTCACCAGCCTAATTGCGTGCTGCTATCCAAGACGGCTACGCCAACAAACCTGAAGCTCTGCCGCTGTCCGAAGTACCTCTACGTTCGCCGGGATCGCATCCGGGTCAGCGCGAAAACACGGAGCTGGGAGACGGCTGAGGGGAAGGCCCAGGAATACGCAGACGCGCACGATCCGAAGCTCATCGAGAAACTGCAAACCGAGCAAGAAAAGAAGAATGCCCAGGTGTTGCTCTCTGTCGCCGTGGATAAATTCAAGGCGGCGCGGAAGCTCATCAGCGTCTCGGATAAAACTAACAAGAACCTGGAGCCGGACTGCAACCAGCTCGTGAGCTTCGTCAATCAGCGGAACAGTGGCAAGCCAGAACTGGCAAAGGTGCTCTACCTTTCCCAAGTGACCACATCTCTGATGAATGAGTGGATGGCTACCTGGAAGGGAAGACCGAAACGAGATTCGAAGGGGAAGCCGACGACCGACTGCACGGTCTACACCAATCAAAAAAAACGGAAGCACATCAATATGTTCTTCAAGTACTGCTTGGGTGAAGGCTGGATCAAAGAAAATCCCGCCGCCAAGATGCTGGTCGTCTCGCGCCGCAATCAGCCGTCCGCAATTCCCAAGATCCCGCTTGAACGAGATCAGATGGAAGCCGTCTTGAAGGCAGCGGAACAGGAGAATGATTCGCAGCGGGCACACGCATTTATTTCCACCATGCGCCGCTCTGGTCTGTCGATCATTGACGCGACAACCTTGGATCGGGATCGCCTGGGAAATGATGATCGCCTATTGCTGTATCGCACCAAGACCGGAGAGGAAGTGTGTGTTCCACTGCCGCCTGAACTCGCACAACAACTACGTGCGCTGCCAGCCTTGGACGATCCCCGGTATTTGTTCTGGACCGGTAATGGAGAAGCATCAACCGCTGCAAACAACTGGGGCAAGGTTTTGCGCAGGATCTTCCGGCGCTCGAAAATTGAAATGAAGGACCGCTACGGAAATCCACTGCAGCCCAGTTCCCACTTCTTCCGTAACACTTTCGTGAAAGAACTGGTCGAGACCGGTGAAGTCAGCCTCGACCAAATCGCTACGCTACTGGGGGACAGTCCACAGGTGGTGTATGAACATTACTCGAAGTTCGTTCCGTCGCTTCGACAGCAACTTGAGCGTGCCGTGCGCGCGAGCTGGAGCGCCGACAAGCAGAGCAGGGTATGTCCGACTTGCGGCCAGCCATTGGCCCAGTCAGGTAAACATAAAGACGGTGGGCAATAGACTCCGGGATTTTTAACATCACCCACTTCCGGCAGTGGCGCGTCTCCAAATGTCCGAGCTTCATGACTCCAGGCAATTCTGGGCCGAGGATATCCCTCAATCCACGGCGGATCGTGTTCCCGCTGCAGGACCACATATCCGAGAGGTCTTGTACGGTGTAATGCTTTTCCAACGTTGACATCAGAACTGCTCCACTTTTGGAAGAAACCGTTCACGGGGAGAACTCCTAGGCTATTTCCGAAGTATAGATAGTGCTGTCAAGTGCTTTTCTGTGGGAAACGTGACCCATCGCGCCTTTCAAGTGCGCCGTCCTACGAGGTCACCCTTTCCTCCGGGCTTCGCGCATCCATTCTCTTTTGCTTGCCAGCCTGCCGATCTTTTTACAGCGTTCTGAGCAATACCGTTCGTCAACCCGTTCAGCGAAGAAGAAGGGTTTCGTGCAGTCGATATTCGCGCAGCGTTTCGCCAGGTGATTATGGGTGAGTAGCGCATAAAACGCCGCCTGCAGTGGGCTCTGTGGATGATAGCCGATACGCTCCCGCCTCCAGTCGATACGAAAATTGGAACCGGGCCAGGAGATAAACAACAGCCCGTGGAGTATGTCGAGCCCACCATAGTCCGGCACATCGGACCAGAGTCGTTGCGCCAGATCGCGGAATAATAACGCACGCTGGTCAGGATCTTCGCCGTATTTCGCTGCGACGTTGTCGGACAGGTCGTACTCCATGTTGTACCGCTGCCGAAATTCCCGCACCGCTTTCTGGTCAGGATGAAGATTGGCGAGGTCGGTTATGGTTTGGATGTCGCTTGTCTTGGTGGTCATAAATGTGGTATAATTGGTAACACTATGACCACCGACGAATGCATGTCAAGCACAAAGTTTAGCCGCACCCCAGGAGCGATGTTGCTTGATGTAGTGGTCATAAATGTGGTATAACATTATATACTATGACCACGGAGGATCGATGTCAAGCATAAAACGCTGCCGCACCATTTCACCACCCGACCCGGAGCGTCGCTACCTCCGGATTGCTGAAGCCGCCCAATACGCTAACACTACCGAGTGGCAAATCCGAACCCTGATTTGGAGGAAGGCTATCCCATTTATTTTCATCGGCAAGCGCCAGATCCTCGACCGGCTCGACCTGGACATCTACCTGCAGAATCAGAAGGCGAGGGTGGCATGAAGACGCCTAAGCCCGTTCCCCTACATGCCGAGCACGTCAGATATGGGCTTGGCGACATCCTTGCAGTTCGCGAGCTGGACGGCGGCGGTGTGCTCGTCGCTGACGTGAAGTTCGCGGATGGGACCCAGCGCACCATCCGGCTGGCGCCGGAATATTGGGTGTCCGATATCTCGACTCTGGCGCTGCCGTCTACGCCCGCTACACCAAAGCGGAAAAGAACACGCGCCAAACCTTTGGAAGAGCAAAATGCCACAGCCGCGTAAACCGTCGAAACCAAATAAGCGAGCATGGAGTGGTGAGGTCACGGATCTCGACCGACGCTACGCCGGGTCAGATCCCCGGCAGCTTGCGTTCGCTTTTTACGTAGCGGTGCGTTCCTTGGCCGAGAAGCGTAACCCAAAAGAGGAAGTGCGTGCGGAGATGGCGGCCTAATTCCCAGGAAACGCCCCAAGACGGCTGCCGACCGTCCCACGTACCGGAGACCGTTGCCGTTGGCACTGCCAACCGAACTGGAGGGCTACCAGGACGGGCTGGAGCTGCGCCGGATTGTGCAGCGGTACGGGGCTGATGACGTTCAACTTCTCATTAGCATTCTTGCGGAACAGAACCGGCGCGAGCTTATCGAGCGGCGATGCAGTGAAACGCTGGATCACTGGAAGCAGAATGTGCGGCCTCTGGGGCCGGTAAGAATTCCGCGCTTGTCCACTTTGCGGAGTTCAAGGGAGAGTCGAAGTGTGCCTGGCTATCGCGGACATAGCGAAGAGCATTTTGATCGCATCATCCGCAAAGAGGCACGCACGCGTGAGCTGGAAGACGGCTTGGCGGTCATGCTGGAGCGCCGCCTCGACGAATGGGAACGGCGGGAATTGTCGGAGATCGTGGACCGAGTTGCGGCGGGGGAAACGGCGAAACAAATCGCCCAGGCCCAGGATGTAAGCGAACGAACGGTGGAACGCCGCCTGGAAGAGTTGCGGGCAGCGGGTGTCCGCAATGCGGACTAAATGGCGGTCTGTGGCCAGAGACCCCATAGACTTTAGAAGGGAAGAAATAATTTGAATTACTCAGGAATGTGCCGTCTAGCGCCGGATCACTCAGATGTTCATTTGCCCTACGATGACGTTCTCTTGCCGTGGGCATTGGAGCACGATCCCGAAGTGGCGCGGATCATCATGGCAATCCAGGAGAAGGGTGCGAAATTGAAAGCGCCGCCCCAGACTCCTGTCGATTATTCAGACCGACGAACTTGTGAAAACTGCGGCCTGCCTATGTGGGCCGTTAGTGGACCAGGGGTATCCATCATCATTGAGGACCGACCGGAAAACCGGTTTCAGCGAACGCGTAAGCGAACGGTGTGGTGCCACGACGATGAATGCGCGGTGCAGTGCCTTGCTATCTCGAAGTATGGTCGAGCAACTCATAAGTGGCCGATCACTCTCGCCCAGTTTAGGGCCACGAAGCCACTAGAACAGTTCAGCGCGCAGGAAGCGGGCACGCCAAAACGACAGCGCGCCTCTCGAAAGGCGAAGGATCTGGTTTGGACCACTCCGATACCGATGGCAACAGCGAAAACTGGCGGAGCGGCATCTTTAGAATCAGGGGCGTAGCGTTACATAAATTGACTTATGACCCTGTGGTATCACTTTCGCATTTATCGCCGGGAGAACGGCTTTTAATGGCACAGACCAACAAACAAATCGTCGAAGAGATCCTCTCCTCGCTCCCGCCCGGTTTCTACGGGGCGGTCGAGTTGTCGTTCGTCAAGGGCGCAATCATGCAGTCCAAGACCACGACCAGCAAAAAGTACAACCCGGAGGCGAAAACGCCAGAGTATGACTGTCAGCCCCGCCACTAACGATAAACCCTGCTTCGCCCACCGGCACATGTCACCACAGGATTTTGGGTTATGGAATTACCTGCGTGCCGTCTCTCATAAGTCGGGCCTCGTCCACTTCGACGGACGACAGATCACAACGCAGTTCCACGGTGTCAGCAAGAGCACAATCTACCGCGTGCGCGACTCGTTAATTTCGGGTGGATGGCTGGTGATGACCAAGGGGCCAAAGAAGACTTTAACGGGGCTCTATTCATCGGCCGAATACCAGGCTCTATCGCACGATGAATGGGCTGCATCTCATCCAGGGTTCTGTAACGAATTTAGTCCAGCCAATACAGGGAAGTCCCGCGTTATCAATACAGGCGATCTACAAATGCATCCTGCAAAATCAGCCAGTCCCACGGGCGGGACTGACCAGTCCCATCGGCGGGACTCACCAGTCCCACGGGCGGGACATAACTTGGTACTTGACTTAAACAGAAGTAGATGTCCTCCGCAGGCTCCGGATCGCGCGGCTAAGGATCTTCCTTCTAACTTCGAGGCAAATGCCAGTAATAAACAACACGCCCGTTCCTTGGGACTTGACATTCAAGCGGTAACGGACGACTTCGTTATGACCTTCGGGATAGTCGGGAACAAGAGGAAAAATTGGCAGGCCGTTCTGCGGAAATTTATCGATCAGGTATCCTGCAAGAATTCATACGCCCCTATGAATCGAGTCAACACTTCCGCCAGCCAGGCGCCGCAATACGGAACCCTCAGTGAGAACTATAAGGCCATGCGGGAGCGTAACCCATGAAGAAAGTGGAGTTCGATCCCGACGTGAATTCGCCACCGGCCCACCATTACTTCACTTCCCGGACTTCAGGGCAGAGTTGCCAGGGCGAATTTGAGCGTAATAGAAATTTTGCGCCAACTACGAATCTAATCTCCACGTCCACTCACCGAGCACGGCGACGAGTCCATTGGGCTGTGGAAAAAGGAAACGGCTGAAGGCTCCCAATCCTAACGTTCCCAGCATTTTCACATTTCCTAACTCGTACTTATCATCGCCCGTCCCATCTTTCTCACAAAGCCAGAGACGGTGACCGACTGCACGCGGGAAGCTCTCTCGTCCCGGTGCTTTTTTTGCACAGGTTGACAGCCATCCGGCGTCGTGTGAAAATCACCGCGCTCACAACGCTTCCCTCGCACGAATCGAGGTCCCTGTTTTTAGTGGCTACTTGGCCTTACCCCTCAAATTAATTCGTTAAGCCTGTCGCTTTTCGGGCAGGCTTTCAAGGAGGCGATATGAAGAGCATGAAACTAAAGGGCGCAGCTCCCCTCACGGTATTGGGACTGCTTGCGTTTGTAAGCGCTTCTGTCATCCAAGCTCAGGTGACGAAAGAGCAAATAGAGGCTGTGGGCGCAAACCTACGGGCACCGCAAGCCTTTTATCACAACCTGTCTCCAAAGCAGCGCAAGATGCTATCAGGCGCGGCCCTCAACTTCTTCCAGATAGTTGACCGATGGCCGGATTTGGAAAGGCAGATACTCGCCGGGCAACTTCCAGATTTCTTCCCGACTCCTGCGAGCAGTGACATTAAGACGGGTCCAGCCCCGGTGAAGGTTTCCAACCCCGCCACCGATTTCGTCTACGGACCCAGTTCCGGATTCACGCAGAGTGAAACCTCCACAGCCTGGTGCGGGAACAATGTCGTGGTGGGCTTTAACGACAGCGGAAGCTATTGGGAGAGCGGTTTTGCCACAACTTTCGCGCACGTGAG
>Ga0209580_10000771_pt1 | contig 15956 bp, 14 predicted proteins | sample Coa_R1_5_FD_187153 | JGI IMG/M metagenome (GOLD analysis project Ga0209580, IMG submission 187153) | Surface soil microbial communities from Centralia Pennsylvania, which are recovering from an underground coalmine fire - Coalmine... | ecosystem: Environmental > Terrestrial > Soil >... | reverse complement strand
CGGCCGCCGTCTCGGAGCGACTGCTGCGCGTTCGATCGGCCGGCGCGGAGCGCCGGCACGATGCCGAAGAGCAGCGTCGTGACGACGATCGTGCCCCAAATGAACGCGATCACTCTCCAGTCGTCATGAATGATGGTGCCGCGCGGCAAGGTGCCGCCGACCAGGCCCACGATGCCCCGCACGGCGAAGCGGGCGAGGACCAGGCCAACGGCGGCACCCGCCGCCGAGAGGAGCAGACTCTCGACCAGAAACTGCTGAGCGATTCGCGCGCGGCTCGCGCCGAGGGCGGCAAGGACGGCGACGTCCCGCTCGCGTGTGCCGGCGCGCGCGAGCAGCAGGCTGGCGGCGTTCGCGGCCGCGATGAGCAGCACGCAACCGGCGGCGCCCAAGAGCACTAAGAGTTGGGGCCGCGTGCGGCCGACGAGGTACTCCTCGTATGACGTCACCGCGACGCCGCGCTTTTCCTGGGGTCCGGGGTAGAGCTGCTCCAGACCGGCCGCGATTTGCTTCAGATCGGCGGCAGCATGCTCGGCAGTCTGACCGGGCTTCACGCGACCGAGCACGAACAGGAAATGACTGCCTCGTGTGGACGGATCCGCCGGGACCTGCAATGGCCGCCAGACGTCGATCGCAGACCCGCGGCTCGGGTAAGTGACGTCGGCGGGCATCACACCCACGATCGTCTGCGCGACGTCGTCGAGCACGAGCGTCCGGCTGAGGACGCTCGGGTCGGCGTTGAAGCGGCGTCGCCAGAACGCGTCGCTCAAGATGACGACTGCGGGGCCGTTCGCTCGGCATTCCTCGGGCAGGAAGTTGCGTCCGAGCCCGGGCTGGATCCCGAGCGTCGGCAGCACGCTCGAGTCGATCGCCGCGACGGCGAGCCGCTCCGGACCGGACGCGTCCTGCAGGTTCGCGTTCGTCGGATAGCCGGCGGCCGACAGGTCGAGCGTCGTGCTTTGGGCCTTCCAATCGAGGTAATTCGGGTACGACACCGATCCGAGACCGGCCGAGCCATGAGGCAGTGGGAACGTTTCCCGAACGACGACGAGCCTCGACGCTTCGGGGAAGGGCAGGGGGCGCAGCAGGACGCTGTTGAGGAGGCTGAAGATCGCGATCATCGGTCCGATGCCGAGGGCGAGCGTCAGAATCGTGATGAGGGTGAAGGTCGGGCTCTGGCGCAGCCGCCGCGTGCCGTGGGTCACGTCTCGGACGAAATGCTCGAACCACGCCGTGTGGCGTTCGCGGTCGAGGCGAGTCCGATCGATGTCGACACAGGCCTCGGTCGCGCCCTGTCGGTTACCGAATTCCTTCGCGGCGAGGCGCCTCGCCTCGTCACGCGGCATGCCCGATCGCTCGTGCTTCTCGGCCAGGGTCTCGACGTGAAACTCCAGTTCGTCGTCCACGTCCCGGCGGACACTAGAGGGCTTTGTCGGTCTCTCGCGGCGCCAGGGGACGGGCGACATCGCTTCGTGCTCGGTGCATCTAGCCGCGGTGCGTCGCACTCAACACCTTGGCGACGAGCGCGGCGTACTGGCGCCACGACGCGGCCTCGGTCCGAAGCGCCTTTCGGCCGTCCGGCGTCAGGCGATAAAACCGCGCGCGCCGGTTGTTGGCGGAAATGCCCCATTCAGCGGCAATGAGCTGCCGGGCCTCCATACGGTGGAGGGCGGGGTACAGGGCCGCGTCTTCGAGTCGCAGTTGATCCCCGGTGGCCCTCCGCAGCCACTCGAGGATGTCGTACCCGTGCATCGAGCCCCGGCTCAGGGCCTTCAGCACGAGCAGGTCCAGCGTGCCCTGCCTCACGTCGACATCGGTCGGCGGCATTCCGGTGACTCCCCTATGACGTTTCACTAAACGCCTTAGTGGAGCATAGCACGGACCTGGCGAGGCGAGAGGACCCGCCGTCCTGTGGATGGTCAGGCCCCCGGCGCGGGCCTCTTCGCGCGGAAACACGTCGCCGCGTGGTCGTCGACCATGCCCACCGCCTGCATGAAGGCGTAGCAAATGGTCGACCCGACGAACGTGAAACCGCGCCGTTTGAGATCCGTGCTCATGACATCCGATTCCGGTGTCCGCGCGACGACGTCCTTCGGCCCGCGCGGCCGACTCACGCGCGGCCGGCCCCCGACGAAGCGCCAGATGTAGGCGTCGAAGGACCTGAACTCCTGCTGCACGGCGAGGAAAGCCCTGGCGTTCCTGACCGTGCCGTGAATCTTGAGTCGGTTGCGCACAATGCCTGCGTCGGCCAGCAAGGTGCGGATCTTCCGCTGGTCGTAGCGGGCGATCTTCCGCGGATCGAATCGGTCGAACGCCCGCCGGTAGGCCGGCCGTTTTCGGAGAATCGTGATCCAACTCAAGCCGGCCTGCGCGCCCTCCAAGATGAGCATTTCGAAGAGCCGCCGGTCATCGTGCACCGGCACGCCCCATTCCTCGTCGTGGTAGCGGCAATAGAGGGGATCGGTACCGCACCACGCGCAGCGCTGGGGCGGTGCGGGTGTGTCCATACGCTACTTCATCAGCATCTTGTCCCTCGTCGCCTTGAACTCGTTGCCCGGCTTCCACTCGGGGAACGTTTGGGCGTTGGCGACGCGGTACCCGACCGCAAAGAGCAACCGGCCGTCCTCGGCGGCACCCGAGAGATCCCACCACGGCTGCACGGCGTCGGTCGGCTGGTGGTAGAACTTGGTCGTCCACTCGTCGCGCTTCTCCTGGCCGTAGGTCGGCGGTTTGCCGGGGAAGTCGACGCCTGAGTCGGTGTGCATCGCCGGCACGCCCACCTTGGCGAAGCTGAAGTGGTCCGAGCGGTAGTAGAAGCCCTTTTCAGGCTCCGAGTCAGGCCGGAGCGTCCGGCCCTGTTCGGCGGCGGCGGCGCGCAGGTAGTCGTCGAGGTCAGACGCGCCGAGCCCGATGACGGTGTAATCCCTCGTGCGGCCCCACACGTTGACCTCATCCATGTTGATATCGGCGAGCGTCTTGTTCAACGGATAGAGCGGAAACGCCGCGTAGTACGCCGAGCCGAGGAGACCCTGTTCCTCGCCCGTGTCGGCGATGAACAGCATCGTCCGCTTCGGGGCGGGCTGAACTTTCTTGAACTCGCGGGCGAACTCGAGGAGCATCGCCGTGCCGCTCGCGTTGTCGCGGGCGCCGTGGTAGATCGGGTCGCCGTTCACCGGTGCTCCGATCCCGAAGTGGTCCCAGTGCGCCGTGTAGACGACGTACTCGTTCTTCACCGTCGGATCCGCGCCGGTGATCTTCGCGACGACGTTTTCGGAGTCGACAGTGCGCATCTTCTGCTTCAGCGAAAACGACGCCGTCATGCCGAGGGGGACGGGCTTGAACTCGCGCGTGGCAGCCCGGGCCGCGAGGGTCGTGAAGTCGAGTCCGCCCGCCGCGAAGAGTTTCTTCGCCGCGTCGAGCGAGATCCAGCTCTCGATCTTGGCCTTGCCCATGTTCCTGTCAGGCGTGACCAGATCGAAGCGCTCCCCGCCAAAGCCCTGCACGACGTTGAACGGGTAGCCCGCGTACTCGGTCTGATGGACGATGATGCACGCCGCGGCGCCGAGTTCAGCGGCCTTTTCGTACTTGTAGGTCCACCGGCCGTAGTACGTCATGGCCTTCCCGCCGAAGGTCTTCGGATCGAGTTCAGTCGAGTTGGGCAGCGTCACCTGCGGGTCGTTCACGAGCACGACGATCGTCTTGCCCTTGACGTCGACGCCCTTGAAGTCGTCCCAGTTGAACTCCGGCGCCTGAACGCCGTAGCCGACGAAGATCATGTCGGAATTGGCCAGGGTGACCTGGTCACTCACCTGCTGGCTGAAGGGCACGAAGTCGTCGTGTACTTTGAAGGTGAGGGTCGTTCCCCCTTTCTTCACCGTGAGCGGCCCGTCGAACTCCGGCGTGAGGCCGACCATGGGCACCTTTTGCGTCCAGGATCCGTCGGGATTGCCGGGCTCGGCGCCGGCGGCCTTGAACTGCTCCTCGAGGTACTCGACGGTCAATGCTTCGCCTTTGGTGCCCGGCGCTCGTCCTTCGAACTCGTTCGACGAGAGCTTCTTGATGTCCGTCAATACGGCGTCCGTGTTGATCGCGGGCATCTGGGCCACGCTCAGCGGTTGAGGCGGCGCGGCCGAGCAGGCGGCGGCGAAGGCGACCAGCAACAGGGGCGTGCGCATGACGGGTACGTTAGCGTACCTGCCTCTTCGCCAGCGTCCGCACGGCCTCGACCATGGACATCAGTCCCAAGCCTTTGCCCATCGAGATGTTCTGCCGAAAGATGAGTTCGACGATGTCGGGCGTGACCTCGGCGATCTCGGCTGGCCGGAGACCGGAGAGCGATCGCTCGAGGATCGCCGCAAGGGCCTTTGCCGAGACTCCCGACGGATTCTCCACGGCGAAGTGGAGCGCCATCGTGCCGTCCGGCCGCATCACGGCCCAGACGTACGCCTCGGATTCGCAATGCGGAACCAGATGATCCTTTGCGAAGGGCCGCGTCGCGACAGACGCCGGCACCTCCTTGAAGACATCGGCGTAGCTCAGCAGGAGATTGGTGCGATCGGCCGGGTCGGGGAACTCGGCAAAGGTATCAAGCGTGGCCTGGAGCTTCGCTGGCAAGGACATGGAGGATGCCGCGGGTGCCGTGTGTCATCTCGTGTTTTCGATCGGCTCCTATTTTTCGATCGGCACGCCCACCGAATTTCCCCACTCCGTCCACGACCCGTCGTAGTTCTTGATGTTCCTGAATCCGACCAGGTACTTCAGCGCGAACCAGGTGTGGCTGCTCCGCTCGCCGATCCGGCAGTACGCGATGGTCGGCTTCGCGGGATTGAGCTTGTTGGTCGTGACGTACAGGTCCTTCAGCTCGCCGGCCGTCTTGAAGGTGCCGTCCTCGGCGTTGATGGCGCGTGCCCACGGGATGCTCTTTGCCCGCGGAATGTGGCCACCCCGGAGCGCGCCCTCGTTCGGGTAGTCGGGCATATGCATGCGCGTGCCGGCATACTCCTCGGGACTTCTTACGTCGACGAGCTGTCCTTTCGCCTTCACGTGCGCCAACACATCTCGCTGGAACGCGCGCAGGGGCGCGTCCTTTCGCTCCGGCGCGCGGTACTTCGCCGGCGGATAAGCTGGCACCTCGCGCGTCATCGGGCGCCCTTCCTTGGTCCATTTCACGCGACCGCCATCCATGACGCGCGCGTTGGTGTGGCCGAAGAGCTGAAACACCCAGAACGCATAGCACGCCCACCAGTTGTTCTTGTCGCCGTAGAACACGATCGTGGTCTTCGGGGTCGCCCCGATGCGTGACATCAGCGCCTCGAAGCCGCGCCGCGTGATGTAGTCGCGCCGCACCTGATCGTTGAGATCCGCGGTCCAGTCCACCTGCACGGCGCCCGGAATGTGCCCGGCCGGATAGAGCAGCACGTCCTCATTCGATTCGACGATTCGAACGGACGGGTCAGTCAAATGCTCGGCGACCCAGTCGGTCGAGACGAGCACGTCGGGGTTCTTGTAGCCGCGATCGGTGATGGCAGACATGACAGCCTCCCGCAGAGCTGACGATCATACCAAGATCCTCTATCGCTCTCCCTTGGGTTCGCCCTCGAACGGCAGCAGGCCCTCCTCCGGCTCACCCAGGTTGTGCACTCCCGCGCCGAGGAGCCTCACCGCGCGTCTTCCCGCGTCGGTCCTGTCGAGCAGGCGCACGGCGCGCTCTTGAATCTCATCGGGATCGTTCGTCGGCGCCCGCGTGTCGCTGCGCGTGAGCGTAGTGAAGTCGCTGTAGCGGACCTTGAGGGTCACCGTCCGGGCGACGAGTCCCTTCTTCACCAACCACTCCGCGTTCTCGCGCGCCATCAGGGCGACCTCCTCGCGCATGCGGTCCCGATCGACCAGATCGTGCGAGTAGGTACATTCGCTCGAGGACGATTTCGACGCCCGATTCGGCGTGACCTCCCGGTCGTCGTCCCCTCGCGAGAGCCGAAGCAGCCAGTCCGCCAGACTTCCGACCGCCTCTCGCAGCACCGACGGATCGGCCGCGCGCACGTCGACGAGGCGCGTGATGCCACGCTCCCGAAGCCGCGTCGCCGTGACCGGGCCCACGCCCCACAACGCATCGACGGGCAACCGCTGCAGGAATGACTCGACTCGCTCCGGCGCGATCACCGTGAGTCCATCCGGCTTCCGCCACGCCGACGCGATCTTGGCCAGGAACTTGTTGGGCGCGACGCCTGCCGAGGCCGACAGCCGGGTGGTCTCGCGGATGAGCGCCTTCACCTTCGTCGCGACGGTCATGCCGAGCGGCTCGCCCCAGGCGTTCTCGGTGACGTCGAGATAGGCCTCGTCGAGTGACAGCGGCTCCACGAGGGGCGTGACCGACTTGAAGATCTCGAACACCTGCTGGGACACCGCGCGGTACTGGTGAAACCGCGGCGGCACGATGACGAGCTCTGGGCAGAGACGAACGGCGCGGGACATGGGAATCGCCGATCGCACGCCAAAGGCCCGGGCCTCATAGCTGGCCGCGGCGACGACCCCCCGCGATTCCGGCCGACCCCCCACGGCGACCGGCTTGCCGAGAAGGTCGGGCTGGTCGCGCTGTTCGACCGACGCGTAGAACGCATCCATGTCGACGTGGATGATCCGGCGCATCGGAAAAGAAGATACGCAGAAACTGGTCTGCTGGCAAAGAAAAAGCGAAAACTGGCCCCGGCCCACGCCAGGGCCGCTAGTTCTCGCGCAGCGCCGTCACCGGATTCACGCGCATCGCGCGGCGCGCCGGCCACCATCCGGCGACAGTCGCGGAGACGAGGAGCAGTCCGACCGATTCGGCGAGGGCCACTTTGTCGTGGGGGGCAGGTCTGGCCCCGGGGCCGCTACCGCCCGACTTTCCGGTCCTTGTCCCAGAGACGGAAGCCGCCGGTGAAGGCGTTGTCGTTGTCGCCGACTCTCGCGCCTTTTGGCAGGTCTTTGAGCAGCCGCGCATTGCCGCCGCCGACGACGACGTCGTCGACCTCGAAGGCCGCCTGGAGGCGCTCGACGACATCGTTGACGTGCTTGCGCCACTTCTTCTTGCCGTAGCGATCGAGTCCACGCAGCCCGAGATAGTCCTCGTAGGTCCGATCTTTCTTGTACGGGAGGTGGGCCAACTCCAGGGGCTCGACGGTCCCGTTGAACACCATGGCGGAGCCGAGTCCGGTGCCGAGGCCCAGGAACAGCATTCGGCCCTTGTTGTAGGAGCCGAGCGCCTGCATCGCCGCGTCGTTCACGACCTTCGTCGGTCGGCCAAACGCGCGATGAAAGTCGAAGTGGACCCAGCCCTTCCCGAGGTTGTGCGGTTCGCGCATGGGACGATTCGCGATGACCGGACCGGGGAAGCCGACCGACACTGCCTCATAGCGCCACTTGTTGGTCGCTTCGCGGACGAGCTTCACCATCTTCCGGGCCGTCATCTTCGGGCCGGACGGGATCTTGATGGGCGTCTTCTGGCCGGACGCAAGAACTTTCACGTGCGTGCCGCCCACGTCGAGGACGAGGATCTTCATGGGGAAAGGATAGGACAGTACTAATATTCCGTCCATGGCGAAGCGTCGTTCCAAGTCCGGGTCCCTGTTCGACGGCATGGAGAGCGAGGCCGACGTCCTGACCCGGCCGCCGACCGGCGGTGGGGACGAGGTCGTCTCGCTCCACGAGGCCGCCGAGTCGCGATATCTGAACTACGCGCTCTCGGTCATCACGTCGCGCGCGCTCCCAGACGTGCGCGACGGCTTGAAGCCCGTCCAGCGCCGCATTCTCTACACGATGTGGCAGCAGAACCTCACGGCGGATGCCAAACACCGCAAGTGCGCGAAGGTCGTCGGCGATGTCATGGGCAACTACCACCCGCACGGTGACGCGGCGCTCTACGAGACGCTCGTCCGCATGGCGCAGCCGTTTTCCCTGCGGTATCCGCTGGTCGACGGCTCGGGCAACTTCGGATCGCTCGACGGCGACAGCGCCGCCGCCATGCGCTACACGGAATGCCGGCTTGCGCGCATCAGCGACGAGCTGCTCGCCGAGATCGATCAGGACACGGTCACGTTCCGGCCCAACTACGACGGGACGCGCGAGGAGCCGAGCGTGCTTCCGGCGCGGATTCCGAATTTGCTGGTCAACGGCGCGACCGGCATCGCGGTCGGCATGGCGACGAACATCCCGCCGCACAACCTGGGCGAGGTGTCGAAGGCGCTCATCGAGATGATCGACGCCGATCTGGCGCCGCTCACGATCGCGCAGCTCACCAAGCACATCAAGGGCCCGGACTTTCCGACCGGCGGGCAAATCATGAACACCCAGCAGGAGATCCGGGAGATTTACAAGACCGGCTCCGGATCCATCCGCATCCGCGCGACCTGGCAGGAAGGTCCGTCGACCCGTGGCGGCAAGACGATCTACATCACGAGCATCCCCTACACCGTCAACAAGGCCATGCTCGTCGAGCGCATCGCCGATGTCGCGATCTCCCGCAAGCTGCCGCACCTCGTCGACGTGCGGGACGTCTCGACCGACGACGTGCGGATCGCGCTCGAGCTCAAGGGCGATGCGGACAAGCGGCTGGTGATGGCCTATCTCTACAAGCACACGCCCCTGCAGTCGACGTTCCCGGTCAACCTCACGTGCCTCATCCCGACGGAAAATGTCCTGGTGGGCCGGCCGGAACGGCTGAGCCTGCACGACATCCTGTGGCACTTCCTGCACTTCAGGCTCGAGGTCGTCCGCAACCGGCTCCGATTCGAGCTCGACGCGCTCAAAGCCCGCGTCCACATCCTCGAGGGCTTCGAGACGGTCTTCGACGCGCTCGACGAGATCATCAAGATCGTCCGTAAGTCGGACGGCAAGGCCGATGCGGCCACCAAGATCATGGCCCGCTTCACGCTCGACGCGGAGCAGACGGATGCGATTCTCGAGCTGAAGATCTACCGCCTCGCGCGGCTCGAGATCCTGGTCATCCAAAACGAGCTGGCGGAGAAGCGGAAGCGCGCGAAGGACATCGGCGGCCTCCTCAAGCGCGAGGCCGATCTGTGGAAGATCGTGCGGAGCGAGATCGAGGACGTGCTGAAGAAGTACGGCGACGCGCGGCGATCGGAAATCACCGGCGAGGCCCCTGACGAGGAGTACACCGCGGACGACTTCATCATCGACGAGGACAACGTGGTGATCGTCACGCGCGACGGCTGGGTGAAACGGCAGAAGGAAGTGAAGGATCTCGCGACGACTCGCCTCCGCGAGGGCGACAGCGTCCTCGCCGTGGTGCCGGGCAGCACGCGAACGACCGCGGTCTTCTTCACGAACTTTGGCGCCGCCTATACGGCCCGCCTCGCCGACCTGCCGGCGTCGACTGGCTACGGCGAGCCCGTCCAGAGCCTGTTCAAGTTCAAGGACGGCGAAAGAGTTGTGGGTGCCCTGAGTCTGGATCCGCGCGTGGCCGGCACCATCGCGTCCGCGACTGCCGAGACGCCGCCACCGGTCCATGCGGTGGCGGTGACGAGCGACGGCTATAGCCTGCGGTTTTCGCTCGAGGGCTTCGTCGAGCCCAGTACCCGCGCCGGGCGGCGGTACGCGCGCGTCGGCGACGGCGCAGAGGTGGTCGGCGTTGCCCGCGTGACGGGCGACGAGATCCTCATCGCCGCGACCCGTCAGGCGCGCGCGATGCTGTGTCGGGTCGACGAGGTCAATTTCCTGTCGGGGCCAGGCCGCGGCGTCATCCTGATCAAGCTCCAGAAGGAAGACGACCGACTGTTGGGCTTCATCGCGTCGACGGGAGACCGCGATCTCCTGACGGTCGAGACGACGCGCGGCGCCGAGCAGACGATCTCGACGGCGAAGTACGGCACGACGGGCCGCGGCGGCAAGGGTCGCGAACTCCTGCAGCGTGGCGAGTTCGTGCGGGTACTCCCCCAAGCGCCGGAGCTCCCGGCGCCAAAGGGCGAGTGACCGAGGATGCTCGTCGGTCCGAGCCCTGTGCGGCTCGGCCCATCTTCGACTACCATGTGCGAATTCGCTCTTTGCGGGGAGGTCCACATGCGCGTTCGGGTGTTACTGGGTTCGTTCGCCATCTTTACGTTGACGCTCGTGACCGTCGTCGCGCGGCCGATTGCCGCACCGCAAGCTCAGGCTCCCCCGAGCCCGCACAACCTGCAGGTGCTGCCGAAAGACTGGACCAATCAGCAGGTGGTGACGTTCATGCGCAGCACGTTTACCGTGGGACTCGGCGTGCAGTGCACGTACTGCCATGTCGCCGATCGTTCGTCGGACGAGATCCCAAAGAAGGGCATTGCGCGCAAGATGCTCGCGATGGAAATGGCCATCAACGATCAGTTCCTCAAGGACGTGGGCGAGCCCGCCCCGGCCGGGCAGTCCAAGGTGACGTGCTACACCTGCCACCGCGGCGCCGAGAAGCCGCTCACCGCTCCGGCAGGGGGCGGGGGCCACTAGGCCGGCCCGCCCAACGGGATCGCGCGGGTCTCCGGGTCCGGGAGACGTCGTCTCCGGGCCCGGCGGCCATGCGTGAGTGAAGCCCGGCACCCTTTCGGACTCCAACCCTGACGCGAGCGTCGAACATGCCGGTGTGACGAGTCTCCTGCCATGCCCATACTGCGTTCCGTCTTTCTGTGGGCCTCGACCAACGTGTGGCTGCGTGAGCACGCCATGCGGAAGGCATTTGTCCGGCGGTCCGTGTCGAAGTTCATGCCGGGCGAATCGGTCGAGGACGCGATCGAGGCGGCGAAGGCGCTCACACCGCGCCACATCAACACGATCCTCACGCGGCTCGGCGAGAACATCTCGCACATCAAGGAAGCCGACGACGTCGCCGCGCACTACCTGAAAGTGATCGGTCTTGTGCAAGCGGCTGGCCTCGACGCGCAGATCTCCGTCAAGCCGACCCAACTCGGCTTCGACCAGGACATGGAGATCTGCTTCCGGCACCTCGCGGTGCTCGCCGACGCCGCGGTCGCGGCGGGCAATTTCCTATGGCTCGACATGGAGAGCTCGCCGTACGTGGACGGCACGCTCGCGCTCTACAAGCGGCTGCGCGAGCGCACGCCAAAGATCGGCATCGCGATTCAGGCCTACCTGCATCGGACGGCGCAGGACGTGGAGCCGCTCGCCGCCATGGGCGCGGCGATTCGGTTGGTGAAGGGCGCCTACCTCGAGCCGGCGTCGGTCGCGCTCCCGAACAAGTCGGACGTCGACGCGAACTACTTCAAGCTCGCGTCGCGGCTGCTTCAGGATGACGCCAACCGGCCGGGCGCGCTTCTGCACATCGCGACGCATGACATCGGTCTGCAACAGCGTCTGCAATCGGTCATCGCCGAACGCAAGGTCGCCGCGAGCCGGTACGAGTTCGCGATGCTCTATGGCATCCAGACGGCTCGGCAGAGAGAACTTGCGACGGCCGGCGCGGCGGTCCGTTGTCTCATCAGCTACGGCGAGTACTGGTTCCCCTGGTACATGCGCCGGCTCGGCGAGCGTCCGGCCAACGTCTGGTTCGTCGTGAAGAACGCGTTTGGGTAAGAGAAGGCTGGGAGGCTGGAAGCCTGGAAGGCTTCCAGGACCTGCCAGAGGACGCGGTGGCTCGCCGCGCTACGGCCCCGGCTTGAAGACGCCCATGAGCCTCTTCCACCACGACTCTTTCGGATCGGGCGGCGGCGGCGGCGTCTTGCGGGCTGGCGGCAGGATGACTGGCTCTTCGAGCGTCTCGGCGGCTGCTTCGTCCAGCATCAAGATCACGCGCACCGCGTGTTCGGTCAGCTCCGTGCCGATGCCTTCGGCCGCCTTGCCGTACTGGTCGATCAGGCGGTCGTAGGCGCGGTCGCGCTCGAGGCGATCGTAGAACGCGGCGGCGTCGAGCCACGCGCCGAGGATCTGGCGCCGGGGCACCCGCGCGCCGCCGAGTTGGACGCCGGTTTCGAGCTCCGCTTGCAGCGCCTTCCAGGCCTCATCGATCGCGCGCCGGACGTCGCGCGGACAGGGTGATTCCTTGAGTTCCGCCAGCGCCTGCGCGAAGCCCGCCCGATCGTTCGGGTTGAGGGCGCGCCGGACGGGAATCGAGAGTCGCTTGTAACGCTCGACCATGCCCGCGTCCTCGAGGTACCCGCCCTCGACGCCGACCTTTCGCGTGTCCGATTCGTTTGGCTTGAACAGATCCAGCGCCTCGCGCACGTGCACGATGTTGCGGCGGTAGGAGCGCAGGGCAGAGGACACGGTCGGGATCGGGGGTTTCCGGTTCCAGTTGTAAGTTGTAACGTGTCTGTATGTCCACAGGTTCCGAATACCTCCGAGACCTGACCCAGCGATTCGCCGACCAAAAGGCGCTCGCCGACCGGGCGATTGCCCAGGTGGCGGACGAGGCCCTCTGGGCGGCGCTCGATCCGGAATCGAACAGTATTGGCGTCCTCATGCGGCATCTGGCCGGCAACATGCGGTCGCGCTGGCGTGACTTCCTGACGACGGACGGCGAAAAGCCGGACCGCCACCGGGATCAGGAGTTCGAGCCGCCGGCCGATCGCTCGAGGGCCTCGCTCCTGGCGGATTGGGAGTCGGGCTGGGCGCTCCTGTTCTCCGAGCTGGCGCGTCTGACACCGGCCGATCTCGATCGTTTCGTGACCGCCCGCCACGAGCCGATGACGGTCGTCTCGGCCGTGAATCGGCAGTACGGCCACGCCGCCCAGCACATCGGCCAGATCATTCTGATCGCCAAGCACCTTCGATCGGGCGCCTGGCGGACGTTGAGCATTGGCCGCGGCCAGTCGGCGGCGTTCAACGAGACGATGCGGCAGAAGTTTCAACGGAGTCCGGGCGCATGACCGTGCGGATCGAAACCGACAGCATGGGCGAGGTCCCCGTTCGGACGGACCGGTATTGGGGCGCCCAGACCGAGCGGTCGCTCCACCATTTCAGCATCGGCCGCGAGCACTTCACCCGGCCCCTGATTCGCGCGTTCGGCATCCTGAAGAAGGCCGCCGCGCAAGTGAACGGGTCGCTCGGCGTGCTCGACAAGCCGATCGTCGACCTGATCGTTCCGGCGGCCGACGAGGTCATCGACGGGAGGCTCGACGAGCATTTCCCGCTCTTCGTCTGGCAGACGGGCAGCGGCACGCAGACGAACATGAACGCGAACGAGGTCATCTCGAATCGCGCGATTGAGCTGGCCGGCGGCGTGCTCGGCAGCAAGCGGCCCGTGCACCCGAACGACCACGTGAATCGCGGCCAGTCGTCGAACGACACGTTCCCAACGGCGATGCACATCGCGGCGGCGGAGGAAGTCGTCCGGCACCTCATGCCGGCACTGAACCTCCTCCGGGCGACGCTCGCCGCCAAGGCCGTGGCGTTCGCTGACATCGTGAAGGTCGGTCGCACCCATCTCCAAGACGCGACGCCCCTCACGCTCGGGCAGGAAATCTCGGGCTGGGTCGCCGAGATCGACCTGGCCAAGGCGGCGGTCGACGGCGCAATGCCGGCGGTCTTCGAACTCGCCCTTGGTGGCACAGCGGTCGGGACGGGTCTCAACACGCATCCCGAGTTCGCGCAGCGGGTCGCGGAGCGAATCGAGGCACTCACCACGCTGCCCTTCAAGAGCGCGCCCAACAAGTTCGCGGCGCTCGCCGGTCACGAGCCTCTCGTCGAACTGCACGGCGCGCTGAAGACGCTGGCCGTTGCGCTGACGAAGGTCGCGAACGACGTACGATGGCTCGCCTCGGGACCGCGGTCGGGCCTCGGCGAGATCGTGATTCCCGAAAACGAGCCTGGCAGCTCGATCATGCCGGGCAAAGTGAACCCCACGCAGTGCGAGGCGCTGACGATGGTCGCGGTGCAAGTGATGGGCAACGATGTCGCCGTGACCATCGGGGCCGCGTCGGGCAACTTCGAGCTGAACGTCTTCAAGCCGCTCATCATTCACAACGTGTTGCAGAGTCTGCGGCTTCTGGGCGACGCGTGCACCAGCTTCAACGAGTTCTGCGCGGTCGGCATCGAACCGAACCGCGCGCGCATTCAACAGAACCTCGAGTGCAGTCTCATGCTCGTGACGGCTCTCAATCCGCACATCGGCTACGACAACGCGGCGAAGATCGCGAAGAAGGCGTACGCGGACGGCACGACTCTGAAACAGGCGGCCGTCGATCTCGGATTGGTCACCGCCGAGCAGTTCGACGGGTGGGTGGATGCGGCGAAGATGACGAAGCCCGGTCTGGAGTGAAGGTCGCGACTCGCCACCTCGCCACGCGCTCGACGCCTCTCGCCTGACCCCGCGGGCGTCGTCGTGTCTCATTTCCGGACAGCGAACCTCGCGCCCGTGATCCCCGTCTCAAGACTAACAACGCTAGTATTAGTCTGGCGGGCCTCGGAGGGCGGCCACGATGGCGCGAGACGCGTTACAACCGTTTGAACTGCAGGTCCTTTTGGCCGCGCTGCGGCTCGGCGACGAGGCCTACAGCGTGCCGATCGTGATCGAACTCGAAAAACACACCCGGCGTCGCGTGTCGCAAGCGGCGGTGTTCATCGCCGTCAGGCGGCTCGAAGCCAGAGGCCTCGTGACGACCCGGCTCGACGACCGCGGTACGGAGACCGGTCGCGTCCGGCGGTACGTCCGTTTGACACCAGACGCGAAGCGGCTGCTGCGCGAGACACGGGACCTGCAGGCGCGGCTCTGGCATGGCCTCGATCGTCTGCTCGGCCGGGGGTAACCCATGCGCCGCCTCTTGAAATGGCTCTTGCCCGAGGCTGATCTGCGGGCCTTTGAAAGCGAGCAATCGGAGCTCCATGACGCACGCCGCGCGCGCGACGGGGACGCGGCTGCCGCGCGCGGCCGGCGCGCCGATCGCCGCAGGCTTGTGATGCGCCTCGTCGCCGATCGCCTGAGAGCATCCCGGCCGAGCGCGCCACCTGACGGCGGCGGGCGAGTTGGCGCCGTGTATCGCCTGCGCCAGATCGGGCAGGACCTGCGACACAGCGCGCGCAGCCTCCTGCGCACACCCGGCCTGGCGACCACGATCGTGCTCACGGTGGGCCTCGGCCTGGGTGCGACGACGGCGATGGTCAGCGTGATTCGTGCGGTCGTCGTCCGTCCGCTGCCGTACCGCGACGCCGATCGCCTCGTGCTCGTGCGGACCCAGGATGGCGACAATCTGTTCAACCTGTCGGTCGCCGACTACCAAGCGCTTGACGCTCAGCAGACGAGCTTCGCTGCCGTGGCCGCCAGCCAGCAGATCTCCGTCACCGTCGCCGTGAACGGCGTCGTCGAGCGGCAACGCGCACGCGTGGTGACCGCCAGCTACTTCTCGCTGCTCGGCCTGACGCCGGTTGCGGGCCGGCTGTTGGATCGGTCCGATGAACACGCCGGCGGCAGGGCGGTCGTCCTGAACGCGCCGTACTGGCGCACGCGTTTCGGCGGCGATCAGAGCGTGGTCGGCTCGGCCGTCACCATCGATGGCACCGCGCGAACGGTGGTGGGCGTCCTCTCGCAGACGAACGGTCCGCTCGAGCAGGACATCGCCCTCTTCGAGGTGGCCGATTGGCCCACGCCACAGCGCAAGGGGCCCTTTTTCCTGACCGTTCTTGCCTCAGTGCGTCCGACCGTGCCCCGTCAAGCCGCCGCGGCTGAACTCGAGGCGATTGACCGGCGCATCTTTCCGATCTGGCAGAGCTCATACCAGGACGACCGGGCGACGTGGGTAATGGTGGATCTCAAGTCGCGCATTGTCGGCACGGCGGGCGAGCCGTTGTGGCTCGTCTCAGCGGGCGTTGCGGGGGTGCTCCTCATTGCCTGCGTCAACGCCGCGAGTTTGCTCGTCGCGCGCGCGCTCCAGCGCCGCCGCGAGCTGGCCGTTCGCGCGGCGCTCGGCGCGTCACGTGGCCAGATCGTGCGTGGCTTGCTTGCGGAAAGCACCGTGCTCGTTGGTGCTGCCGCTGCGATGGCTACGGCCGTT
>Ga0209580_10000770_pt1 | contig 15961 bp, 19 predicted proteins | sample Coa_R1_5_FD_187153 | JGI IMG/M metagenome (GOLD analysis project Ga0209580, IMG submission 187153) | Surface soil microbial communities from Centralia Pennsylvania, which are recovering from an underground coalmine fire - Coalmine... | ecosystem: Environmental > Terrestrial > Soil >... | reverse complement strand
ATCCCCCAGTTGCACCGTGCCTGCGCGTGCCCTAGTCCAGAGCGTCTCGAACGGGACCACCAGAAAAACTTCCCACGGCATGTGCGACATTACTCGCGCAAAGCCTTCCGGAGAACGGTGCATCGCCTGCCAGATGAAGCCGACAAATCCCACCCACAGTACGAATAGGCAGACGAGGATCGTCGCGGTAATTTTTTTCCAATTTCGACGTGGTCTTGCGGGGATTGCAGTCGTGCTCGGCGTGGTGCTCATAATTTGTGCGATGCTCGAAATTCTCTAGATTGGTGGATTAAGTTCGACGAGGTTGAAACAGATGTCGCGCACACTACAACCCGGCAGAGCTCAACCCAGAATGGAAGAAATCTAGCCGTGCCAGTCAGCGGGATCAATAGTGCAAAAATATTAGGTCGGGGAGTTGAAACACTAAACCTCGGTTTGACGTCTTCTGCCGCACACACACTCTGGCCGCATCCGTTAGAATTCAATTTGCCCCTTCTATAACCAGGCCGCGAAACTTGCCGATTCAACAACTTACTAGAAGAAAATTTCTTCACACCGGAGCGCTCGCCGCGGCGGGTGCCTCTGCATTGGGGGCTGATGGTTTTGTGGAGTCGAACCATCCCCATGTCGTGAAGCTCGAAATCCCGCTCGCGCGCCTGCCCGAATCTTTCGACGGTTTGACTATCGCCCAACTCAGCGACTTTCACTATGAAGACCACTTTTCCGTTGTCCCCATTCGCAAAGCAGTGGAGATGGTGCACAGTCTCAGACCAGACCTGATCGCGCTGACCGGAGACTTTGTGACGGTTCCAGTCCTCGAACGCCCTGCTTTAATCAGGCGGGCTTTGAGTATGGCGGTGCCATGTGCCGAGGTTTTGCAAGAACTGCAGGCGCCCTTGGGAAGATTTGCTGTTCTCGGCAATCACGATGGAGAGATAGGCGGTGCGCGCATCGCCGGCATCCTGCGGGACCACCGCATCCCGGTGCTGCGAAATCAATCGCTGCCGCTGGAGCGCGGGGCCCATCGCTTGTGGCTGGCCGGAATTGATGACGTGCTCCGCGGTAAGCCTGACCTGGGCGAAACCATTGAGAATATCCCGCTCAACGAAGCCACCATCCTGCTGGCGCATGAACCAGATTTTGCCGACGAGTCCTCCTTACGGGCCATCGATCTCCAGCTATCTGGCCATTCGCATGGTGGCCAGATTTGGATTCCCGGCATCGGCGCTCCCTGGCTTCCCCCGCTCTCCAGAAAGTACCCGCGAGGGCTGTATAAGGTGGGCAATCTCGTCCTGTACACCAACATAGGAATTGGCACGATCCACGCCCCCATCCGTATCAACTGCCGGCCTGAAATTACCCTGATCACCCTGCGCGTCGGACGCACCCTATCTCCTCGGCTAGCGCCAAGAGGCTAAGCCGCAACGCAGCGAAAAAACTGCAGCTTACGGCGCAAGCCGTGGGTGTGACTGGCAGGTCAGATGTACGCAAGTCGTTAAACCGAGTCAATTTCACCCAGGCCTGCATAAACGTGGTCTCCCGTCGCAACACGACGCGCCGATCTCTACGCAATCAAAAATGATCCAAACAAGCTGTACAACAGCACCGCCAAAACAATCAGCGTGAATGCTACGTACATGTAATCTCCCTCTCTTGAAAAAGCAAAAGCTGAAAACACCACGCGTGCAATCGGTGTCGCGATCAGGATGAGCAGCCCCAGTTGCATGATGGCTAGAACGTTTCCGGAAAACGCGGAATGCACAATTCCCGAAACCGTTCTCAACTCAGACAGCTCGTTATGAAAAGTGCGGTAATCTGCCCGCGCTCTGGGGTTCGCCGACAAATAGGGGATTGCCCCGCCAATTACAACCAAGGCGGCAGTCAAGACGCCGGCACGCAACAACTGCGCGATGATGTTCTCGATCCGCTGGTCGTACCACTCCTGAATCTTCCATCTTCCTGATCCGTCTGCAGTGGCCATTAAAATCTCCCGGCAAATCCTTTCAGCAGCATTTCAATTCCCAGCACGACGATTACCAGGCTGAACACCAGCCGCAATTTTTTGGTTTGAGTCTTAACCAGCACGCGCGTCCCCAGCAGAGAACCGATCAGCACTCCCAACATGACCGGCATAGACAGCGCCGGATCAATATAGCCGCGGCTCAGATAAACGCCAGCGCTCGCCGCCGCCGTCACACCGATCATGAAGTTGCTCGTGGTGGTGGAAACCTTAAACGGAATCTTCATCGCCTGATCCATCGCCACAACCTTCAGTGCTCCCGAGCCGATACCCAGCAATCCCGACAGCGCTCCCGCCCCGAACATCACTCCAAACCCGGCGGGCACGCGATACACGTTATATTGCCGAATGCCGCTGGTATCGGGGAAGTTCCCGTTCATCTTTAATTTAGTGGCCAGCGGATCGGGCACTTGCTCTCCATTGATTCTCGGCCGGGTGCGCCGCGAAACATAAGCCGAATACATCAGCATCAAGCCGAAAATAACGGCGATCGCACTCGCCGGTACTTTCGCGGTCAAATACGCACCCAACAATGCCCCGAACGTGGTTGCGATTTCCAGAAACATCCCAATGCGAATATTGGAGAAGCCTTCTTTGACGTAAGTTGCCGCTGAACCTGAAGAGGTCGCGATCACCGAAACCAGCGAGGCCCCGATCGCGTAGTGCAGATCGACGTGAAAGAAAATTGTTAGCAGCGGGACTAACACCACGCCGCCGCCCAATCCGGTCAAGGCGCCGAGGAAGCCAGCGATCAGCGAACCGGCCCACACCAGAAAAGTGAATTCGAGGACGTTCAACTTAACAGTGTGCCATACGAACACATCGATTTCAGCTGTTCACTAAGATCACGCGCCGCATTCCGCTCGGGTGTTGCCGATAGTGAAAGCGGCGGGCCGTGAGGCTCTGAAAAATCTGCTAAGCTGTGGCGCACGCTCTCGTGAGGAGGAAAATTTGCAAGTCGTGGCCGGAATCGATCTCGGTGGAACCGCGATCAACTACACTTTAATGGACCAGCACGAGAAGTTTTTGATCGAAGGCCTGTGCGAACACCCGGCCCTTTCCACCCAAGGTCCTACGCAATGCCTGCAGCAGATCGCAGACGGTCTCCAGATCGCGACCACTAAAGCGCATGTTTCCCTTGAAGACGTTGTCGCGGTTGGGCTCGATACTCCCGGCCCCGCCAGTGCCACAGGGCAACTCAGCGCTCGAGGCTCCACCAACTTTGTGCACCCGAACTGGGCGGGGTTCGACATTCGTGCGGGCTTAGCCCACAAACTCGACAGGCCCGTTTGTTACTTGAACGACGCCAATGCCGCCGCACTCTGGGGTCATTACGCCATTTTTGGATCCGACAGCCGCGAAACCTCCATTTCTATCGTCATTGGTACCGGGAACGGCGGCGGGATCATCCTTGACAGCAGCGTGGTCAAAGGCAAAAACGGATTCGGCGGAGAATTGGGCCACGTGCTTATTCCCTACCAGAGCATTCCAGGGACAGTCGGAATCAAAGCGAATTGCAATTGCGGACGCGTCGGGGACCTCGAATCGCTATGTTCACTCACCGCGATCGAAAAGAACATATTGCCATTTTTCCTGCCCCGCTTTCCCGGCCATGAACTGGGCAAACTCGATTTGCACCAGGCCGCCAAACTCGTGCGCGGCTTGGCGGACAAAGGCGATCCGCTGTGTGTGGAGGTTTTCCGCGTCCAGGCCCATGCTCTGGGCCTTTTCTTCGACGAAATGGTGAATACGTTCGATCCGGACGCATTCATCGTTGGGGGCGGCGCGTTGGAGACCAGCAAAAAGTTTCAGGACTGGTTCATAGGACAAGTCCGTGCCGGCATGTCGGCCCAGCGCGAGGAGCAGGCGGCGATTCCCATCCAAGTAATGCCTAATGGTGACACTGCAGGAGCCCGAGGCGCGGCCATCGAAGCGCTAAAACTTGCCCGCCAAAGAGGCCTTGCCTAGCTCCCGAGACGAGAGGGCCCAAAGCCGAACGCCCAAAGCCCGATTTACCAACTGTTAAAATATTCCAAGCACACTTCCGGAGAGATGGCCGAGTGGTTGAAGGCGCGCGCCTCGAAAGCGTGTATACCTTAACGGGTATCGGGGGTTCGAATCCCTCTCTCTCCGCCAGTTCTACATTTCCCTGCCTGTCAGGCCAGAGGTTTACCTCCATTGCCCTTCCCCTGCACTGAGGTTGCGAACACTGAATCCAGCCAGAAATCCAGTTTGTGTCGCATCTCCGGAGTCTTGCATTGGAAATTTAGCCCGCTCTTTCCATGTTTATCGTCCCAAATTACTATGCCCGTAGCTTGGACGCTGAATCCATCAGGCAGAAAAAGACCAATATCCAGCGTTTCGGCCAATTTAAACCCGATTGGAGTTACAACCGCCATCCCGTTACTGCTGACGTTTAGGGTCGAGCACTCAATGGCCGTTCCCGAGGTCAACGGCGTCAGCAACACTGAAAGGCTGACGGTAAATCTGAACCGGGATCGGCGCTCTCCAAGCATGGAATCATAGGCCGCGCCTAACGTCTGCCTGATTGCGTTGATTTCAATCGGCCGCCGCAGTAGAAAGTGGGCACGCTCTTCAAGCGCCTGTTCTGTGTGATTCGCTTGCGTGGCGACCGCGAAAACCACGGCATTCTTGTTGGAGCGGCTCTCTCGTACGCTCGCGAGGACCGTCCGGGCATTCGAAACCGTATCAAAATCCACTACAACGCCTTCGTATTTTGCTCTGTTCAGTTGGTCCGCGACTCCGTCAACTTCTAGCCGGGCGTGTGCCTCTACTCCAAGTTCTGTGAACGCATTTACCAACATCGCCGTTAAAGACGAATCAGCGGTAACGAGAAGAGCGTGCATTTTGCCAGGATCGCGCATAACTTAATTGGCCTAACGACTCTTAGAAGTGCTGCTGTTTCCGTTTGCTGTCTTCGCTAATACGGACGCTTGCGCTTGCAGCATGCGATTGTGGATCGCATAGCCCCAGTGCTTGAGCTTCCTGTAGATTGTCGTCCTTCCGATATTCAGCGCTTGGGCCGCTTTCTTCACATTTCCCCCGCAAAGAGCAACCACACGAAGCACCTCTTGCCGCTCAATCTCTTCTAATTCTGAAATGGTAGGATTCTCATCTGGACCCCGCCATCGCATCATGACCGACGCAATGTCTTGTAACTGACCCGGCGTCAGCTTGCTGAACCATGCCGGCAGATCGCCAAGATTGTCGTAGAGATAGGCTAATGCTGACATGCGGGCGTATTCGGAAGGCGAGTTCATTGTGATCGACCTCTGCGTAATCGGCACGCAGCCAACCCCGCAAAAAGAAAATTCGTGACCGGAAGACGCCATGACTGTAACCATACCGGGGATATGACATTGAGCGTCAGCGTAAAGAAGAGACAGCGTGGAACAGAAGTAACAAACACATGCAAGAGCACCGTCTAGTTAGCGTTGTAGCAGGTCACCGGTATCGATTGCTTCCTTATTGCAAATGTTCGGCAGATAAACATCAGTTGAATGCGTAACCGTCGGGAGGTCACGCTGCAGGTACTTAGTGAACTCATACCTCGACTTAACAAGTGTTAGAAGGGATCCTGCCGACGCTCCCAACAGAAAGATTCCAAGTATTACAAGTGGATGTGTCAATCGGGAGACTCCTGAATTAGTGTGGTGTTATGACGCATGGTTCCACAGGCCTACAGTAGCCGAGCCATCAGTAGGAAGGCAATGTAAAGAAGCGACAGATCTAGCGAAGTAACTACGAAACATCCAAGAGACTAAGATTACTCCGATCTACCGCCTGTGCGTGCTCTCCCTGGTCCTCATGTCGGCCTTGCAGAAAGATCGCCTCCTGTTGGGCTACGTCACTACGGACTACTGTGAAAGTAATGAGATGAGTTGCCGGGGCTATCTTTGTTATGATGTACTAGCTGAGAAAGTGGTGTCATCAGCTCGCATGAAATTGCGCAGCCCGGCGATTATGCCGGTTCTCTGAAATAAGTTCCACTCGTAAGCGTTGTAATCCGATATCGTGCAACGCTCCAGAGTTTCAAAACTTTGTGCCAACAAGGTGCTTCCTTGAACTGCGGATCAATTCAAGGAAGCGGGCGTTAACCTCAGTAATCACGCCGTTGTCATCAATCACAAGTGCCGGGAGGGGGGAATAGGTGAAGATTGCTTTCATGCGCTCTTCATCAATCGCCGATCTTGCATGTTCACTTCGAGCCCGCATCCAACCGTCGACTTCGGCTTTTAGGGCAAAGACCACGGCGCCCTTGCTCGCTGCCAAACGTCGGATCGGGAGGCCATGCACATGCTCCCAGCGCTGCACGGTCTTAACGCAAGTCCCGATGTAGCAGGCTATCTCCTTCCACGAGCGTAGAGCCTCACTATTGGCAAGCGTCTCAACGACCTGTTGGTTATTGCGGCCGATTGATGCAGATTGTACGTTCCCCGGTTTCTCTACGATTATGGCCCCATCCTGTCTTACCTGGCCTAGAGCGTTCCTTACCGGGAAGTAATTGCAAACCCAGCGGTTGCTCGCGGCTTGATGGGGCAGCGTACCTGCGGTTTCCAGATTCAGCACCGGACTACCAGTACTTAATACTCGCTTCAAAGCGGGGTCGACCTGGATCGCTACCTCGCCAATGATTTCCTCGATATGCCTGCCAATGTGCTCAGGAGAGATGCCATGCATCTGCGAGAGACACTCATTTATCGCTCGGTAACGCAGTTGTTCATCAAATAAAGCGATGCCGACACCTGAGTTGTCCCAAATCTCATTGAATTGCCCCGCATCGGTTGCTTCGTCGAAGGTCGTTTTTCGTGCCATCCTGCTACACCCGTGAAGCAAGAGTGCCCCAGCTGGATTAGTCATTCCATACAGGAAAGTCCCGAGTGACTGATTATGTTCCAACCCACAGAAATCAGTGGGAATACTGAATAACGGGCGTAAACGAGGCAGGCAGATCTGAGCGTGTCATTCCGCCGTGCGCACAATTCGCGACCTCCTATGGCACGTGATACGCGGCTTCTGAGGGCGGGCCAGCGGCAGGTGAGTACTTGTGTTGGCCCCTCTGGAGACACGAAAAACCATCTATCCATAGCACAATTCAGGCCGTCCGGCGCAACTTTGTTTATTGTGTTACGAAAACAAAACAGGGAAAAGGCCAAGCGAGAACCTTAACGATAAACGGTCTCGAATATCCGAGCAGATGTTGAGGAAGGTCTCATCCTGCGCATCAAAAGCTGCAGGTATCACGGTTAACGTGTCTTCGACGAAGTGGCTGTGCACCACTCCATGTGATCACCTTCGATTATCATGTCTGATTCCACCAACAATGGCCTTGTCTTTGGCGTTGCCGCGGGGACATCCACCGTCAGCGCGTGTGCTGGAGCTATCTGTGGCTCGACAACCGTGACCGTTGTTTCCTCCGGCACGAGCAAGGCCTTTACTTTATCGGGGTCCCCTGCGAGTCGCACAATTGCCCCCGGGGACATCGCCACCTATTCCTTGTTGTTGATGCCGTCACCCGGGTTTAGCGGTAACCTGACACTGTCTTGCGCCGGAACTCCGCCCGGAACCCGATGCTCGGTCACTCCTTCGTCAATCATGCTCAACAAACAGAACAGCGCGACCGTAACGATTACTACCACGGCTTCACCGCTTGCAGGGCTGGATTTAGGAACACGGCCGTTAAGAGACAGCGCACAAAAAGGCGCAGTGCCTATTCCCGCGTTTGGAGTCGCCATCCTCTTCCCGTTCAGTGTGGGTCTGTGTGTTATCGGAATGCGAAAGAAAAGAGCATCCAGCACACTGCTGATCGCAATTTTCCTTCTTGCAGACTTAGTGGCATGTGGCGGCCCAGGCCTGGAGAGCATAGCCGCGGCCAGCACACCACCGGGGAGCTATGTCATTACAGTCACAGGCACAGCGGGCGGAGTGAGTCAGGGCACGCAATTGGGTTTGATCGTGAAGTGACTCGAACACCCTTGAGATCCCAAAGCCCAAAGCCCGGTTTCTTACCTCCTGCTCCTGAAAAACTCCTGCAGGATATCGGCGCACCGGCCCGCTAGCACTCCGCTTCTGACTTGAACGCGATGATTCAGTCCAGGGTGATTCAGCACATGGATGAGGGAATGTACCGCCCCGGCTTTGGGATCATCCGCGCCATAAACCAGTCGCCGTATGCGCGCATGCACCAACGCTCCCACACACATCGCGCACGGCTCGATTGTGGCAAACAGGTCGCAGTCCCCGAGGCGATGGTTGCCGATCGTGGCGCCGGCCTCGCGCAGCGCGATGATTTCCGCGTGCGCGGTTGGATCGTGGTCGGCAATGTTTCGGTTGAATCCGCGGCCGACAATCTGACCTTTATATACAACCACCGCGCCCACCGGAACTTCGCCAATGGCTAGCGCGCGTTGTGCCGCGCGCAACGCTTCTTCCATCCAGAGTTCGTCGGCTTCGAGGTTGTTCGATTTCCCCGCTGCGGACCCACGCACAGGCGACATTTTAGCTTCCAGGTTAGTCATAACTCCGCCTTAGTCCCTGCTTTCCACCCTCGTCAGCTTCTTCCAGTGCTATCTCGAGTTCTTCAAGCGATTCCACGCGCGGCACGAAGTTCTTGTATGCGCCTGCGACATCGAATAGCACACTTTGCATTCCGACCCCCGTCGCGCCCACATAGTCCACCGAGTAAACATCTCCGGTGTAGAGGCTCTCAGAGGGCGTGACATTCAAACTCTTCATCGCCGCATGGAAAATTTCCGGATGCGGCTTCTCTTTTCCCACAATCCCGGAATCAGTTATGGTCTCGAAGCATTCGGCAATTCCGCAGCGGTCGAGAATGTCCGCAATCTTGCCATCGGCGTTCGATATCACGGCCAGGCGAAATTTCTCACCGAGCCGCATCAATGCCTCACGCGTTCCCGGACGGCTGTCGCACCAATTCGCAGAAACCCGCGTCCGCGTCACAAGATCCGAGCGAATGCCGTCGTCAGCGATGCCAAGTTCCCTCAGCAGATGCGTGTAGTAGATATGCCAGAATCCATGGTCCACGGCAGCGTGGCTTTCGAGCAACGCATCGAACTCGCGCTTGGTCTGCCGCTCAACTTCGCGCATGAGTTCTTCAGAAGGGAACACGTTCCGCGCGTGGAGAGCATGCAGCATTCGCTGACGGTTGGGAAAGAGTAGCGTGTTGCCCACGTCGAAGAACAGAGCCTTGATCGCCATGTTGCCAGTTTACAGGCGGTGACGAAAGCGCGATGGGTGTTGTGATCTGGCTCAAGTAGTTAGGATCGAATGAGAATGCTGGGTCCCCATCCCAGTTCTTTGCGACTAGGGTGGGCTGATCCCTCACGCTGCCGCTGGATACTTTCCCGTCAGCTTCATAAGGAATCCATGGGCGCGATGGATCCACGGCTCATCCGGCAAGAACATGAACGGACAATAGCCTTCCACCACCTCTATTCTATTCGCTCTACAGAACACTACTGCTTCTTTACTAACTGAACCCTGTCCTCCGCCGCTGTGCATCCAAACGCGCCTAATTCCCGCTGCCGCGCAGTCGCGCACGATCTGCTCGGTGATCTGCGGTGATGTCATCAGGAGCGCAGCGTGAACCGGCGGAGTTGCATCCTGGACGCGCGCTAAGCATTTCGTCCCCTCAATCTCATCGATTGCCGGATTCACCGGAACCACGTCGTAGCCACGCTGCTCCAAATCGCGGAACAACATTCGGCTGAGATCTTTCGGATTGCGCGAGAGCCCGACAAGAGCGATGCGTTTCTGCGAGAGGAATTCCCGGATCTCTGGAAGTGTCGTCGGCATGGGAGTGCCCTCCTCGCATAAATGAGAACGCGAAACGGATGTTCGCGCAGTGATGGGGGTCACATTCAACCGGGCGCATCAAAATTCTTTGCGACGAGCGTCGGTATAAGAGTTGCGCGAAGCGCCACGCAGAAACTGGTGTCACGTTAAGCCGGCGGCTCTGGCCGCCGCTGCCGGCCGGAACTTCGCAACGTATCCCGGCCACCGCACCGCGAGCCACTGTACCGCCAGAGCATACGGCACGGCGACAATCAGATCGACGAGGTAATGCTCGCCGATCAGAATTGAAGACACCGCCAGCAGGGCCGCATAAATCCACAGCGGAACACGCAGCCGTGAGCGCGCATTCGACGCCAGCAGCAGAGCCCACGTTAAATCCACGGCGGGTATGCAGTGCCGCATGGCCATGGTGTAGCCGTCGATATACCAATGCGGTCCGATCGCGGGAAAGATAGCCGAAAAAATCCATCCGCCCACGCCGGCAATCGCTACCGCGCGCCGCAGCGTAGGGCTCTGTTTTTTCATCCAGGCAACCGCCATCACGATCGGCAGAGCGTAATACACCACCTGCATGAAAATCCCAAGGTTCTCGTGCGCCTCCATGAAGTAAATCACCGCCAGCGGATCGAGGTGCATGGCCTCATTCCAATGCCACAGTCGCGCATCGATCGTGTGTAGGACATGCTGCGCCAGCCACAGATTCAGACTGGTGCTCACGCCCATCAGTACGGTCAGACCCATCGCGGTCAGAAAATCCTGCCGGCGCTTGCCACGATCTCGCCGTAACCGCGACGCGATCAGCAGGATGACAACAGCAAATACCCAGGGCACGAGAAGAGCGGCGATGAAAACGGCTATGAGGGCGGAGTTCATTCAGGCACGTAAGCAGGGGATTGTATTACGCAATTGGGTTAAGTGCGCGGGTGCCCGATGTTGGCAGAAGTCGAACGAAGCCTTACCCCTCAACCGAGCGGTTACAATACCCACGAACTCACGAAGGGTCACATGGACCTCCGTTACGAGGAATGGCTGCCTGCAGCCGCCGCGCTAAAAGGGATTGTTATCGCCTATTGGCGGTGCGAAGGCGACGCATCGAAAGTACCGTCTTCCGCCATCTTGCCTGATGGTTTTGTCGAACTGGTTTTTAATTTTGCCGATCCCGTCGGTCTCAGAGGTCCCGCATTTACCGGCGACCAGCCTGCCCGCGTGGTGGTGGGCCTTTTGTCGCAGGCGGTGCAAATCGAATACGCGGGCCCGGTAAACACCTTCGGCATCCGGTTTCATCCCGCGCATGGTCCCGCCTTCTTCGGCCTGCCGGCTTCTGCGCTTACTGACAAGCTGACTGCGCTGGAACAAGTCTCAATTTCGCTTGATCGCGCACTGTCCGGCCTTTTTACCGCGCGTTGGAATCCTGACAACGACACCGATCGCGCCGCCCTCGACGAGTTGTTACTGAACCAGCTCGCCGCGTCCGCTCCCGCCGATAAGGCAATTTGTGAGGTAGTGGACAGGCTGACTCACTCGGAGTCAGCGCCCTCGGTGGCGGAATTAGCGCGTGAGCTCGGCATCTCTTCACGGCAGGTGCAACGGCGATTCTTGGCTGCGGTGGGCGTGCCGCCCAAGCAGTTCCTGCGAACATTTCGCTTCGCGCGCCTGTGGCAGACGGCCACCATGAGCCCTCCGGAGACCTGGGCCGCCATCGCCGCCGACCACGGGTACGCCGACCAGGCGCACATGGTCAGGGAGTTCCGCTCGTTTGGCGTCGAGCCTCCCGCCCACTTCTTCACTCCTGACTGGTACGACGTGACCACCTCATCACGGGCCTCGGAGTCTGCGGACGCTTCTTCGCGTGATGTCCGATCTGTTCAATACGCAGAACGCAAGCGTCGATAGGATTCTCTCCGTTGCACACTTCCAACAACGGAGAGAAAAATGAAAAAGCTAACGACCTTCAAAGTTTACGTTCTGGACCAGGAAGAAGCCCGCAAGTTTTATGTGAACCAACTGGGATTCAAGGTCGCCGAGGACAAGCGCATGGGCGATTACCGCTGGCTCCTGGTCCAGCCGCCTGACACTCAGGAAGTGACCATCAATCTTGAGACCGCCCGCACCGCCGATGAAAAAGCCTTGGTCGGACGCCAGGCCGCGTCACAGCCGCTTTTCGGTTTAGCCACGGACGACTGTCTGCGGGACTACAGCGAACTGAAAGGCCGCGGCGTGAAGTTCGAGGGCGAACCCAAAGTCCAGCCTTGGGGCACAGGAGTGATGTTGCAAGACCTTTATGGCAACAAGATTTATCTCAGTCAGGAACCGGCGTGAAACGGTGGTCTCCTTCGGTTTTTTGAACAGTACTGAAACTCTGTCATCCCGAAGGGCGACGTTTTCTCCGGTCGCCCGAGGGATCTCGCGCGCTGCGGCACTGGCCTCGTGTGGTATGCGCTAGGTTCCCTCGCTCGGGCTGGTAACAACTCCGAGCCTCGGGTGAGGCCCGAACACGTTGCGTTTCTTCGGTGAAAGAGCGGCTCTTCAGGGCCGCGTTAGCGTCCTCCCAAGTGGGAGAGCGGCTCTTTAGAGCCGCGTTAGCATTTAGCCGAACGAGGACGCGCTTTAGCGCCCGGGGCTGAAGCCCGTCCCTGGAGCAGCCGTCTTGACGCGGCCATAAATGGCCGCTCTTCCACGAGGTGGCCCACTCCGGGTCGCCGATTCCCACTGGTCCCAAAAAGTCGGGCGGCCATCGCGATACCAGCTCCGGAGGACCGGCATAGTGCAGACCGGCACCCTTCGACTGCGCTCAGGGCAGGCTGTAAGTGCCGGGTCGCTCGTTGAAGATCTTGACGCGCCCATCGGGCGCAACTTGCGGCGCTTGCGCGGCCCATTCGACGCCTTCGCTTCGCTCAGTTGCTCAAGGCAAGCTAAGAGCTGAGCAGCGCGCCGCAATCCTGAGCGTCGCGGAGCGGAGTCGAAGGATCTCATGTTAGACCCACGATAGTCGCAAGAAGCGCGACTAGAATGAGGCACCCGGCAGAGGGTCGATCAGCGCTTCGACAGACGATGGTAGATTGACTGCGGGATTCGCGATTGCTACGCTCTTTCCGATGTGCGGGGTTAATTCGTGAAGGGGATTCCTGAGAAGCTCAGAAAGATAACGACCGTCCTGCTTGCAGTCTTCTTATGGTTGCATGCTCTTTTTCTGCTCAATCTTCACTGGATAATAATCTCTAAAATTGCTCAGTTTCTGCAACTCAACTTCTCCGAAGTATTGCTCATCTGCTTACTTGTCCTCTTTTCATTGCTCACTGCCTCTGGTTTTTGGAGAACACTTCGGAGCCTAGCTTACATATATTTTTTCCCATTTGTCCTGATAGGCTACGGCTTCGTCTTGATCTTCCGAGGTCTAGTTGCCTTTCATAAATGGGTGAAAGCAAGAGCAGGTCTGCAGGGGACAACCGCCCTGATAATTCAGAAGCCTGTTGTACCCGCTACCCCAATCTCCGGGCCGACAACAACTCAAAAGACTTCACCGAGGGGGCCGGTAGTCATCCCCGATTTTCTACTTCGGCCTTTTCGCAGCTTCATGCTTATTTGGTGTCTGCTGTTACTCGTGACAACTCATGAGCAGATTGTTTGGGCTTGTCTGCTTGTTGTGCTCGTCCAGCTTGCAAGAAAGGTTTTGGTTATCTTGACAGCTTTATTCTTCCCAGCTCCGTGGCTACGCAAAATTGGAACTCCATTGCTTCAGGGATTGGTTTCCGTTGTCGACAAAATTGCGAACATGACATTGGATGCGCCGGCTCAAGAATTACAAAATCTCTTAAATCAATTCAGGCTTTGCAGGTCGGTATTGGATTTTCTTCAAAATTCGTATCTTCTAACTAGATGGGCCTGGCTCATCGGCGGAGTAGTAATCGGGACCCTGTACATTTATGTTTCGCTACTCTTCTCTTTCGCATACTACGGCATTGCCCGTGTTAGTCATGTCTCATACGCATGGCGTGATGCATTTCTTGCTTCCTTGTTCATCCCTTTTTTCATTACAGAATTGCCAAAACTATTCTGGGCCAGGTTGCTCGGCGGCGCGCATTGCCTGCTCGTGGTCACCATTAGCGTCGGGACTATAGTCAATTTTCTACGAAACAAACTGGAAGCCCTGAGAGTCGCCGCAGCGGGGTACAGCCAGCGATTTGCAGATGATAACGTCCAGGCTAAATACATAATCCTTGAGCAGCGATTCGCGCCTGAGGTGAAAAAGCAGTGAACCATGAGAGGCGATGAAAAAGCTGATTGCCAAAGTCGACGCCAAGCTCCGAAGCATTGATTGGATACGTTGGCTTAACACATTTGAAAATCTCATCGCCGTGTTGGTTGCAGCTCTCTTCTCGGCACTTTCAAGAACGCATGCCTTCCGCAAGATTCTGGTCTATGTACAGAGCATTCTGCCGACGTTGCTCCACCATCCGCGCTTACTTGCATCCGGTCTAACCGCACTAGCATTGATGACGGGCTTCGGAGCTTCCTACTGGAAGCAAAAAGCACAGATAACGTATGGCGTGTCCGAAGTCGCGTTTGGCGCGGTACTGAGCTTTAACGTGTTGTTGTCGATTAGCAGCACATTTACACCAGCAAAGATGCTTGCTCTCGGCTCCGCTGTGTACGTCATTGCTCGTGGGTTTAACAACATCGCCGACGCGAATAAGAAGCGTGTTCCAATACCTGCGTAACTTGTCGCTCCCGGGTTTGGAGCGACAGGGTGGGATCACCGCGGAATCCAAAATCAAAATCCCCACCCTCCGGCAAAGAACGCCGGAAGAGTGGGGCAACCGCTAGTCAGGTTTCAATTGTGAGATTGCCGAGCGAGGCTCGGCTGGGCGGACGTGGACGTCCGCCCCTAGACGGTCTGTGCTGACCGCCGAGAGCCGAGGACCGGAGCGAACGGCGTACGTCCGGGACGGGCAAGAGTGCCCGTCCCCACACAGTTCTTGCGAACGAGAGCCGACAGCCCAAAGCCTAAAGCCTGAAGCCTGAAGCCTGAAGCCTGAAGCCTGTCTTCCTACTTCGTCCTTCCGCCCTCAACTTTCAGCTTGTCGCTGGCCGCCGCTTGCGCCGCCGCCAGACGCGCCGTCAGCACGCGGAACGGTGAGCAGGAAACGTAGTTCAGTCCCACCTTGTGGCAGAATTCGACCGACGACGGCTCTCCGCCGTGCTCGCCGCAGATCCCCACTTTTAGATTCGAACGAGTTTTCCGCCCGCGCTCGGTTGCCATCTTCACCAGTTGGCCAACGCCCTCCTGATCGAGCGCGTTGAAAGGATCCTGCTTGATGATTCCCTCGGCGAGGTAAGTGGGCAGGATTTTGTTGACGTCGTCACGCGAGAATCCCCACGTGGTCTGGGTGAGGTCGTTGGTGCCGAACGAGAAGAACTGCGCCTCTTTGGCGATCTCGTCAGCCACCAGCGCCGCGCGCGGCAACTCGATCATGGTGCCGACCAGGTATTCGACGGTGCGTTCTTTCTCGGCGAACACTTCTTTGGCGACGCGGTGCACGATTCCCGCCTGGTTCTCCAACTCTTTCAAGGTGGCAACCAGCGGAATCATGATCTCGGGGACCACCTTCACGCCGTCTTTCGCCACGGCGACTGCGGCTTCGAAGATTGCGCGAGCCTGCATTTCCGTGATCTCCGGGTACGTGATCCCCAAGCGGCAGCCACGATGCCCGAGCATGGGATTGAACTCGTGCAACTGCTCCACCCGCGCCAGCAGCGCCGGCAGAAGCTTCTTGAGATCGCCGACCGCTTTGGCCCCGTAGTCGCGATACTTTGCCACTACGGCTTTCTTCGCCTTCGCGTCCGTGTAGGGCAGCATTTCGATGTCGACCATCAACTCTTCGCGGCGCGGCAGGAATTCGTGCAGCGGCGGATCGAGCGTGCGGATGGTTACGGGCAGGCCGTCCATGGCGCGGAAGACGCCGATAAAATCGTTCCGCTGCATGGGCAGCAGCTTCTTCAGCGCGGCGCGCCGGTCTTTTTCATTGTTGGCGAGAATCATGGCGCGCATGTGCGGAATCTTCTCCGCGCCAAAGAACATGTGCTCGGTGCGGCAGAGTCCGATGC
>Ga0209580_10000769_pt1 | contig 15963 bp, 13 predicted proteins | sample Coa_R1_5_FD_187153 | JGI IMG/M metagenome (GOLD analysis project Ga0209580, IMG submission 187153) | Surface soil microbial communities from Centralia Pennsylvania, which are recovering from an underground coalmine fire - Coalmine... | ecosystem: Environmental > Terrestrial > Soil >... | reverse complement strand
GACGGGATCCACAAAGCTCAGCACTACTAAATTCACAGACGGCTGATACGTTGCGTTCATGTTCCGGTCAATCAGCCAGCGATTGTCCGTATCAAACGTGGTCATATTCGGAACGGAAGCCCAGCTGCAGGCGTCGCTGTAGCAGTGCCACGCCCCGTAAATCTGCATCTGAGTTTGCGCATTTGCAGTTGCGCCCAGCAATACCATCAAAAGCAAGGCAGCCGAGCCGGTACAAATCACCGTGGTGATTCTTCGAGTCATACGCGTCTCCTCATTCAAAGCGGATGGAATTTTGACTTTGAGGCCGATACGAGTGCTGCAGGAAAAGGAAGGGAGCAACTCCCGCGTCGCTCCCCCACCATGAACTAGAACTATGGCGTCCCCGAGGGCGCCCTGGCAATCTCCCACGCGAATCCCAAGAACGACGACGCGGTCAAGTCGATTGCCGGTTCCACCGTTGAATACGATTGCACATTGTCCTGAAACACTGCGCCATTCCCGTTGAACGCGGCGAACTGATCCACTCCATTCGGAGGACACGCCACCATGTTGGTCAACGTTCCCTTGGCGGCCGAAGAATTGGGCCCTTCCACCGCTGCTCCATAGAGGAATGGTGGCCCATTCGGCGGCACCGCCACAAGATTCGTCACCTGATGCTGCATGCAGAGCGGGAACGTACCGCCATCGCCCACGATCAACGATGTGCCCCACGCATTGGCGCCCAACACATTCGCTTGCCAGCGATTTCCATAGGTCGCATAAGCGGTTGAACTCGTGAGGTTGTCATACTCGTTCGCCATAATCACGAGTCCGCCGCCGTGCGAAGTCGTATCGTAAGTGTTCCAGGGGAAGCCAAACCCAAACGGATCGGTACCGGCCTTCGTCACCGCCTTGTCCAGTTGTTTCTTCAGATCGGCCAGCAGTGCCGCCTCCGAAGTTGCAAGCCCGCTCGGATTTCCCGCCAGCACAATCGCCCGATACAACTCGTAATGCGCCAACCCGCTCACATCGTAAAGATTGAGCGTATCCGCGGCATCGTTCGGACCGGTAATGTACGCGTTCGCCCACGTCGCCGCCTTCTGCAGGTAGTACGTGGGATCGGTGTGCGGCAAACCGGAAGGCAGCCCAGTCGCCCCCTGCAGCGCGAAATACAGCTCGGTCGCGCCCCACTCCAGGTCGTCCCGCCACTCCGTTTCCGGATAAAAGTCAAAAGGTCCTGCCGTCAGCAGATTTCCCGACGGCGCCGTATTTGCCAGATCAAAGATATGCTCCGCCGAGAGCAGGCACTGATTCGCATAAGCAGCATTGCTGGCGGTGAAGACCTTGTAGCAGAGCGCAAAGTCTGCCGCCAGACGCCCCGCGATGTTCGGGCTGATCGATGCCCCGGATCCTCCCGCCGGATTCTGAAACACCGGCCGGCGGCAGATAAACTGATAAGGCGAGACGCATCCTTGCCAGTTGTCATCCGCCTGCGGCAGCCGCCAGATGTCGTGATCGCCGGTGTATTTCGTTCCGCCCGAGGCCACCGCCACCTGGTAGTAAAGCGTTCGCGAGCTGTCCACCCACATCTTCTGCAGCCAGTCCAGTCCAAATTGCGCTTCTGCGGTGAAGTTCGACGATGCCGAACCCGACCCCATCTGCCCCGGGAAATCTCGCACTCCAACCAGCATCATGCCCACGGTGTAACTGTGAGTCTCCACAAACTTCATATAGTCGCCCGCGTCCCACCATCCACCCGACGCATCGAGCACGGCCCCGGTTGGTGTCAGAGTACCTGCGTTGTCCTTCTTGTTGAACGTGGGAGTGAAGTAGGCTTTCGCGCTCTCATCGTTCAAATGACCAGGAGCCGTGCGCAGAGAGTTCGCAATGTAGTTCGGCCCGTCCCGCGAAGTTTCGTAGTAGAAAAGAGAATTCGCCAATGCTGTCGAGTAGAGGTTCGTCGCGCTGTCGATCTTGAACGACGGAGATGCGGCGGCCACGGGAGACGCCACGGAGAGTGTGTAGGTGCCGGCGGTTGAGAGCGAATCGAAATCGAGTGCATAAACGAAGCTGAACGTTCCCCATTTTCCGAGATTCGCGCCAATCGCAGCGGAGTAAATGGTAGTCCCGCCGGAATTCTTCACGGCGAACGTCGCACCAGTCTCAGCCGCGGTTGCCATCAGGTAGGCGCGCTTGGTGGCGCCGGTTGCATATCCAACTTGATTGACGCGGATGTACGCGCTCGCAGCATGCCCTACCGCCACTCCGACCAGAACGGTCACAGCCACACTCAAAACGCGAGACAGGACACGCAAGGATTGGTTTCTGTTTTGGGTCCCCATAGCGCCTCCTCAATTCAACCGTTTTAATAAAACGCGTGAATAGTCCTCCAAGTCTGGTTGCCTGTCAATAGGGAGGATTCCCATGTCGGTGTGACCACGGGGGATAGATGAAGGACAGCCGAGGCCGATCCGGATGATACGTGTAGCAGCGGATTGCGTAGAGGCAGCCTGGGAGGTTTCGGAGTGCGGCCCGGGAGCACCGTGGAAGAGCGGCCCTTCAGGGCCGCGTTCAGCGCCAAACCAAGAAAGGGGCTTCAGCCCCCGCCGTCTCTAACTCTCTTCCCGAGGCTTCATATTCCCCGTTCGCAGATACCGGTTATGCCACCCCAGCGACTCGGTCAGCAGATGCGGCGTATGCTTTCCATACGAAAGCTGCTCAGACCGAGACAGATAATCCTTCAACAGCTCTTTGTACTCCGGCGCCGCGCACTTCTCGATGACCAACTTCGCGCGCTCCTTTGGGGAAAGTCCTCGCAGGTCCGCCAGGCCTTGCTCCGTCACCAGCACCTGCGTGTCATGCTCCGTGTGATCCACGTGCGACACCATCGGCACGATCGTCGAAATCGTGCCTTTCTTCGCCGACGAAGGCGCCATGAAGATCGACAAATATCCGTTGCGCGCAAAGTCGCCCGACCCGCCAATGCCGTTCTGAATTCTTGATCCCATCACATGCGTCGAGTTGACGTTGCCATAAATGTCGGCCTCGATCATTCCGTTCATCGCAATCACACCCAGCCGCCGGATGATCCCCGGATTATTCGAAATATCCTGCGGACGCAGCACGATTCGCTCGCGATACGAAGCCATATCCGCATTCACTTCGTTCAGCATCTCCGGGCTGAGCGAGAACGCCGTCGCCGACGCCGACGTCAGCTTGCCGGACTTCAGCAGCCGGATCATCCCATCCTGAATCACTTCGGTATAAGAAGTGAGCCCCTCAAATGGTCCTTCCTCCAGCCCAAACAACACGGCATTCGCGATGTTCCCCACGCCCGACTGCAGTGGCAGCAGATTCGCCGGCATGCGTCCCTTCTTCACTTCCCAGCTCAGAAATTCCAGGATGTGTCCCGCAATCCGCTTCGAAGCCTCATCTGGAGCCTTGAACGCGCTGTTCCGGTCCGGGGAATCCGTGAGCACGATCCCCACAATCTTCTCCGCAGGAATATTCAGATAGGGCGAACCAATTCTTTGTCCCGGTTTTACCAGCGGAATCGGCTTACGATTTGGTGGTGGTTCCAGCCCATAGTAAATATCGTGCATGCCTTCCAGCGCCGCCGGCTGCCACGAGTTCACCTCGAGAATCACGCGCTCGGCACAATCGATCCATGTCTTGTTATTCCCGAGCGACGAACTGGGCACGACCCGCCCGTCCTCCAGGACCGCCGTCACCTCAATGAGCGCGACATCCATCTTTCCTAAGAATCCATACTCTACAAACTGGGCCACGTGGCTCAGGTGGATATCCATGTAGTCCATCTCGCCCGCATTGATCCGCTTGCGCGTCTCTGGGTCGGACTGATACGGCAGCCGCAGATGAATGCCTCCAGCCATCGCCAAGGCTCCATCCAGCTCCGGTCCGGTTGACGCCCCGGTAAACACGCTCACCTGGAACTTCTCTCCCCGAAAATGTGCGTCGGCAATCCGTTTTGCCAGTTGTACCGGCACAAGCTTGGGATATCCCGACCCGGTAAATCCGCTCATGCCGATCTGATCGCCAGTCTGGATCAGCCCGGCCGCGGTTTCGGCGCTCATGATCTTGCGTTCTAACTTCGGGTTCAAAATGCGGGAAGAAGTTGCAGACAAAGTAGTACTCATATGTAGGAAGCCCTCACAATCTATGAAAAGGATTCCCTTAACGGTATTGGCGGGGATCTGATTAATCTGTGATTTCAATCACAGTGAATTGTGGCGCGTGCACTGACATGAAGTACGAGACAGAACTTCGAGTTGGTGTCGACTTGTGCCGGTCCGGCCCGCACGCAACGCGGGCGGTAAGCAAATGAAAACGGGTGCCCCACTTCTGGCCGAATTTGCCAGAAGTGGGGGGGGCCGCAGAACGAAAGCGAAGCGTGCACTTACTGGTTGAATGTCCTCTGGCAAGCAGGACACTAATGTGTCCTATCCACGGCGATCTGGTCCTGCCATAATCCCGCCATGCTCTCCACGTTCGTCGCCGACGCGAAGTTCGCCTTCCGCCAACTCCGCCGCAGCCCGGGATTCGCCGTGTCGACGATCATCACCCTCGCTTTCGGAATAGGAGCCACGACCGCCATCTTCACCCTTGTCGACGGAATTCTCTTGCGCCCGCTACCGTTTCCCGATCGCGAACACCTGGTCGCGATCAACACCATGGAATTTTCCCCTGGAGCGCCAACGGACAAACCCGATGCTGGCTGGGCCCTCGAGACTTCCTATCCCAACTTCTTCGACTGGCAACGCCAGAACCACACCTTCGAGTCCATCGCCTCCTATCAGGAAAACGCTCGTCTCTTCGCCAAAGCGAATGGCGAAGGCGCACAAGTCATCGGCTGTGGACGCGTCTCTGCGAATCTCTTTTCAACGCTCGGCGTCGCCCCTGAACTGGGACGCACGTTTACCCCGGACGAAGAGCAACCCGGCCATCGTGTCGTGATCTTGAGCCACGAATTGTGGGTAACCCTCTTCGCTGCGTCGCCCGACGCCATCGGTCAAACCGTGAGAGTCAGCGACGAGCCCTCCACCGTAGTCGGAGTTATGCCCGCCGGTTTTCACTACCCGGTCCATCAGCCGGCTTTGTTCTGGGCGACATATGCTGCCAACACCGAGGGCCACTTTCCGCTGACTTCCAGGCGAGACTCCGACGATCTGCAAATCGTCGGACGTCTCAGGCCCGACGTCAGCATCGAGCAGGCACGTGCCGACCTCAATACCATCCAGCGCCAGCTCGCGCAGCAGTATCCCGAAAATCGCAACCGTCCCGCTCTCTTGATTCAGCCCCTGCTGAAGCAGCAAGTCGGGGATAGTCGCACTGTTCTCCTGTTTTTGCTCGCGTCTGTCGGAGTAGTTCTTCTAATCGGTTGCGCCAACGTAGCTGGATTACTCCTGGCCCGCGCCACTTCGCGAACGCCAGAAATCGCGATTCGCACCGCCCTGGGTGCCAGCCGAATCCGCGTCGTGCGTCAACTCCTGATCGAGTCACTGCTGTTGGCAATCTCTGGCGGCGTTATCGGCATCCTGGCCTCAATAGTCTTCGTACGTGTAGGAATCCGCCTTGTCCCGAAAGATATTCCCCGCCTCTTCAACGTCTCCATAGATTTGAGAGTGCTCCTCTTTTCCGTCCTGCTCTCTGGAGCCACAGCGCTGATCTTCGGATTACTCCCAGCATGGCGCATATCACACTCCGATCCAGCCAATGCCCTGCGCGATGGCGGCACGACGACAACTCCGGGCCGCCGCAGGAATCGGCTGCAAAACACACTCGTAGTCGCTGAAACCGCTCTCGGGTTTACTCTGCTGATCGGCTCCGGCCTGCTCATCAGGAGCATGCTGAACTTCCTTCACCTCGATCCCGGTTTTGACTTCAAACAAACCGTGCATTTCGACATTGCCTTGAGCCAAACACGTTATCCGGACCCAAGCAAAGTTCCATTTTTCCAAAAACTCCTCCCAGAACTCGCAGCCGTGCCCGGAGCGATCCGCGTTTCGGCTGGCCATCAGCTGCCCGGAAGAGGCGGCACCTGGATTGATTTCACGATCCCTGGCCACCTCGACCCACCCGACAATCTCCCCACTTGCAACCTGAGCGCGATCCTGCCGGGATTTTTCGAGACCCTCTCCATCCCTCTGCTGCACGGACGCACCTTCACCGACCACGACAACCTCGCTACCTCGCCACCGGTTGCAATCGTGAGTCGCGCGTTCGCGCGAAAATACTTTCCCAACCAGGACCCGGTCGGCCGCTATCTGGTTCCCAAGTTTGAGTACTCCACCGAGCCCATCCTCGCCCGCCAGATCATCGGGGTCGTCGGCGACACTCTGGGCAGCGATCCCTGGGACGATCCTTATCTGCCTCGCTTCTACCTGCCGTACGCCCAGAATCCCACCCACCAGCGTCCGAGGATCGTGATGAAGGTCTCCGGAGATCCGTTGAGCTATGAGAGTGCGGTACGTGACGTCGTAAAGCGTTTCGACACAGAGGCGCCAGTCTTCGACTATGAAACCTTCGGAGACACTCTCCGAGTGATGTCGGAGCAGCCTAGATTCGAAGCAGCCTTAGTCTCTAGCTTTGCCGCAATCGCGCTGCTGCTTTCTGCCCTCGGCCTCTACGCCATTCTTTCGTATGTAGTCGCCGAGCGGATGCGTGAACTCGCCCTGCGAATGGCATTCGGCGCTTCGCGCTACAACATCCTGGGAATGGTTGTTCAGCGCGCGCTGCTACTCGGCGTCACCGGAATTGTCGCGGGAGCGATAGCCTCTATTTTGGCCAGCAAACTAGTCAGCGATCTCCTCTTCCATGTCCCGCCACTGGATCCTTTCACCTACGTGGCAGTCGCTTCGGTCTTGCTACTAGTGTCAGTGGTCGCGGCACTAGCACCAGCCTTCCGAGCCGCCTACGTGAACCCCCTGCAGACCCTGCGCGAGAACTAGAAGCGCCTTGCATCCTGAGGCGCGCCTTTTGCGCCGAAGGATCTATGCAATTCGCTTACAACGCTACCGAGCCCCGCCCGTGAACAACGCCGCATATGGCCGCGCGTCAAACGCCGATTGCGCGCGTACGATTTTGCCGTCCTTGAACTGGTGCCATTCTGCGACCAAGACCGTAGCCTCCGCCGGCGCCTTCGTCTGCAGCTCGAAAAAGATCGCAGCATCTTCTCCCTCGGCAATGATTTTCTTCACGTCCAGCCGCACGGTAATTTGCATAAGTCCGCTAAGTGCCTTCAGGTACGCGTCGGCGCTCGGATAAGTTTCGAAAAGCCCGACAAACGTCAGATCGTCCGCCAAATACTGTCGAGCGGCAGCAAAGTCCCCCCGGACAACGGCGGCATAAAACTGCTTGAGAATGTCTCCCGCGTTAGGCATAGGGAACAGTCCTTTCTTCATTTCCTTACGGTCTCGATCTCCCGGGCGCCTTTTTGGAATCTCCAAAAATATTGGTCCACTGTTCCGCCGTCGGCTTGCCCGCAATCAACTCGTAGTCAGTGAAGACCACTTCTCCACCAACCAGTTCGGGAGAATATACGGATTCGAACCGCTTCACGGCTTCAGACTGTCCGTGCCGGGACTGGGCTGCTGCATCTTCGAAGATGAATAAGTGCAGAAAACGCGTTGGATCACTCTTCTCTTGCCATGCCAGATACATTTTTGTGCCCGGTTCATTCTGCCGTACGTACTCGACGAATTCCCTGATAGCGTCCTTCACTCTCTTCACTGCTGTTGGCTTCACCTGGTATCCGCCGGTCTGATAGATCGCCATGAGTTCTCCTCTGTGTTTAATCCTCAAAAAGATATGGGCTAAGTGTGTGCGTGAGATCTCGTCTTGCAGATTCAGGGTGGAGCAAGGCACCGGTTTCTAGCCGCGAAGCGGCGAAAGAGTGCAGCCCCGGGCGTAAGCCGTGGGTACAAGTGGGTATTGATCAAGCCCCAACGGGGCGAAAGAGGAGTTCTCACGCACACTCCTTAGCCGCTGAGCGATCCTGCCGTTCGTTCCCTCAGCACTCCCAGTCGCTCGCGATACTCGTCTTCAAGACGCATTTTGGTTGTCCAAAACGGCCGCGACTCCCGGTCGTTCAAGTGATCACAAAGAAGATCGAGATGGGCATGCCATCCACTGGCCACTTTCACCGCCATTTCCCGGTTCCTCAACCGCCGATGTGTGATCACCAGCAGCACCTGCTCGCCGCGTGCCTCCAATTCAAAACTCACTTCCGAAGCGTCGGTTTCGTTGCCCCACGTATAACTAAGCCATCGAGGCGGTTCGCACCGCGTCACACTTCCGACGACCGTGCACGAGTTCTCTTGATCCGCCGGCGTCGCCTCCGATGACAATCCTGAAAATTCGAATTGCAATTCCACACCGCCGCCCGCGCGAAGCTCCAGGGGCCCGCCGCCAAACCACTTCCGGCGTCTCTCCGGATCCGTTATGTAAGACCAGACTCGTTCGATGGGCCCCGGCAACAGCCGCTCAATGCGAAACGTTTCCGAGTCCTTGAGCACTCCATATTCCTCGTCACGATGCTGCCGAGGTCGGCGCGGTCCCTTCTTGCGGCCGCTCACCGCGATCCTCTTTTCCTGGAATCACTCGATAACGTCGCGTCGTCTTCCAGTAACAGGGTCTCGAGCGTATCCAGTCGCTTCGTCCAGATGGCCCTTTGGGCCATCATCCACGAAGCCGCATCATCCAGATGGCCCTTTGGGCCATCATCCACGAAGCCGCATCATCCAGCGGCCTCGGATTCAGCGATAACAAATGCTCACGTCCTACCCTCCGCCGCCGCACCAGGCGCGCTCGTTCCAGCACCCGCACGTGCTTTGAGACTGCATTCAGCGATATGGAAAACGGTTTAGCCAGAGTCGTAATGCGGATTTCCCCCCCGGACAGCCGTTGCATCATCGCTCTCCGTGCCGGGTGAGCCAGAGCCAGTAAGGTCCGGTCAAGCCGGATTTCTTCCCCATGCATATTCAACCTGATGGTTGAATATAGCCAGTCGAATTATGTTCGTCAAGCGCGCAGAGGTTTTCCTTCGTGTACCTTCGTGACCTTGGTGGTTGAAGCCTTTGTTACGCTCGCCCCCGAAACTGAATAATCCTTCTTCGGTCGCGTTTCGACGGCCGTCCCTGTGGCAAAACCTCGAACTCCCTCGCAGCCCGCCGCTCCGCCGCGACTTTGGCGCGCATCTCCTTGCTCGCGTCCGTCTCCCGATACAGCTTCTGCGCCTGCGATGCGGGCCCACGGGTATCGCTCAGCCCCAGTACTTCGACTTCAAATTCGCCCCCGTCATTCGTAATGCGCAGCATTTCTCCGGCGCGTACCTCCCGAGCCGCCTTCGCCACTTGCCCGTTCGACACGACTCTCCCCAAATCGCAACTCTTCTTGGCCAGCGTCCGTGTCTTGAAGAACCGAGCCGCCCACAGCCAGGCATCCATCCGAATCCCCGTCATGAGTCCATCCTATCTCGCACTGGCATCCACCAAGAACAGGACAGTCATGACGATCCACGAAGAATAGAGCAGTCATAACCGTCCGCGAAGGCCGTCGTCGAGGCGGTGCCGACGGCGGCGAAACTAGACCTGTCATCATCGTCCACAAGCAAGCTTCCTAACTTGGACGCGATGCCCCGTAAGAACTTCCGAAAATAGCCCGCCAGTTCACTGGCGGGTAAAAGAGTGAAAGGGACACCGCGTCCCGCAAGGAACGCCTGAACCCTCCCAAGGCACTCATGCCGTCGAATCATTTCGACGTCGAAAAATATTCCCAATTCGGAACCACTACGAGAGGAAATCCAAGCTTGGCCTTGACTTGGCACCTCAATCACCTGAGAACGTCTAAAGGGACGTTGCGAATATCCACGAGAGTTCTAAGTGCTTTGTTCCTAATATTTTACCTGCAACTCGCTGCAGCTCTTAGATTTCTCCGACATTTCCCGCTAAATCACTGATTCGAATAGATCGGCAAAGGGAGGGGTATTGTCCCTCGTAATCTCTTTTTGAAAACCGTTCCCCCCGGTCTTACAAATAATTACTTGACCCAAATTCGCTTTGCAGCTACATTAACGAGTTCTTGGGAGCCCCTCGGTCCGCTGCCGCTTCTTGTCTGATTTGGTGGCGCCTTACGAAGCTAAGCCCGGAAAATCGAGCATCTTCGAGGTTCCCGTACGCATCTATTCAAAAGAGTGAGTTTTTACGCTGACTCCTTTACAACCTACTCGGAATCAGTGACTTAGGTCGGAAGCTGGGGTTTCCGGTCACCCTCCCGTGTGAAAGGACGAAGGCGGAAGGCCACAAATCATAAAGTAAGGAGACCTATCACACATGCGCTCTGATCGTGTGTTTGATGCTTTACAGACTCTACGGAATCGTTATATGCTCTGTCAGCTTGCCTCCAAGGCCACGCGGAAGTTCCACCGGCCCAGTACCAGAATCCAGGAAACGATGAATGGCGTGCTGGATCGGATCGCTGACTCGGAGCGGCAGGCAGTATTGTCGGAACCAGAGAATGTAGCCGAGGCTCAACGGCGGGCTGCTTAACCAGCCCCGCCTTCCTCCCCGGCGTTGTTGTTTTGTATCTTTCCTGAGTCCCCTCCTTTTTTGAAAATCTCCCGCTGACACTACCGAATACGCACTAGTGCACGGGTTCAGGTGAATCATGACCATAGCTGAACTGAAAGAAAAGAACATCACCGAGCTGACCAAGATCGCAAGGACCTTGGATTTGCCTGGTGCCAGCGGTATGCGCAAGCAGGATCTCATCTTCAAAATCCTGCAGGCGCAGAGCGAAAAAGAAGGCCACATCTTTGCCGAAGGCGTCCTCGAGATTTTGCCCGATGGCTACGGCTTCCTTCGCTCGCCCGACTACAATTACCTTCCAGGCCCTGACGATATCTACGTCTCCCCGTCCCAGATCCGCAAGTTTGACCTCAAGACCGGCGACACCATCAGCGGACAGGTGCGCCCTCCACACGAAGGCGAAAAATATTTCGCGCTCGTCAAGATTGAAGCCGTTAACTTCGAGTCTCCGGACGAAGCCCGCAACAAGATTCTGTTCGACAACCTGACGCCTCTTTATCCACAAGAGCGCATCAAGCTCGAAACCGCTCGCGACAACGCCAGCGCCCGCGTCATGGATCTGCTCACCCCGCTTGGTAAAGGCCAGCGAGGACTGATCGTTTCTCCGCCGCGCGCCGGCAAGACGATGCTTCTGCAAAACGTCGCCAACTCGATCACCACAAATCATCCTGAAGTTGTTTTGATGGTTCTGCTGATCGATGAACGCCCGGAAGAAGTCACCGACATGCAGCGCTCGGTCAAAGGCGAAGTGATCTCTTCGACGTTCGACGAGCCCGCCGCGCGGCACGTCCAGGTTGCCGAAATGGTGATCGAAAAGGCCAAGCGACTGGTCGAGCACAAACGCGACGTCGTGATCCTGCTCGACTCGATCACGCGCCTGGCTCGCGCTTATAACACCATCGTTCCGCCGAGCGGCAAAGTGCTCTCCGGCGGCGTCGATTCCAACGCGTTGCAGCGCCCGAAACGTTTCTTCGGATCAGCCCGCAACATCGAAGAAGGCGGCTCGCTGACGATCATCGCCACCGCCCTGATCGACACCGGTTCCCGCATGGACGACGTAATCTTTGAAGAATTCAAAGGCACGGGCAACAGCGAAATCATCCTCGAGCGCAAGCTCGTCGACAAACGCGTGTTCCCCGCCATCGACATTCAACGCTCCGGCACCCGTAAAGAAGAGCTTCTGATTCCGAAAGAAGATCTCTCGCGAATCTGGGTTCTGCGCAAAGTGCTGAACCCGCTCTCGCCAGTGGAAGCCATGGAATTGCTGATCGACAAGCTCAGCAAGACAAAAGGCAATGCCGAATTCCTGGCAAACATGAGCGCGCTGTAAGGGGTCCCGAAACTGAAAACAAGCCTGAGCGCAAGCTCAGGCTTTCTTTTTCCTCTGTGCTTCTCTGTGCCCTCTGTGGTGAGCAGTCTTCGTGCTCCATCGTGTCCGTCGTGGTTAACGCTTTGTCGGAAGTATAATTTTGCTGAGTAGCTCGCCAACTCTCCGCGAGGTTTCCGTGCGATTCAGACTCTGCGTACTAACATTCTTGCTGCTCTTATTTCGCTATCCGGCTTGTGCTCAACAAACCGTTCCGCATTTACAACACGACGTCAACCAGCCTTTCGACGACGACGAAGCTCGCGCCCGTATCGCGCGCGACATGGAGAAGAAGGCGGCGAAACAGCGCGTCGCTGCGCTCAAAACCGACACCGACAGGTTGCTGAAACTCTCGCTCGAACTTAAGGAATACGTTGACAAGTCCAATGAAAACGTTCTCTCGCTCGAAGTAATCAAGAAAGCCGATGAAATCGAGAAACTCGCCAAGAGCGTCCGCGATAAGATGAAAGGCCCAAACTAGCCCTCGCGGAGCGACAGTCGCCTCGGCTGTCTGATGAGCGCAGCGAACCGCTTTGCAGGAATTTCGCCAGGCAATCGTGCCTGGAACAATACTCCCCGTATCCACTGTGCGGAACAATCATCGTGGAACAATCATGCTGGAACAATCGTGAAAGAGCGGCCCTTCAGGGCCGCGAAAAGATCTCCGTATCGAACAGGGCTTCAGCTCTTGCGGTTGGCTTTACAAAAGGTTGCCCGCGACTCTCACGAAACGAGCGAAACTCCTCTGCCCAATTCGTGTTTCCATTCTCAGAACCCGCTGAACCGGGATCGGAGGAGAAACTATGAAACGCGCAATTGCTGGGATTCTTTTGTTAGTTGGGATGGGCGTGGCGCCGGCTCTTGCCTGGGACGGCCACCGCGGCTTGCGCCGCGACATTCGCCACGATCAAGCCGGAATCGCCCATGACCGGCGCGAACTGCGCCGTGATCTATGGAACGGCAACTACGCCGCCGCTGGGCACGAGCGCCGTGAACTCCGCCGAGAATACCGCGACGTCAATCGCGACCGCCGCGAACTCTACCGCGACCGCTACTAAGTCAAGCCGTCGGGTAGTCTCACAAGTCCCTCGTAGAGACGTAGCTTGCTACGTCTCTGCCGAAAGTATGTCCGAGCTCAAATGAAAAACGCCATCCGCACTCGCGGGTGGCGTTTCCAAATTATGTTTGGCTCTAGCTTCCCGCCTTAATCCGCATCCCGTAGAACGACCGGTAAACGAACGAAAACGAGATCAGGAAGAACACCAGCGCAAGCACCCTGGTAAGCGTCGAATTGTTCGCCGATAGGCTGACCGCCAACTCCACCGCCAGTAGCCCGAATAAGGTGGTGAACTTGATAACGGGATTCAAGGCTACCGAAGACGTGTCCTTGAACGGATCGCCGACCGTGTCGCCAATGACTGTCGCGTCGTGCAGCGGCGTTCCTTTCTGCTTCATCTCAACCTCGACAATCTTCTTGGCGTTGTCCCAGGCCGCGCCGGCATTGGCCATAAAGATAGCCTGATACAAACCGAAGATTGCGATCGAGATCAGATACCCCACGAAGAAAAATGGATCGACGAATGCAAACGCCAAAGTGCCGAAGAACACCGCAATGAAGATATTCAGCATCCCTTTCTGCGCATACTTCGTGCAGATCTCCACCACCTTCTTGCTGTCGGCGATCGAAGCCTTTTCCACTCCTTCGAGTTTGATGTTCGCTTTGATGAACTCGACAGCCCGGTAGGCTCCCGTGGTCACAGCTTGTGTCGAAGCGCCGGTAAACCAATAAATCATCGCTCCGCCGGTGATCAGTCCCAGAAAGAAGGGCGCATACAGCAGCGAGAGCTTGGCTACCCCGGCCGCATCGGTGAGTCCGTTCGTCAGCGCCATGATGATCGAGAAAATCATCGTCGTGGCGCCCACCACAGCCGTGCCAATCAGTACCGGCTTGGCAGTCGCCTTAAACGTATTTCCGGCTCCGTCGTTGGCTTCGAGCAGGTGCTTGGCGCGCTCGAAATCCACATCCATATTGAAGTCTTTCTTGATCTCAGCCTTCACGTTCGGTACCGCTTCGATCAGCGAAAGCTCATACACCGACTGCGCGTTGTCGGTCACCGGACCATACGAGTCGACCGCAATCGTTACTGGCCCCATGCCCAGGAATCCGAACGCCACCAGTCCAAACGCGAATACTGCCGGCGCCAGCATTCCCGCCGCCAGCGCCAGTCCCATCGTGCTCATGTAATAAGCAATCGCCATCAGCATCATCATGGCGAGACCGAGATAGTAGCCGGAGAAGTTGCCTGCCACGAATCCCGACAGGATTCCCAGTGAGGCGCCGCCTTCCTGCGCGGAGATCACCACTTCTCTTACGTGCCGCGACTCCACCGACGTGAACACTTTCACCAGCTCCGGAATCAACGCGCCCGCCAGCGTCCCGCAAGAAATGATGGTCGAGAGCTTCCACCATTGCGAACCGTCAGCGCCCAGGGTGGGAATGATGAAGTAAGAAATCAGGTAAGTCAGCGCGATCGAGACAATCGAGGTAATCCACACCAATGAGGTGAGGGGAGCCTCGAAATTCATCTCGTTGGCCGACCCGTATTTCGCCTTCGCGATGGCGCCATTCAGGAAGTACGACAACGAACTCGACACCAGCATCATCACGCGCATCACGAAGATCCAAACCAGAAGCTGGACTTGAACCTTCGCTTGAATCATTGGATCAGGGCTCTTGATCGCCAGCAGGATGAACGTGATCAGGGCCACTCCGGTCACACCGTAAGTTTCGAAGCCGTCCGCCGACGGCCCAACCGAGTCGCCCGCATTGTCGCCGGTGCAGTCGGCAATCACGCCCGGGTTACGTGCATCGTCTTCCTTGATTTTGAACACGATCTTCATCAAGTCCGACCCGATGTCTGCAATTTTGGTAAAGATGCCACCCGCAATACGCAGGGCCGCCGCGCCCAGCGATTCACCGATCGCGAATCCGATGAAGCACGGCCCGGCATAGTCTCCCGGAACAAACAGCAGAATGATCAGCATGATCAGCAGTTCGACCGAGATCAGCATCATGCCGATGCTCATGCCCGCTTCGAGCGGAATCTGATAGACGGGATAAGGCTTGCCGGGCAGGGAAGCGAACGCGGTCCTGGAATTCGCGAACGTGTTGACCCGGATTCCGAACCAGGCCACGCCATAGCTCCCCGCAATTCCTACCAAACTGAACGCGAGAATAATTGGGAGGGTAAGCGCTACGGACTTGCCCGGTACCGGAGATAACCAGCCGAAATAGGCAGCAATGATGACCGCAATAAAAACCCACAACAACAATATGAATTTGCCTTGCGTAATCAGATAGGTTTTGCAGGTTTCGTAAATCAGCTCAGAGATTTCGCGCATGGATCGATGGACAGGCAGGTTTTTCAGTCGCATGAAGATGGCCATGCCAAACCCCAGCCCGAACAGGCAGAACAGGATTCCGATCAGCAACAGCTTGTGCCCGTCGATGGCTCCGTTAAAAAAGCTGACCAGATCCAGCTTGGGCAGCTTCAATGCAGCTTCTCCGCCAGCCTCGCCGGCAGGTTGTGCGAACGCCGCAGCCGCGCTCACAGTGAGCAGCGCAACTACGGCAGGGGTTTTCATCGCCATGCGGCGGAGTGTGAACGCAGCAGTGGCAAGCCAGGTACGCATATGAGTCCTCCGTATTAGAACGGTATTCCGAGATAACGTTTTGGCGACATTGATTCAGGAAACGCGTGCCCCATTGGCCGCTTGGCATCAAGTGGAGCTCGTCCGATCACGCTTCCACCGCAAGACCTAAGGAGTGTTGGAGCTTGGCCGCGTCGGGTCTCGCGCCGGGTCCATGCTAGCTCTCTACTCCCGGCTTCCCAGCGCAAAACGGGCATTTATAACACGTTGGATAGGCAGGGTCAAACCTATAAAGAAGGTAGAGACGGTTCCGTTCCCACTTCGGGCAAAGAATCACACTTCCCCGAGACCACGGAGCTGGTA
>Ga0209580_10000768_pt1 | contig 15967 bp, 8 predicted proteins | sample Coa_R1_5_FD_187153 | JGI IMG/M metagenome (GOLD analysis project Ga0209580, IMG submission 187153) | Surface soil microbial communities from Centralia Pennsylvania, which are recovering from an underground coalmine fire - Coalmine... | ecosystem: Environmental > Terrestrial > Soil > Unclassified... | reverse complement strand
CGGGGCCGACATCGTCTATCCTCGGGAACACGCGCCGCTCGCCGCGCGCATCGTCGAAGCCGGGACGCTCGTGAGCGAATTCTCGCCGGGGACGCCGCCCCTCCCCAGACACTTTCCGATCCGCAATCGCATCATCAGCGGTCTCGCGCTGGCAGTGGTCATCGTGGAGGCCTCGGACAAGAGCGGGTCCCTGATCACGGCGCGGACGGCGCTCGAGCAGGGTCGGGACGTGCTGGCCGTGCCCGGCAGCGTGCTCTCGGGCCAGTACCGCGGATCCCACGCGCTCATAAAGGATGGCGCGCGATTGGTCGAGACTGTGACGGACGTACTCGAGGAGATCGGCTGGGTGGCGCCCCCAAGGGCCGAAAGGCCCGTTCTGACACGAGCCGAAAGGCCCGTTCTGACACGAGCCGAAGGGCCTGGTCTGACGCGAGCCGCGAGGCCCGATCTGACACGCGTCGGGTCCGCGGCGCATCTAACGGTCGTGGAGCAGGCGATGGCGCCAGGAGAGCCGTACTCGGTGGACGATCTGGCGGCCCGGACCCGCTGGACGACGCAGGATCTGCTGGGGGAGATTGGGCGCCTGGAAGTCAGAGGCCGAGTCGTCCGAGCCGACGGCGGCCGGTTCGTCCGACTTGACGACCGTGCTAGTGATAGAGAGGAACATGGCCAAGGCACTCGTCGTCGTCGAATCGCCCTCGAAGGCGAAGACGATCAGCAAATACCTGGGGCGTGACTACAAGGTCATCGCCTCCGTGGGACACGTCCGCGACCTCCCCAAGAGCAAACTCGGCGTCGACGTCGATGCGGGCTTCGAGCCTGAATACGTGATCATCCCGGCCCGTGCGAAGGTCATGAAGGAACTGAAGGAGGCCGCGAAGTCGGTCGACGAGATCTTCGTCGCGACGGACCCTGACCGGGAGGGCGAAGCCATCGGCTGGCATCTGTCCGAGGAACTCGGCGCCAAGCGGAAGATTCGGCGTTTGATGTTCAACGAGATCACGAAGAAGGCCATCCTCGAGGCCATCAAGCACCCGGGCACGATCGACAAGCGGATGGTCGACGCGCAACAAGCGCGTCGCGTCCTCGACCGTCTGGTCGGGTACAAGATCAGCCCGATTCTCTGGGACAAGGTGCGACGCGGTCTGAGCGCGGGGCGTGTCCAGTCGGTCGCCCTCAAGCTCATCTGCGACCGCGAGCGCGAGATCGAAGGGTTCATCCCCGAAGAGTACTGGCACATCACGGCCCGGCTGGCAGGTGCCGATCCGCCCGAGTTCGACGCCCGCCTGGCGCGGATTGGCGATACGGCCGCGAAGGTCACCAACGAAGCTGACGCCAAGAAGATCCTGTTGGATCTCGAGCAGGCGACGTTTACGGTGTCGTCGGTCGCGACCAAGGAGCGAAAGAAGCACGCCGTTCCGCCTTTCATCACGAGCAAGCTGCAGCAGGCCTCGCGCTTTCCCGTGAAGAAGACGATGATGGTGGCGCAGCAGTTGTACGAGGGCATTGAGATCCCGGGCGAGGACGCGCCGGTCGGCCTCATCACGTACATGCGCACCGACTCGGTTCGCGTGGCCGAGCAGGCGCTGACCGAAGTGCGCGATCGCATCCAGTCGCAGTACGGCGACCCGTACGTGCCCGACGAAGCGAACCGCTACCGCGTGAAGACCAACGCGCAGGACGCGCACGAAGCGATCCGCCCCACGTCGATGAAGTATTCGCCCGACGAGGTCCGGCCGCACCTCACGCCGGATCAGTACTACCTCTACCGGCTGATCTGGAATCGGTTCGTCGCGTCGCAGATGACGCCGGCCGTGTTCGATGACACGACGGCGGACATCGCCGCCCGGCCTCAACCGGATCGCGGCGGGCCGGGTGGCCAGAGCCAGGTGGAGTACACGTTCCGCGCCAAGGGATCGGTGCCGAGGTTCGCGGGCTGGTTGGCGGTCTACGGCCAGGCGACGGGGGAGGCGGAAGAGAGCGAGCGCACGGAGGTCCCGTCACCGGCGCCGGGCGGCACGACGATCGAAGCCGAGGACACGACCGCGAGCGGGCTCCTGCCGCCGCTGACGGAAGGACAGCGCCTCGAGAAGCGGGCGATCAAGCCCGAACAGAAGTTCACGCAGCCGCCGTCGCGGTACAGCGAGGCGACGCTCGTGAAGGCGCTCGAAGAAGACGGGATCGGTCGGCCGAGCACGTATGCGTCGATCATCTCGGTCCTCCAGGCGCGGGAATACGTGAACAAGATCGAGGGCCGCTTCCGTCCGACGATTCTGGGACGACGCCTCGTGGATAAGCTGCTCCACCCGGTGTTCGACGACATCCTCGATGTCGAATACACCGCGCGAATGGAGGAGCAGCTCGATGACATCGAGAAGGGCAAGGCGGGCTACGAAGAAACGCTCAGGGACTTCTATTCGAAGTTCAAGAAGGACCTGAAGCGCGCCGCGAAGGAGATGCCGAACTTCAAGGAAGGACAGCCCACCGGCGTCGCGTGCGATAAGTGCGGCATCGGCGAGATGGTCGAGAAGTCCGGGAAGTTCGGCATCTTCCTGGCCTGCAGCCGGTATCCCGACTGCGACAACACCAAGGAACTCGAGCCGGCGGAAGCGCCGACCGAGACGCTCGAGGAAACGTGCGAGAACTGCGGCAGGCCGATGGTCGTCAAGCGCGGCCGCTTCGGCATGTTTCTGGCCTGCACGGGCTATCCGGAGTGCAAGACGACGAGAAAGATTCTGGCCACGCAGCAGGGCGTCACAGCCGCGAAGCCGGATCAGATCCTCGATGAGAAATGCCCGAACTGCGGCCGGAACCTCGTCGTCAAACAAGGCCGCTACGGCGAGTTCACCGCGTGCACCGGCTATCCCGAGTGCAAGTACGTCAAGCAGAAGCTGACCGGCGCCAAGTGCCCGAAGGACGGCGGCGACATCGCCGAGCGGAAGTCCCGGCGCGGCCGGGTGTTCTACGGATGTGTGAACTACCCGAAGTGTGACTTTTCCGTCTGGAACAAGCCGGTACTCGAGCCGTGTCCCAAGTGCGGCCGCACCTTCCTGACCGAGAAGATGACCAAGCGGCACGGCCGCCAGCTCGTGTGCGCCAACGACGAGTGCGATTACGTCCGGGACGCGCCGGAGCCAGAGGCGGTGGGGGTCTAGCCGCTCAGCCTCCCGGCCTCCCTGCCTTCCGTATGCTCCCCTCCGCTGACGTCGTGATCATCGGCGGAGGCTGCATGGGCGCCAGCGTCGCGTACCATCTGGCGCGACGCGGCGTGACCCGCACCGTGCTGGTCGAACGGGAGCCGCTGCTGGGCGCCGGTTCGACCGGCCGGAACGCCGGCGGCGTGCGGCATCAGTTCTCGACGCCGGAAAACGTCCAGCTCTCCATCGAATCGATTCGCGCCATCGAGCGGTTTCGCGACGAGGTTGGCGGCGAAGCGGATTTCCATCAGGACGGCTATCTCTTCTTGCTGTCGGCACCGGAGAGCGTCGAGACGTTTCGGCAAAGCGTCGCCGTCCAGCGACGACTGGGAGTGGACGTCGCCTGGCTCGACGCCGGCGAAGCCGCCTCACTCGCGCCGGGCCTGCGCACCGACGGTGTACTCGCCGCCACGTTCTGTCCGCGCGACGGCATCGCCGATCCTGGCGGCGTCACGTTGGGGTTCGCGAAAGCCGCTCAGGCGGCGGGCGTGTCGATCGAACGTGAGACCGAAGTGACGGGCGTGCGCGTCGCCGGGGGGCGCGTGGCCGGTGTCGAGACGACGCGCGGATCGATCGCGACCCCGATGGTGGTGAACGCTGCCGGACCGCATGCGCGCGGCATCGCGCGTATGGTGGGCCTCGAGGTGCCGGTCGACCCGTTTCGGCGCCACATCTTCATCGCGCAGAGACCGCCCGGGGCCGGTCCCTGGGACGTGCCGACCTCGCGCATCATGGTCATCGACTTCGACTCGACGTTCTACTTTCATCGCGAGGGCGCAGGCGTGCTGTTCGGAATGGGGGAGCCCGGTGAGCGGTCCACGTTCGACCTGACCGTGCAGTGGGACTTCCTGGAGCGCGTGACCCCGGTGGCCGCGAGACGCCTGCCCGCACTCGCCGACGCGCCAATCGCGCGGGCCTGGACCGGTCTGTACGAGACGACACCCGACGGCAACCCCATCATCGGCGCCTCGCGCGATCTGGGCGGATTCTTCCTGATCACCGGCTTCAGCGGGCACGGCTTTCAACATTCCCCGGCGGCCGGCCGGGCGCTCGCGGATGTGATGACCGGCCGCGACCCGGGCCTCAGCCTCACGCCGTTTGCCCTCGATCGGTTCGCCGCGCCAGCCGTCGGCGAACGCCACGTGGTCTGACCCTCCCAGCCTCCCAGCCTCCCAGGCTTCCAGCCTTCAAGGCCTCAAGCCTTATCATCTCTGCGTGATCCACATCATCGGCGGCGGGCTGGCGGGCTGTGAGGCGGCGTGGCAGGCCGCGTCCATGGGCGTGCCCGCCACCATCTACGAGATGCGGCCCGTCGTGCCGACCGCAGTGCACAAGACCAATCGGCTCGCCGAGCTGGTCTGCAGCAATTCCTTTCGAGGAGACAAGCTCGACAACGCTGTCGGGCTCCTCAAGGAGGAGATGCGACGGCTCGGATCGATCGTGATGGAGGTCGCCGACCGCGTGCGCGTGCCAGCCGGCGCGGCGCTGGCCGTCGATCGCGAGGCCTTTGCGGACGACATGACAACCGCGATGGCGGCGCATCCGTTGATTTGCATCGAGCGCCGCGAGATCTCTCGGCTGCCGTCGCCGGCCGAAATGTCGCCGCTCATCGTCGCGACCGGCCCGCTCACATCGCCGGCCTTGTCGGCCGCCATTGCGGCCTTCGTCGGCCAGGAGCATCTGGCGTTCTTCGACGCCATCAGCCCCATCGTGTTGGCGGAATCGATCGACATGACGAAGGTCTTCCGCGCCTCCCGCTGGGGACGCTCTCTGCGCAACACTGATAGGGAGGGGACAGACCTCGTTTCACAAGGTCTGTCCCCGCAACCACCCAACGGAGCCGTGAGGCCCGAAGAGCGTGCCCCCCATGGCCTGTCCCCGCAACCGCTCAGCGAAGCCCCAGCGCGGGCAGAGAGGGCCGCCCGGTCCTCGCAACTGCTCGACGAGCCCTTGACGCTCGGAGAGCAGGACGCCGGCGACTACTTGAACTGCCCGTTCACTAAGGCCGAGTACGTCGCGTTCCATGCGGCCGTCCTGTCGGCTGAAAAGGCGGTCGTGCACGATTTCGATGGCACGAAGTTCTTCGAGGGCTGCCTGCCCATTGAGGTGATGGCGCATCGGGGCGTCGATACCTTGCGCTTCGGTCCGATGAAGCCATCGGGCCTGACCGATCCGCGCACGGGCCGCTGGCCGTATGCCGTGGTCCAGCTTCGCCAGGACAACCTCGCCGGTGACCACTTCAGCCTCGTCGGATTCCAGACGCAGCTCAAGTGGGGTGAGCAGGCGCGCGTGCTGCGCATGGTGCCCGGCCTCGAACAAGCCGAGTTCGCGCGTTTCGGGATGATCCATCGCAATACGTACATCAACGGCCCGAGCGTGCTCAGACCGACCTGGCAGACCCGGACGCGGCCCGATCTCTTCTTTGCCGGGCAGGTATCGGGTGTCGAGGGCTACGTCGAGTCAGCGGCGTCGGGCCTGATCGCGGGCCGCAATGCGGCGCGCCTCGCCCAGGGCCGGGAGCCCATCGTCCCGCCGCGCACGACCGCGATAGGGGCCCTCGGGCATTACGTCTCGCACGCCGATCCCAAGCACTACGATCCGACCAACATCACGTTCGGTATCATGCCGCCCCTCGATTCGCCGCCGCGGGGGAAACACGAGCGCCAACTCGCGTTGAGTGAGCGGGCCCTCGGCGCGCTCGAGAGCCTGGTCGGGTGAAGCCGTCCACGCCGTCGCTCCGGGAGTTCGTGCGGGCGTTCCTGGTGTTCCTGCGCTACAACCGCAACGCCTCGGCGCACACCGCCCGCGCGTACGACACGGATCTGTCGCAACTCGTCGCCTTCTTGGCGACCCGCGCGCGGTGCAGGCCGAGCGAGGTGCCGGCCGCCGGCTTCGAACCCGACGGCATTCGCGAGTTTCTTGCGGAAGAGCACCGCCGTGGGCTCAGCCGCGCCTCGGCCGGTCGGCGGTTGGCCGCGCTCAGAACGTTCGGGCGCTACCTGGTGCGCGAGGGCGCCATCGTCGAGGACCCGACGGCCCTGATTGGCGCGCCCCGACGCGAGCAGACGCTCCCGGCCCACCTGGCCGTCGCGGAAATGGATCGGCTGCTCGCGGCCCCGGATGCGTCAACGGCCCCTGGTCGGCGCGATCGGGCGATTCTCGAGCTGTTCTATGCATCCGGCCTCCGGCTGAGCGAACTCGTGGACCTCGATGTGCCCGACGTGAATGTGTCTTCCCGGATCGCGCGAGTGCGAGGCAAGGGCGGGAAGGAGCGCCTCGTGCCCTTCAATCACTCGACGGCCGACGCGATCCGCGCCATGATCGCCGACCGCGCCGCGATCCTGCCGCCCGGCGTGGCCCGAGCGTCGGCCCGTGCCGGCTCGCACGCCCGTGTCCGACACGCGTTGTTCCTGAACGTCCGTGGAGGCCGGCTGACGTCGCGCAGCGTCGATCGGGTCGTGCGGCGGTATGTCCGCACGGCGGCGATTGCGCGCGGCATCAGCCCGCACGCCTTGAGACACACCTTCGCCACGCATCTCTTGCAGAGCGGCGCAGACCTCCGCGCCATCCAGGAGCTGTTGGGCCACGCGCGAATCAGCACGACGCAGCGCTACACGCACCTTGACGTGAAGCGCCTCATGGACGTCTATCAGCAGGCGCATCCGCGCGCGCACAAGAAAGGGACGGCAGAAGTCTGATGCCTGCGCCTCCTCTCCTCGTCTCTGCTCTCGTCATGGCGCTGGTGACGTCGGGCCCGCTGCGGGCCGATCAGGCATCGGGGCCCCCCCAGGCCGGCACCCGCGGCTCCTTCACGATTCACATGATCCTGCACGCCGTCGGTGACGAGCAGTACGGCTTGACAGCGAATCCCGACGGCACACGCACGCTGACGACGACGTTCGACTATGCGGATCGGGGTACGCGCCGGACGACCACCGCGACGCTGACCACGAGCGCGGACGAGCGCCCGCTGGGCCTCGAGGTGAAGGGGACCGGACCGGCGACCGTGACCGTGAGCGGCGAGACCACGACCGTGGCAATCGGCGGCGCGACCCGCAGCATGCCGACACCGCGAGCGTGGGCCGCCGTCATCGGCCCGTCGCCGTTCGCGCTGCAGATGATGATGATGCGGACGTGGCACGCCCGCGGCGAGCCCAGAGAGCTCGCGCTCGTCAGCCCGAAGGCCGATGCCGAGCCGCTCGAGATCGCTCGCGTCGGCCGTGACGTCATCACGGTCGCCGGGCGCCGCGTGACGCTCGACCGCTTCACGGTGAATCGCCTGATGCTCGGCCGAGAGATCGTGTGGATGACGGCCGAGGGTGATCTCGCCGCGGCGATGACGTTCGCCGGCGGGCTGCCCCTCGAGGCCGTGCGAACCGAGTTCGAGCCCGCGCTGCCCGACCTCTACCGCGCTGGCGTCGGGCAGGAGATGGCCGACCTCGCAGCGATCGGCCGCGAAGTGCCGCCCCAGAAGACAGGCACCTTTGCCATCGTCGGTGCGACGCTCGTTGACGCCACGGGCGCGCCGCCCATCCCCGACGCCGTCGTCATCGTCCGCGACGCTCGGATCGTGGCCGCTGGCGCCAGAGTAGCCACGCCCGTGCCGCGGGGCGTGGCCGTGATCGAGGCGAAAGGCCAGACGCTGCTGCCCGGCCTGTGGGAAATGCACACACATGCGTCAGGCGTCGAGTTTGGCCCCGCGCTGCTCGCCGCGGGGGTGACGACCGCGCGCGACTGCGGCGGCGAGATGGACTATCTCGTCGCCGCTCGCGACGCCGTGGAGCACCAGCACGCCGTCGGTCCCCGATGGCTGCTGGCCGGATTGATCGACGCCGGCGGGGCCCGGGCGTTCGGCCACGTGACGGCCGAGACGCCTGACGAGGGACGCGCCGCCGTAGCGCGGTATCACGCGGCAGGTTTCCAGCAGGTCAAGCTCTACACCTACCTGGCGCCGGATGTCGTAATGGCCATCGCGGCCGAAGCCCATCGGCTCGGTATGACCGTGACAGGACACGTGCCGCAGGCCCTGACCACGATGGCCGGAATCGAAGCGGGGATGGATCAGATCAACCACCTGAACTACGTCACGAGCATGCTGCGGGCGCCGGGCGCCAGCGGCGCGCCCGATCTCGAATCCGACACCGCGAAACGCGCGATCCAGTTCCTGCTCGACCACCATACCGTGGTCGATCCGACGGCCAGTTGGGGCGAGATGGCGAGCCACTCGCATGAAGTGGACGTCGCGTCGTTCGAGCCGGGCATTCTGACGGCCCCAGCCATATTGGATGCGAAATTCCGGGCAATGACCAACGCGTCGAGCGCCGACCAGATGCGGGCACGCCAGGCGCAGACGCTCGCGGTCATCGGCGCGCTCCATCGCGCCGGCGTGCCAATCGTCGCCGGTTCGGACACCGGCCTCGTGGGCTACGGCCTGCATCGCGAGATCGAGCTGTACGTCGCGGCCGGCATGACCCCGATGGAGGCGATTCAGTCGGCGACCCTCGTGCCGGCCCGTGCGATGGGGCTCGACCGCGAGACCGGCACCGTGGAAGTCGGCAAGCGCGCGGATCTCATCCTCGTGGACGGCGATCCGCTGCAGGACATCACGATGCTGCGCCGCGTGACGCGCGTGGTCGCCAATGGACGTGTGTTCGACGCCGCCGCGCTGTGGCGAAGTGTGGGGTTCAGGCCGTGACCGCCCGTGGCCGCTAGAGCGATGTTCCGTTCGGCGGCCGAGCGGCGGGCGAATGGAGCGGCCCCGGAGGCGCCAGTCCGAAATCGCGACGAAGGCCGCTCGCCGTTCGAGCGCCAGCGGCCTGCGATTGCGACGACCGTGGCGCGACGATCGCCAGGACGAACGGCGCGCGGACGGAGGCGCGATTTCCCGGGGCGGCTCCCTGAGCCTGCCGCTCCGCGCCACCGAACTGGACATCGCTCGAGGCGGCCGGTGCAGGCCGATTGGCGCCGCCGGCTGCTAAGCTCTGTCCCGACATGCAGCGCCTACCCGTCGTCGCCGTAGCCGTCGCCGTCGCGATACTCTCGGGCGTCGTGCTGGCACAGCAGAAGATCTACTGGGGCGACGAGGTCCCGCCCGGCTGGAACGGCCGCTGGGCCGCCGAACTGCAGACGGTCCCCGAACGGACCCAGTTCGCGCGGACCATGTCGTCGCTGCAGCTGCTCGAGTACATCGCGGCCCTCAAGACCCGGAGCGAGTCCGTGCACGTCGTGGACATGTTCATCAGTCCACGGGGCAAGGCGGCGCCCGCGATCGTGATCGCGAATCCGCGCGTGACGTCGCCGCAACAGGCGAGGGCGTCGGGCAAGCCCGTCGTGTTCCTCTTCGGCAATATTCATCCGCCCGAGCCCGAGGCCGCCGAGGCCCTGGTCATGGTCGCGCGCGAGCTGCTGCTCGGCGCGCACGCGCATCTCCTCGACCACCAGATCGTCGTCATCGCGCCGATCTTCAACGTGGACGGCACGGACACGTTCGTGATCCAGGATGGGTCGCTCGGAAGCGAGACGCCGTATATCCTCGGTGTCCGCGAGAACTCTGGCGGCCTCGATCTCAATCGCGACGCCGTGAAGCTGCAGACGGTCGAGGCCAACGGGCTCTACCGCACGCTGAACGAGTGGGACCCCGTGCTGCTTCTCGACGGGCATTTGATGAGCCGCGTGTCGCACGGCTACGCGAATACCTACGGCACGACGACCGTGCCCGCCGCCGCGCCGGGGCCGCGCACCTACACCCACGAGACGCTCTTCCCGGCCGTCCGGGACATGGTCCGGCGCGACTACGGCCTCGAGGTCTTCACGCACGCGCTGCCCATCCCGAACACGTGGCCGCCCACCGCCTGGAGCCATGATCGCGCCGCCTGGACCGTCGATGCGAAGTTCATCGTGAACGATTTCGGCCTGCGCAGCCGACTGGCGATCATCACGGAGACGCCAGGACAGCCGACGTTCGAACGCCGGATCTACGCGCAATACGCGTACATCATGGCGCTCCTCGACTACACGAACGCCCACGCGAAAGAGATGCAGACCGTCGTCAGGGCCGCCGACGAGAAGACCGTGGCGGATGTCCTCGCGGGCGCAGAATCTGGTCAGCTGCGGAACTTTCTCGACGGCGAGTATCAATCAGCCGGCAAGATCGATCTGCTCGCGTACCGTTCGAATGTCCCGGAGTACCGGCCGGGAACAAGCTGGCTCGGCACGCGGCCGGGCACGGCGTCCGGGCCTCCCGAAGTCGTGCATGGGGTCGACGATCTGACCAAGCCCGTCGGCACCCGCAGCGCGCCCGTGCCGCGCGGGTACCTGATCCCGGCAGCCCTGGCCGACGTCGCGGGCAAGCTGCGGATGCACAACATCCAAGTCCGTACGCTCGACAAGCCAATGCGCGCCGAGGGCGAAGAGTTCACGATTCAGGGCATGCGGAAGGCGCGGAGCGCTGGCTACGAGATGACCGTGCTCGACGGCACGTTCTCGAGCGTGGCGTCGCGGGAGTTCCCGATCGGGACGTTCTTCGTCGACATGGCGCAGCCCATGGCGAACGCGGCGTTCTACTACCTCGAACCGCAGGCCCGCGACGGCTTCGTCGGCTGGGGCGTGCTCGACGAGACGCTGCGGGCGCTCGGCGCCGATCGCGGTCACGCCGCCTATCCGATCTTCAAGTTCAAACGGGAGCTCGCTCCGCCGCGAGGCCCGGGAAACGACGCGCCATGACTCTCCGCTCGCGACCCCTGGTGCTCGGGACCGCGGCCGTACTCGCCGTGGCGGGGTCGATCGCCGTCCACGCTCGGCCGGGGCAGGGCGGCAGTCGGGGCGCGACGCCGCCCGCCGCCACGCTCGGCCTCGAGCACGGCACGCTTGACGTCGAGACGCCGGACTTCAGCCTGAAGCTGGTCAGGGACTCCCAGACCATTGCCGCGCTCCAGCCGAAGGGCGCGAAGAGCGCAGGAAGTATGTCCGCCCCGTTCGACTTCACGCCGGCCGACGAACTGCCGGCGCGGCAGGGCGACGGCTTCAATCACCTGGGCGACATCACCCTCCGCGTGCGCCAGACCGGCTGGCAGGACGGCTCGTGGGTCGACCTGACCTCGAGCCGGGTGCGCCGGCCCGTGGCGCCGGCCGTCGGCTATCACGCCCCCGCCGGTTGGCGTCTGATTGCCGCAGCCGATCTCACGCCGACGATCGCAGGCGCGCCGGCCAACCTCGGCCTGGGACGCGCCGGCACCGCCGGCGGAGGCGCCCCTGGGGCGCAGCGGAGCCCGGTCACCGACTCCCCGATCCACGTGGTCCGCTCGTGGCTGGTGGATGCCGACAATCGACTGGTCCTGCACTTCGAGCTGAAGAACACGGGCACCGCCGCGGTGACCGTCGGCGGCCTCGGCTTCCCGGTCGTGTTCAACAACATGATTCAGGATTTCACGACCAACCGGGCGCGCACGCTGCCCCAGGCGCACGAAATCTGCTCGTTCTTCGATCCATACCTGGGCGAGGATGCCGGCTACCTGCAGGTGACGCGGCTCTCCGGCGCGGGCCCGGCGCTCGTCGTCGTGCCAGAGCCTGGCACGCGGACGCCGTTCGAAGCGTTCCGTCCGCTCGCCGACGCCTCACGGCGCAGCCAGACCTTTGAGGGCGCCTTCGAGTGGACCGTACACAGCCTCGCCTACGCGGAGAACGAATGGAAAGCCGCCCGTCAATGGAACGAGGCGTCCTCCGCCACGCTGCAGCCCGGCGACACCAGAGCGTACGGCCTGCGCTTCCTTGTCGCCGACCAGATCCGGCACATCGAGCAGACTCTCGCGGCCAACGATCGTCCGGTGGCGGTGGGCATCCCCGGTTACATCGTCCCGATGGACCTTGACGCGCAGCTGTTCCTCGAGGCCGGCCGACGCACGGTGACGAGCATCGTGTCCGATCCGGTGAGCGCCCTGAGCGTGACGCCGGCCGGCACAGCAAAAGGCGGCGCTCGGCGGTACGTCGTGCGGGGCCGGCAATGGGGCCGCGCGCGCCTCACCATCCGGTACGACGACGACACCACGCAGACGATTCACTACGACGTGACGAAACCAGCTCAGCAGGCCGTGGCGGACATGGGCCGCTTCCTCACGACCAAAGCTTGGTTCACCGATGCTCAGGATCCCTTCCATCGGGCGCCGTCGGTGATGAACTACGACCGGGCGCACGATCGGATCGTGCGGCAGGATACCCGCGTGTGGATTGCCGGGCTGTCCGACGAAGGCGGCGCTGGTGCGTGGCTGGCGGCGCTGATGAAGGAGTTTGCGCAGCCGGACAAGACCGAGGTGGAGAAGCTCTCCGAGTTCGTCGACCGGGTCATCTGGGGCCACCTGCAATACAGCGAGGGCCCGCGCATGTACGGCGTGACGAAGAGCCTCTTCTACTACCAGCCCGATCTCCTCCCGGGTTTCCAGTACGAACCAGGGAACTGGACGACCTGGACCTCCTGGAACAAGGACCAGGCCGAGGCCGTGAACCGCGCCTACGACTATCCGCACGTCGTCGCGGCCTACTGGACGATGTACCGGTTGGCGCGGAACTATCCGGGGCTGGTGACGTCGCACCCGTGGTCGTGGTATCTCGACCACGCGTTCAACACCGTGAAGTTCATGACCGGTGGGTTCGCGACGCCTGGCGAGCGCGGCGGAGTCGGCTACGTCAACGTGGGCCTGATGGATGGCGACGTCTTCGTGCTTCTGCTGGACGACGTGAAGCGCGAAGGGTGGTCGGCAGAGGCGCAGTACCTCGAGGGCGCGATGAAACAGCGCGCGGATCGGTGGAACAGCGAGGCCTACCCGTTTGGATCCGAGATGGCGTGGGATTCCACCGGACAGGAGGAGATCTTCGCCTGGACCGACTTCTTTGGGTACAAGGACAAGGCTCAGGTGGCGCTGGACTCGATTCTCGGCTACATGCCCGCGATTCCACACTGGGGCTACAACGGCAATGCGCGCCGGTACTGGGACTTCATCTACGGGGGGGCGCCCGGCGGGACGATCGAGCGGCAGATCCACCACTACGGGTCAGGGATCAACGCGATCCCGGTCCTCGCCGAGTACCGCGAGCATCCCGGCGATGACTACCTGCTCCGAATCGGCTACGCCGGCGCCATGGGCGCGTTGTCGAGCATCGACCAGGACGGCTTCCCGTCGGCCGCGTTCCATTCGTACCCGCAGAATCTGCGGTGGGACGACTACATCGGCGACTACGGGCCAAACTTCTTCGGCCACGCCGTGAGCACGGGCACCTACATCGTCAATCACCCGGCCTTCGGTTGGGTGGCGTTCGGCGGCAACCTCCGAACGGATCTCGGCCCGGCGGCCGGTTGGGTCACCGTCGAGACCCTGGACTCGATCCGGCGGCGGGTCTACCTCGCGCCTCTCGGGTTGTATGTGACGCTCGACCGCGGGACGTTCGACCGCGTGGCGCTCAATCCGGCGACCGGCGCGGTGCGGGTGACGCTGTCACCAGCCGCTGCGCTCACGTCGAGCGCGTTGCTGCGCATCGAGCAGCCGGCGACCGTCGCCGGCGTCGGGCGGTACGCCATCGCCGGGGCTTACGCCGCGGAGCGGGGCGGGTGGGTCATTCCTCTGACACAAGTAGCCACGACGGTCGAGTTGACCGCACGATGACCCGATCCGTGAATGGTCTGCTCGCCAGCTCCCGGATCGGCCTTAGCTGGCGATGGTCTCGGCGATCATCCGCCGGCCGCGCGGGATCTCGATGTTCAGGATCTTGATCTTGTAGTTCATGACGCGTGGGCTGATGCCGAGCAGCTCCGCCGCGTCTTTCTGCACCCAGTTCGACATCTTGAGCGCTTCGATGACGGCCTGCCGCTCGATCTCCTCGAGCGGGATGCCGGTCGGGGGCACGCGCACGACGGCCTGACGCTCGCTCGCGCTCGTCACGCCATTGCCGGTGTGGTCGCCGATCTGGAGGTCGCCGACCATGATGGAGCCGCCGTCCGCCAGGAGCACCGCGCGTTCGATGACGTTTTCGAGTTCGCGGATGTTGCCTGGCCAGTTGTGGCGCATCAGGATCTTGAGCGCCTCCGGCTGGATGCCTTCGATCTTCTTCTTCAGCTCGCCGGCGAACCGCTGCACGAAGAAGTCGGCCAGAGCCGTGATGTCGTCCTTGCGCTCGCGGAGCGGCGGCATATCGACCGACACGACGTTCAGTCGGTAGAACAGATCCTCGCGGAACCGGCCTTCCTGCACCATCTGCGTCAGATTCCGGTTCGTGGCGGCGATGATTCGAACATCGACACGCAACGTCCGCGTGCCACCGAGTCGCTCGAACTCGTGTTCCTGCAGCACGCGCAGAATCTTCGCCTGCGTGCTCTGACTCATGTCGCCGACTTCGTCGAGGAAGAGGGTGCCGCCGTCGGCCTGCTCGAAGCGGCCGATGCGCTGCTTGTCCGCGCTCGTGAACGCGCCCTTTTCGTGACCGAAGAGTTCGGACTCGAGGAGGTTCTCCTGCAGGGCCGCGCAGTTGACCTTGACGAACGCGCGGGTCGCGCGCAGGGAGTTGTGGTGGATCGCGCCGGCGATGAGTTCCTTGCCGGTGCCCGTCTCGCCCTTGATCAGGATGGTCGAGTTGCTGCGCGCCACCTTCTTGACGATCGTCAGCACCTGCCCCAGTGCGCCGCTTGCGCCGACGATGCGGTCGAAGTCGTAGATGTCCTGCTGGGTGTGGCGCAGGTAGTCGACCTGATACTTCAAATGGCGCAGCTCGATCGCCTTTTCGATCTTCAGCTCCATCTCTTCGATCTCGAACGGCTTCTGGACGAAGTCGAAGGCGCCGATCTTCATCGCCTCGACCGCCGTGTGGATCGAGCCGAAGGCCGTCATCAGGATGACCGCCGCGCTCGGCTGAATCGAGCGTGTCGTGCGAAGCACGTCCATCCCGTCGGCGCCACCCATGCGCAGGTCGGTCAGCACCACGTCGAACTGGCTGTCCTGCAGCCGCTCGATGGCCGCGGTCCCGTTCGGCGCTTCCTCCACGTCGTGGCCGGCGTTGGCCAGGGCGCGGACGAGGCCCTTCCGCAGTGAATCGTGATCGTCAACGACAAGGATGCGTCCCATTTACTTCGTCTCCCTCAAAATACGAACGGAAGGCACTACCGGCAGCCGCACGCGGAAGGTCGTGCCCCGACCGACCGCCGAGACGGCGTCGATGTGGCCGTCATGTGCGTGAACGACTTTGCGCACGATCGCGAGGCCGAGGCCTGTGCCCTGCGGCTTGGTCGTGAAGAACGGACTGAAAATACGCTCGAGGTCGTCGGGCGCGATCCCGGGGCCGCTGTCCCGTACTTCGACCACAATCTGCGGCGGCAGCGGGTCGCCCTCGCCCGTCGGCTCTTCCTCTCCAGGCACCAGCGTCGCGCGGATGTCCACGTGGCCTTCGCCGCCCAGGGCCTCGAACGCATTCGCCATGAGGTTCGTGAAGAGCTGGCGGAGCTGATGCGGGTCGGCCAGGAGCTCCGGCACGTCCGCGGCGACCTGCAGGTCGATCGTCACCGCGCCGCGCGCCTGCTTGCTCTCGGCCATCGTGATCGAGTCCTTGAGGACATCGTCGGCCGCGACACGCTCGACTTGAAGCGAGATGGGCCGGACGAACTCCAGGACCTCGACGACGATGGCGTTGGCCATCTTCGCTTCCTTGATGATGTCGTCGAGCGCCTCGACGGCCTCGGCCCGATCGGTCAGTTGCCGCTTGAGCACACCGGCCGCAATCTCGATGCTGGCCAG